>OKWJ01000062.1_pt1 | contig 162754 bp, 145 predicted proteins | sample 1607121 | NCBI WGS metagenome assembly OKWJ01 (sample SAMN04414080, study PRJEB24778) | human gut metagenome | material: faecal | host: Homo sapiens | reverse complement strand
GTTATAAAAAGACTTTTGGGACAGCCCCAATAAATGAATAATATAGAACTATTTACTTTTCTGATTTTAAATAATCAACAGAAAGTAAAGATTTTTTATTTCTTTTTCGCCAACCGTTCGTCCAGCCACGTTTTCAGCTCGTGCTTGTCTTTCGCTTTTCCCACGATTTTACCGTCCGGGGCGATCAGCATCAACGTGGGGAGATAGGGGATAGCATAGAGAGTGGCCACTTTCGCCGGGGTATGGGGGATAGGGAATTCATCTATGACTTGCAGCCAGGGAAGTTGATCTTCTTCCAGTGCTTTCAACCAGTCGTTTTTCCGGCTATCATTCGTGACTCCGAGTATTTCAACCCCTTTTTTATGGTATTCAGCGTAGAGTTTCTTCATTTCAGGGAAAGAGGCTCTGCAAGGACGACACCAAGAGGCCCAGAAATCCAGAATCACGTATTTACCTCGCAAATCGGATAGGGATAATTTTGTCCCGTCGGGTGTTTCCAACGTGAAGTCCGGGGCCGGCATACCTGGTTGTACACGAATTCTTGCTGCAATTTCCACTCTAACATCTTTAGCGAATGAACTGTTTTGTACTTTAGGAGATAAGGCCTTGAATACTTGTTCCAATTCAGCTAACTCCATGTCATTCTGAAGGAAATTTAAATAGTATGCTACTGCTTCTATCGTGTCATTTTTCAGGATCAATTCTTTTTGTTGCTTCCGAACCTCATTGCTGAATTCTTCGGTTATTGCCTCGGTTTCTGCTTGATACTTGTAGAAGGCTTCTTTATCCTCACCATTATGGAGTTCATTCAATTTAGTTTGTACTTCTGCGTATTCCTTAAAGCGGGGTTCTTGCATCAATTTTTCCCGAACGTTACTGATTTCCTGGTATATTTTTTCGTTTAATGAACCTGTCACGTTAACATTCGGAATACTCCGATACCCGTATTGGTCGAGAACATCAGCCCATTTTCCAGCGAGAGTGATTGTGTTGTTTTCTCCGATAAAACCACAAGATGCCGGTTTTTCCTTGTCCGGACAAACTTGGATGCTGACCCAAGAGGGGGCTTCTAATTTTCCCGTGAAAGTAAAGACTCCGTTTTTCATTTTTACCGTGTCGCCAGTAGTAGGTTCTTCTCTTCCGACGGGGAGTGTCATGATTGCGATCCCGTTTCCGGCACCTTCAATGTTACCTTTGATTTGGTAACCTTCCGTGTTGGATTGACAGGCTAATGCGGTTAACCCGATCCATCCGATAAATGTCATTTTGTTCATTTTCCAAATATTTCAATTAGTTTTTGATCTAAGTTTTCTTGTGGCTCACCACCTCCGCCGTAACGACCGATGATGATTCCGTTTTTATCAATTAGAATTTTCGTGGGTAGCGTGTGAATACCGTACCATTCTCCAATATCTTCGCTTTTGTCATATCCTTCGGCTGTACGTTTTATACCGCTTAACACGTGACGGAAGTTCCCGATTCCATCTTCCTCGACTGCTTTTCGCCAAGCCTGTGGTTTCGTGTCGTCAGATGCGATACACACAATCTCGAATCCTTCGGGGGCATATTTCTTGTATAGCTCTTTGAGATGCGGATTCCCCTTACGACACGGGATACACCAGCTTGCCCAGAAATCTAGGAGAATGTATTTTTTGCCTTTTAGCTCTTCAAGATTGAGCATTTTGTCGTTAATGTCTTTCCGGTTAAACATGGTTGCGGGACTTCCGGGAGAACCTTGTTTTAGTTTTTTTATCTCTTCTGCGATCTCTTTACCGGAGCGGCTGTTTTTCACTCGTTCTGTCCAATGATTGTAAGCGTTTTCAACTTGACCGACAGGTAACGACATCAACCGGAAACGCATGAGGTAAGGGGATAGATAAGAGTCGGGATGGGTTTTGATAAACTCATCCGTGATCACGTCCATACGCTCGTTATAAGGTTCAAATTGGTCACGGATGGCTGCGGCCTTTTCATGGTCTTTTTCTGCTTTATAAGCTTCTGTAAGTGGTCGCATCTCTTCCCGGATTGGTGCTTGCTGACGATTTAGTTCTTGTTCTTCCTCGTTTGTTTTCGAACCGGAAAGCTTGAACTCTTTGAATTTTCCAACGACAATTTCCAATTGCATATCGGAGGCCTCGATCCAGAAGTCTGTGAGATTCGGGTCATCCATGTAGCGAACGGTTGAATCCAATCTTAATGACATATTTGTCGGTTCGGAAATCATTCCTTCCAGTTGGAACTTTCCATTTTTTACCGGAACATTCTTTTGTACGTACTGTTCGTTATTGTCTGTATAACCAAATAGGAGATGGCCGGACGTCATTCCTTTTATTTCTCCGCGTAGCGTGAATTTATTATTTTGTGCGTGGAGTATTGTCGTGCTTAGTAAGAGCACGACAATAAAAAACAGTGATTTCTTTAACATATGGCGAATTTTTAGATTTTACTATATCCCGGATTCTGATCCCCAATCGTGGGATTTTTTTCGAACTCGGCAGCTGGGATCGGGAGAATGATATAATTTTTCTCCCGGATGGCCGGTTTTACTTTTAAGATGACTTCCATGGGGAAACGAAGTAGCATGCTCCATTCGATTCCATCTTCAAACATGAGGTTTTTCACCGTCTCTTTGTAGATTTCATAAAGCAATTCATCCCGGTCTGTGATAGCATCAATTTTTGTAAAGTCCGTGATCCCGGCGTGTCCCATGACGGTTTTCAAAGGTTCCTTGGCGTCACCCAGGTCTTTTCCGGCACGAACCGTAGCCTCTGCTTTTAACAGGTACATTTCAGTTAGTCGAATAGCATAACATTCTTCGATTTTCTCACCGACGTATTTTGTTATGGCATAAATGGTATCCTTGGGACTCAGTAACCCAAGCATCCATTCTTCTCTGGGATCATCTTTCAATAAATTTTTGAACATGGGAGTTGCTTTGTATTGAGCCGAATTATTATATATATAGGTGTCATATCGGGTAACCTGATTCGGAAGAGGTTGAATACCTAACATGACTTCTTTACTCGTCAATCCTTTTGTTTGGAAAATATCCCGCACGTGTTCTTCAAGTTCGTAAGGACCATTCTCGATGATGTCGCTTGTGAGCGTGATCACTTCTTCATAATCCTCGGTATTTCCCCGTAAGATCAAAACTCTTGCTTTTAAGGCTTTGGCGATCCAGCGGTTGCTGTAAATATTCTTATTTTCCAACGGGGCATTTTTGATGCCTTCTTCTAAATCTTCCAAAATCAGTTTATACGTGTTTTCCACGTTATCTCTTGATTGTGCAATGTTCGTGGTCGTGACAAATTCGTCACGTAGTAAAGCTCCATACTCGCTTTTCGTATCGTAGAATTGAGTGAAATACCGGAGTAAATGATAATGTCCGTAAGCACGCATGATTTTAGCTTCTGCGATGATTTCTGCTTTCCGTTCTCCCTCAAACATAGAAGTGGGTAGGGGTTCCATTTGTGAGATTACCCCGTTTGCCGCATTGATTAGAGTGTAGCAATAACTCCAGATCCCTTCAACAGAACCGTCGGTGGCTTGAACGGATGCATTTTCATCTAAATTTCCCCCGCTGGTTCGTGTGATATAACCGGAAAGATAAGCGGGAACGATTTCTTGAGAGTATCCCCATTGTGTACTAGGTGTACCTCGGTCGTCACCGCCTTCGGCGAAACGGTAATATACCCCGTTTAACGCAACTTCCGCACTTTTTTGATCCACGATCACGTTTCCTACTACTTTTGATTGTGTGGGTAAGGCATTTAGTTGGTCATCACAACTCATTTGTGAAAGAATACCCAAAAAGGACAATATATAAATAATGACTTGTTTCATGATTCTATTTTTAGGATTAGAAATTAATTCTTATTCCAAAGGTGTATGATTTCACCGTAGGATAGGTGCTGACATCCCGTCCTCCTCCGATAACACTGGTCGGATCGTCACTGACTTCCGGGTCCGGTCCGGGATAGGAGGTGATTGTGAACACATTGGTTGCCGTTCCATATACGGATGCGGATTTAATCCGAACCTTCCGACAAATGCTTTCCGGTAGATTATAGCTTAATGATAGAGTTTTCAGCTTTAAGTAAGAGGCATCATATACGTTAAGACTACTTAGCATATAAGTGGTTGCCCACATACTTCTTGGGCGATTAGACGAGGTGTTGTCTTCACTATAATGATTTAACACGCGTGTACCTCTGTTAGCTAAGCTTGACATACCGGAGTCGCTGACATCTTTTTGGTAGATAAGATCGTTACCGTATGAAAACGTAAATAAAGCAGTCAGCGTGAATCGGTTCCAGTTGATCGTGTTCGTGTACCCGCCGAAGAAATCCGGTGTGGCGTGACCTATAACATCTTCTTTCCAAAAACCATCCTCGTATTCGTAAGCGATGTCTCCTAGATTTAAATAGGGGTCAAAAATTGTCCATAAGGAGAATTCTTCTCTTGCTGCCTCCAGTTGTGCTTGTGTTTTTATAATTCCCGTGGCTACTCTTCCGTATAGTAATCCTAAAGGTTCCCCCTCTTTTACAACACTTGTACCTAAATTCATTGCATCGCGATCATTCGGGTCGGAGAACGGACCACCGTTTATATCCAAAACTTTCGATACATTGCGAGAAATATTTAAATTTCCTGTCCAGCGGAAATCTTTTTTACGAATAAAGTCACCATGTATGTCGAACTCTAATCCTTGATTTCGTATTTTGGCAATATTGAAAACGACGGTTGAATAAGAACTACTCGGAGCCGGAGTCATGTTAAGTAAAGTTCCGTCAGTAACCTTGTGGTAATATCCGAAAGTACCTCCTAAACGCCCGCGCATGAAAGAAAAGTCTAAACCAAGGTCTTTTTGTACGGTAGATTCCCATTTGATTTTGTCGTTTCCGAGTTGGGTAGGAATCAACGCGTTCTTGTCTCCGTAGGATACCGGGCTGTAAAGTGTGCGCCACATATGGTCTCCAATACTTTGTGTTCCGGTTTTTCCCATACTAGCTCGAACTTTGATTTCGTCAATCCATTCAACCATGTTCAAGAAGTTCTCTTCCGAAATTCTCCAAGCGATAGCCCCGGAAGGGAAGAACCCGTATTGATTGTCCGGTGCAAATTTTGAAGAGGCATCGGCACGTCCCGTGAAGGTGAATAGATAACGATCTTTCCACACGTAGTTAGCTCTAACATAGAATGACAGTAATGAAGTCCGACTTTCCGGATTAGAACCTTTTACATTAGCCGCGATGGATGCGGAACTTAAATTGTTCAGGTAATCATCGTCCGGATAACCGCGTCCACTTGCCGAGAAGTAGTCTTTCCGGTGATCTTCCCATGAAGTTCCCGCCAGCACGTTCAATCTGTGGTTTTCGTTGAACTCTTTGTCGTAGGTTAACGTGTTCTCGAAGAAAACGTCAATTACAGTTGATTGTGCCTGTGTACCCATTCCTCCTTGAGAATCCTCCCGTCCATAGAATCCTCCGACTTCAACAAAACTCGGAACGTAATTTAACTGGTTATAATTATTATAATTGATTGAAACGGTACTCTTGAATTTGAAATCTTTCAAAAAGGTGACTTCTCCGGCCACGGAACCCATGAAAGAATACGTTTTTGCCCGGTTTGTTCCGGCTGCTACGGCCAATGGGTTTTGATATCCCCGGTAGTCATTGTTCAAGTCGCCGAGGGCGGCATAAGTTCCGTCTTCATTATACGGGGAGAAAGTTGGAGGTGCGGTAAGTGCTTGACCGTATATACCGTTAGTGATATTGTTTTTCGTGTACCCGAAATTTAAATTGGTATATAATCTGAAGTAATTCGAAACATCGGTATCCAAACTGATTTTTCCGGAAATTCTCATGAAGTCGGTTCCGATCAAAGTTCCGTCTTGTCCGGTATACGAGAGAGAGGTATAGTACCTTGAATTAGCTCCACCTCCGGCAACTGAAACGTCTACGTTCTGAGAAGTTCCTGTACGTAAAACCAAATCAAGCCAATCCGTGTCTGCATTTCCAAAGAAAGCCGGATCGTTTATGATGCGTTGCGCTTGCTCAACCTGGCTACCCGTCATCGGTTTACCTGCATCTTCTCGTGCCGTAAGGAATCTTTGGGCCGCGTCCTTCAGTGCTGATTTATATTGCTCTGCATTCAAGACTTTTTCTTTGATCGGGTTCGTAAAGCCAATATAGTAATTTAGATTTAATTGAGGTTTCGTGTCTTTTCGCCCTTTTTTGGTGGTGATGATCACGACTCCATTGGCGGCTTTCGACCCGTAAATAGCCGTTGCTGATGCATCCTTTAAGATGTCGATGCTTTCGATATCCGCTATATTCAAACCCGATAGATTATTCAAACCGCGAGAGAAGGCTCCTTCCACGCTATTGTTGAAGTCATCCCCGTAGTTGGCAGCCTCCAACGGGTTGGTAATATCCGATTGTCCGTTGATGTAATTGTCTGAAACCACGGTTGGAATTCCGTCAATCACGTATAGTGGGTCATTCGTTCCCAACAACGATGCACCACCGCGGATACGGATACGAACTGCACCACCGGGGGAACCGTCTGCCTTTACCACGGAAACACCTGATGCTTTTCCGGCCAACGCGTCGTCCACGCTGATGAACGGTACATCCCTGATTTCTCTTGTTTTTACGGATGAAACAGATCCCGTGAAGTCTTTCTGTTTGGTGGTTCCATATCCCACGACAACTACCTCGTCAACTGCTTTCACATTTTCCCGTAAAACCACGTCGATGGTATCTTTACCCGTGTAAGCAATTTCTTGTGTCTGCATCCCGACGAACGAGAATACAAGTGTAAAGTTTTGACCGATATTGTTCGGGATAGAGAGTGTGTATGTGCCATTCATGTCAGTGGCAGCACCGAATTCTGTACCTTTTACTTGGATGGTCACCCCGGGTAGGCTTTGTTTTTGTTCGTCCCGCACTTTACCAGTGATTCGAATCGCTTTCACTTGTTGCGACGGTTGTTTTTTTAATTTGGGAGAGATGATAATCACATCGTCTTCAATCGTGTAATTCAGTTTCGATCCGGCTAGAAAGACTTGCAGGACTTCTTCGATCGTGGCTTCCTTCAATTCAATCTGTTTTGTCGGTAATTGCTTGATCTCTTCGTGATTGTAAAGAAACCGGTAATGGGTGAGTTCTTTTAATTGTTGGATCACCATTTCTGCTGGAATCCGGTCAATTTTAAAATTAATCCTTTCCGTTTGGGCTCTTCCTTCTGCAAATGATGCAAGAGTGAATCCCATGATCATGATAAATGTTAGCTTCATGATTCTGTAACTTTTTGACAACACTTTTCCTCTTAAGTGACAAGTGTTTCTGTTTTTTTTCATAACTTTGTCATTTAGTAATTCAACTTCGTTTGAGTTCCGCCGGAGTAGGGGTCGAAGTCTTCTCCGGCTATTTTATGTATTTTAGAATTCTATTCTGGTGTTATCGTGATTGTTTTTCCGTTGATCGAGAAAGATATATTTGTCGTTAATCCTATCATGTGTAATACTTTCTCTATATTTTCGTAGCGGTCTATTTCGCCGCTGAAATGCAAGTTCTTGACTTTTGGCCCAACGAAGAAAATGTTTACATCATACCAGCGAGCCAGTTGGGCCATGATATCTTCTAGGTTTTCGTTGTCGAAAAGAAATCGTCCGTGACGCCATGCACTTTGTTGGCGGGCTTTTATTTTTATAACGTTTACTTCGTTTGCGGTATTTAACACGGCTTGTTGATTGGGAACCAACTTGAATTCTTTGTCGTTTACCTGTAACCCGATCGAGCCTTCTTCAAGCGTCGTTTTTTGGAATGAATCGTCCGGGTAGGCTTTCACATTAAAGGAGGTTCCGTAGACCCGAATAGCCGATTTGGATGTTTTCACGATGAAAGGCATCTTGTCGTCGTGTTGTACTTCGAAATAGGCTTCTCCTTCCAGTTCGACCTCCCGCTTGTCTCCGGTGAAAAAGGTCGGGTATTTTAAACGGGTATCCGCGTTCAGCCAGATTTTGGTCCCATCAGCCAGTACGATAGCAAATTCTCCGCCTTTGGGTACGACAAGCTTGTTGATTATCGGCCTTCCAGAAGTTTCGGTATGTTTTAATTCATTACGATTTACGATCACGGAAGAGTCTTGTGATAACACGGCTTGCATGTTTTCCTTGATTTCGATTACCTTTTTATCCCCAGTATACAAGGTTGCTTTAAAGCCTCCTGCTTGGATTTGCGCAGGGGGAGAGGGAACTATCGCTTTCTGCTCGGGATAGAGCCAGTAGGCGCCAGCGGCGAATAATAGCATGATGGAGGCGGCAATACCCGCAATTCGGTAGCGAATGATTCGAACCCGGTGTTTCCGGGAGGCTTGCCATTTTTTCCAATCCCGTTCTAATCCGGTATTCAGACGCTTGTATTGTTCCAGGCTGTTTTCCACATTTTGCTTTGATAAAACTTCCCGCACGACTTTCTCGTTGCTTGGGTCTTCATCTTTCCCGGGTAATGAAGCCGGGTTTTCCTCTTCGTTGCTTTTCCCCGTGAGGTAATTCCCGATTCGGATGGCTTGTTTTATCGTTTCTTCAATTTGTGTCCTCATGATTTGGTCTTAATTTCATATATGAAACACCCTCATCGCGATTTGGATGGAGACAAAAAGTGACTTTTTTGAAGAAAAAATGAAAATATTTTAATATGGTCTGATAATTAAAATGTTATAAAAATAAAAAAGATTGCTTTTTGACTTGTAGGGGAAACGGGATGATCTTTTAGAATGAAATCACACGTGCACCACCACTTTTTCCTTTTCCCTTGGAATTGATTTTCATACGAATCTTTCGAAGACCGCCACCAAGGTCGATTCCTGCTTGTGGGTTTTGCTTTAATTCTTGAAGTAATACATTATAATCTTCTACAAAGATGCATAATGTTTTTGCAATCTTTTGGCTTGTTTGTCAAATGATTCAGAGGTTTCAATATTATAGTTCATCTCGCAATTCTTGAAGTAATTCTGTAGCAGGTCTTGTCCTTTTTGCTTTTATATCTTTCAATCCCGCATCAATCCCGGCAAGAATTTCTTCTTTACTAATTGTTTCTTCTTTCTTCTTTGTTTTTTTACTAAGCTTGGTAAGTAAACGTTTTACTTCATCAAGTACTTGACGACTGTCAGTGGTCAGTATTTCGCATGCTAATTCCGCTTTATAAGCTTCAAGTTCCATACTTGTCATAGTCGATTCTCCTTTCTTTGCGAATTATCAATAAACAGAGATACTAAAAAAACGGATAGTTCTTTGAATCAAGATACTAAAATAAGTAGAGTTTTTAAATATTTCAGTTTCTCTCTTAACTCTGCATAACTTTTGGCTTTATGGCTTTTCACAGTAGAAACGGCAATTCCCAGTTCTTGGGCGATCTCTTCATTTGACTTCTCGTCCAGGGCAAGTAGTAATACTTTTTGTTCCATTGCCGTCAAATACTTAATCTCGTTGTGAATGATATGAAAAATCTCTTTTTTCATGATCGTTTCGTGCATGAAGTCGTCGCTTTCGAGGTATTGCAGGTTTTCAGTGAGGTATTTTTGATGTACTTGTTGATGACGGATCAAGTTCAGGCACGTGTTCCGGATGGATTTGTAGAAAAACGCTCTTATCGCAATTAGATTATTGAAATCCTCTTTACAATCCCAGTATTTCAGAAAGACATCGTGAACCACGTCTTTGCATTCCTCTTCCGAGGGAAGTAGGCTGTTGGCAAAGGAAACAAATAGGGCGAAATATTCCTCGTAAAAGATTTTCAGCGTCTTTTCTTTTCCGTTTTTTAACTCTTCTACCAAGACTTGATCACGATTGTTCATACACATACACGTTATACATTTACAAATATAGGATATTTTTGGTTGGATCAACGTATTTTAAATGTATTTTTGTCCGTGATGAAATATATTGAGTGGAACATAGATCCGGTTGCGTTTCGGGTAGGTGGGATCCCTGTCATGTATTACAGTTTATTGTTGATAGCGGGGACCGTGTTGTCCGTGTGGATACTATAGCGTGTTTACAAGGAGAACGGGATGTCGTGGGAGCATTTTCAAATTCTCGTGATATGAGTATTGGTGGCTCGTTTGGGGGCATTGTTTGGTTTACGAATATTCATATTATATCATTCATCCATTGGAGATACTGCTCCCGATACGGGTGCAACCGGATGGAGAGGTCGTTTTTTTCTCTCTGACTAATTCGATAGACTCTTTGCCTGTCATGTGTTCAATGTCAATCTCCACTATCAGCAGATGGTTAAAGTCTTTGTCTATTTCCGCTTCCCAACCCGGTTCGCCATGAGAATACTTGTCTGCCAATAATTTCAAGACTGCACGTTTCCCCGCCTCGTCCGTTAGGATATGGGCTTTACCGAAAATAATTACGCTCCGAAAATATGTGGTAAACTCGGCAGGCTTGATGTCATCCCGTTCCACCACGCAAAACGATACTTTGTCATTCTGCATGATGGCATCCACCTTGTGTCCTTTCATGGCACAGTGAAAATATATCCTGCCATCGATATACACATAACTGACAGGAACTGCATATGGATAATCATCGTCTCCGTGGAGGGCCAATGTTCCGTTAGTCATTCTTTCAAGGATAGCCACACTCTCTTCAGGTGGCAATAACTGCCGTTTACGGCGCATTTCTCTGAACATATAATTATGTTTTTTTTATACATATACGTTATACCTTTACAAATATAGAGCATTTTTGGTTGGATCAGCGTATTTAAAAATGTATTTTTGCCCGTGATGAAATATATTGAGTGGAACATAGATCCGGTTGTGTTTCGGGTTGCAGATATCCCTGTCATGTATTACAGTTTATTGTTGATAGCGGGGACCGTGTTGTCCGTGTGGATACTATAGCGTGTTTACAAGGAGAACGGGATGCCGTGGGAGCAGCTCCAGATTCTCGTGATGTTGAGTATTGCCGGGTTATTCTTGGGGGCTCGTTTGGGGCATTGTTTGGTTTACGAGTACGAGTATTATTTTGCTCACCCGTTGGAAATTTTGTTTCCGATACGGGTGAAAACGGATGGAACTGTCATTTTTTCCGGTTACCAAGGGATGGCTAGTCATGGGGGGCTTGTCGGGTGGATAATTGCCATGGTAATTTATTCCTGGATCACGGGAGAGAAAGTGTTACGAACTCTTGACACGATCGCTTTGGTTTTACCTTTAGCGGCAGGTTTTATTCGTTTGGGCAATTTAGCGAATTCCGAAATGATTGGTATAGAAACCGACGTGCCGTGGGCTTTTGTTTTTGAACGGGTAGATTTGGTTCCCCGTCACCCGGCTCAAGTTTATGAAGCTCTGGCCTATTTTTTTACTTTTGGGGTGAATTTGCTTCTATATCGACGGATTGGGTTGGAGCGCTACCGGGGAGTGCTTTTGGGGAATACCCTCGTCCTTGTTTTCGTCGCCCGATTCCTAATCGAATTTATCAAGGAACGACAAGTTCCTTTCGAAGATCAGATGAACTTGGATGTGGGACAGGTGCTGAGTATTCCGTTTATTTTACTGGGAATATTTTTGCTGCTACGTGGGATGAAAGGTGGGAAGAATATGACTCAACGATTCAGGTAACGTGTGAAGAGAAAGGTTTGTTTCTGATTAATAGATGTTTAGCTGGAGTCTCTACTTGATGTAATCAGTATCATGTGATTATATTGTTATTATGAATGTAATCAAATCATTATATATACTAATAAACATCTATTTTTTGTTATTGTAATAGGGGCGGAATAGGATGGGAATAGGAGCGGAATGGGAGCGGCTTGCAGTATGATTAGAATATGATCAAAATTTGATAACAATAATTTATATGAATTCAAGAAAATTCAGAATTGAACTGGGGTAAAGTTGATTTGCTATTATGAACTGTCTTCTCCAATTTTCACAGGTGCGGAGAGGATTGATTACCAGGTGTTTCCATCTCCTTGCATGGGAGAGGGAAGGTTGTTGTATGAAGTTTACTTTTAATAAGCCAACCGAACGTTATCCACCCAAAGTTTATTTCCCACGGTACCAATGTAAGCTTCTCCATAGCTGGAAGATACACGTAAGAATAAATGCGTGGGTTTATCATTAGTATCACTCCAACCAATTTCTTCCACCGGTACGGATTTTCCCTTGCTGTTGATGCAGTATAAAGATTGTTCTTTGGGGATTAATTGCATGTAAGATTTGCTACCAGGTTGGTTTGTCGGATCCCCGTAAAGTACGTTCAGCCTGTGGTCGTTTTTCCAGTCGGGAGTATTCTCCGAAAGGCGTTCTATGGCTGTACCGATACGTTTGGCATACACGTTACCTTTCTCGTCCTCCCAGCGTTTTTGAAGGATGATGTATACTTCGGCAGAATCTCGTCCCGGTACGTCAACAATTTTGCTGAAACCGGTTGCTTTTATCCGGTGATCTGTTCCGGGAGTCTCCATCTTGTAGTCAAATACAACGGCTTTTGGAGTTTCCGTGAAAGGAATTCCGGCATTCAGTTTACTTTGTGGGTTTTTCGTGTCCTTGATCGGTTCATGCATTTGCCCCAGGTAAATTGTACCCGGTACGAGTACGGTGATGTTCACGATGCCCAGCACTTTACATTTTTCCATGAGTGTTTCGACACGTACACAATAGCCGTCGTCTCTTTTCTCCGGGAAAACGGAGATACTACATTTCGTGATTCCACTAACTTTGGCCATAACGTTGGATGTTCTCCAAGGGGAAACCGTGGAACTAATGTATGGTTTGTCTCCTATAATTGTGTCTAACGGGGCAACCTCGTAAAGGGTTTTCGTGTTACCGCCAATAACGAACGATTCGTCAATGATGCGAACCATCCAGCTATTAAAGTCGCCGAATGGGATTAATTTTTCATTTTCTTTAGTTTGTGCCATTGATAGGGAGCTTGTAGCTCCAATGATACCCAAACATAGCATTTTTATAGTAACACGTGTAAATCTTTTCATATCAAATGATTTTCTTTTGTCTTGAATACTTTATATTACGCTAAAATGATTTTAAGGTTTTATGCAAGAAATATGCCAATGTTAATAATCGTGTTGTATAATGTAAATAATGTTGCTAACCTGTTTATTCTTAGTGTAAAAGTGTAAATGTTAATAATAAAGAGTATCTTTGACTGTCTTAAATACTTTATATATATGATGATGAAAAAATTAAACATTGGGAATCTCTCAATCTCAGTTCCCATTGTACAAGGTGGTATGGGTGTTGGTATATCACTTTCAGGATTGGCGTCTGCGGTGGCAAATGAGGGAGGAGTTGGTGTGATTTCCAGTGCGGGATTAGGTTTGTTATATCGGAATTTATCCAAAGATTATATTCAGGCTAGTATCATGGGTTTGAAGGAAGAACTTCGTAAAGCTCGTGAGAAAACAAAGGGTGTGATTGGCGTGAATGTCATGGTTGCCATGTCTAATTTTGCGGATATGGTGAAGACTGCGATTGCTGAAAAAGCGGATATTATTTTCTCCGGAGCGGGATTGCCGTTGAATTTGCCGAGTTTCTTGCAAAAGGATAGCGTGACCAAGTTGGTACCGATTGTTTCTTCTGCACGTGCCGCAAGGGTTATTACCGAGAAGTGGCATAATTTGTATAATTACCTGCCGGATGCGTTTGTCGTGGAGGGGCCGAAAGCGGGGGGACACCTAGGGTTCAAGGACGAGCAGATTAATGATGAACATTTTTCGCTGGAACATATCTTACCGGAAGTGATTGACGAGGTGAAGGATATTGAAACGCATTACGGGAAGAATATTCCGGTAATCGTGGCCGGTGGAATTTACACGGGTGAAGATATTAAACGTTTTATGGATATGGGAGCAGCTGGGGTACAGATGGGTACTCGTTTCGTGACCACGGAAGAATGTGATGCCTCCGATATTTTCAAACAGACTTATATCGAGGCAAAACAGGAAGATATACAAATTATCAAAAGTCCGGTGGGAATGCCGGGTCGGGCGATATTCAGCAAGTTTATCCAAAAGGTGAAGGAAGGGCAGAAACAGCCTAAAACGTGTATGTGCAAGTGTATCAAAACGTGTGATATAAGCAAGAGTCCTTATTGCATTATTGCGGCTCTGTACAACGCTTTCAAGGGAAATATGGATAATGGTTATGCTTTTGCCGGGGCGAATGCCTTCCGGGCTACGAAGATTGTTTCCGTGAAAGAGACTTTCCGTTCTTTATTGGACGAGTTTAATCGTGCTATCAATAAATAATATAATCGGGAGTGTCCAAAAAACTTTCGACACTCCCGATTATATTATTTTTAAAGTTTATAAGGTCTATAAGGTTCCCCCTGCGGGGCGTTTTGTTTGCGGCAGCTAGGGTTGCCGAATCTAAAATTATCACGTTCTCCACCAGATACTGTACACGGCGAATATGGTAATCGTGAGTAATCCCGTGTAAATGATGATTGACGTGTATTGCATATGAGAAGGATGTTTCACGAGTTTACGATCTTGGTGGAATCTTACCCCGTTGGCAATGCCGTCTATGCGAAGACAGAAACGGTATATTCCATAAGTGACAGCTCCTGCGGCAAAACCAACAAGCGTTCCGAAAAGTAAGTCACCGGGATAATGTACCCCCACGTATATTCTCGTGTAACAAGTCACGATAGCCCATAGCATGAAAAAAGTTGTTAAAGCCCTGTTTTTGAATAATAACATCATGAAACAAGCCAGAGCGAACGTGTTGGCCGCATGGCAGGAGGGGAACCCGAATTTTCCTCCTCGTTTCCCGTTGACAATATGCACGATGTCGGCGATGGCCGGGTCTCGTGAAGGCCGGGGCCGCTCGAATATGGGCCGTAAAATGGAACTACACGTCTGATCTGCTAATGCGATAAGGAGAGCAAACATGAGGGTTGTAAATATGACCATTCGGATGTTCATGTTTTTATACAAGACGTACAGGATGGATACGTAAAGAGGAATCCATACGAGTTTACTCGTGAATATGTACATGAAGGAATCCCAATAAGGAGTGTGCATTCCGTTTAAGGCAAGAAATACCGTACGATCTAGTGCTTGTAGTGATTCTAACATGGGATTTTGAATCTATAAGTTTAAATAAATAATGTTCAGCCGCTATTTGAGGGGATGATTGGAGAGCAAATATATCATTTTTCGGTATATTTGCAAAATTGTTCGGCAATATGGCTTTGTCTGGATGGTTTTGTCAGTTGTAAATGAATAGATTACGAATTACAAATCGGCAGATGCCGGATTTTTTAATTTTGATGAGTTTATGGTAATATTTCCGAATGCAAAGATTAATATAGGGTTGTTCGTCACGGAGAAGAGATCGGATGGGTTTCATAACCTGGAAACTGTTTTTTATCCGATTGATCTTCGGGATATATTGGAAATCACTGAGATGAAGGGAGAGAAAGGGCGTTGCGTTTTTACTTCCACGGGAATCCCGATAGATTGCCCGCCGGAAAAAAATTTGGTGAGCAAGGCATACGCTATTCTGGCTGCCGAGTACGATTTGCCCTCGGTGGATGTGCATTTGCATAAGATCATACCATACGGTGCCGGACTGGGTGGTGGCTCTGCCGATGCCGCTTTTATGCTGGTTGGGTTGAATCAGCTTTTTTCCTTGGGGTTGAACGAGGAACAATTAATGGGATATGCGGCCCGGGTGGGCAGTGATTGTCCTTTTTTCGTTTTGAATCATCCCGTGTTTGCTTTTGGGAAAGGCGAGTTGATGGAATCGATAGATTTGTCATTAAAGGACTATCATATGGTACTCGTGAAACCGAATCGGGGAGTTTCTACTCCCGAGGCATACCGGGGAATAACGCCTCGTGCAGCCTCTTTTGATTTGCGAGAATTGGGAAAATTGCCGGTAGAGCAATGGACCGGGGTGATTGTGAATGATTTTGAAGATTCCGTGATTCCTAAAGTCCCGGAGATAGAAGAAGTAAAGAATATATTACGGGATTTGGGTGCGATTTATGTTTCCATGACTGGAAGTGGATCAGCCGTTTACGGATTGTTCCGTCATCCCGTGGAGGTAGAAAAGGCGTTTCCGGAATATTTCGTGTGGCAAAGCGAGTGAATGAGTTTATAAAGTCGAAGGTTCATAGAGTCCATAAGGTTCGTAGACCTCTGCGGGGTGCTTTGTTAATGGTAGTTTGTGCTACCGTTAAATATAAAACAACTCTCCTCTCCAGCTCCCCCTTACACAGGGGGAGTTAGAGGAGATAGTTGTTTTACCCTCTTCCTACAAAGGTGTATATAAATGAGGATATTCCGGCGAAGATGAAGCTAAGACCGGTCCAGATGATGATGTTAAATATTCCGAATAGGGGGTAAAAGACGATCATGAAGGAAAAGAACAAGGTGATGATTCCTGCGATGAATATCCATCCCCAGCCTCTGATTTTTAGTGATGACATCTGTAATGATTCGGCAATGTAATCAATGCTTTTGAACATGAGGATAAAGCCGACGATGTAAGGAAGTATGTCTTCTGTAATGATCGGGTGGATCAATAGGATAAAACCGATAATCAGGTCAAGTAACCCGATGAACAATCCCCATCCCCAATGCCGGGAGTTACCGCCTGCAAAAGCGTTCATGATTTCACTGATTCCGATAACAATGATAACGATACTGAAATACATGGCCAGTCCGAAGTAGGAAGCCACCGGGTGCCGGATAATACCGACACCAAAAACGAATAACACGATCCCCAGGATAAGATATAACCATCTGAATCCTTTAGGGCCGGTAGATGTTGTTGCACTTGTTGTAGTCATTTCTCTGATATTTTTTAAGTTTAGTTTATTTCTTTATATGTGAAATGCATTCAAAAAGTTGTTATATTGTCATTAAAAATAAATAACCAAATGATGGGAAATACGTTTCAGAGTATAAAAAAGCGATGATGAGAACAATTATATTATTCTTGATGTTGTTTTTAGTAAACTACATGATTATGGCACAAAAGAAAGAGTTAACAGCGGATGAAAAACAGGTAATCATTCATAAAGGGACGGAGAGACCTTTCACGGGTAAATATTATGATTTTAAGGCAAAAGGGACATACGTTTGCAAGCAATGCGGGACTCCGCTTTACCGTTCAGAGGATAAGTTTGATTCCCAGTGCGGATGGCCGAGTTTTGATGATGAGATTTCGGGAGCGGTGAAACGGGTACCGGATGCTGACGGGAGGCGGACAGAGATTGTCTGCGCTCGTTGTGGGGCGCACTTGGGGCACGTGTTCATGGGGGAGGGTTTTACCCCGAAGAATACCCGTCATTGTGTGAATTCGATCTCGATGGAATTTGTTCCCGCGGAAGAATTGAAAATAGACACGGCTATTTTTGCCGGGGGATGTTTTTGGGGTGTGGAGTATTACATGAAAAAGGCTCCCGGGGTGCTTGCCGTTGAGTCCGGATACATTGGCGGGAAAGTTGAGGACCCGTCTTACGAGGAAGTATGTGAGGGAAACACGGGACACGTGGAGGCGGTACGAGTGTTGTTTGATACATCGAAGACCGATTACGAGACGTTGGCAAAGTTATTTTTCGAAATACATGATCCCACGCAAAAAGATCACCAAGGACCGGATTACGGAGAACAATACCGTTCGGAAATATTCTATAATAGTCCGGAACAGAAGGCCGTGGCTGAAAAGCTGATACAGGAGTTAAAAGTGAAAGGCTATGCGGTGGTGACCCGGTTAGCTCCGGCTACAACATTTTGGGTGGCAGAGGATTATCATCAGAATTACTATACTAGGAAAGGAACTTTGCCTTATTGTCATGGATATACGAGGCGATTTTGAAAAAATCATGTACCTTTGTTTGGATAAATATTTCAAAGGATAACAGAGAATTTATTTATATAAAAGAAAGGAATTGAATCATGAAAATTGCAGTACCAACAAGAGAAAACGTTGTTGATGATCATTTTGGACATTGCGCATATTACACGCTGTTCACGGTAGATGACGATAAAAATATCACGAATACTGAAACACTCCCTTCTCCACAAGGATGCGGTTGTAAATCGAATATTGCTTCTGTGTTGAAAGAAAAAGGGGTTACCGTGATGCTTGCCGGCAGCATGGGTGACGGTGCTTTAAAGGTATTAAGTGACCAAGGAATTAAAGTTTTCCGTGGTTGTAAAGGGGATGTCCGGAAAATAGCGGAAGGTTATTTAAAAGGGTTTATCCTGGATTCCGGCATCGGTTGCCATCATCATCACGAAGGGGAAGAACACCAGTGTAGTCATCATAAAGAGTAAGGGAAACCCCTTACTCTTTGTTTATTTTGACAAGGACTTTGTCGATTCGAGCGGCATCCATGTCCACGATTTCAAACTCGAAGTTATACCAGGTCAATTTCTCTCCGGTCTGGGGAATATGTTCCAAAATCTTTAAGATCAGTCCACTTAACGTGTTGTAGTAATGGTTTGCATAAAGACATTCCATATCGAAATAGGCCAAGAAATCATAGAAAGGACATTGGCCGTCCACGAGATAAGTACCATCTTCCCGTTGCACGATGTCCGGCTCTTCTCCAAGCTCCGGCAGGTCTCCGATCAAGGCTTTTAGAATATCCTGTAACGTCACGATCCCTTCGATACTTCCGAATTCATCCGTGACCAATCCATATTTTATATGTCCCTGTTTCAAATGTTCCATGGCGTTATACACGCTTTGATTCTGGGGAAAATACTGAGGTGGGCGAACGATGGATTTTAGATTAAAATCCGGGGTATCCATTCTTCCAAAAAGGTCTTTCAGGAAAACAACCCCGACGATATTATCCAATTTCGTGTCAGCCACCGGGTAAATAGTGTGAAGATGTGCGTTTACCGTTTCTCGTAGAGTCTCGTTACTATCTTGTATGTTCAGCCAGATGAGATCACTCCGGTGTGTCATGATGGAGCCGAGATCCCGGTCTCCGAGATTAAACACCCGTTCCACGATGTCTTGTTCTACTTCTTGAATCTCACCTTCGGCGGTACTTTCTTGGATGATTGCTTTAATTTCCTCTTCCGTGATTTTGTTCTCTCCCGATTTGTTCAATCCCAATAGTCTCATCATGAATGACGTGCTGGCAGAGAGTAACCACACGAAAGGTGAGGCTATACGGGAAAGAATATCCATCGGGGCGGCAATTAGTTTTGCCATTCTTTCCGCGGCGACCATTCCTATGCGTTTGGGTACGAGTTCCCCGAAAATTAGTGTGAGATAAGTCACGACGATTACGATAAGCGTTTTGGATATTAGTAATGCGTGAGGTTGTAACACCTCTATTTTTTCTACCCATACTGCCAAGTCTCCAGCGAGGGCTTGCCCGGAATAAAGACCGGTAAGGATACCGATTAACGTGATTCCAATCTGTATGGTCGAAAGGAATCGATCCGGTTGATTTGCTAATTTTAATGCTCTTTGTGCGGATTTGTTCCCGCTTTTGGCTTCTGTTTCAAGACGGGATTTACGGGCAGAGACCATCGCTATTTCAGACATGGCGAGTACCCCGTTTAAAATGATAAGTCCTATGATGATTAGAAATTCCATATATTAATTTTAAATTTTAGATTTTAGATTCCAGCCGCCCAAAGTCAGCGCTTTAGCTACCCCCTCTAACTCCCCCTTGCACAGGGGGAGGAAACGCTACAATGTAACATTGAAACGTCTTCTTGCGTCCGTTGCTTCACCGGTGTAAGGGGGAGCCAGAGGGGGTAGTTTTTTCCATTCTGAATTCTAAATTTTAAATTCTACATTACTCTAAATTTTCTCAACTTTTAATTGTCTCGGTCTTATAATTAGGAGTGAGGGTAACTTTGCAAAAAGTTCCTGATCTTTTGACAGCTTTTCGCAAGTGGTATAACTCATCACTAATAAGGTTTCTTTGTTTTCAATAAAAGTGTTCATGGTTAATGGTTTGTCCAGTACGAATTTGTTTGAATCGATTTGAACGAAATCATTCATGATTCTGGATTGTAGTTGTTTATCCACCTGTTCGTTGATAAAGCAAATTCGGATGGTCATGCTTTGTTCGCCCAACCGGGTTCTGGCGTAATTGAAGAGGAACAAGTCGTCTTCACTATCAACGAGAAGTAAGATATGGGAAGCCTGCGTGAAACCTCTGTTCACGAAGATTCCCACGGAACAATCCACGTGATCCATGATAGATTCCAGTTTTTGCCGGAGTAGCGTTCCCGGTAAATGTAACGGGCGATCTTTTAATTGTTTCAGCCAGCGGGAAATCGTGGTGAATCGTTTACCTAGTTTTCCGGGGGCCGTGCTATTGTCCTGCATGAATTGTTGTCCTGCTCCGACGAACAGGTAGTCCACGTGTTCTTTCTTGGCCACGTGAACCATTTCCTGAATTAGTTTGTCGGTTACTTGATAACGTTCATCTACCTGTAAATTCAGATGGCGAGCCTCTTCCCGAAGGGGGATAAAACTCTCTTCTGCAAATTCTTCCGCTTTGGCAGGATTTAAGTCAGTTCCCAACGTGAAGTGCGTGGCAATAAGTTGACTGTTTTGTAGCCGATGTCCTAGTAAAAGATCAGCCATACCCAGTAAGGTTCTACCGGTTTCGGGACGACCAAAGGAGAGCAACACTTTCTCGTGGTGATGGGCTTTTTCCTCTTGTTTGGCAAATATCTTTTCCACGAGCGACAACATAGGGGTTGCCATGAACGTGGTCAATAAAGACATGATCAATAATACCACGAACATTTGGGCAGAAAGGATTCCCATCTCGAACCCGATGTTTAGGGCTACGAGTTGCATGAGTCCCCGTGTGTTCATCAGCGTGCCGACGATAAGACTATCTTTCCAGTTTTCGCCCACAGCCCGTGCAGCCAGCGTACACCCCCCAAACTTTCCGGCAATGGCTACCACGATGAACAGTAAGCACACACCCCATAGCTCCGGCGTGTTAATCAAACCGATTTCCGTGTGTAATCCAGAAAAGGCAAAGAATAGGGGAAGAAAGAATACCAAAGAAATGTCTTCCACCTTTTCCATCATGACTTTACGGAACCCGATGTTCGTGGGCATAACCACCCCGGCGATAAATGCCCCAAAAAGGGCATGAATACCAATGATTTCTGTTGCTACCGACGAAAGTACCAGAAACAAGAATATGAATCCCACGAAGGTCTTGTTGATGACTTCCGAGTTGGCATAAATATCCCCGATTTTACGCAAAAACGGGCGCATGACCATAAACATGAAGGCGATATAGACGAGCGTTAAGGCAATTGTGTAGAGGGCGCTGACGAAACTACCCGCTTTAGCTAAGGCGATTACGATGGCCAGTAAACACCATGCGGTGACGTCATCATTGGCTGCCGAGGCTATGGATAACATTCCGACAGGGCTCTTTGTCATGTTACGTTCCTGCACGATTCGGGCCAACACGGGGAAGGCCGTGATACTCATGCTGATCCCGATGAACATGGCAAAAGGTAAAAATTCCGCTTGTTGTGCCCCGTAGTCAGCGTATACCCAGATGGCAGCTACCACTCCCAGGAAAAAAGGAACCACGATTCCGGCATGACTGATGACCAGAGTTTCGTTTAGTTTGTCTTTTATGACACTGAAATCTAACTCTAGTCCGATGACAAACATAAACAGAACTAACCCGATCTGGCTTAATAGGTTCAAGTTCATCAGTGATTTAGGAGGGAATAGTGCGGCAGAGAATTCCGGAAAGAAATATCCCAGCAACGAAGGTCCCAAGACGATTCCGGCCACGATTTCACCCATAACACCGGGTTGCCCGATGTATTTGAAAAGGAATGAGAAAATACGGACGGTGATCAAAATCACGATGATTTGTAACAACAAGATCGTTAGTGAGTTTGTCAGGTTGTCGGAAATGATTCGTTTGAATAGTTCAAATGAACTCATTTCCGTGTTTACCGTACTACTGACTTCTGAATGATCGATATGTTGACCCGTGCAAAGTGCAAAGTAAATCAAAGCACAGAAGACGGTCATCATGCCGAGATATATCCAGTAGTTTGTGCTATTCCTTTTCATGATCCCCAATAATTTTTACACTACTTTCTGTTTTTCATTCGTTTGAACGCCCGGAATATTTCTCCCACCCAAAGTACAAGAGACGTGGCAAGCGTGATCCAGATCCATTCGCTCCAGGTCAACGGGATGGTCCTGAAAACGGAACCACCGAAGTTGACTACGAGTATCTGTCCCACGATAATTGCCATTCCCACGGTGAGGAAACCTTCGCTTTTGAATATATTTTTAAAGGCGGAATCATTTGTTCCGAAAGTCTTTGCATTAAACATGTTCCAGAACTGTAATATCACGAATACCGTGAAGAAGATCGTCAGGTTACGAAGTCCTTCCGGTGTTCCGGCCTCAATACCTCCGGCATAATTGGAGAGTACATATAACAAGCCGAGTAGGATAACCACGAACGTGATTCCGGTGGCTAATATCAGTCTCTGCATTTGAGGGACGATGATAAAGGCATTCGAGTTTCTCGGTTTTCGTTTCATCACTTCCGGGCTAGGCGGGAGTGAGGCTAAAGCCCCGGCAGCAAACGTGTCCATGATGAGGTTTACCCACAACATCTGTGTTACCGTGATGGGAAGTTCCGAGCCGAACAAAGAGCCTAGTAATACAATAATCAAGGCTGCCACGTTAATGGTAAGCTGGAACAAGATAAATCGTTGAATGTTTTGATATACAGAACGTCCCCACATCACGGCAGAGGTTATACTACTGAATGAGTCATCTAGCAAGGTGATGTCACTGGCCTCTTTAGCCACGGAGGTTCCGCTACCCATGGATAGACCCACGTGTGCATGATTCAAGGCGGGGGCGTCGTTCGTCCCGTCCCCGGTAACGGCCACGATGACTTGTTTTTGTTGTAGCAATTGAACGAGGCGTTGTTTGTCCATCGGGCGGGCTCGGGACATGATTTTTAAATCCAGTACCCGATCCAAGGCCTCTTTATCGGTTAATTGTGCAAATTCAACTCCAGTGATCACGTTCCGATCGGTATCTTTTTCTGTCCACAGACCGATTTGTCTTCCGATCTCTTTTGCCGTACCCGGTGTATCTCCCGTCACCATTTTCACTTGTATTCCGGCATTAAAACAGCGTTTTACCGCGTCCGGTACATCCGGGCGGATCGGGTCAGAAATTGCTACGATACCAAGGAAGGTTAATTCGGTGTTGTATAAGCGTCCGTCTTTAAAATGCGATTCATTATCCTCGATGACTTGGTAAGCAAAACCCAGTGTTCGCATGGCTTGATTTTGGTATTCCAGCAATTGGTTCTCCACGGTCGTTTTGTAATTGGCGATCGGTTGCCCTTCCCCGTCGATCAATGCGTTCTTACATTGAGCGAAGATGATTTCGGGAGCTCCTTTCACGTATAGAATCTTTTTTCCCATGACGGGAGAGTCAACCAATGTGGCCATGTATTTCCGTTCCGTGGAAAAGGTTAACTGGTCAATCACCGTGGCATTTTCCCGGAGTTCTTGGTAATTTGCTTGTTGTCCGTTTAGCCAGAGTAACAAGGCAGCCTCGGTCGGGTTGCCTAAGGTTTTCACTTTGTCCGGATCGGAAAAGTCGAGGAATGCAGTTGTATTCACGGCAATACCCTCTTTTATCAGTCGGGAATTCTCGTTATCAGCTAGTTGTTGATCTTTCAGACCGTAGAAGTTAGTTTTGTACACGGTCATCTGGTTTTGGGTCAGGGTTCCCGTTTTATCCGTACAAATAACGGTTGTAGCACCCATCGTTTCGCAAGCATGCATTTTGCGAACGAGGTTATTGGATTTTAGCATTTTACGCATACTGAGGGCCAAACTCAAAGTGACGCTCATCGGAAGACCTTCCGGAACCGTCACCACGATTAGGGTAACGGAAGCCATGAATGCCGACAGGATTTTCTTTCCTAGGCTTAACGAAATCCACGCTTGCGGGTCCCAAGGTTTAACCCCGAAAGCCCAACCAATGGCGAGCATGATAACCAATGCTCCCAACCCGTATAAAATCCAGCGAGCCCAACTGCCTTGTTCTATGCTTTTGGGGAGTTCTTTTTCTTTTCCCCGTAATGCATGAACATCGTATATGACAGGCACCCATACTTTGGCAAGCATGATGATTGCCGTGATAATCAGTGCCCCGATCAATCCGAGTTGTCCTAACTCCGGGGTCGGGGATGCCGGGTTAAAGAAGATGGCTTTAATGAATAGGATGGTAAACGTGACTGCGGCACCGCAGAATCCCACGACCCCGATGAATTTTGCCAGCGAATCGAGCTGTTTGTCAAGTGGGGTAGGTTCTTCGCTTTTTTCCGAAGATTTTTCTGCCACTTTTCCGAATTCCGTGGAGTCTCCCACGGCAAGTACCTGCATGATCCCGTGACCGTCGGAAACGGTTGTTCCTCTCATCACGTGGTTGGAAGGGTAGGTGGCTTCCAAGTTGAATTCTGATTCGATCACGGTTTTATTGGCGATTGGTTCTCCGGTTAAACTGGATTCGTTCACCTGTAAGGAGATTGCTTCGAGAAGTATCCCGTCGGCGGGAATCTCTTCTCCTTGCTCCAAAAGCACAATATCATCCACGACAATATCTTTTTTAGGGACTTCATGTACATTACCGTTGCGGATAACTTTGATCAACGTGTCGTCATTCACTTGATTCAGCACGTCGAATTTCTTGTTTGCATCCCATACAAACCAGGTGGCGACCCCGGTTGCGAGTAAGATGGCCACGGCAATACCAATGGTTTCCGCGATCTCGATGATTCCTTCCGAGAAATACATGGAGATGGCGATACCTCCCGAAAGGAATACCGCAACCATTAATATGCGAATGACGGGATCTTCAAAGTTCCCGATAAAAATCTGCCATAAAGAGTCCCTTTTAGGGGGAGTTAACACGTTGGCCCCGTGTTTTTCACGACTTTCCAGTACTTGTTTATCCGTGAGGCCCGTGTAGTGTTTACGTGATTCCATGTTATAATTTAAGATTTAATTATTTTTTTTACGTGTTGACCGAATAATAAGATACGTGAAAAAGCCAATTCCGACGATTAACATTACGATGGAAATCTCGGTGAAATACTTTTCCAGTAACTCTTTTCGGGAATATAAAAAATAGCCGGCGGTAGCCAGTATCAAGTTCCAGATACCACTTCCGGCAGCCGTGTAAAATATAAAGCTGTTTAAAGGCATTTTGACTAATCCGGCCGGAAGGGAAATAAAGCTTCTTACCCCCGGGGTAAGTCTTCCGACCAGCGTGGAGCTTTTGCCGTATTTCAAAAAATATTGTTCGGATTTTTCTACTTTTTCTTTGGACATCCGCAAAATCTTTCCCCAGCGTGATTCCGCGAAAGAATAAATGAATTTACGCCCTAACGTGTATGCTAACACGTAGTTGAAGAGGGCGCCTAGAACCGATCCGATTGTGCTGAAAATAACTACCAGCAGGAAATTGAGATCCCCGTTTGCAGCTTTCCAGGCTGCAGGAGGCACGATCAATTCCGCCGGAAAGGGAATGATGGAACTCTCAATGGTCATACATACGAGAACACTCCAGTAGTTCACGTTCTGCATATACCAATCGAGAATAGATTGAAGCCAATCGATCATATGTTGTTTCTAAATTTTTAATGTTTTTATTTGCTCTCACTTGTTATAATTATCGTTATGGTTTTGTCATAACAACAATACTTTCAGCGAGTAGATATAAAAACCTTGACTATGTCGGGTGGTCAGATATTGGATAAAGTGCCGTTCTTTTTTGGCTAAAGACAATTTTATCGGAATATTTTTTCCACTCTGCATATTGTGATGCGAATACACGTTTGTTTTAGGAGTTTTATTGAACCCGAAACGTCGTCCGTGGGAAGTTGCGATTCCTTCGTCGGAACCCAAATGAAGGCCTCGTGAGAGAGTGTCGTAGCAATGGGCAATCTCATCCGATTCGGATAGTTGTTCTGTTTGTGTAGGCAATGCTATCTCGTCCTCGTTTTCCTCAGTCTGTAGTCCATTGACTATGAGTAGTAAAGAAAAAATGAAGATAGATATATATACAAAAAACAGCCTTTTCATTATAAAATTATTTACAGGCTCAAAAGTAATATATTTTTGGATATATATCCAGTCTCGTTTACGCTTTTTCTTATCAATAAATCCATTTTATTGCGTACCTTTGCGGGGAATCAGAAATATTCGGATCATGACGGTAAAAATGATATTAGCTTGTATCGTGGCTCTCTTGGCGTTGGTAAACCCGGTACAGAAAGTTTTAATTGTTACTTCGTTGCAGGAGAGGTTTAGTCCTAAAGAACTTCGGTATATATCTATTAAATCATCTATTACTGCCGCGTTGATTCTGATCTTTTTTCTTTTCTTGGGAGAGGTAACCTTCAGTTACGTGTTCCATGTCGAGTTGTATTCTTTTCAAATCACTTGTGGGGCCGTGTTGATGTATAACGGTCTATCCGGTTTGTTGAAAGGTTTTTTCTTGAAAGTGGACGAGCATATCAAATTAGCCGATCTGACCACGGTGCCTATTGCCATCCCGATGATCGCGGGACCGGCAACCATTACGGCAGCCGTTACGTTTCCCGTTCAATACGGGCGTGAAATCACGATTATAGCTATATTGATCGCTTTGGTGGTCAATTTATTTTGTATGTTGCAAGCCCGGCGAATCGGGAATTTCTTGATCAAGTACAATTTCATGAACCCGTTGATCCGGATTATCGGGTTGATTGTTGCTACGATCGGGTTACAGATGATATTTGACGGGATCACGCTGTTTATAAAGACCTTGACCGTGTAAAAGGAATTTAGAATTTAAAATTTAGAATGGGGGGGCCAGTCTATAATCCCGTTCGCGGGGTGCGTTTTTCGCCAGTTTTGAAAAGCGGCATAATCGTGAATCCCGTCTTGAATGACGGCCTGATAGTACTCGATTCCCATGATTTCTTCAGTATCTGGAGTTTCATACTTTAGTCGTAATATGGTTTCCCGGATTTCCGGTGTCAATACCGCCAAGATTCGTTCGGCCACTTGCTCGAAATACCCGTCATAGTAGGAACCTTTCAAAATGTGGATCATGTCGATTTGCCACAATTCATGATCGGAATCCTCGTACCATGCGTGCCACTCGATGCAATGTTCGTCCGTGTCGATCAGGTTTTTGTATTCGATTCGTTTGATAGCCGGGTTGGCGGCCAGTTGCATGATGGCCTGGAAACTGATGGCCGGGGTTAATCGTGGGGTATAGACGTGGAAATCTATATCCCGGTGTTTCATCATCAATCCCATTTTTAATGACCCGACGAGATTGATTTCCGCCCCGATTGATTTCCAGGCATTGATGATGCCGGTTGTTTGGATAATCTGTTGGGCTCGTTGCGTGTTACGAGCCGCGAGTTGTAATATCGTTTCCATGTGTTCGTGATTGAGGATGCGAAAATAACAATAAACTCTTGGAAAGCGGGCAAGAAGAATGAATTTATTTTTTAACTTAAAATTAACTTATATTGATAGTGTGTTCCCGCGTTTTCTCCTTTTTACCGCATGGATAGGGGCGGGAGGCATGTAAAATGCTGGTGATCTTCATGATTCATTAACGACACCTTTTGTAAGTTACCGGTAAGTCACCGGAAAGTTACCGGAAAGTTACCGGAGTAACCCGGTGACTTATTATTCACGATCCGGTAATTTTCCCAAAAAGATGTAAACATGCAGTTAAGGTGTCTTTAAGCATGATTGAAGGTTTATCGAATCATTGAAGCAAGGACAAGATGCACGAGAAAAAAGGAAACCATGTCACCATTCGATCGAATGGTGAGGCGGTTTTCACAATTAACTGGGTGGTAAAAACTACTCTTGATGATTTCTAAAATACTCTATCATTTCACTGGTAAGACTAATGTTTGATTCGGTAGCTGGAATGTTTTCCCGCTCAAACCATTCGGCTAGAGCCAGTTCTTCCCGGTCAAGGGTAATGCTGTCATCTCCTTCCACTTCGGCAAAAAAGCCCATTAAAAGCGTGTCGGAGAATGCCCACGGTTGACTTTTGTAGTATCTGAGGTTTTTAACGTGTAATCCGACTTCCTCCATGACTTCCCGTTTCACGGTTTCTTCGACACTTTCCCCGATCTCGGTAAATCCGGCGAGCAGGGCGTAGCGGGTGTATTCCCGGTTTGCGTATTTGGATAACAGGATTTTGTTCCCGTTCGTGACAGCGATAATCACGGCGGGCATGATTTTCGGGTATTCCGTGTTATTACAAGTTTGGCAATGTAACATCCGTTCCTTTTCATGATGAACGAGTTTTGCCCCGCAGTGACTACAAAACTGATGGTTATCGTACCATTTGTATAGGCTGTATCCCGTGATGCCTGCAAATGCAAGGTGTCTCGGCCCGCTTGTCCGGAAAAGCCCGATGTCTTTCAGTTCGAATTCCGGTTGTTCTTCCGGGACTTGATGTACTAGATAGAAACAGTCGTTGTCAATGGCGAATAAATAAATGGCTTTCTCGTAAACACTTTCTTCGATCCCGTTTAATTCTGAAAAACGGGGAAAACGCAGGGTAGATGAATCTTTACCTGCCAGAACCGTGTGCCCGTTGAAATAAAGCGCGTAGCTTGTTGCCTCCGGACGTTTGGGGGCGTAAGCATTTGAAAATATATGGGGCGCTATATCTTGTATCATACCTTATTTATTTTGCCTGTGAATTCGGGCGTCAAAGGTATTAAATTGTTGGATATGGCGCTAGTTTTTAAAATGAAAATTCCGTGATTCCATATATGGATATATCACGGAATTTAAGAATAAAAACTTTGTAATTAAGGGCAATTGGTTCCTATTTTACCATCTCGTAATCGATACCGTTTACATAGTAGATAGAATAGAAGTTTTTGTTATGGTTTTTCATCCATTCCCGCATTTGTTGAATACTGTTCTTTTCAGAGTCGCAGTGGTCGGCGTCCTTGTCTCCTTTAGCCTCTTCTTCCGCGACTTCTTTTTCCCAGTTGTCGATGTATTCCTGTGATAAGCGTTGTTCTTGTAACACCCCGGTCACGACGATTTCGGAGTTAACCAGCTCTTTGTTGAAAGATTGTATGTTACCGCCGGCTTCAACACGGATTGTAAGTTTACCCGTGGAGTCTGCGATGAAACAACGACGTCCGGAGTGAGAGCAGGTGTGTTTCACGACTCCTTTCAGAACGACCGTATCATTCAGTTGTTCTTCGGCCACGTTCAGAAGACCGTTAACGTCTAAGGCTTTGGATGCTAAGGATATTTCAGAGGTATTCTCCTGCTGTGTTTTCTTGTTCGTGTTTTTGCATCCCACGATGGAAAGAGTTGCGATACAAGCGATAATAAAAATAAATGTACTTCTTTTCATGACGATATATTTTAATGTTATTTTCTTATTCTGGCAAAAAGGCATACAGTAATAAATCCGACAATTCCCGTGAATAAGGTGATGATTCCCGCAAGATATTTCCCGTGTGATTTTTCTTTACGATACACGACAAAAGTAATTATTGTCAGTATAATATTCAACAGAAGAGACGGGAAATAATAACCCGAAATTCTGGGATAGATGTAACTGTTCGTGCTATCTTGAAAGGTCACCGTGAACGGGAACAAGTAAGGTAGTGTCTTGTCCCACGTGGATTCCGGTGCCGGGCGGAACAGGCTGTCGACCTGACGCATACTTTTATTCTCCAAGGCATAGGTATGTTCCCCGTCCGTGGAAATCTTGGCTACCGTCCAGTAGAACATATTGGCCATGATAGAAACCCGGTTTTTATCGGGATTCACGTCTTCCAACACTTTCACGAGCCGATACCCGTCCGTGGAAAGATAGTAAAGCGTGTGATTCGTGTCGAACAGGAACCCATACAGGCTGCGATTGTCAATTTCCATCGGGAACATACAGGAAATGTTACTTGCCTTCGTGTCCTTGACAAAAGGTTTCCCGTTTGTCATTTTTATATGGAAAAGATGTCCCTCGCTGTCCAGGGCGAAATATCCTTCATCGTATGATTTCTGGCTCGTGGGAATCCCGGTGACCCACAGCGCGGGGAACGTGAAACCAGCCTTCTCCATTGCTTGCTGGAAACGGGCGGATTTCTGTTCGTCTACCCGGTTAGTGGTCATGTCGATGAATTCGATGTTCTCTTTCAGTCGAAACATATCGCTGGGGTTTTCAAGGTCTACTTTTCCCGAGCAGGATTCGAACATGGGGTAGAGTTCGATGACCGGGGTATTTTTATCTTTGGGTTTGTACCAGAAGAAAAAGTTATTCCGGGCTATGGTTTGCCGGTCAACCGGAACCCCTTGTATGGAATCCGGAATGGCGTTTTCCATGGCTAACTGACGATAGTAGAACATGGGCAACACCCGGTCGAATTCTGCGTCCGAGTAAACTTTCCCGCTCATGTCTTTTCCTCTCACGTTATCATTGTCCTGGTCTAAATAACAGAATTGGTTAATGACAGAACTGTAGTAAGTGAACGGGTACCGGGGAGAGGAATCCATGGTTAATTGAACGAGTGACGGGATAATCCATGATAATAGGAAAATGGATAATCCGATATATAGAATCTTTATTTTCATTTGCTTGAAATTTAATGATATTACTGCATTCCTTCTTTAAAGTGACGAATGGAGATTTTGGGGTATAGGGCTAAAAGTATAAGTGTCCCGAACAGGAAGGGGAGCATGTAAATGTAGCTACCCGGTACGCCTTGTACCATGAATAATGACAGGATCAATAACCCGATCACGGCATTATAGATTCGCTGGCTCCACACGGGTTCCAGAATAATCCACGCCGTAAGCAAATAGGATGCGAAACCGCATAATACTTGCGGGAGTATCGTGGCGAACCATGCACAGACCACTTCTCTCGGGAAATCCGCAGATAGTCCCCACAGGAAACCACCATAGCTGACCGTGAAAAGGAGTAACAGGCACGCCATCCCGTAACTTAGCATCAGGAATACGATCCGGTTCTCTCCAAGCGGGAGATGCAGTGTCAGTTTGAAACGTTTCTTCGTCATTTCCGGGATAAACTGGGTAATTCCCATGATGATCCCGGCGAGTAGCGGTAAGACTTTTATCTGGTCCAGCAAAACCACGTTTTTCAGGATAAATACTTCCCACAAGTGCGGCATTCCCACGTTACGGGCGGCACTTGAAATGCGAAGTGCAATGTATCCCATGGCGAGGATAAATACCACGAACATCAGGAGAAACATCCAGCGGGTTTTAATCCATTCTTTGAATAGTAGTGCTTTGTTCATAGTTTTAGTGTTGTTTTTGATTAATATTTTCCGGTTAACCCGATAAAAGCGTCTTCAAGGGATAAAGTTTCCTCCTTTAAATCTGCCACTTGTACACCTTTTGATTCCAATAGTTGCCGGACCGTTTCGAGTGGTTCGAAAGAGTAGGTAATCCATTGATTGTTATTTTTCTCGGTGTTCCATAGTTTTTCATGTTCCGCGGGGACTTGTCCCTCGTTTAGGGAGAATCGGAAACGGTGGAAGTTTTCCATGATTTCCCGGGTCGGTTTGTGAATCAACAGGCGTCCGTAATCCAGAATCATACAATCGTCAATCAGCAATTCCATGTCTTGGATGATGTGGGAGGTCAGGAATATCGTTTTATCTCCTCCGGCGGCAAAATCCCGCAAGTATTCCACGAACAGACGGCGATAGCCGGGGTCCAGTCCCATGGAGAAATCGTCTAGGATCAGCAATTCCGGGTCTTGGGCAAATAGTAACCCAAGGGCGACTTGGGAACGCTGACCGCATGACATGTGATTGATCTTCTGGTGAGGAACAACTTTTAGTTTTTCCATCAAACCGTAGAATGCGTCTCGTTTCCAGTTCGGGAAAAAGGCCCGGTAATACTTTTCGATTTGCTCGATCGTGAAATAGGTGTGTTGCACGTGACCTTCCAGTAATAAACCAATCTTGGCTTTCGTGGCGGGTGTGAGGTGATTCATGTTCTCGCCGAGAAGGTAACACTCTCCGGAACGGGGTTTTAAATAACCGTTCAATATGTTGATGATGGTGGTTTTTCCCGTTCCGTTTTTCCCGAGTAACCCGAGTACTTTACCTTTTTCTACTTCAAAGTTCAGGTTCTCGTAAATTAATTTTTCTCCGTAATAGTGCGTTATATTTTTACACTCGATTACTTTTTCCATGTATAAAGATATTATGGTTTAAAAAACAATGCCGCAATGTGCTTGCAGGGTTTCCCGGTGCAAGTCGTTTTGGCAGGAGTCATGTTGCCAGTTTAATTTGATGAAGATACCCCTGTTTTTAGGCAGGGAATAATTCCAGCGGAGTTCTATATTCGTGGTCCAGTTGTCCGCGGAGAGATTGTCGTAAGCCTTGTAAACCGCGGCTAGGGCGATTTGCTCTTGGTTGATTTCCGTGAGCTGCAAATCGGCGGTTGAATTCTTACGATACACCCCGTCCAGAACGAACTGGAAAGAGTGCTTTTTGTAGCCGGTTGCGGCAAAAAAGTTCATCCCGCCGGATAAATAGTTTACTTTCATGAGGCGGGCAGGGTCAAGGTATTCCATCTTGAACGAGTTGAATCCGGCTCTTGGCGACAGGTACCATGTAAAACGGTCGCCCTGGGTTTGCCCGTATATTCCCGAAACGGAAATATCTGCTTTTTTCACGGATAACTGTTCGGCCTCGCCCGTTTTTTCGTACATGTTGGTTGAGCCACTTCCGATAAGAGATTCCATCCCTTGACGATCTTGGTAGGTTGCCCGTGTCCGGACTCCCCACTGGTGCTTGTCCCGGAAAGAAGTGTAAGCGATTTCGGCTTTCATCTCGTCCTGATTCAACGTGTTCAAGGGCAGATCGTTCAGGTCTGAAATGAGCTTCTCGAACGAGAATCTTTCATACCCGAAGGAGCCGGAGAAACCTTGTTTGTTGCGGGGAAAAATTTCAATGCTTGCCCCGTAGCGGTGACCGTCGTAGAAGAGGGAAGTGGCCCCTCTGCGAAACCGGACGTAGTCCATGCCCAGCCCGCTGAGATTATAGGTGATGGCGGAACCCAGTTCACTATAAAACTTCACGTCGTTGGTTTGCTTGTATTTTCCGGCATGGAAGGCGATTCCCATAGAGTATTGCTTGTTCAGCTTGGCCGATATGCCGATGGAGGCTTTCAGGTCCGAGACGATGTTTCTGGGGCGGGGATCGATCTTCCGGTACTCGATAAGGGCCCGGTAATTGGCGTATATCCCCCAAGTGAAACGTTTATGTTCCTGCGCGTATCCCCCGGCAAAATAATATTCTTCAAAGTCTATGTCCCCCCCGACCGAGTCTGCGACCACGTAAGGATATACCGTCAAATAATCGGACGTTTCGTTCCATTCTACTTTTTCCCTTTTCCCTTTTTTAAAATGGGCGTTTCCCCATGTCTTGCTGTTTTCTCCTAATGGCATGTAAGAAAATGCGTGGAAGGAAAAATTGCAAACTTCCGAGCCTAATTGGGGCAAAAATGCCTTGTTTGCATTCTGTTGTTCCCAACCGATTTGTAGTTCCGATATGGAGAACGTGTGGGCATAGTAGTTTATAGCCGGGTTATCATAGATTTGCGACACGAAACTCTCCGTCGGGGAGAAGTAAATCCGTGTGCGGGTGTTTGCCGGAATACTATCCTGTGCCCATGTTCCGAAGGTCTGGAAAAGAAGACTAAAAATCAGAATGAAACGAAAAGTCATGATTTTGTCGGTTTAATAATTATTGTTTTAAAGACGGAGTGGCCTTGGCCTCAAAGTCTTCCGTGGAGTTATTCGTGTCTTTCAGTATCTTGCGTCCGTCAGGAGTGGTGGAAAGTACTTTCCGGCGGACACTTTTGTTGTATCGATTTTTGTCGCTTGCGACTTCCCCGCAGTAGGTGAATCCCATGTCCAAAGATGGGGCAACGACATTCCAAACATATTGTGCTTTGTTGCTTATGTTGACTGCGTCGATGATCCATTCATTGGGTACTTGATAAGCACTCTTGTTTTGGGAATTTCCCATAACGTTGATAAATGTAGCATTGTACGTGTAGTCTGTTAAAAAAGTATTTTTATCCACTTGTAGCCGGGCAATAGCGTAAGCGCAAAGTCCTTGATTATGTAACCTCCATACCGTTTTTGTATAGCTATAGATTTTGTCTAAGTTGGTCACTTGGGGGTTATCTACATCTTGATTTTTTTCTGTTTCGTCATACCATTCGAAATCTGCATTCCTCAAATCAAATGAATTTATATTTGCTGCTGTATGATCGATGGCTTTATCGCATATTAGAAGAGATTCTCCGGGTTGTACCGGATAGTCTTTCCCGTTTCCGGGAATGGCATATACACATTGGACAGCCATTGCTTGAGACATAACATCTGGTGTATACTCGTATTGTTGGGATGTATTGAAAGCTGATTCCAAGATTACAAGCCCATCGGCATATAGCACTGAGTCTGAATTATTATATATTTTAATGTATTGATCTCCGGAATATTGTTTCCCTTCCGGTGTTGTACTTCCGGTGAAATAGACCTCTTCAATAACGAAATCCGCTTTCGAGTTGAAAAGGAATAGTTTAATATTATCAGCGCTTGTTGTTCCTACAAGATTTACGGATTCTTTATATCCTTTTACCTGTCCTTCAACGGTTTTCTCGTCAACGATATAATTCATTTTCCCCTCTACGGTGATATTGTAAAGGCCTTCGTTGAGCGTGATTTTCCCTGTGGTTCCGGTCATCGTGTTTGTTGTCAGTTTTCCGGTGTTCACGTTCTTGAAGGTGACGTGCAGATCGGATATACTTGCGACATTCAAGTCTTCCGGTTCAGTGAGTGTTAAAGTAAACTCTGTGATTTTTACTTTGTCATCATCCGTGCAGGCGATAAATCCTGCACAGGTGAATAACATAAATACTAATACGTAAGAAATTTTGTTGACCATGTTGTTTTTATTAAAGTGTTTATTTCTTCAATGATGGTGTGGTCTCCGGGGTGAAATCCTCGGTTGAGTTGTTGGTGTCTTGCAGGATTTCTCTTCCGTCTTCCGTGGTTGTGAAGGTTTTCCGGAGAACACTTTTTCCATACCGGTTTTCATCCCCGTCAATTATCCCGCAGTAGGTCCAGCCCATATCTATCGTGGGAGAGGTTACAATCCATTGGAATTCTGATTTGACACTTAAATTGACAGCGTCTACAATCATTTTGTTCGGTACTTTGTAACAACTTTCTTCGCAAGGAATCTGGTATTCTTCAAAGACAAACATCCATTCGTAGTCATAAGTATAGTCCTGTAAGAACTTTTCGATATCTCCCAGTCGAGCTATCGCGTAGCTATTGAAACCGCGATTATGGAGTAAAAACTTACCATACGGAGTCAGCATATTAGGAACTTCCGGATTATCTATATCATCACTATCTTCATTGAAGATTTCGAAATCGGCTTTACTCAAATCGATGGAATTTGAGTTTTGGGTTTGATGATTTATCCCGTTATCTGCAATAATAATATATCCTCCGGGTTCAACCGGGTGTTCGGTTCCATTACCCGGTATAGTAAGAATTGCGCTTACAGCTATAGCCTCTCTCATGATGTCAGGAGTGTAATCCTGCTTATCCACGGTTTGGAATGCAGATCCTACAATGGACAATCCGTCTGCGTACAACACTTTGTCCGTGTTATTATAGATTTTAATGTATTTATCTCCGTCATATTGTTGTCCTTCTTCCGTCACCGTTCCCGTGAAAAATATCTCGGCAATAATGAAGTCGGAAGATGTCTGGCTAATGAATAGTTCGGTTGCTAAAGAGGCGGTTGTTCCCGATATGTTGACCGATTCTTCGTACCCCCGGATTAGTCCTTCATGGCTTTCTCCCTCTCGTTTGTATTGAATAAAACCTTCCATGCTGATATGATACATTCCTTCCGGAAGGGTTACGTGGATTTGATTATTTTCGAACGTCGTGTTATTTGTCACCCGTCCGGTATTCACGTTGGTGAACTTTACTACCATATTGGATATACTGGGTTCTTCAAATCCTTCCGGGAGCGTTGTGTTTAATGTAAATTCGGTTGTATTAACCGTTTTGTTATCGTCCGTGCAAGACAGTGCGCTAAAGATCGTCACGATCAGCGAACAGAAAATGATAAGATTGTTTTTCATATTCATGATATATTGGTGTTATAATTTGATGTTCAATTCCATGCCGAAATAGGGGACTGCTTTCCTTCTGATTTTCGCCCCGTTGGCCTCGTAGCTGGGATTGTAGTCCAGTATGTTGTTCACGAACAGGGAGAGTCCTATCTTTTGGTTGAAATACTTGGTCGCCGAGAAATTGATGTTGATAGACACGGGAACCGTTGTCCGTTTGAAAGCGGCCTCGTTATAGTTCACTACCAGATGCTGGCGTTCCATGTCGGTTTGGTCGGCAGCCGTGTAATCGTGTTCTTCTCCTTTGATGTCCACGTATTTGATCGGTATCCCGTTCTTTCTCATACTCTTCTGTGCGGTAAACCACATGCATTGTACCGAAGTGGCGAAATTCAGTCCGAGTTTTTGCAGGTACGTGTCGAACATGAAGTTCGTGTTGAATTGTTCCCGGATGTACCCGTCGTCGTCCAGGTATAACCCGATGTATTTTAATGCCTTCCCGTTCAACATCACGCTGGGTTTCCTGTACACCGGCTGGCTGTTGTGGTAGGTCGATTTGAACCATGCCCCGGTAACCGTGAGGCGGGTGTGTATGGATTCGATGCGGTTGGACGAGTATTGAAATTCAACTCCTTTTTTGATGATCATGCTACCGTTCGTGTTTATCCCGTACGTGCTGATCACCGTGTCGTTCGTGTAAGTCAGGTCACTTAATTCCGGTGGTCCCTGTAATGAGGTGTGCTCAATGGCCGAGGCGTCATATTTTTTATACTGGAAAGACCGGTAGTAGTTGGTTGTTCTGAAACCGTCAGTCATTTTCTCGTAGAAATAATTCACGGAGAACAGGTGTTTGTCATAATCGAAATCCAGACGTACTTCCCATTTCTTGTTACGGGCAGGTTCCAGATCATAATTCGTCGGGTCGATAATATAGGTCATCATGTTTAAACGCCGGAAGTCAGCGTTCGTGTGATAATAGTTCAATTGGGTCAAGTCGTAATAGATCTTCTCCGGGTAGAGTTGTGACATCACTGGCATTTTCCTTTGCCAGCCGATACCGCCGACAAGTTGGATGTTTAGTTGTCGATCGTAGAGAAACAGGGTCGGGAATTTCCATTGTGCGTTTACCCGGGGATCGAAGTATATTTTACCCTGCATCCGGTAATCCGCATCCAAGTTGAGCGGGGAGAAGGCACGTATTCCCCCTGCCACGATCAGTCGATGCCGCTCAACAGGAATATCAATCCGGTCTTCGATGAAAAACGATAACAGGTGATCTGCCGGAATCTCGTCATACGGTCTGGGACGATGGGAGGTCGAGGGATAAAGAGGCCGTGTTAAATCATAGACCTGACCCTTCCCTAGGTTTTTACTCATTCGCCATTCAACTCCCGCTTTCAATTTATTCGTGGTGCTGAAAAGATCGAAATGGAATTCACTCATCGCCTTCACGTAAGCATTGATGGGTTTGCCATCCACTTTTAAATGTGCCGTATAGCGATACGGGAGAAAAATCCCGTCGTGTTCGCCTTCTTCCGTGTTGTCGGGAATGGGAGTATCTTTATCCAGCGAGATAAATTTAGTCTGTTTGATTTTGTTGAGCGAGTAGTCCACGGCGGCGGTTAAGTTGACGTATTGCCAGTGCCGGGATTGGGTGAATACCCAGTTCAGCCTGTTTGCCATGGACATTCGGTGATAGCTGGATTTGTATTTGTCTATCTTTTTATAGCTGATGTCCGGGTCGCTTTTTTCATCATCAATGGATTGTCCGTAGTCCAAGTCCAAATCCCATGATAATGACCGGGCATTTGTTTTCCATACCCGTGCCACGTGGGTGGTTGCGGAGAGACGTTTGTAGTTTTCCAGATTGTTGCGGGGATCGATCTCTGCATCCAAGTAATCGAACCCGAAGTTGAATATCCATCCTTTGTTTGTTGCGAATCCTTTACCGAGGTACACGAGTTTACTTTCGGGGTCTGATTTTATGCGGGCTTCCCACGGATGGGCTCCCGCTTTTCGTTGGATTTTGATTACCCCACTGGTTAGTTCACCGTATTCAACGGAGGGAATCCCCCGGATCACTTCCACGCTTTCGATGAAATCGGTTGATAGCATACGCATATCGACCCCCTTGCCCATGCTGTTACGGTAGTAATCGTGATCGCTTTGACTGGCTCCCAGCACGTGTTGCATATTGGCATCCGTGTTGATCGGAACCCCATTGACCAGAAAAGAGGTACCTAATGATGAAATATCGTAATCGTCACTGGAAACACCAACTTCCCGCAAACGGGCTTGGTTTACGCCACCGAGGGCGGGAGCTTTCGTTCTTCCGCCCGGCAGTAATGCCAGAATATCCGTGAAACTTGACGGTTGCAGGAGTTCCATGGCCTTGCGGTTAATCTTTGAAGAGGTTGTAAGGCCTCTGGATTCGGATGCGGTGACAATAATGTCTTTTAGCGTGATATTGTCCGGTTGCAAGGCGATTGCAATTGTCGTGTCCCGGTGGATGGACAGGGATTGATGTATCGGGGTATATCCGATAAAAGAGATGCTGAGAGAGTAGGTTCCGGTTGGAACTTTTTTTATGCTAAAACTTCCTTTCGTATCACTGATTGCGTGAAATTGTACGGAATCATTCTTTAATAATACGGTTGCGAATTCTAGTAATTCGTTCGTCTTGGCGTCTTTTACATTCCCTTGCAGGTGAATTTGTGTTTGACTTTGCGCTTGAATCGGTAGTGCGATAGATAGATAACTCAATAAACATAGAATCTCAATAATCCCAAATCTGCATTTCATCACTTACTTCTTTTTGTCGACGCAAAGTTATAGAGTAGGATAATATGAATCTATCGCCAAAAGTAAGGATATTGGGGGTGCTTTTGGGGGGAGATGTATCCCCGTTTGTGGGGATAAAAAAAGAATACGTCAAACGACTTTTGACGTATTCTTTTGTTTGTAAGGTTTATAAACCCAATGACTTTTTGGTATGTTATTTCTGTAATTTATCAGCTCTTTCTTTTAATCTTGCTGCACGAGCCTCGCTATCCGGGTGGGTAGAGAACATCTGTTGGATGCGAGAGGCTTTTTCTCCTCCTGAGTTGGAGAGTTCCACCAGTTTGGTTAAGGCTTTTGACATGGCATAGGGATCAACTTTTTGTTGGAGGCAAAAATCAAAAGCGTAATCATCAGCGGCGAATTCTTGCTTTTGTGAGAATTGAGCCCCCATGAAAGCCTCTGCCAGTGCTCCCAGTTGGGAATCGGTCAATTTGGATGCAGTCTCGCTTACCGCACCTGCCACGTTCTTGGCAGCCGAGCGAAGGTAGGCGTTTTTCATGGCGTGCTTGGTGTCTTGGTGTACCACGTGTCCGATTTCATGACCGATAACGGCCAGAACCTCGTCGTCTGTCATCAATTCCATTAATCCGGCAAAGATACGGATGCTTCCGTCCCCGCAGGCAAATGCATTAACATCAACAACTTCATATATAGCAAAATTCAGTTTTAGACCTTCAATTTTGGGGAAGTTTGCCGTAATCTTGGCCAAGCGTTTACCTAATTCGCTATCCGGTGACGCCACTTTATTATGTGTGTCCATCCATTGTATGTATTCTTGGCTCATGTTGGCAATGTCCTCGTCGGAAAGAGTGATCGCCCCGGCTGCGTCCTTTCCGGCTTGAATGGCTTTTTTCGTGTCGATTTTCATTTTGCCGATTTTTATTTGTGCTTGTAAGGTTAAGGTTCCGGCAAGTAATAATACGCACATGAATAGTTTTCTCATCGTTGTAATGAATTTTAATGTTTGATTATTAAATATTTCCTTATTATCGTCCGATTCTATAAAACATGGCGCAAAAGTAAGCATTTCTCTTATATCTTCAACAGAAAAGAATTATTAAAAAAAATTCTTGCGAGAAGTGAGCAAGTGAAGAAAATTATATTACCTTTGCATCGCTCAAATGAAAAGGACTCGTAGCTTAATGGATAGAGCACTTGGTTACGGCCCAAGAGGTTGTGGGTTCGACTCCCGCCGAGTTCACGAAAAATAAATTTATTAAACCTTGTAAATCGAAAGATTTACAAGGTTTTTTGTTTTAGAAAACGCTCAATCACGCTTTGTATTTCCATAACTTGATCACGAGACAAATAGCTTAATCCTTGATCATTAATTTGCACGTCATATTCGATTTTGGGAATCTCGTTTATCCGTGTTAGTGTTTCATTTTTTATAATCATGGGTGTTTCTCTCGTGATATCTATTTTCTTATGAGTGTCATTTTCTTCTTGTAACAAGACGTCGAGTTTGTTCTTTCTCGATCGTGTCGATTTAATTTTCTTCGGTTTTACCCCGGGAATGGAGCATTGTATATCCATTTTCTCGACTTGATTCAAAAACGAGAGAAGGGTTAAGAACAAATCCAGTATTACCCAAGAAGGAGTGCTTTGTATTTCTACATATAGGGCGTCAGCGGTATAACCCGCGCTAAAAATCCCCTTGTTAAAAGTCGTCGTTTTTCGAATCATGGAATATTGTCCCAAATCAGAAGATGAATTCTCGTTTGCCATGGGAATTTCGTCTTCTCTATCCCAGTAATCTTCTATCGTTTCATAAAGAGATTTTAAATCCTCGAGGGATAACCCGTGAATGGTTTCTTTCCCGAGTTTTAAATAGTAACTCTGCACGGGTTCATCTTGACTCGTGGTACAAGTGGGGATATTATCATTTTTCATAGTATTTCGTTTTTTATTGTTGTTAAATTATTTGTTTTCCCGTAAAAAATCAGCCAGTATTTTTTCAAATTTTTCAAACTCGGGGGGAGATAATTTGTCTGAGCTCTGCCCGTTAATATATAACGTGTAATAAAATGTAGGTTTGGCATCCCAACAACCATGATTGATCCCTTTTGAAACATCCATGTTGTTATCAAGTAAGTTTTCGTGTTCGCTCGTGAGATCGTTTTCTCGAATTTCTATCAAGAAATTTTCCCGTTCCTCGTGTACCCACGTCGAATTATCAATATGTTGAAGACGTAATCGCCGGGTGTTATCCTTTAAAAAAGTTTGAAGTGAGTCAGAAAGAGCCTTTACCTGTGAATAGGTGATACCCTGGATCTTTCCGGCAGAAGAAAAAATGTAATAACGAGTTTTTAGCTCATCGCACATTTCACCAAGATTCATGTCCATTTCTATGGAAAACCAAAAATCTTTAAGATCTTCTTTCATCCTTTTGCGTGCGGTCTTTTCCTTCTCTCGAAATAATTCAATCCTGTGTTGCAGGTTTTCAAGTTGGAGCCTAGAGATTCCATGCAGTGACCGGTTGCCTGTAACGATACAATAACTTTTCTTGGAATTATTCTCTTCTACGATGGGATTCATGGGGGGCGAATTATCCATGATATGCTGTATTAGTGAAGGCAGAAAAAAAGACGGTTCCGCCTGTCCCGTTGATCGACACCGCAAGGGCCGAGGGTGCATTAACACTCCTCACGGGGGTACAGGAACCGCCGTATGGAGATAGCAGGCATAAAAAATGCCTGTCATGAATTGGCAGGTTTCCCCGCCCTTGCGTTATGTCGATCGCCACAAATGTACAATTAATTTTGAAATTATATACAATTTTGTGGTAAAAAGAAAAAATCGTTGTTTTATGCTTAATTCCTTCGTCACTCCGTGCCAAGTGAGCCCAAAAGGGGCTCGGAGCGGCTATGTTCGACAGATAACGAGCAAAGCTCTCTATTTGTCCTCACTTGATCATCTTTATAAGTTGACATGGTGTATTTTTAGGGTAGAGCTCTTTTATCTTTGGAGCAATCTCAGATCAAAGACGGTACATTTTCGCTCCCGAAGGTCTTTGTACCGAAGTTGATTCGAAGGTGCACCGAAATTGATCCCTATCTTCAACGGGATTTCATTGGAACTTGATGGGGTGGTCACGGGAGACTAGGGTGAGGATTGGGCTGGGAGATTCTAAATAAAATAGTGAGAAATTAACAGGAATGTCATTTTTTTGAAGGTGATAAATGTTATTTTTGTAAGAGTTATAAAACTAAGCACAATGATGGAGAAGACGGTTTATTTTTTGGGGTCGGGTTTTTCTAAAGAAGCGGGAGGTTTGGTTCAGAACGAAATCATCAAGACCATTCTGGATGAGGATTTTACATGGGGTAACGAGCGTTTAATTAAAGCCAAAAATAACTTTATCGGCTTTCTGAAGGAAGAGTTGCATATTTACGAGGATCACTATTGTAGCGTGCAATTAGAGGATATATTCACGCCGATAGATCGTTGTATCTGGGACGGACTTTCTATTGGTCGTTACAGTGCCAGGGGATTGGTGGAGTTACGGGAAGAGTTTAACGCACTGATGGGAGCTGCGGTGAATTACAGTTTCCAGAAAAATCGGGCTTGCTGTGATTATATAGATGAGTTCGCGGAATATATAAATCAGGTTGCCCGGCAGCGTATGGTGGACGGGATGGATCGGGTGGCGGTGATCACGACGAATTGGGATGTGATGTTTGACCATGCCTTGAAACGGGCCATTGAGAACGGGCACCCGGAAAAGTTGAGCGTGGTGGATTATTGTTGCTACGTGAGTTCGTGGGAGGCAAATGACGACACGATTAAACCGGGGCTACTTGCCGTGGGGTATGGCGGGTACAATATTAAATTGCTGAAGTTGCACGGGTCGATGAACTGGTTTCAATGTCCCATGTGCCAGCGTATGTACGTCCGGTTTGGCGAGGAGATCGAGATCATGAAGGCTGCGTATTGTCGGCACTGCCGGAAGAATTATGGTATGTCGGAGATTAATTCGATCAAGTTACAAAGCAATTTGTTGTTACCTACCTATTTAAAGAATCTGAGTAATATCCAGATTAAATTGGTTTGGCAGAATGCAGCGATTGAACTGTCGGAGGCAACGAGAATCGTGTTTATCGGTTATTCTTTGCCGTCTGCCGATTTCGAGATCAGGCAATTATTGGCGAGGATGATTCGTCCGGATGCAGAAATACAGGTAGTTCTTTATCCGGATAATCCTCATGTGGAGGCGGAAGCGGAGCGATACCGAAATTTTTTCGGTAGTCGGATTTCAGAACAGGATATCATGCGGTTGACGGTACCGGAATACGTGGGGAAGTTAAAAACTAAGAGCTAAAAACTAAAAGATAAAAGTTGTGACGGGTTGGAACTTGGGGATACTTTTATCTTTTAGTTTTTAACTTTTATCTTAAAAGTGGTATTTATACTCTATTATGGTAGGTCTGAATGCTTTATTTTTGTATGTATAAAGAAATGTACAATTCAAGGAAAGAATTTATGACAAGTTATCATTTAGAGTCAGCATGTTGCGGGACTACTTTTGAGGATAAAGAGTGGGAGTTAGAATGTCCCCATAAGGATGGTGCGGCTTTGATCTATGCACATTATGCAAAACGTCAATTTGAAGTGAGAAATGATTTGCCCGGTATTTACAGGTATGCGAATTGGATGCCTATTTGCCGGACGCTGGAAGGTTCCGGGGCTCCTGTGACTTACAAGAGCGAGGGGCTGGCCGAGTATCTGGGCCTGTCTAATTTGTACATAACGTTTAACGGTTATTGGCCGGAACGAAATGCCGTGATGAAGACCGGATCTTTCAAGGAGTGTGAAGCATTTTCTGTATGTGCACGAAATAACGCTTTTAATGACAAGATTATGGTGGTGGCTTCTGCCGGAAATACGGCGAGGGCTTTCGGGCGTGTATGTTCAGAGAATCGTATACCGTTGTTATTGTGTGTGCCGGAAGATAATTTGGAGGCAATTTGGGCGGATGGGCCGTGGAATGATTGCGTGAAATTGGTATGTGCGGCTTCGGGATGTGATTATTTTGACGCGATTCATCTATCTAATATTATATGCGAGATGGAGTTTTTCTACCCTGAGGGAGGGGCCAAGAACGTGGCTCGCCGTGATGGGATGGGAACAACCGTGTTGTCGGCCGTGGAAACAATCGGTCGTATCCCGGATTATTATTTCCAAGCCGTGGGTAGCGGAACGGGTGCGATTGCGGCATGGGAGGCTAACAAACGATTTATTGCCGATGGGCGTTTCGGTTCGCATTTGATGAAATTGATGGTTTCTCAAAACGCACCGTTTACGTTGATGTACGATGCATGGAAAGCGGGTTCTCGGGCTTTGTTGGCATTGGATGAGAATATGGCCAGAGAGCAAGTGAAAGAGATGTGTGCCAAGGTGTTGTCAAATCGTAAACCTCCTTACTCTTTGAAGGGAGGGTTGTATGATGCGTTGGTGGCAACGGGTGGAGATATGTTCTTGGCAACGAATGAAGAGGCGATGGAGGCTAAGGCGTTGTTCGAGCAGTTGGAAGGAATTGATATTGAGCCGGCGGCGGCGGTTGCTTTGGCCAGTTTGATGCAATGTGTTCGGGAGAGACGGGTAGAGGAGGATGCCGTGATCATGTTGAATATTACGGGAGGAGGAATTGCCCGTTATAAAAAAGAATTTAATCCGGTGATGCAGAAGCCTGATTTGGTGTTCCCGGTAAATCCGAACCCGGAGATGGTAAAGGAGAAAGTGAGAGAGTTGATCGGAAAGTAAAAAATATATCAAAAACCCCGTAACGAAAGTTGCGGGGTTTTTCGTACCTTTGAAATTCGAATATTTTCAAAGAAAAGGGATATGAATAGACTGAAAGAGCACAAAGGGATAAATTTGTTGCTTCGATATAAAAAAGAGATACTCCGTCGTATGGATTGCCTGTTGGATTTGGACTATCATTACATGGTGTTGCGCAGGGATTACGGGAATCGTTTCGTGATCACGGAGTTTTTGCAAAAAGCATTGTCCATCGTGGTGGTTTCTTTTAATCGTTTTATCAAGGATGCGTGTACAATTTCGGCTTCAGCACTCACGTTCTATTCGATTCTTTCGTTTATCCCGTTGATGGCGTTGGCTTTCGCGTTGGCAGCCGGGTTTGGTGCCCGCGAAGCGTTGGAGAAAGAGTTTATGATACAGTTGGGGGATAACCAGGAGTTCGCCGGACAGTTGTTGGGGTATGTTTCGAAGGCGATTGACCATGCTAAGGGCGGGGTGATCACGGGGGTCGGTATCGTGATTTTATTGTGGTCGGTGATCAAGGTGCTGAATAGTACCGAAATGACGATGAATCGTATTTGGGGAGTACGTAAGGGACGAAGTTTGCGGCGGATGTTCACGGATTATTTCTCGATTATCTTTATTGCCCCGATTCTGATGATTCTCGTGAGCAGTTTGAATTTGTTCATGACAAGTTCCGGTTGGCAGGAGAATTTCCCGTTAATCAGTTCTTTCTTGCAAATTGTGATCAAATTACTGCCTTATATGCTGGTGTGGATGTTGTTTATTTTCCTGTATATGTTCATGCCAGCGACCCCGGTGAAGTTCAAGCACGCTTTCGTGGCGGCGATGATTGCCGGGACGGTTTACCAGATCATTCAGTGGTTTTATATTCGTTTTCAGATAGGCATGAGTTCTTACAGTGCCATATATGGTACGCTGGCTGCCTTGCCGTTGTTGCTGGTGTGGTTGCAGTTAAGTTGGAGTGTCGTGTTGTGGGGTACGGAATTGTGTTATATTCTCCGAAACAGGCACTTCATGTACAAGAACGAATTGTTCGGGGATACGGCTTGGATGGAGACATTGGAATGTGCGCTGAAGGTCATGAAGTTTGTGGCTAGAGTGTACGTGAACGGGGAGGGTGGTCCGAGTCTGGGGATGATCAACAAGGAGTTGAAGATTAACACCGGAAAGTTGCGTATCGTGTTGCAAGAGCTGGTGGATTTGCATATTCTAGTGGAGGCGAAGGAAGAGGATGATTATTTCTATTATCCGGCCTTTGATCTGCATACCATGTCGGTGGGAGATATCATCATTCGTTTTTCGAGGGTGGATGAAAGTCGGGATGAGGTTTGGAAAAAACAATTCAAGGAAACCGTGTTGTCCGGTTTTGCAGGCGATCGGTTGATTGTGGATTCTGGGACTCAGCAATAACGGGAATGCTTGCGTTTTAAAGTCTCGTTTTTTCTTGTATATCTGGTAAAACTTTTATATATTGTCGAGCAAATTGAAATGAAGTATGAGGAAAAGAATCGATTTAGAGTACATTTTCTCATCGTCGGTAACAATATTGTTCTCCCGTCTAAGTTCTGCTCCCGGTTTGGCGGAGTGGTTTTCCGATGATGTGAAACATGATGGAAATATCTTCACGTTTGTGTGGGATGGTATTGGTGAAGAAGCGGAGTTAGTGGATATGAAGAAAAATTCTTACGTGCGCTTCAAGTGGCTGGATGCGGACGATGCGGACGAATTTTTTGAATTTTCGCTCCACGTAGAGCCTTTGACGGAGGAGGTCGCTTTGATCATCACAGATTTCGTGGATGCTGATGAAGAGGGGGATGCCATTGAATTATGGAATAAACAGGTCGAAATGTTACATCGCACGGTGGGTGGATAAAGTTTTTTTCTATCTTTGTGAATTCGTTTATCACGAGTAAAGTAGAAAAATAAGAAAACCAATATAAGGTGCTAAAGATGAAGAAGCTCCACCTGTTTATGCTTAAAAGCTTTGTCGGTCCTTTTGTGGCCACCTTTTTTATCAGTATGTTCGTTTTGATCATGCAGTTCTTGTGGCGATATATTGATGATTTGGTGGGAAAAGGATTGGAAGGCCATGTTATTTCAGAATTACTTTTTTACGTGTCATTGACTCTCGTGCCGATGGGTTTACCATTGGCCGTGTTGTTGGCCTCCATCATGACATTTGGTAGTTTGGGGGAGAATTACGAATTAACGGCGTTGAAAGCGGCAGGTATTTCCCTGTACCGGATTATGAAACCGTTGATCGTGCTGATCATTATTTTCACGATTGCGGCTTTCTTTTTTTCCAACAATGTTCTTCCTTACGCTAACTTGAAGGCGAGTAGCTTATTGTACGATATAAAACGACAGAAACCGGAATTATCCTTGAAGGAGGGAGTGTTTATCAATGATATAGAGGGGTATAGTATTAAGGTGGATAAGATCGACAAGAAGTCGGGTATGATGTACAAGATGTTGATTTACAACCATACGGATAGAAAAGGTAATTATGAGATGACAATTGCGGATTCCGGTATCATGGAGGCAGACCCGACGGGACGTTTTATGGAGGTGGAATTGTATCACGGTTACACGTACACGGACGAGGGGTTGAAGTCGAATAATAATAAAACCTATCCTTTCCGGCGAGTGCAGTTTGACAAGCAGTATTTTGTTATCCCGTTAGGTGATAAGGATTTGCAGCGTACGGATGAAGACTTGTTCAAGAATAGTTACGGGATGTTAAATATTGCCCAGTTGGATAGTACGGTTTCGGCCCTGTCTCTACGATTGGATAGCCGGAAACAAAGGAAAGCGTACGATATGCTCCGGGAGAATTACGTGAGGAAACAGGAGAGAAACCCCAAGCGGGATAGCGTGATTCGTGAAGAGACGAGAGGGGGTGTCAGGAATCTGGATAGTCTTTACCGGACTTTTGACGTGGAGGAACGGAAAAACACGATTGACCAAGCCGTGCAGCTTGCCCGGGGGGCTCAAACGAGTCACATGAATGATTTATCCATCAATAAACGGGACGAAGAGGCCGTTCGTAAATATAATATCGAATGGCATAGAAAGTTTACCTTGTCATTTGCTTGTTTTATTTTCTTCTTTATCGGGGCCCCGCTGGGGGGTATTATCCGTAAAGGAGGATTGGGGGCCCCGGTAGTGGTTTCGATTTTCTTGTTTATTGTGTATTATATTATCTGGATGATGGGGGAACGAGCGGCCCGGGAAGGGGTACTGGAACCTTGGCAGGGCATGTGGATTTCTTCCGTGATCCTGTTGCCATTGGGTGCTATATTGACTTACACGGCCATGACGGATTCGGCTGTCATGAGTAGTGAATCGTATACTAATTTTATCAAGAAGATCATCGGTTTCTTTAAAAAAAAAGATAAAAATGCGTGAATTGAGAATCGTGTATATGGGAACACCGGATTTTGCGGTGTATCCGTTACAGAAGTTGCTGGAGGCCGGACACAAGGTCGTGGCTGTCGTGACCAATCCGGATAAACCGGCGGGGAGGGGACAAAAGATTCAAGAGTCTCCCGTGAAGAAGTTTGCCGTGGAGAAGGGGATTCCCGTGTTGCAGCCGGAGCGTTTCCGGGATGAACGGTTTTTAGAGGAGTTGAGGGCTTTTCAAGCGGATTTGCAGCTCGTGGTGGCATTCAAGATGTTGCCGGAGGTGGTTTGGAATATGCCCCCGTTGGGAACGGTTAATTTGCACGCTTCTCTGTTGCCGGATTACCGGGGGGCGGCCCCGATCAACTGGGCGGTGATGAACGGGGAGACTTGTAGCGGGGTGACGACTTTTCTTTTGAAACACGAGATTGATACCGGGAATTTGATTTTCCAAGAGCGGGTGGAGATTGAGCCGAACATGACGGCCGGGGAGTTGCACGATCAATTGATGTACTCGGGGGCCGATTTGCTGGTGAAAACGGTGGAGGCAATGGCTGCCGGAGATTATCCGTTGCAGGATCAGGTAGGGTTGCTGGCCGGGCGTGAACCGAAACACGCACCTAAAATATTCAAGGAGGATATGAAGGTGGATTGGACACTTGGGGTGGACGCTATTTTTAATCATATACGAGGACTTTCACCTTTTCCGACGGCGTGGACCGAGTTTCGAAACAAGAAGAACGGGGAAGTCGTGTCGTTGAAAATTTTTGAGACAGAGCGAATCGTGAAAGATCATGGGAAAGACGTTGGTTTATCAACGGATAATAAAACTTACCTGGACGTGTTGGTAGAGGGGGGAGTCATTCGGATAAAAGAGTTGCAGTTGTCCGGGAAAAAGCGGATGAAGACGGAAGAGTTCTTGCGGGGATTTCATATAGAGGATTACTCTTTGTAATCAATTTACTATGCGTGTCAGGCGAGAAACTATGCGAAGGCCGATCCTTAGGTTAGGGTTCGGGGGGAGTGTGTTACTCGCTTTGGTGATTGGGTGGTGGTATTTTCTACCAACCTCGTTGTTTACTGTACCTTATTCCACTGTGATTCTGGATAAGGAGGGGGAGATTATGGGTATGACGGTAGCGAGTGACGGGCAGTACCGGGTGTCGGGCAGGGGGCGCCTTTCCATGAAGTATATGGCCGCTTTACTATGTTTCGAGGATAAGCGGTTTTTGACTCACTCCGGGGTGGACCCGTTGGCGATAGGACGGGCGTTGTGGTTGAACGTGCGGAGTGGTTCGGTCGTGAGTGGCGGGAGTACGTTGACGATGCAGGTAATTCGGCTGTTACGTGACAACCCGCCCCGGACGATTCCGGAGAAGATATTGGAAATGTTGCTGGCGATTCGTCTGGAACAGAGTTACACGAAATGGGAGATTCTGAATATGTACGTGGACCACGCCCCCTTTGGTGGGAATATCGTGGGAATACAGGCGGCATCACTAAAATATTTTAATCGTCAGCCGGATGAATTGAGCTGGGCCGAGGCGGCATTGCTTGCCGTGTTGCCCAATGCCCCGGCTTTGATGTACCCGGGAAAGAATATGCCCAGTCTGAAAGGAAAGCGGAATGCTCTGTTGCGTGAACTTTATGAACAGGGATATTTTGAGCAAGGGGATCTGGAAATGGCGATGGCGGAACCTTTACCGGAACAGGTGTATAGTCCGGAGTGTATCGCACCTCATTTGCTGGCAAGAGCTTACGGGCAGCGTCGTGGAGAGATCAGCCAGACGTTTATTGATTTCCGGTTGCAGGAGCAGGTGAACGGGATTGTGAGGCGGCATATTGACGTGTTGAAACACAATCATATCTATAATGCTGCCGTGTTGGTAGCGCATATCCCGACCGGGCAAGTACGGGCTTATGTGGGAAACGGGCCAAAGGTGCGTGATGACGGGGGCAATCAAGTGGATATTATCACTTCGAATCGTAGTTCGGGGAGTATTTTGAAACCAGCTTTGTACGCGTTGATGCAGCAATCCGGGTGTATCTTGCCGGGGACGATCGTGTCGGACGTGCCGTCCCGTTTCGGGGGATATGTCCCCTCGAATTTTAACAAGGATTTCCAAGGGATTGTCCCTGCCGACAAGGCGTTGTCAATGTCTCTGAATATTCCTTTCGTGCGCTTGTTGCGGGAGTACGGGGTGGAGCGTTTCTATGATGATTTGAAAAAGATGGGGATCACGACATTGAATCGGAAGGCGGAGAATTACGGGTTAAGTTTGATTTTGGGAGGAGCCGAGTGTAAGTTGTGGGATTTGTGCAATATGTACGGGGGGATGGCTTCAATTTTGAGGCACTATAACGAGTGTGACGGGACGAGTTTTAACCATGAGTTTCGACGTTTACGACTTTGGGCAGATGAACAGGTGGATAGTGTCGAAGTGCAGAATAACGTGGTTAACGCTGCTGCGGTATGGCTTACTCTCAAAGCTTTGCAGGACGTGGAACGGCCGGACCTGGAGTCGGGATGGAAGAATTTTGCTTCTTCAATGAATCTTTCCTGGAAGACGGGAACGAGTTTTGGCTTCCGGGATGCTTGGGCGGTAGGGGTGAATCCGGAATACGTGATCGGGGTGTGGGTTGGTAACGCGGATGGCGAGGGACGTCCCGGACTGATCGGGGTACGGGCTGCGGCTCCGATTTTGTTTGAGGTGGCCTCTTTGGTGAGGACAGATGCCCGTTTTTATATGCCGAAGGAGGAGTTATCCGCGGTTGCCGTTTGTCGTAAGAGTGGGTATCGGGCATCTTCTATATGTCCGGAGACGGATACTATTTACGTGGCTCGATCCGGGGAAAAAACAGAGGTTTGTCCTTACCATCGATTAGTGAATCTTGACCGGACGGGTAAATTTCGGGTGGATTCGGAATGTGAATCCGTATCACGCATGAGGATAGAACCTTGGTTCGTGCTGTCTCCCGTGCAGGAGTGGTATTATGCCCGCACACATTCGGATTACAAGAAATTGCCGCCTTATCGTGTCGATTGCCAGCGGGGGCAGGATGATGTGATGGAAATGATTTACCCGCAGCGAGGATTGCGGGTGTTTATTCCCAAAGATTTAGGGGGAGTGGTACGTGGTGTTGTGTTTGAAATGGCTCATCGAGAGCCTTCCACGTTGGTGTACTGGCATATTGACGATCAATTTCTGGGAACAACCCGTTATCATCACCAATTAGAGGTGAACGTAGCCCCCGGACGACATACGCTTTATCTCGTGGATGCGAAGGGGAATTCGCTACGGCAGAGTTTTGTTGTCGTGGATGGGGAAAAGGATTATAAATGAGTTAATGCTTGCCGGGTTTTAGGAAATCATTTTTGCTGATCTTGGTGTGATGTTTTTCTTTGTCTCCGGATTTTACGACAATAGTTACCGAATCTTTCCATTGCTGAAGGTTTACAAGTGATGAAATATCACATGAAACGGTTTCGTAGTCGGTCTGAGTTTTTGACCAATCATCGGGAGTATTCGGGTTGTAGTAAAGTTGTAATTTCAGTGAATCCTGAGTTTGTTCTTGAGGATCATATACTAAACTGATTTTACCTTGAATTTTCTCTCCGGTTATCGAGTTAAATGTGGAAAAACCTGCATGTAGATCGAAATAACCACGGTAGCCATAGCCTATACCCAATAATGAGGGTAATTGACAATTCTCGGCAACGTTTGTGTCATTAGCTTCCTCTTGGCTAATCGGGTGAATTACCTCGTATTTTGACCACGTGACGACATGGGCATTGTTGATAAACTTTTCACCGTTCGTGGAGGTTTCCCAGTCTTCCTCGTTATAATAAAAGCTGAAATAACCTCTTTCCGCATCAGCGAGATTTTTGTCATATGAGATTACCAGTCCCCCACCATCCAGATAGCAATAGAAACCGTTTGTTGTGTCCCCGATAATTGTGGCAGTGCTCATAAAGCCTCTTGAGCCGTCATCTTTGTTGTCATTGCAACTAGAGCCTATTACTAGGCATATAAATAGGGTAATGATTACTGGTAAATTCTTATTCATACATAATTGATTATAATACAGCAAATATACAAAAAATGCACTGCGAGAGTGCATTTCCTTCAATGAATATTTTATGAATACTTCTATTATTTCCTGTTCACGTCTCTGGAACTAGCCTGAGCGGTAGGCATAATTTGGATGTCGTTCAAGCAGATATGAGCCGGGCGTGTCACGGTAAACACGATCGTGTCGGCGATGTCTTCTCCCGTGAGAGGGGTAACACCCTTGTACACGTTGTCTGCGGCTTGTTGGTCACCTTTGTAACGCACTACGGAGAATTCGGTTTCGACCATTCCCGGAGCGATGTTGGTTACCTTGATGTTGTGTTTCAACATATCGATGCGCATGGCTTTAGAAAGGGCATCCACGGCGTGTTTGGTGGCACAGTATACATTCCCACCAGGATAAACTTCCTTGCCTGCCACGGAGGCGATGTTGACGATATGTCCTTTTTCATTTTTGATCATCAAAGGGGCTACTTCATGGGTGATGTAAAGAAGGCCTTTCACATTGGTGTCGATCATGCGTTCCCAATCATCCAAAATCCCATCTTGAATAGGAGAAGTTCCCACGGCAAGACCTGCATTATTGACTAGAATATCTATATTTTTCCACTCTGTCGGTAGGTTGCTGATTGCGTTGTGAACTTCCTCTTGGTTACGAACATCGAATTGAAGAGCCAATACTTTAATGCCTTTTGCCTTTAATTCATCTTCCAGTGCAGCTAGACGGTCGCCCCGGCGTCCGGTGATGATGATGTTATATCCGATTTCGGCCAACTTGGTTGCTGTAGCCTTTCCGATACCGGAAGTGGCCCCTGTGATTAATGCTATCTTGTTCATTGTAATTATTGTTTAAATCTGTCGTGCGAAGGTATGATTTTTTTCTTATTTTCGCACGAAATAATGGTTTCAAGTTACAGGTTGCAACTTGCAGGTTTGTTTCCGGACGAATAGCTTTTGAGCTTGTAACTTGTAACCTGTAACCAGTAACGTGGCAAAGCCACCATATTATGTATAAAGAGATAGAATTGAGGATTACGCCGGAAGAGGCACATGATCGGGAGATTGTCAATGAGCTGTTGGCAAGGATGTTGCACGTAGATCAGGAGAGAATCGTGCATGTGGAGATTTTGCGAAAATCGATAGATGCCCGTCAACGCAGGGTTGTTATTCAACTGAAAGTTGGTGTTCATCTGGATCGGGTGGAACAGAAAGAACGAGTATTTGTACCCCAATACCGGGATGTTTCGTCTGCCGGGACGGTTGTCGTGGTGGGTGCCGGACCGGCCGGTTTATTTGCGGCTTTACGCTTGATAGAGTTGGGGAAAAGACCGATAGTTTTGGAGAGAGGGAAATGCGTGGAAGAGCGGAAACAGGATCTGAATCGTTTGTACAAAACCGGGGTGGCGAATGAAGATTCGAATTACGGTTTCGGGGAAGGAGGGGCCGGGACGTTCTCGGATGGTAAATTGTTTACTCGCTCGAAGAAACGGGGGAACGTGGATCGTATTTTGGAAATCTTGGTCTATCACGGGGCGAATCCTAATATATTGATTGATGCACACCCGCATATCGGTACGGATAAATTACCCCAAGTAATTGTGAATATGCGTAAGACCATTGAAAAATATGGTGGAGAAGTACGTTTTAATAGTCGGGTGAGAGATATTATTATAGAGCAGAACCGGGTGAAAGGAGTTGTGACGGGTGATCAGGAGATTCGGGCAGAACACGTTATTCTTGCCACGGGGCATTCTGCACGTGACGTGTACCGGATGTTACAGGCTCGGTCCGTGTTGATGCAACCGAAGGATTTTGCCGTGGGGCTTCGACTGGAACATCCGCAAGAATTGATAGACCGGATTCAGTACCATAACCCGCAAGGGCGGGGAGATTTTCTACCTGCTGCCGAGTATAGTTTCGTGACGAATATGGATGGGCGAGGGGTATACTCATTTTGTATGTGCCCCGGGGGAGTGGTCGTTCCGGCTTGCACGGGACCCGAACAACAAGTGGTGAATGGTATGTCTGCATCTGGTAGAAACACGGCATGGGCAAATTCGGCTATGGTAACCTCGATCGGGGAGAGTGAATTGAATGGGATGAGGTACAAGGGATTATTTGCCGGATTGGAATTTCAAGAGGATTTAGAGCGGGCGTCTTGGGAACAGGGTGGAAAGAACTTGTATGCTCCGGCTCAACGATTAACTCATTTTCTGAGAGGACATTTAAGTGAAAATTTACCAAAAAGTTCTTATAAACCGGGAGTACAGGCAACCTCTTTTCAAGAATGGTTACCCGAGGTCGTTTACCAGCGTCTTCGTGGAGGGTTGGAGCAATTTGGGAAAAAGGCCCGAGGGTTCATCACGGAGAATGCCCTTCTGTTGGGCGTGGAGAGCCGGACTTCTTCTCCATTGAGAATACCGAGGGAGACCGAAAAGATGGTGCATCCTGAAATTGTCGGGTTATACCCTTGCGGGGAAGGAGCCGGATATGCCGGGGGAATTGTCTCGGCCGCGATGGATGGAGAAGGCTGTGCAGAGGCAATTTGTTAAGAAACAAGAAGGGCCTGATTGGTTATAACCGAATGTGTTAAAGTGACTTTGTTTTTTTGATAAAAAATTTGCATTGATCAAGAAAATATCTACATTTGCGAATGTATAAAGAATTTATTAGTTCTAATCCTAAAACTGTCTATTATGAATAAAGCTCAATTAATTGACGCAATTGCTGAAAAAGCTGGTTTGACAAAAGCAGATTCTAAAAAAGCATTAGAGGCTTTTGTAGCTACGATCGGAGAATCTTTGAAAAAAGATGAAAAAGTAGCATTGGTTGGTTTCGGATCTTTTTCTGTATCTGAAAGAAGCGCAAGAGCAGGTAGAAATCCGCAAACCGGGAAAACAATCCAAATTCCGGCAAAGAAGGTGGTGAGATTTAAAGCTGGTGCTGAATTAGAAGGCCAACTATAATTACCATTTAAGAGATTTAAAAGGGGGTGTTTTGAGGACACCCTTTTTTTGTTCATCGACAAGTTGTAGGTTTTTCAGTTGCAAGTTGCGAAAAACGGAGAAAAATGAACTTGTAACTTGCAAACTTGTAACTTTTAACGTGACGAAGTCACCTTAAAATAGCATTATGCATACTGTAAAAGAACAGGTTGAGTATCTTAGAGAGTTTGTGACGGACTATAAAAATGACTTGTTCCGTCGGTTAATTGCGGAACGGACGAGTTATGTCACGATGGTACTCGAAGATTTTTACCAACAACATAATTGTAGTGCCGTGTTGCGTTCGTGTGATTGTTTTGGAATTCAAAATGTACATGTAATTGAAAATACGAATTCTTTCACGGATAATTCCGAAATTTCGATGGGAGCTGCCGATTGGTTGACGGTTCATCGGCACCGGAAGAGAGAGAATAACACGGTGGAGACGATCGAGATGTTGAAATCACAGGGATACCGGATCGTGGCAACAACTCCACATGAACGAGATACTTTTATTGATGATATTGACCTTCACAGGGGGAAGATGGCTTTTTTCATGGGGACGGAGTTGACGGGGTTGTCGGATGACGTGTTGTCGAGGGCTGATGAGTTCGTGAAAGTGCCCATGTATGGTTTTACGGAGAGTTATAACGTGAGTGTGTGTGCTGCTTTATTAATGTATAGCGTGGTACAGCGTTTGCGACAGACAGATATAGATTGGCATTTGCCGGAGGAGGAACGCTATCAAGTTTTGTTTGCTTGGTACAAGCGTTCGATTAAGGCTTCGGCTCAGATATTGGAACGATTTAATCATAACAAGTGAGAGATGTATTATTTGAAATGTAAACACTGTAATCACCTGAACGAGGTGAAGTCCGAGTACTTGGTGGTATGTGGTTTGTGTAACCGGAAACTGGAGGATAATTACAAGGATTGGAAAGTGAAACATCCGGAGAAGTCGTTTGAAGACTTTCAGCGAGAGGTATGCCTGACAGAAGAACAGGTGAAGAAAGGAGATACGATAAAACCGACCGGTAAGAGAGGGAATAAAAAGGGGGTGATTGCCGGGGGGATAGGGGGAATACTGGTGATGTTGATGATTTTGCTTGTAATAAAGGGGATGAAGGATAGTTATGACGAGTTGTATGGAGATGGTGATACTCCGGTGTTGGAGCAGCAATGGTACACGGGGACATACGCGGGAGGTGCGTCTCTTGCGACCCCCAAGGCAATGAAGTCCGTGGGGAACGTGATGAATAAATTGCCCGAGGAGGTGCGTCCTTTGGTTAAAGAGATGCAAACTTTTAGTTATAAGGGAAACGGATTGGAATTCATGTATTTATATACCGAGTACACTCCTGAAGTTGGGCAGGTTGATTTAGAGGGTGCTGTGAATGGGGGATTGAATCAGTTGAAGAATCAACCCGGGGTATTCGATTTGAAAAATGATATTGCTTACGTGGAGGAGGGTGGTTTGAGCGGGGTCGTTATGCAGGGAACATACGTGCAAAGAGGGACGGAATATGAATTTAAGATTACTTTATACACGACCGGATTGAAACTTTATCAATTTATTTCCAGTAATAAGAAAGGAGATGACACGGCTAGAGGTGTTGTGCGTCGAATATATGATTCGTTGAAAATCAGCGGACATGGAACATCAGAAACAGGAGGTGCAGAATGAAAGAACAAGTGTATTTATTGGAACAGTTTGACGATATAAAGATATTGCGTTACGATGTCCCCGCTTTTGAGGGATTGTCCTTGCGGGAAAAGTTATTTGTTTATTACTTGAGTCGGGCGGCTTTGGCCGGAAGAGATATTCTCTGGGATCAGAATAATAAATATAATCTTCGGGTCCGGGCGGCTTTGGAAAGTATTCTTCGGGCATATCAAGGAAACCGGGAGACAGAAGAGTTTCAGGCTTTTCTGGTGTACGCTAAAAAAGTGTTTTTTGCTAATGGAGTACATCATCATTACTCGATGGAAAAGTTTACCCCTTCGTTTACTCCCGAATATTTTAAGTCACTTCTTCGGGAAGTGGGAGCGGAACAGTTGTACGAGGAAGTAGAACGTGTTATCTTTGATCCGGAATATATGGCGAAGCGGGTGGTACTGGACGAGGGGAAGGATCTGGTGCAGGCGTCTGCCAATCATTATTACGAGGGGGTGACGCAAGAAGAGGTGGAGAAATTCTACGGGGAGAAGAAAAAAGAGAATGCGTTGCTTTCTTGGGGATTAAATTCTACTCTGGTACGTGACGAGAATGGACAACTAAAGGAACAAGTGTGGTTTGCCGGGGGAAAATACGGGAAAGAAATTCACCGTATCGTGGAATATTTGAAGAAAGCTGCGGAATATGCTTGTAATGCGCATCAGAAAGAGGTGATCGAGTTATTGATCCAGTATTACGAGACGGGTGATTTGTCCTTGTTTGACCGCTACTCTATTGAGTGGGTGAAGGAGGTGGCAGCCCCGATAGATTTTATCAACGGTTTTATTGAAGTGTATGGAGATCCGTTAGCGTACAAGGCCAGTTGGGAATCCGTGGTTCAGATTATGGACGAAGAGGCCTGCGAGCGTACACGTAAATTGGCGGATAATGCCATGTGGTTTGAACGGAATGCACCGATTGACGAGCGTTTTAAGAAGAGTGAGGTGGTTGGTATTACGGCTAGAGTGGTACAGGCTGCCATGCTGGGTGGGGATTGCCATCCGGCAACACCGATCGGGATTAATTTGCCGAATGCCGAATGGATTCGGGAGCGTTATGGCAGTAAGTCGGTAACACTGGATAATATCATGTATGCGTACGACCGGGTTTCACTGAATTCCGGGGTACTGGACGAGTTTGCCTATTCGGACGAGGAAAAGGAACTGGTGAGGACGTACGGGTATGTCGGGGGAAACGTGCATACCGATTTGCATGAATGTCTGGGACACGGTTCCGGAAAGATGCTACCGGGCGTGGGACAGGAATCGCTGAAAAATTATTACTCCACGATAGAAGAGGCTCGTGCGGATTTGTTTGCGTTGTATTACGTGATGGACCCGAAGCTGGTGGAGTTGGGGGTAATTCCCTCGTTGGAGGTAGCAAAGAGCGAATATTGTAATTATATCCGCAACGGTTTGATGGTTCAGTTGACCCGGGTGAAGTTGGGAAATAATTTGGAAGAGTCACATATGCGTAATCGCCAGTTGATTGCCTCTTGGGTTTACGAGAAGGGCAAGGCGGATAACGTGATCGAGCGGGTGAGTCGGGATGGAAAGACGTATTTCACGATCCGGGATTACGAGGCTTTGCGGAAGTTGTTCGGGAGGTTATTGGCCGAGGTGCAACGGGTGAAGTCGGAAGGTGATTTCGAGGGAGCTAGGAATTTGATCGAGAATTACGGGGTACGGATTGATCCCGTGTTGCATCAGGAAGTGCTGGAACGTTATCAAAAACTGAACGTGGCTCCTTATGCCGGTTTTGTTAATCCGAAATATAGATTGGTGGAGGAAGAAGGGAAAGTGATGGATGTAAAAATAGAATACCCGACAGATTTTCTGACACAGATGCTGGAATACGGGGATAATAAATAATGATGATGTTTATGTTGCAAATGACACAGGCCGCGATAACCCTGCCGTTGACGGACCCGGTTTTGAAGTTCCTGCTGATTTTGGTAATTATCTTGGCTGCACCTTTATTGTTGAATAAGTTGAGGATTCCCCATTTGTTGGGATTGATTATTGCCGGGGCAATTATCGGACCGAATGGTTTTAACCTAGTGTTGCGGGATAGTAGTATTATTCTTTCGGGAACAGCCGGGCTTTTATATATCATGTTCTTGGCGGGGCTGGAGATTGATCTGGGGGATTTTAAAAAGAATAAATGGAAGAGTTTGACCTTCGGGATGTACACGTTTTTGGTGCCGATGGCCTTGGGAACGCTTGTCGGGCTTTACGTGTTGAATTTTTCCATGTTGACTTCCATATTGTTGGCGAGTATGTTTGCCTCCCACACGTTGATCGCTTACCCGATTATCAGTAAACTGGGGATCACGAAGGATAAGGCCGTGGGAATTACCGTGGGAGGGACGATGATCACGGATACTTTGGCGCTGTTGGTGTTGACGGTGATTGTGGAGATGGCCGTGGGAGATGTGGATGATTGGTTTTGGTACAGGCTAGGGGCGGCAATTATCCTCTTTTTTGCTTTCGTGATGATCGTGTTCCCGATCGTGGGACGTTGGTTTTTCAAACGGTGTGAGGATAACGTGTCACAATATATATTCGTGCTGGTCATGGTTTTCTTGGGGGCTTACTTGGCGGAATTGGCCGGACTGGAGTCTATTATCGGGGCTTTTCTTGCGGGGATGGCGTTGAACCGTCTGATTCCTTCGACCTCTCCTTTGATGAACCGGGTGGAGTTCGTGGGGAACGCGATCTTTATTCCTTTCTTCTTGATAGGGGTGGGAATGTTGATGGACTACCGGGCTTTCTTTACCAACTGGGACACGATTAAAGTAGGGGCGGTGATGATCGTGGTGGCCACCGTGGCTAAATTCGGGGCGGCTTGGCTCACGCAGAAGACGTTCCGGATGTCGGTGGACCAGCGGCGGGTGATTTTCGGATTGAGTAATGCACAGGCTGCGGCGACTTTGGCTGCCGTGATGGTGGGGTATAACGTGATATTGGGAGAGACTCCGGCGGGAGAGCCGATTCGTCTGTTGAACGAGAGCGTGTTGAATGGTACGATTTTGATGATTCTGGTCACTTGCACGATGGCATCTTTCTCGGCGCAGAAAGGGGCGCATAATATCGCTATGAATGACGTGTCGGAAGAGAAAGAGGGAACGGGGGAACATCAGGAACGCATCCTGATTCCGGTGTCCTACGAGAAGAACGTGACCGAGCTGGTGAATTTGAGTACGGCGATCAAGTCGAAGAAGAATAAGAACGGGCTTTTTGCCTTGAACGTGATCAACAATCAGGCATCGGACGATAAGGCCTTCAAACAATCCAAAAAGGTGCTGAATATGGCGGTTACGACGGCTTCGGCCACGGATAACGTGTTACAGGATTTGTTGCGGTACGATCTGAACGTGGCGAATGCCATTATCAGCGTAATTAAAGAACAGGGTATTACGGATTTGGTTTTGGGATTACATCAGGGAAAAGGCGTCGTGTCCTCCTTTTTGGGGAATATGACCGAGGCGATTTTGGGACAGAGTAACGTGACCACGTTAATTTATCGCCCCATACAACCTATTGCCACGGTGAAACGTCATCTGGTGGTGGTGCCGGCCCGGGCGGAAAAAGAGGTCGGTTTCCCGATGTGGGTGAATAAAGTATGGAATATTATCCACAATTCGGGTGCGAAGGCTGTGTTCTATGCGTCAGAAGACACGACAATGTACTTGAAGGAGATATATAAAAAAAGGCCGATCGAGGCAGAATTTTCGTCCTTTGATGATTGGGATGATTTCTTGATTATGTCCCGGGAAATAAAGAGTGACGATACTTTGTGGGTGGTGATGAGTCGTCGGGAACGGCTGTCTTATCATGCAAATATGAGTAGGATTCCCAATTATTTGAACAAGTATTTCCAATCCAATAGTTTCGTGTTGGTCTACCCGATACAGGCGGGAGAGACGAATAATCGGTATTTGGTATAGTTGAAAAGTAAAATTTAACACGGCATCCACTCCCTATAATTGGGGAGTGGATGCCGTGTTTTTACCCGATTTTGAGGATGTGAGTTTTCATGATGTATATGTAATTTTGAAAGCTTGAAATATCATAAATAATTCTATAAACTAATGAATAAACTTGGTGTTGAGTCAATTATTTCCAATATTTGTGGTAAAAATAAGGATATGAAGTCACATCTATTTTCCGCAGATATGAAATTGGCGGATGTCATTCATGCTGATTATTCGCTATTATTATTGTTACATCGGTTTGGAATAAATCTGGGATTCGGGGATAAAACAGTCCGGGAATGTTGCGAGGCGAATCATGTTTCGTGTACGTTATTCCTGATGATTTGTAACGTGTATAGCAACGAGCAATACCTGCCGACGGAGAAAGAGATCGAGGGAATAGGTGCGAACGTGGACCAGTTGATTGCTTACTTGAAGAATTCCCATTCTTATTACTTGGAAAACAGAATGTTTTCTATCCAAGAACAATTAAAGGAGATTTCCGAAGGATGTGAACAGCAACATCAGCAAATATTGAATCTTTTTTTCAATGAATATAAAAATGAGGTGATTCGCCATTTTGATTACGAGGAAGTGACGGTCTTCCCTTATATCTCGAATATGGTGAAAGGGGCTCGTCCGGAAGATTACGAGATCGGGGTGTTCAGGGAGAATCATAGTAATATTGATGATAAATTGAATGATTTGAAGAATATCATCATGAAATATTTACCGGGAGACACGTTGTCGGATATGCGTATCCGGGTGTTATTCGGAATCTTTGCCTTGGAAGAGGATTTGAGCAAACATTCTTTAATCGAGGATAAAATACTTGTTCCTTTAGTAATGAAATTAGAGCAACGGTATGCAAAACAATAATAAAAGTTATAAGATTGTTATTATTGAGCCGTCCATGATTATTTCAACCGGGCTGAAGAAGTTGATCGAAACGAGGAATGAGTTTGAGGTGGTAGCGGTTGTTGCCGATTGTTTTCATTGTCTGGAAAGAATTAATCATTTGGATCCGGATATTATAGTTATTAACCCTTCGGCCGTGGAATTGAAGAAACGGCAGCATTTGGAAGAGTTGTTTGAAGGGGTGAAGGACACGGCTTTCGTGGCATTAGTTTACCAGTATATCGATCCTGACATTCTGAAACAATATCACACGACAATTGATATTGCCGATGATGGTGATAAGATTACACAGAAGTTGCTACATTCAATCGATGCGTTGAGTACTCCGGCTGATTTGCTTGATAAGAATGAACTCTCCGAACGGGAGAAAGAGATTTTGATTTCCCTGGCAAAGGGGAAGATTAACAAGGAGATTGCGGATTTGCACCATATATCGGTACATACCGTGATTACTCACCGGAAAAATATTATTCGAAAAACCGGGATTAAGTCTGTTTCCGGGCTTACGGTGTACGCTATTTTGAACAATCTCATCGATATTAATGAGGTGGAGTGATGTTTTGATTGAAATATCCCTATTATAAGGGATTGCGGGAAAGGGTGGAATTGTTGATCTTTGTAATGTTAATAATAATATGATTTTTTTCTTTTCAACGTAAGCCATTGAAAGAATTTTGCCAAAAAAGACTGTTTAGCTATAAAAGTTATTCAGTCTTTTTTTATTTGGGGAGTTTCCGTGCGTACCCTTGGGATTTTTGGAGTATGAAAGCTGCATACCCGTGGTTGAAGGAATATTCTAGGCTTGTTAAATCTAAAATAATTTAAAATATGGTTATTAAATAATCATCAAATTCTTATCATATTGTTAGCCGCTCCCATTCCGCTCCCATTCCTCCCCTATTCCGCTCCTATTGTAATAATAAAATATTGTAGAATTGTAGGATATGTTAACGTTCGGATAGATGTATAATAATAACTTGATTACGTGAATATAGCTCTATCCGGTAGAAACTTTACCCGATGATCGATTTCACTAGGATAGAACCTAGTTTCTTTCTGTGGTTTGTACGGGTGGGAACGGATGGTTACTTTTGTTCGTTTTCCATCAATTTCGAGCCTTTATAAGCGATGGCGTACAGGATGAACGTGAGTAGAATCAGTCCGGCGATAAACCACTGCCAACCGAAATGGTCGAGAACGACTCCGGTGGCTGATCCCCATACACTGGACCCCATGTAATAGAATAGGAGATAGATAGAGATGGTGACCGAACGTTTTTGAAGGTTGTAATCACTGACGATTCGGTTACAGATCACGTGTACCACGAAGAAATTAAACGTGAAAATGGCCAGTCCGAGCGTGACGATCCAGAAGTTGTTAATGTATAGCAAGAGCAATCCTGCCACGGAAAGGGCGATGATTGTTTTCAGTATTTTGAAGTGGTTGTACAATGCGGTCAATTTTGCCGTGGCGATCGAGCCGAATACCCCGAACAGGTACATGAAATAGATATAGTGAATCAAGTACGGGGAGAAGTTAAACGGTTCTTTTACCAGATAAAAGCCGAGGTAATTGTACAAGCTCACGAAAATCCCTAACATGAGAGAGCCGATCAGATAGAAGGGGATCAGTTTCACGGAGACGATCAAGTGAAGGTTGGAAACGATCAATGATTTGAAACTTTCCCGCTTGGGTTTGAAATTAACTGAACGGGGACTGAATATCAGGAATGATATGGCAAATATGGCACATAATACACCAATGGAGACGGAGGCGATGCGCCACGAGAATTCACTACTGAGGTAGGAAGAAATTACTCGTCCACCCATTCCTCCCAAGGCGTTTCCGGCAATGTAGAGTCCGGTAATTTTTCCTTTATTCCGGGGTTGAACTTCTTCAGATATATAAGCCAGAGATACGGAAGTGGCTCCTGATAGTAGGAATCCTTTCAGGGCGCTTAATGCTACCAACAAGGAGAAAGAGGGCGAATAAGAGCAGATTACCGAAAAGACGGCCGACGATAATAGCGCCGCGCTAATCAGTTTTTTCCTTGGAATCGAGTCAGCCACGAACATTGCCGAGAACAGTCCTACTACCATTCCGAGCGTGGAGAATGATATGGCCAGACTACTGTAGCTGGCTGATAATTCAAACTCTTGAGCCAGGTCGGGCAGGAGAGGTTGGAAATAGTATAACTGGGCAAAACAGGAGAAACCGGACAAGAAGACACAAATGGAGATCTTGCGGTCCTTGGTCATATTCTCCGGAGTGATAATTACGTGACTTGTATTCATGACTTTTCTTTATCCGGTGCAAAAGTACGTATTCTATGAGCAGGTTATTCTTTTGCGGAGAAGTTTTTCATCGGAAACTTTCTTTTCTTTTTCTCGTTAGAATGAGTATCAGAAAACAAGATTGTTAAACAGATAAATTTGAAAAAGATTATGAGAGGAAGGATTTTAATGGTAACGCTATGGATGGCATCATTATTTGTTTTTGCCGCTTGTCATGATGATGATGACGATGATGATAAGGGATACACCCCCGGAAAGAGTGTCGTGGCTGCTTTTGAGGCGAAGTTCCCGAATGCCGTGGCCGTGAGTTGGGAGAAAAAAGGAGTGTATGAAAAGGCGGAATTTCATCAGAACGGGCAGGAAGTGGATGCTTGGTTTGATGCATCCGGTCAATGGATGATGACGGAGACGGACGTTCTGTTTGCCAATCTTCCGGCAGAGGTGAAGACGGGGTTTAACGAAAGCATATATAGTGCTTGGCAAGTGGAAGATGTCGATATGCTGGAACGTCTGAATATGCCCACGGTTTACCGCTTAGAGATAGAGAAGGGAAATGAGGAAATGTTGATTTATTTCAATGAGAAGGGAGAGCTGGTGAAGGAGGTAAATGAAGAGGCTTCTACTTTACCGACGGCGGTGAGTAGTTTCATTACCCAGCAGTACCCGAAGGCTTTGGTTGTTACGGTTGACCGTTGGCAGGATGGTATGTTGGAAGTCGGAATTTTGGATGATAGTTTGGTGAAAGAAATTTTGTTTGACCGGAATAACGGTTGGATGAAGACTTCTTGGCCGGTGTTGAAGACCGATGTGCCCCAGGTGGTGCTTGACGTGTTGAAGGGCGAGGCGTATAATAGTTTTTCCATTGCCAGCGTGCAATACATAGAATACGCTTCCGGTAGTGATGTTTACCATTTTGTTTTGCAGAAAGAACATTCGATGGATATAAGTGTAGAAATTGATCCTCAGGGGAATTTGGTTTTAGATTGATACATATGATTAATGGAGAGGGAGTTGTATCCAAAACGGATATGACTCCCTTATTTTTTGTCTCATCTTTACCTCTTACAGGGAGATTGACGGTTGAAAAATTTATTTGAGGGGGACGGAACAAGATATTATTAAACTACGTATGTTTGCGTAGTTTTAATATACAAAAACAAAAAATGAACAAGGAGAGATTCCAAGGAATCTAGCAATTATGAAAACAGGTGTAAGCGATTTGCCCCGATCGATGAATCAGGGAAATGAGTTCTTAATGTTACGGGAAAAAAAGCACAGAGTTAGGATTGAAGGAGAGGGATTCGTGGTGCGTGAATGGCGTTTTTCGGATTGTGATTCTTTAGCCGAAAATGCCAATAATGAGAAGATTTGGAATAATGTTATGGATCACTTTCCGCATCCATACACGAAACAAGATGCTTTTGATTATATCAGTATGGTTCACGCCATGCCTGCTCCCCCGATGCGATTTGCGATTGAGGTGGATGGAAAAGCAGTAGGAAGTATCGGGTTTGGTTCAGAAGGAGACATTGAACGGGTAACTGCCGAAATCGGTTATTGGCTGGGAGAACCTTACTGGGGAAGAGGAATCATGCCTAGAGTCGTGGCTGCCGTCACGCGATATGCGTTTGAAACGTTCGGCTACCAAAAACTTTACGCTTTGGTTTTTGATTACAATCCGGGATCAATGCGTGTATTGGAGAAAGCAGGGTATCAGTTGGAGGCGGTGTTGCACAAGGCGGCCGTGAAAAATGGGAAGGTGATAGACTTCTATTATTACAGTATCCTGAAAGAGAATTAATTAAAAAAGCAGTATCCTTGCAAGATGCTGCTTTTTTTAATTTCATGTTTACCAGTTGATTTCTTGAATACCCTTACTTCGTAGAAAGGCATTGGCTTTACTGAAATGTTTACAACCGAAGAAACCATACTCGGCAGAACGGGGAGAGGGGTGTACGGTGGTTAACACAAGATGTTTGCGAGTATCAATAAGTGACATTTTTTCTTTGGCATAACTTCCCCATAACATGAAAACCAAGTTCTCCCGTTCATCACTTAATTTTTTGATAACGGCATCGGTAAAAATTTCCCAGCCTTTGTCTCTGTGAGATCCCGGTTCGTGCGCCCGAACCGTGAGTTCCGAGTTCATGGGGAATACCCCCTGGGCTACCCAATGGTCCAGATTCCCGGAAGTCGGGATGGGGGTCCCCAGGTCCATGTGTATTTCTTTAAAAATATTTGCCAGAGAGCCGGGAATGGCTACCCCATCCGGTACGGAAAAACATACCCCGTAATATTGGCCCGGATTAGGATAGGGATCTTGTCCCAAGATGACAATTTTTACTTTTTCAAAAGGGCAGGCGTTGAATACATGAAATATCTGGTGTCCCGGAGGAAGTACATGAGCTTTCTTGTATTCACTCTTGACAAACGCCACTAATTTCTCGAAATAGGGTTTGTCAAATTCATCCTGTAAGCGTTGTTGCCAACTTTCTTCTATTTGAACCTTCATAAATGCATTTGGGTTGCTATACGAAGGCAAAAGTAAACATATTTTTCATTCGTTTATTTCCATTTTTTCAGAATTTTATTGTTTTACAAAGCCTTGATGTTCATGATTGGTTTGATCGTGTCGATGATCGTTGCCGTGTCTTGTATCGCCTGCATGATCAAGTCCTTGTCTTTATACGCCATCGGGGATTCATCTAGGGTTTGTCGGCAGACGGAGGTGGAATAGATGCCTTCCATTTCTTTCGTGAATTCGTCCATATCCAGTGTTTTCAGTGCTTTGTTTCGGGCAAGTACCCTTCCGGCTCCATGAGGGGCGGAACAGTTCCAGTTCGGGTTACTTTTTCCTTCACAAATCAACAAACCGTCACGCATATTGAATGGGATAACCATTTTTTCACCTTGATAGGCTCGAATGGCTCCTTTTCGGATGATCCAGTCGGTCGTGTCGATGAAATTATGCATGGAGTAAACCGTGTCCACGGCTTGGTAATTTTCACCCAAGTCTTTGAATATGGCTTTTGCCATAGCTTTATGGTTAAATTGTGCGTAAGTTTGAGCAATAACCATATCGACAAGATATTCATACATATCTTCTTTTTCAAGCATATACTCCTTTTTCCCGACGTGATAACGTTTATTTAATTCTTCCAGTTTTTTGGGAATATCACTTGTCGGTAGTGTATTACGCGTGATAAACTTGAATTCTTCATGGTACTCTTCCGGAAGAACGGTCGTTTTATGCATTTTCTTGGCATGATAATTACACACTTTCAACCCGAAATGACGAGAACCGGAGTGAATGGTCAGGTAATGTGAACCATCTTTGGCAGATTCTCCTAACTCGATGAAATGATTTCCACCTCCTAGTGTACCCACGGAACAATAGAAGGTACTTTCTTTGATACCGATTTTTTTACACAAGCGGGAGATATATTCTTTATCGACTTGAATGGAATCTTTGGTTTCTCCGAATCGCTGGAACCATTTTTGTTGAAAGGCATGAAGGTTATTATTCACGGTTTCAAAATAGGGGGTAATCCACCAGTCATCCAAGTTCTTTTCCTTTCGGATATGCATCCCCATGGGAATGGAACGCCGGATGGCGTGGTCCAGTGTTGGGAATCTTTCTTCTTCGATTCGCTGGTTTAATTTGAACGTGGTGACGGAACAACCGATGTCCACACCAATATAGTTCGGGTTGACCATTCGTGTCACGGGCATGGTGAATCCAATCACGATTCCCTTACCCACGTGAGTATCCGGCATGATTCGTACTTGTACACCGGTAGAGATTTCTTGGTTCAGAATGTTCCGGATCAACTCGATGGCTTCGGTTTCCACTTCGTCAATAAAGATTTTACAATCTTGATTATATGTTCCTTTTAATTCTATCATAATTTTTGTTTTTAATATACGCGGAGCAACGGGCAAACAAGGATCGTACGGGATTCGAACCCGTGGTGACCACTTTAACGAAGTAACCCTGTTTTACGGCATCCGCGTGAGTTTCATTTGTAAAAAACAGGAGTAACAAGCGAGAAAGGAAACGGGGCATGACTTGCCGGAGTCGAACCGGATAATCTCGTCGATTTTACGACCTCACTATTCCTCCCCTAAATTGAGTCGAAGTAACCCTTCTCTACGACATCCTGTTTTAGTAATTTAAAAGCAAGGCTACAAGCGATAAGAGACTGTTTCCTGCTCTACCCACTGAGCTACACTCCCTTGTTCGTGATTTACTGATCGTGGAAGTGGCGGGATTCGAACCCGCGACCCGGGCGTTATATGCGAAGTAACTCTTGTCTACGGCACTTGCTTTATATTGTTGTTTTAAAGAACGCTTTTATATTTCTATTTTCATTATTTCGTTGACAACCGAGGAACCTTGTTCGATATAATATATCATGTCGAATATTTTTTCACTCCACCCGCTGACGAGGATCACGTTGCCGTTATCTTTGGTCATGTTGTTCCCGTAACCTCTCAAGTCAACCGTATAGACCCTCACGTCCGGGTTGATCTTCAGGTATTTCTGGAAAAGGCGGTTGAAGTTTTCTCCCCGATTTCCTTTGTGATCGTACCAGTTGCATCCGTCACCAACTTGACAGTCAGAGAATATAACGATTCTGTCTACAATCGTTTTTGATTTTATCAAATATTCCATGTAGTCGAATATTCCTCTTTCCGTTACCGGGCCGCATTTCTTGGCGGCTTGGTTAATGATGTTGAAATTCTCGAACACGTTTACCGAGCGACTCAAGTTCGCATCAATTAACCGATCACCAAACAATCCGACGTAAGTGTCTTTGCATTTGTTCCAATACAACACGGCAAACAAGTTGGCAATATCCGAAGTTTTCCGTTCGCTCATGGCCGACACTAGGGATTTCCCACCCCGGTCCCCGTACATGCTTCCGGAGTTATCGGATAGTATCACGGTTTTTCCCTCGCGAGTCGAGATATTGTCACAACTGATTACCAGCGCTTTTTCCAAAGCTGCCAAGGCTTTCTTTATTTTCGCTTTTTCTCCTTCGAATATAGAGGTTTCTTTGGCCAGTTTGTCTATTTCCAGGAATGCTGACAAATAACGGAAAGGCATTTGTTTTGCTTTTCTGATCCGGTATTCGTTTGTCAGGATATTCAAGGTCATATCCAATGCTTTATCAGTGCTTTTCGTGACGATATTCCGCAAGTTTCGTAATAGAGCCATGTAACCCACTTGACCGCTTGACACTAGTTCCTCCCATTTTTCGGAAACAGCTTGGGCTTTCACTTTCTCGTTTTCGAACGCTTGTTTACCCAGTTCGGATAATTCGGTTTCCCACGTGTAGGGGATAGCTAGGTTACCCGATACGATTTTGTCAAATACAGCTTGTTGTGCTTCATCCTTTGCTTTCGGGTGAACTAGAAACAATGCGTCTCGCAGGCTTACAGCCGAGTTGGCATTGTATTTGGCGAATTGATACTCGTCAAACCTGTTGAACGATTCGATCAATCCTTTTTGTATTTGTTTTGACAATTGGTTCAACTTTTTGCTCCCTTCCCGTTTGTTGGCGATTTGGTAATAAGCGAGAATCTCGGTGATTTCGTCAGCTCGTTTTACTACACCCGCAACGGCACGTTTCACAATTTCGTTACCGGAATACAATCTTGCCAATTCAACAGCCAGTATCATCGGTACCGAACGCAAGTTCATTTCCGTGCGAGCGTACACCGCAAGTCTGGCTACAAACTCGGGACTGCATTTTGCGATCAGATTTTTGATTCTGCAAATCCTGTCCGTGTTTGATTCGTAGTATGAATCATCGACCATGCAGGTGACTACGGTTGAATAGAGTTCCATTTCCGGCGTCATTTTGTAAGCCTTGGCTCCCATGTAATTCACGGTAGTGTCTTTTCCTTTGTTTGTAAAATTGAACTTCATAATTGTATCTTTTTTCGTTTTACACCACAAAGATGCATGGGTAGGTGCGCAAGCTTTTTGCGTAACTGAAATTATTTTCATATTTTTGAAAAAATAATTTTTATCCTGTTCTTATGCCAGCGAATCGTAATGCCCTAATCCGTTATAAAACAATAGATAACTGCCTGCGTAATAAATATAGAAGATGGACGCTCGAAGATTTGATTGATGCGTGTTCCGATGCCTTGTACGAGTATGAGGGGATCACGAAGGGAATCAGTCGGCGCACGATTCAGATGGATATACAGATGATGCGTAGCGAGAAATTGGGTTATAATGCCCCGATCGTGGTATATGATAACAAATACTATAAATACGAAAACGAGGATTATAGTATCACAAACACTCCTTTGTCGGAGCAGGATTTGAAAGTGATGTCGGAGGCCGTGGAGGTGTTGCGTCAGTTTAAAGGGTTCTCTTACTTCTCGAATATGGGGGATATTATCAGTCGTTTGGAGGATCATGTGACTTCAGCCCGTCAGAAAACAATCCCGGTGATTGATTTCGAGAAGAACGAGAGTCTGAAGGGGATTGATTATCTGGATATGATTTATCATGCGGTGGTGAGTAAACAAGTGCTGCGGATGAAATACCGGTCTTTCAAGGCCCGATCCGCATCCTCGTTTTTGTTCTATCCTTATTTACTGAAAGAGTACCGGAATCGTTGGTTCGTGTTCGGGGTAAAACAGGGAACATCCGTGCTTGTAAACTTGGCACTTGACCGTATTCATAACCTTGAAATCGCTAAAGAGGAATCTTACAGGGAAAACACAGTGTTTGATCCGGTCACGTTTTTTGACGATCTTGTTGGGGTAACTAAAAACACGGGATCAAGGGCTGAAGTGGTTCGTTTTTGGGTAGATCGACTCAACGCTCCATACGTGGAAACCAAACCCCTGCATAAGTCGCAACGGGTGGTGGAAAGACAAAAAGACGGGGCTATTGTGTTCGAGATCGAGGTGGTTATAAATCAAGAGCTAAGACGGGAGATTTGTGGATTTGCCGAGGGGATCCGGGTGTTAGCACCACCTATGCTGGTACGGCAGATGGCATCCAAGTTTCAACAGGCAAATGAGCTATATCGGCAGAGCTGATTTTTATATTCCTTTTTTGATGATGGTATAACCAAAGAATCCTTTTTCCAAGGTTAGAGTTCTGGTTGCGTTAGGACGTGTCTTGTTATAGGTAGAGAGTGAAACCGGGAATTTTTTTTGCGTCCCGTTTTCGAAAACAACATGCAGATAATATTCTTTTCTTTCCCCGGCCGGAACATAACGGTGTTTTCCGACTCTACGGGTTTGCTTGTGAGTTTCAATATGTTTTGAGAGTATGGTTACTTTTTCTTCCCGGGTAGAAGACGGATCTGCGAGCATGAAGTTGCCGCCCAAAATCATGAGATAACAGAAAGCGCTTGCGTGAAATAGATGGCATATACCATTTAAGATTTTATTATCGGAACGAATTAGCCATTGCCATTTTTTATATAAAAACAGAGTTGCGATAGCGAGTATAAGAGCCATCGAGAGTGGTTCCCACCAAGCAATCAGTGTCTCCTCGTAAATGACATATCCGAAAGCCCAAGCCAGTATGGCGACTAGCATGGTTACGTAAGGAACGATTTTAAAGAATAACGCTTTCATACGGCCGCCTCCATGTCTGCTCGACTTTTACTACGTGTTACTAGGAAAACTCCGGAGAAAACGCAAATAACAGCGATAATTTTTAACAGGTTGAACGAGTCCATACCCCAATAAACGGCAACACAGCTTGCGACAATCGGTTGAACATAGCAATACATACTTACCACGGTAGGACGTAAATAGCGTTGTCCGGTAGGTGCCAACAAGTAACTGACGAACGTGCTACCCAGCAGGATAAAGCTGAGACCATACCATATATTGGGTTCAAGTGACAACCATTCCAGATGTGTTATGTCTTGAAAAGAAAATGGAATGATACATATTGCTGCATAAGTGAACATCCATTTCATGAGTGTGATAGGAGAGTAACGACTGATGAGTTGTTTGAACAGAACAAGATATAGGGCAAAACTAAGTTCGGCTGTGAGGCAAACAATATCTCCCCAGATATTACTGTTATGAGTTGTTCCACTGGTATTTTGGTTACTTACGATCAATAATAAGGCTCCGGAGGCACCTAGAAATATACCCGATACTTTCTTGTTTGTGATAGGCTCTTTCAGGTAGATCGCAGCAATGATCATTGTTAGAATAGGAGTACTTGTTGTAATGATGGAGGCATCTACTGGGGAGGTCATACCAAGTCCTATGGTGAACAATCCTTGGTTGAAAAGTACTCCTAACATGGAGGCGAAGAATAGTTTCAACAGGTCAGGAGGGGACACGTGTTCCCGTTTGGTGAAAATAGAGGCAATCCAGAATAAAATTGCGGCTCCGATAACCCGGATTTCGACAATAATGAAAGGTGTTATGATGCTGGTAATAAGTACCATTTTCGAGATGGGAGACATCAATCCCCACATCATATTGGCTGTGGTCATGGATAAATGGCCTTTTAATTCATCCTTTTTCATCTTCTTGTATTCATTTTGCGGGTACAAAAGTAGAATAAGAAAAAAAAATCCCAGTATAATTTGAATAATTTATGTATTATACTACCGAAATAAATTGCAGGATATTGGACAAAACCAAGATAAAGATGACTTAAAGCCGAGATATAGCTGAGTGGAGTCATCTTTATCTTTTAGTTATCCCCTTGTTACGTGTTGGTTGGGGGATGTCCTAGAATAATTAAGGGATTGAAAATGCCATTTAAAAAGTATCTTGTGAATCAAGAAGAAAAAACAGAAGAATTTTACTGATTAATTTCTTCTGTTTTTTGCTATTTACTGGATATCCTTTACGGCTTTTTATAAAAGTGTTAGAATTTTAGTTTTTATTACATTCTTTTTTATTTTTGATATGGATACGGGGGATAAGGAAATTCTCGATCTCCAATATATTCGTATGACATTTTGCCATCTTTCTCTGTTTCCCTATATATTGATATCCAAAAAGTGATTTCTTGAGGATATGGTAAACTGATTATTTCGTAAGCAGAATGGTAATGTGATTCGCGATAGAGACGATAATCATTTTCGGCATATTTTAAATACATGAGTATCATGTATACCCCTGGCTCACAAATCTGAATGTCTATTATTTGTTTTACGACATTTTTATGTGTTATCACGTAGGAAGGAAGATTATCCCAGAAATAAATGTATTCAGGATTAGATGGATTTGGAGATGGAATAGGATCTTCATAAAGTGCGTAAAAATCAAGTCTAGTCTTTGAACTAACAGGTGAATCATACGTGATTTTCCAATCCCACGTTACGTTATTTCCAAACCCGTATTTGAAGGTAGCTGTTGATTGATTCAGTCCTTTGACTATATAAGCTGATATTCGTTTCAAATTCTCTCTTAAATAAACAGTAGTAGGTCCAGTATAAGAAACCGAGAGCTTTGAAGTACCTTTGAAATGAACCCAATATTCTCCCATCTTATTATATCCGCCCCCGTGTTCATGGCTACACACTAATTCTGATCGGCTATATGTAGCTCTTGTTGAGGGATGTTCGGTTTCGTTAATGTAAGGATGAAGCTTTTCATTACGAGTGAATGGTTTACCATCGTAAAAAACGATAGCACCAGAATCTAAATATCTTTCCATTCGTAAGTTTTCGTTTTGTAAATATTCAAGGAAATAATTGTATTTTTCTTCGGGGATTCCTTGCTCTGTGGCAGATGCTAAATCTATCAAGCTAGTAAGTTTTCCTTCTTGGAAACTCACGTTTTCGAGTAAAGTTCTGTCATTTTGTGTCAATTTTTCCAGTGGATAATTGGCATAGTCAATATAGCCAATTTCAGGTTCAAAGATCTCTGAATTGCCTGAACAACTCATTATTAAACATGCCCAAATTAATAGATGATTTTTTTTCATAATTCAAAGATTTATTAGTTTGACAATAACACTATACTGTATATGAATACAGCATGAGCGAAATATATTGGAAATATGAAAACTTAATTATAATTTCAATATTCCGGCGATAGCATATGAATCCCTATAAATACGAACTTTATTGGAACGTCCAAACACTAACTTGTATCGTACGGGGATTAGATTTCCTTGGTTTATCACCACAATTTGCGGATCATTCCCTTTGTAGACAGAATTATACCAAAAACTGACTTCTATTCGACCTCCTCGGTGTTGTGTTTGCGTGTAATCAAAGATTTTATACTTGGCACTTTGCATTTGCTCGACAAAATCTTTCTGGTAATTGTTTAATTCATCTTGATTATCGTATTCTGTGAAAGAGAGCAGGGAGTCTCCGCTCACGTGGATATATTCCGGTATGAACATACGCTTGTAATTGGTCGTAAGTGTTTTGGGCATTTCAATAACGTAGTTCCGGCTGTCGATTTTTGCTTTGATAGCTGTTGTAATTACTTTTTTCGCTGAATTTTGATTTAGCGAGGCGCATGACGATGACAATATAAGAATGATTATCGTCAAAAATGAGAGCGATGTTCTTTTCATGGCCATGATGATTTGAAAAAAATTATTAAATGTACTTTTTACGTCAATTCTAGCATACTGTAAATATATAAATAAAATTAGAAATAACAAAATAAAATGATGCAAAATAGCTATGAAAGCTATTTTTTTTGAATAGAAATATCAATGAAAACTATATATAATAAATGCATCTATAATACTGTTTATTTTAAGCATTTATATACCACTTTGTAGCGAAATGTGTTTTTAGCAATTTTGATATAGGTTTATTGTAAACTTTTTTACGGATAATACAGTGGTGGTATTCCTACTGTTAAGATCTCCGATTATGATATTTTATTGATAACAAGCGGGATAAATAATAAGAGAGCCGAAACCATTTTGGATAATGTAGAAGGTATATTTTTTACAGGTAAGGATTTTGATCGGGATGCACCTGTTCCGTTTATCAATGATGATATTAAGAACTTTAATAAGTTTATTGGAGAAAGCAGATATTTTTATACTCAGGTTAAAGAAGAGGGAATTATACTTTATAATAGTGGCAAATACAAACTTTCTCGAAGAAGGAAACTAAATTTTGATGAGATAAAGGAACAAGCGCAGGAGTATTTTGATAAAAAAAATGCTAATGATTTCTTGGATACGGCAAAATACAATTACGATAAAGGAAAATATAAACTCGTTTCTTTTTTATTACACCAAGCCTGTGAAAATTATTACTATGCTATTCGTTTAACTTTTACTCTTAGAAATAATAAACAGCATAATCTTTCTAAATTTTCATCTTCTGTGAAAAGATATTCAGATGAATTAGAAACAGTTTTCCACAAGAAACGATTGTTTACTCTCCTCAAAGCGGCTTATGTGGATGCAAGGTATAATCCGCATTTTGTGGTTACTAAGGAGGATATTGATAAGTTAATCCCTAAAGTAGAGTCTTTGAGGGAGATTACAGAGAGAATTTGTGAAGAATGGATTTATAGTTATGATGAGAAAAAATTAATCCTCTATTTTTTAATTATAACATTATCAATTTAATATGAATTTTTAAAGGATTTATAATAAAATAAAGTATTAGAAAATGATTAGAAAGATTGGTTTATATTTTCTCTCTTTATGGTTGCTGTTTTTCTTGATTATAATTATAACAGCCGATATACCTTTTTATTGGAGTAGTGACTGGGAATTTGTAGGGTTAAATTATTTGCTGTTAAACAATATTGTTCCAATGATATGTGTAATTGCTCTTCTCATTGGAGCTCTTTCATATTATGATTTTAATCACCGAATAACAGGTACTCCGGAATTATCTTTCGAGATTACAGAGATTGAGAACATAGATTATGAACATCTTACATTTCTGACAACCTATATAGTTCCCCTAGTTTGCTTCAATTTTGACAGTATTCGATATGAAATTGTATTAGTGATTGTATTGGTAGTGATAGGTATGATATATATTAGAACGGATTTATTTTATGCAAATCCGACCTTAGCTATTCTGCGATTTCGAATTTATAAAGTCTCAGGCAGTTTCAGAAATAATGAAACAAGAAATGGTATCGTTCTAATATGTAGAGAGGTGTTGAATCTAAATGATCGTGTGAAATACATCAAAATAGACGAACGAATTTATTACGCATATAAAGATAATACTTATGAATAAAGCCGAACTAAACCAGTCATTAGAGTTTTTAAATAATCCGACAGGAGAGTTACAAATCATTATGTATGCTTGTTTTGAAGGACGAGATGTGAAAAAATTAGACATAAAAGCAGAAGATCTTCCTCCGATAAGACAGATGTTTGTTGATTCCGTCAATAGAGCAGTAATAGAGAAAGAAGAGTTTTCAGTTATTCCGCTTTCAACTGCTGATGAAAGAGGTAATTGCTTTTATGAGTATGATTTGGATCTGCCTGAAGAATTACAAGTCTTGGAAGGGGTTATCGGAAATGATGATTTAGAAATCTTCAATTTCGATATTGATACTTTTTCTGATATAGAGGCTCTGGTTATTGTTCTTGCAGATGACAATAATGAGATATCAATCTATAAGAAATTATCTCCGATAGAAATACTGGGGCGTGGTGGGTATCTGTTGTGGAAGTCAAATCAACGACTTGAACGTTTTGATAAGCAATTATTAAGAATTAGTCCAAGCTTCCAAGTATTGCGAGTAGTAGGTAATGTTATCATATTAAATTTAACTACTATTGAAAAAAGTTTTGGATTCCATGATGTAATAATGAGAGAAGCAACTATAGGGCTTAATGCTATTAGGGATTTAAGTATCGTAAGTAATATAGAAACATTGGAAGAACTTATAAACAATGTGAGTTTTGCACGAAAACTCACTAGAATAGCAAGGAATTCACCTGTGATACAAAGGAGAATTCCAAATGCCAATATTATTGAATTTTCAAGAACACACCCTGCAATAAGTAATAAAATAAGGTATTCAGAAGATGGCTCTCAATTCGCATTAGATACAAAAGTTTCAAAGGATTTATTTATCAAGTTATTGAATGATGATTTTTTAACCTCTGAATTGACTCAACTTTATTATGATAGTTTAGCGAAAGATAATATTGAAGCTGAAGCCGAACAAATCGAAAACGAAGTAAATGAATAGTTTGCCGCTGAATTATACGATGTAGTAATAATTACAAAATTGAATAAAGGGGCTGTTAAGTAATGACAGCAAATTTTTCAAATACACCTAAAGTAGTCCACCTAATTTTTCATGTGAGCCCAAAAACCTATAAAATGAAGATAAAAGAAAAGAGAGTTACTTTCGTAACTCTCTCATTTCCAGTGGTACCACCAGGAATCGAACCGGGGACACAAGGATTTTCAGTCCTTTGCTCTACCAACTGAGCTATGGTACCATCGCTGAATTGCGAGTGCAAATATAGAGGTTTTATTTCAATCTGCAAGAGCTGAGGCAAAGAATCTCGAAAAATATTATTTCCCGCTTTGTCGAAGACGGATGCAGAGGTATATCATCCATACCATGATGACCATGGATGCATAGGGAACTGCCGGAACGAACAAGAACCATAGTAAAAAGCCAATGATCAAGAGATAGAGGTAGATAAACAGATATTTGTTGATAATCCACGGAAGAGAGCGTTTCCCGAGGAAGAAGGCGGTGACGAGATTTAACGGGTTCGCCCAGAAGGTATTAAAGTTGGGGAACATTGTGGGATGTTTCGTGAAGAAACACAAAAAGACGATGAGGCACCCGACAACACCTGTCGCTATAAAGAATGGAATGGCGATTGCCTTTAGTAAACGCCGGCTTTTTGCTTTTTGTAAAAGTAAAATGAGTGCAAGCGTGCAGATGGCAAAAACGAAGAACGGGGAGAAGTACCAAGGAGTTGAAAGATCTTGTTCCGGGGCTTCGTATACCGTTTCTATTGGTTGCACAAGTGGAACTCCATTATATGCTGCGGAATCTAAATGATACATGAGGTAGTCGGGAAGAAACATTTGTTCCCGGATGGTTGCTACGGAAGTTGCGGGAGACCCGAGGATCGTGTGAATGCCCCATTGAATCCACGGGAAACGACTTAGATATTCGTCCAGAAGATTCCAGAAACTTTTCGTGGAAGGTTGAGCTATCCATGTGATTTGATTGTTCGTGCTTTTCTCTATAATGTCCCGTACCCGGGTTGAACAGTTGTCATATAGGAAGTTGTAAAGGTATTCCCGGTTTGCTGGTTGATAGTTTTCGAAAAGTAAATCCATTAAATATTGTTTTTGAATGGAATCCAGGTTTAAGGTCTGGGAATACACGCTACGTTCATCATAGATGTAGGAGGATAAAAAACGACGGAATTCGGAACACGATAATTGGTAGGGGAGTAGACCACGTGCAAATTTGAAGTAAAATCCTTGGGTTGCAAAATCAAAAGTCCCGTAATTGAAAACAATGTCCATATCGTTTGCTTTATCAACCACCCGGATGCCCGTGTGTCCGAACAGCGAGTAGAGTTCGTTACCCGGGGAACACGTCAAGATACTGATTGTGGCGTCTTTGGACAACTTAATAGAAGCCGACGTACTCGCCGTGAGTAAAATCAAGAACAAGGATATGATGAATAGTTTTGTTTTCATGTGTTTTGATATTATAGTTTACACGGGGGATATTCTATGTCGCAAAGAAATAAAGCATTTCCGGGAACAGAAGTCCCTGCTTTGCATCGATCTTTGCTCTCGATAATTTGTTGGAATTGTTCAAGCGTGATACGTTTTTGTCCTACATCCAGCAATGTTCCCACGATGGCACGTACCATGTTGCGCAGAAAACGGTCGGCCTTGATGGTAAATATAAGTTGTTCATCTGTTTCTTCCCAGTTGGCCTCCATCAAATGGCAGATGTTCGTTTTTACATCCGTGTGCAGTTTGGAGAAACTGGTGAAATCCTCGTAACGCAGGAGAAGTCCACAAGCATTGTTCATTAACCGGATGTCCGGTAAGGGATGCGGCCGGTAGGCAAACGGGTAAGTAAACGGATTCTTGTTTTTATTGATATAATATTTGTACGTACGCGAGATAGCCGAAAAGCGAGCATGCATGTCAGGCTGTACGGCGTAAATATCTTTGATTGCGATGTTTTTTCCCAAGAAACGATTGAGCTTGTTCGTCAGGGCTTGCGTGTGGTCTATGACAACATCACTATCAAAGTGGGCCACGAAAAACGATGCGTGTACTCCCGTGTCTGTTCGTCCGGCTCCGGTCACGTTGATTTCCTGTTTTAGCAGGAGGGTAAGTGCTTTGTTGATTGCTTCCTGGACAGAGGGAGCATTGGGTTGTATCTGCCAACCGTTGTATTCACTTCCGTTATATGCTAATTCAATAAAATACCTGTGCATGTTTCCACTTTTTCAAGATTCAAAATTAACAAAATTCCGTGAGAGTAGAAGAACATGAAACGTTTTTTACTTTTCTTGTTCTCCGGGTCGAGGGAATGTCATCCACGGATAAAATTCAATTAACTTGCAACTTGTGACACGAGAACCTGTAACGGAAGATTATAAACGTTAATTTTTAACGCTTGTATCCTGACATTATATGCTGATTTTACGTTATATTTGTGAATCCGTAGTATTTCAAGGGTATGTTAAATGTTGAAAAGGAATGAGCAGTATTGTAGAAAATTTGAAAGAGATTGCTGGTAGTTTGCCGGAAGGAGTAAAATTAGTTGCCGTATCGAAAACAAAGCCCGTGGAGGCGATAGAGGAGGCATACGAGGCAGGGCAGAGAGTATTCGGGGAAAACCGGGTACAGGAATTGGCGGAGAAGTACGAGATACTTCCCAAAGATATAGAATGGCATATGATCGGTCATTTACAAACTAATAAAGTGAAGTATATGGCCGCTTTTGTTTCTTTGATTCACGGTGTGGAAAGCTTGAAATTGCTGGAGACAATTGACAAGGAGGGAAGGAAACATGACCGGGTGATCCCTTGCCTGCTGCAATTTTATATAGCCAGTGAGGAAACTAAGTTCGGGTTGGATATGGAAGAGGCGAAAGCTCTCTTGGAGAGTGACGATTACAGGCTGATGAAGAACGTGAAGATCGTGGGTGTGATGGGAATGGCAACGAACACGGATGACGAAGGACAGGTCAGACGGGAATTTCATCATTTGAAAGAGATTTTTGACGAGTTGAAGGCAACTTATTTTGCGGGAAACCCGGAATTTAAGGAATTATCCATGGGAATGTCCGGAGATTACCGGATTGCCGTGGAAGAAGGAAGTACGATGGTACGTGTGGGGAGTTCCATCTTCGGGGCGAGAAATTACGCGAATATATAATTTGAAAGATTCATTATTAACTATTTAAATAAATCATTATGGCAGATTTGAAGACGAAATACATGGGACTGGAGTTACGGAGTCCGATTATTGCGGGAAGTTGTGGTTTAACGTCCGACGTGGAGAAGATGGTCGAGATGGAGAAAGCAGGAGTGGGAGCCGTGGTGTTGAAATCAATTTTCGAGGAACAGATTAACGAGGAGACTTCCGGTGTGTTCAAGGCCGGTTACGGGATGGGTGATGCTTACCCGGAGGCCGAGGATTATATCAAAGCGTACATTCGTTCCAACACGATACAGAAGTACGTGGAATTGGTTCGTAATGCCAAGAGTCGTTTGACGATACCCGTGATTGCCAGCGTGAACTGCTTTAGTGGTGGAGAATGGGTTTCGTTTGCCCGCCAGTTGGAAGAGGCCGGGGCGGATGCACTGGAGTTGAATGTATTTATTTTGCCGGTGAACGAGTTTAAGGAGAGTGCGGAAGTGGAAAACGTGTATTTCGAGATAGTGAAATCCATCAAGAGCCAGATAAAGATACCTGTTTCCGTTAAGATTAGTCATTATTTTACGAACCTTTCCGCTTTCGTGGATAAAATTAAGGCTTACGGGGCGAATGCAACCACGTTATTCAATCGATTCTACGAGCCGGATATTAATATTAATACTTTAGAAATGGGGGCCGCTTCGGTGTTTAGCTCTGCTGCCGAATTGAGGACAACTCTGAGATGGACCGGTATTTTGGCCGGGAAGGATAAGAGATTGGAGATCTCTGCTTCCACTGGCGTGCATGGTGGTGAGGCTGCCGTGAAATTATTGTTGGCAGGGGCTACGACAGTTCAGGTTTGTTCTGTCCTTTACGAGAAGGGTATTCACGTGATCGAGGATATAAATAATTTTATCGGGAAATGGATGGACTCGAAGGCTTTCAAGACGATCGAGGATTATCGGGGAATGCTTTCTTATTCGTCTATCGAGAACCCGGATCTTTATGAAAGAGCCCAGTTCATGAAATACTTTAGTAATAAACAATATTAATTTATGAGAAGTACATTTATCTTGTTGTTGTGTTGCATGTGCTTTGCATGTGCGAAGTATCCGGGAGTGCCGGAAAAATACCATGCTTTGTTGGACAAAGCTTTAGAAACGTCGGGAACGAATCAGCCGGAATTGGCAAAGGCGTTGGAAAGTGCTACTCCGGAAATGAAGGAGGGCGTGGCCTTTTTGATTTCTTACATGCCGGAGCGGGATTTGAAAACGATGAAAGGGGATGATTTATTGTCGAATGTGAAATTGGCATACGAAGCTCGTAACCGTTTTGCTTGGGCGAAGAGCGTGCCGGATTCTGTTTTCTTGAATGACGTGTTGCCTTATGCTTCACTAAACGAGGAAAGAGATCAATGGCGTGCCGATTTCTACAAGAGGTTCGCTCCTTACGTGGAGAATTGTAAAACATTGGAAGAGGCAATTAAAGCCGTGAACAAGAATATCCGAGATGAAGTGAAGGTGGATTACAATACGGCTCGCGAGAAACCGGACCAGAATCCCTCGGAGTCTATTCGTCAGGGAATGGCTTCTTGTAGCGGTCTGTCTATTTTATTGACAGATGCTTTGCGATCAGTGGGTATTCCTTCCCGTATTGCCGGGACTGCCAACTGGCATGATAACCGTGGAAATCATAACTGGTGCGAGGTTTGGTTGGACGGTAAATGGTATTTTACCGAGTATTACCCGAATGAGCTTGATCGTTCGTGGTTCCTCGCCGATGCCGGGAAAGCTGATCCCAAAGATCGTATGCACGCCATTTGGGCCTCTTCTTTCAAACCGACAGGGGAGAGTTTCCCGTTAGTTTGGGACCTTAAAAATAATGATGTGCCTGCTATTAATGTAACTCAACGTTATCTGGATATTTATCAAGAGGTTTATCAATCTCAGTTGGCCGGGGGAAATTACGTGCCTTTAAAGGTTATGATGTTTAAAGATAAACGTAATATGCGCAAATCTGACGATCGGGTAGCTGCCAACGTGGATATTTTCTGCGGTAAAGATCAAATTGGTGGTGGACGCACTGCCGGACCGACACAGGATATGAATGACGTGTTGGAATTTATGGTGGAAAAAAATAAAGTGTATACTTTGAATTATTTCGATAAAAGCGGTCAGTGGGTTGGTGAAGAAGTGAAAGTGAAAGAAAAACCGGTAGAAGTTAAATTACATTTGTAAAAAAATAAGGGGCGGTTCTTGAGGCCGCCCTTTTGTTTATTAATTCTTGGGTATTGCAGATATAATCTTGAGATTATTTGCGTCTATCGTGACATCGAATTCCCGATCCCCTTGTTCAACTTCAAAAATGTAAACGAGCGAACCGTCTGCTCTTTCTTCATAATCAATGTCGTCAATCCGGTAATTTGCGTAGGAAGAAGTTTTCAGTACATTCATCACGTTGGCCGGTACATTATTGTGTGGAATTTCCCAAGTGGTGACAACCCATTGATTCTGGTGGTTGAATACTACCTCTTTCATGATTTGTTTATCCATAATATCAATTTTTAATACCCCTTTATCTTGATCGATTTCTACGATATTGGCTTGTGGGGATTTTTGCTGGATAAATTGTAAAACTGCTTGTGGTGCACTCTCCGGTTGATAGCCCCGGCCGTTATCCATGAGGGTTTTTACCAGTGTTCCATTTTCCAAGTAATGCAAGGCAACTTCTTGTTCCCCAAGTTCAGCCTCGATAATGTAGATTGTCTCCATTCCGGCTCTTTCCAGCTTGTCAACATCTTCTACTTCCCATTTTCCGTATTCTCCGGATTTAAAACTATTGCGGATCACCACGGGCAGGGAGCTAAATTTGACATCACTTTCGGTCATCACCCATTGACCGTTATTGTCAAACCAAGCCTCGATTTCCGTGAAGTCAATATGGAATTCGGCCACTTGATACGTGTTCTTCACTTCCCATTCTACTCGTTTTGCCGAGGGATATTTTGCTTTAAAGGCACTCACAACATTTTTGGGTGGAGTGTAGCTGCTGTCTTTGCAGCTACTAAAAGCAAACGTGGTTGTGAGCAGGATTAATGCGGTAACTAATGTTGTTTTCATAATTTTTATTTTAAGATCCTCTTGTTTTACGTTACAACAATTTAAATGTTACCTGTTTATTATTCTATAATATTTCCATTCATGTCTACTGTTACCTGTCTCTCGTTATCACCTTGTTCCAGTTCGAATATGTAAACTTTGCTGTTGTCAGCACTTTCCTTGTAGTCAATATCGTCAATGTGGAAATCGGGATTTGCGACTTTTACTTTGTCGGCTATTTCCTGAATCTCTCTTTCTTTAACATCCCAAGTTGTGTATAACCATTCATTAGCGTTATTGAAGTGTAGTTCTTTTGCTTTGTTATCGTGTAGGATGTCGATTTCGGTAATTCCCTTTTCGATTTCAATATCCACGATCGTGGCTTGTGGGTAATTGTTGTTGATGAAGTTTTTCAAGACTTCCGGAACGGTGTTAGGTTGATAATAGTCGTTGTTATCAATGTCTTCTACGGCTTTGATTAACGTTCCGTCTTCCGCGTAGAATAAATCGAATTCTTGTTTGCTTTTTTCAACCTCGATCACGTACATGGTTTCCATTTCAACTCTCTCCAGCATGTCCACGTCATCAACTCTCCAGTCTTTATATTCCGATTCGCCAAATGCGGTTTGTATGGCTTTCGGGAGATTCTCAAACAGAATATCACTCTCGGTCATCACCCATTCTCCTTTGGTGTTAAACCACGCTTCTTTCTCGATGTTGTTGTCGTAGAAGTCAGCCACGTAGTGGTCGTGTTGTAATTCCCAGTCGACACGTTGTGCGTTTGGATATTTCTCGTATAGTACGTTCACGATTTTTTCATCCGGCGTGTAGTTATCATCATTATCATCACAGCTAGTGAAAGTAAATCCGGCTAACAATAAAGAAGCGAAAATAGTCATTCTTGTTTTCATGGCATATAAATTTTAATGTTTGTGTTCTTTGTTCTAATTTCTGAGAACAAAGTAAAGGGGTGATTTGGGAAAGATTTGGGAATTTATTGATTTTGGATTTAAAATTGTAAATCGAATCGGTGTTTCCCATCGAAGGAGTAGGAAATGTGGAAATGGTAGAGGTGGACGATGCTCTGAACGATAGCCAATCCTAGTCCGGTAGAATCACTTTTTTTATTGTCGGCTTGATAGAAACGAGTGAAAAGGCGGGATTGATCCAAAGTACCTCTATCCGTGCTGTTGGTGAAGGTAATTCCGGTTGATTGTATGCGAATAGTGATACTTCCCTCGTTCGGGGTGTGTATCATGGCGTTTTTCAACAGGTTCGTGATTAATATATTTGCCAATGATTCATTCATGTGAACTTTACAAACGGCATTTTCTTCCACTTCAACGTGCAGGTTTTTATGCTCGTAAATTTCTTGAAAATCTTCCACGAGTTCTTTTATGATTGGGTTGAATTCCACTTCTTTCGTTTCGTGGAATTGGCCATTTTCGATACGGGAAAGGAGCAATAGGGATTTATTGAGTTTCACGATACGTCCCAGATTCCGGTGGATGTCCTCGATTTCTTCCAGTTGGCCTTCCGTACAATCCGGCCGTTCTGCCAATAATTCCAGCTTGTTCCGGCAGATAGCTAACGGGGTCTGGAGTTCGTGGGATGCGTTTTCAATGAATTGTTTTTGTTGGGAATACATCTCTTCGTTTCGCCGGGTCATTTTAAGTATTGTCTCGTTTAGTTGGCGGAATTCTTTTATTTTGGTAGGATTATCCAACGGGAGATTCTTCCCGCCCAGGGTAAATTGGTTCAGCCAATTCAATAGTTTATAGAAAGGGGTCAAGCTTTTCCTGAAAACAACCTCGGAAATAATCAGTATACAGATAAGTAGCGTGACGTACAAGATCACGATCGACCATAATATCGCTTCGATCATATCGTCTTGTTCCAAGGTTGAGATCATGATGGTCAACTCGTAAAACTTTTTGTCCTGTCCTCGAAAAGCCGTTTTTAAGACTCGAACGGGATCGAACTCGTATTCGAGCTCGTAGAAGCGGGTTGAATCAAAATAACGTTCTTTGTAGTGAATAGCTTCGTTTTCAGATATTTCCTTGATGAAGTATTGACTCATTAAATCACTACTATTGTTGATTGCTGCCGTGTCTCTTTGGACTTGTTGAATGATGAGATGTTTGTAGTTTTCGAGACTATCATCCGTCTCGTCCAGAATTTCATCCAGTATGCTATAAAAGAAAAAGCCTGCCCAGAACGTGAGGATAATAATCATCACGATCGAGAGTTTGCTTATGGTATGGTGGATGAGTTTCATGCTTCCGGAGTTGTGATTAGTTTATAACCGAACCCGTACACGGCTTTTATTTCCGGGATAGCGTCAGCGGTTTTCATCTTTTTGCGTAAATTTTTTACTTGGGAATAGATGAAATCGAGACTATCGGCCTGATCAATGTTATCACCCCACACGGATTCAGCCAATGTCGTTTTGTTGATCAATCGGTTCGGGTTGGTGACAAAATAGTAGAGCAGGTCAAATTCTTTTCGATTGAGTTTCAGTTCTTCCCCATTGATGAACACGGTGTGATCGTCAGGACGGACGGTCAGGTTTTCAATTTCGATCTCTGTGTTTCCATCCGTTTGGTGTCGTCGGATCACTGATTTCACTCTTGCGTGCAATTCTGCCAAGTGGAATGGTTTTGCGAGGTAATCATCGGCACCGAGGTCAAGTCCCGTAACCTTGTCTTCAATGGAATCTTTGGCCGACACGATGATCACGCTTTCCCGTTTCTTTAATTTTTTCAGCTCTTCCAGAATCGAAAGCCCGCTACCCCCGGGAAGCATGATGTCCAGTAAGATACAATCGTAGTCGTAATCATTGATTTTTTGCAGGGCTGTAGAATAGTCTGCCGCTGTTTCCACGACAAAACGTTCTTTCTCCAGTGATCGGGTCATCACTTCTCGCAAGTCTTTTTCGTCTTCAATGATTAATATCTTCATGGTGTTGAAATTTTGTAGAACAAAAATAACAATTTATTCTGGAAAGAATCTGGAATAAATTTTAAATTAGAGACTTCTACGTGGGTGTTTCGATTTATTCTTTTATATTTGTCACCAAGCAAAAAAGAGGTTGTATGAAGGATAAAGACTTGTCTTCGGACATTCCGGCTGTTATGTGGCAGGACTTATCACGGTGTTTGGTGTGGTCATATTTGTCGGGACGATTCTAAGATGGAACTGTGTGTTTCAGATGCAGGGAATTCGTCCCTTGGGTTTCCTTATATTGGTTAAGATTCTTCCGGGGTGGAAAGGATTCTGTACAGGGATAATCTTACTTTCTATAATCATGGTTATTTGCGGGTTGGTATTGTTTTTAGATGGAATAGTAATTTAAATGATAGAAGTATGGAATATCCTAGTATGGAGGAGTTAATGATGCGGATCAGGAATTGGGCGGAGGAAGAGAATTATGATGCAATTATTGAGGTGTTACCGGAACTGAAAACTCCCGGACAATATTATGAGGCGGTTTTGTGTATTACCTATGCTTACCTGAACCAAGGGTTTTACCAGCGTGCGGAAAAGTGGTTGCGTGAAATTGAAAATCAAGGGAAAATGAGTGGGGTTTGGAATTATCGATTGTCCGTGGCGTTAATGCATCAAATGCGATTGGAAGAGGCGTTACCGTATGCCGAAAATGCCGTGAAAGTGGAGGCTGATTACCCGTGGGGATGGTTGGTGTATAGTAAATTACTATATGGTAGCCAGAGAACGGAAGAGGCTTTATCGGCTGCTAGAAAAGGATTGTCGTTAGCTCCGGGGGATGACGAGTTTATTTCGTTAATCGAGGATATTTCTAAAGGGTTATCCTTTTCCGAGGTAACGGGAGTGGAGGAGGATGACGGCAATTTTGAGAATGGAGAAGATAAGGCCGGAACGTTTCGTGGCTCCGTGTTATTGAACTCGGTAGGGTTTGATATGAATAAAATTATGGCGGATTTGCATGTAGAGTGGGGTATTACGCCTGATCTAAACCCGGAAGATATGCTTGATGATGAGACGAAGACAGAGGAATCGACTAGGGTGTTTTATTATGGAAAAACTTTGGTTGCCATCAGCTTGATACCGACAAGAGTCCCGGGTAATGAAGCTGAATATTTTGCGGAGGCAAATTATCTGTGGTCGGAAGCAGTTGAAAAGACAAAAACTCATAAAGCCCACGTGTTAGTGGCCGTTCTTGCTCGTGATTTATCCCCGGTAGAGGCTGGAAAGTTGTTTGTGAAAGTGGTGGCAACTTGTTTGAAACAGTCTAATGCTATCGGAGTTTATGTTTCAGGTACTGTATTTCAACCGGACTTCTATGTTAAAGTGGCAGATAGGATGAAAAATAACGATCATGTTTTACCTGTACTAAACTGGATATATTTCGGGATATATAAAGACAAGTCCGGGAATAATGCATATACGTATGGGATGAAAGCTTTCGGTAAGGATGAAATGGAGATTTTGGGAAGTAAACATGGCTTAACCGAATTACAGGGACTTATGTTTGAGATAGTCTGCTATATAATCGGTTCGGACGTGACGTTACATGAAGGAGAAACATTAGGTGTCAGTAAAGAACAAAAATTACCGATTATCCGATCGAAAGGGGTTTCTGTGGAAGGTATGACTTTGAAGATTGAGTATTAGTACGGAGATTGGTCATGTTTTTTCTGTTGAAATTAATCTAGACTTATTGGTTTGTACTGTTTTTATATATATGTAACCTAAAGGTGGGTGTTTGTGAACATCATACAGGAATCTATTCGGACGCATCGGAATCTTGGGGAATACGAGTCCTTGAAATGGGATTGGGAATCACAAGTGACGGCGGTGTTTAGATTGCCCCCGCGTTAAGAAATAGAGCTATATTTTGTGGTTAAACAATTTATTATCAAGTGGTCTTCTATTTCCGGTTGAAGTCTAGAAATAAAGTGTTACTTATGTGTATTACTCTTGCGGGATTTTTGGAAAATGTAGAATCAAATACAATGAGTACACTATCCGGTTGTCCGGAAAGAATTATGCTTCTCCAAAAGATTCCTTCATCTTGGTTTTGGCGTAGAGTGATAGTGTCAGAATGTGCACCTGTATCTTCATAGTCGAAGCCAGATGTTCCCGAGTCTTCTTCATGATGAATTGTTGGGAGCTTCACCGGTTCATATTGCTTTTCTACCGTGTAGGAGGGGGTGTCAGTCCAGCTTGCCGTGATTTGTTCGTGTAAAAAATAAATTGTTGCAAATAATATGATTAGTAATAATGTGGAGATGATGTAGAAATGTTTTAGTTCCATGATTTTAATTTTAAATGTTAATTCTTTATATGTTTTGTTGTTGAAATGACTTAACAAAAGTATACTAAAAAAAAAGAAAAAAACAAAGGAATTATGAGAAAATTATGAGAATTTTGAATGAAGAATTCATTTCGAGTTAATCTTAACGGGGAAAATGGAGCTTGTTTTTGTGATTGAGATTAATTTATATACCTTTGCCAAAGTGTGAAGTAAGTGATCAACAAGTGTATGGAAAGCAGTAGTGGTGATAAGCTGGTGAGTTTTAGAAATGGTGATGAGGGTGCATTTCGTTATTATTACGATTTGTACTATAATGCTTTATGCTTATTTGGTCTGAGGATGTTGAAAGAGGAGGAAGTGGCGGAAGATATTGTTCAAGATGTGTTTGTTAATTTGTGGAAGGCAAGAGAAGCGATCGAGTCGACTTTACATTTGAAAATGTACCTGTACCAATCCATGCGACATCGTTGTTTGAACTATATCCGGGTGAAAAAGTTGGAGGAGGATTACCGGATGGAATATGCGCTGCTTAAGTCTGAAGAGAGATTTGGGGATGCAGTTGTAGAGGAAGAGGTTCATCGGGTAGTAATGGAAGAAATTGATGGTCTGCCGCAGGAACAACGTCGGGTGATTCTTTTGCATCTGGAAGGGAAGAATAATATTGAGATAGCAGAGGTTATGGAAGTTTCCGTGAACACGGTAAAAACGCATAAAGCCCGTGCCCGTCAGCAGTTGAAAACGAAGTTGCAGGATCTTTTCGTGATAACTTTTATTCTAGGGTTATAATTTTGTGATACAGTTATTTGTAAATATTGGGCAATGAAAATTATCAAGTGCCGTTCTTTAATATTTGAAAAAAATAAAAAATAATTTGATTTCTTGTCATCCTCTTGCCCGACATCTTTGTATTAAGAGTAGTTATTGGGATAATAATCCATAATAATAATTTGGACTATGGACAATGATTTAGGGATATCAATCGAGGAAAAGGTTCACCGGATAAAAGCTTATTTGGATGAAACGATGACGCCGGAAGAGGAGGTTGAGTTTCAGCGATGGTTAGATACATCCGTGGCTAATCGGGTTTTACTGGATCGGATACGGGATGAACGAATTCTGTTAAATAAGATTCGTTTTGCTGAAAGAAATGACAAAGGAAAAGGTTGGGATAATATCCAGAAAAAGATTCGAAAAAGTCCGGGTATTTTTATTCGTTTTATGCGTTATGTAGCCGTATTGGTTACTATAATGTTGATTGGAGTTGCAGTTTATCAAGTGGTAGATTGCCGAAAAGAAGATGATAACGGGTTATTGGCGCGAAAACAGCCCATGTCGATGAAGGGGGGATACCGGGCATATCTGGAGCTGGTGACCGGGGAACGTTTGGTGTTAGATAGTACAAGTAATGTGACAACCCGAATTGAGGGGGCAGTGATAAAAGCAGAAAATAAAGGAACAGTGATTGTCGATGAACAAAAAACAGATTCTGTCACGGAGAGTGTGGAATATAATCGGCTTGTGATACCCCGAGGGGGAGAATATAAGATTGTTTTGGCAGATGGAAGTCAGGTGTGGATTAATTCCCAATCGGTTTTAGAATTTCCAGCTTGTTTCGTGGGAAAAGAACGTCGGGTGAGATTACAAGGAGAGGCTTATTTTGAAGTTTCTAAAAATGTGGAGAGGCCTTTTATTGTGGATATGGGGAATAAAGAAATTAGGGTGTTAGGAACGAGTTTTAACGTGAATGATTATGATGGTAAGTTTGTAACAACGCTGGTTTCGGGAAAAGTACAAGTCTTTGTCAATGATAAGGATTATGTCCTTACTTCTTCCATGCAGGTTCGGGTAGAGGGGGATGATGTTTTTGTTGAAGAGGTGGATGTGAGGGAGTTTACGGCTTGGAAAGACGGGTTGTTTGTTTTTAAAAAGCAGAAATTACGAGAGGTGATGGATATATTGTCTCGTTGGTATGATGTTGATGTCTTTTATCAGAATTTAGAATTACAGAATTTACATTTCACGGGAACCATACAACGGCATAGTGAAATCTCTGGCATATTGAAATTTTTGGAAAAGACAGATATAGTGAAATTCACGTTAAATGGGAAAACGTTAATAGTGTCTAAATAAAAAGCTGTTGAAAAATTAGGCCTTTTCAACAGCTTGAATGAACAACTGAGTGTTTCATCTTTTAGTAGAACAAATTTATGAGAAAAAATCGACAAATACGATTTTTGAGAAATCGTATTTTAAAAAAAGTAGTGAACATTATGAAATTGACATTCATTTTGTTGTTTATCAGTTTTATGCAGGTGTCAGCAACCCTGTATTCTCAAAATGATAGAGTTTCCATTCAAGTAAAAGGAGGCTTGATAGAGGACGTTTTTCGATTGATAGAACGGCAATCTAATTATGTATTTGTGTACAACCACGAACAAGTGAGCAGGGTGAAAAAACTTTCGCTTGATTTCAAAAACAAGAGTGTTGCAGAGGTACTTGACAAGTGTTTGAAAGATTCGGGGTTATATTACGAATTATTAGATAATACAATTGTTATTCGTGATTTAGGTGAATCGGGAGGAAACGAAAAGGAGGTGAAAGGAAGAGTTATTCGAGGGGTGGTTACGGATTCGCAAAAAGGGCCTTTGCCGGGGGTTTCGGTATTAATTAAGGGAACTTCTCTGGGAGTGGTGACGAATACGGAAGGTTTATATCGAATTTCATTACCCGATAATCAAAAAGATATAACATTAATCTTTTCTTTTATAGGGATGCAAACCAAACAAATTAAAGTTGCTTTGCAAGACACGATTAATGTGGTACTGGAAGAAAATTTACACGAATTAGACGAGGTTGTTTCTTATGGATATTATCAGGTTGATAAGCGTCACATGACGAGTTCTGTGACCTCTTTGAAAATGGATGATATCATGCAGCCTGGTGTAAGTACGGTTGATCAGATGTTGGAAGGGCGTGTTCCTGGGATGATTTTTATGCAAAATTCAGGACAAGTAGGTGCTACACCTAAGATCAAAATTCGTGGTACAACAACAATTCTGGGTTCTCAAGCTCCGTTATGGGTTGTGGATGGTGTAATTTTGTCTGATCCGGTGAATATTGATCCCACGTCGATTAACGATTTGGATTTCGTGAATTTATTGGGGAATGCGATTTCAGGAATCAATCCTGATGATATTGATCAGATCGACGTGTTGAAAGATGCTTCTGCCACGGCTATTTATGGACCAAGAGCATCTAACGGAGTGATTGTGATTACAACGAAAAAAGGAAAAGTAGGTGCACCTTCAGTTTCTTATTCTTTGACGGGAACTTTTCGTCAGCGTCCTCGCTACACGGATCGAGCAGTCAATGTTATGAATTCCCAAGAAAGAATAGATTATTCTAGGGATGTGATAAAGAACCAACTGAATGTACCGAATTTGGATAGCTGGGTAGGATACGAGGCTGCTTATTATGAATATAGTACAGGTAAGATTAATTATCAAGAGTTTTTGGAGCAGGTTCGAGAGATGGAAACAGTGAATACGGATTGGTTGGGAATTTTAATGCAGGATTCTTATTCCCATTCTCATTCTTTGAATGTTTCCGGGGGAACTGATCATATCCGTTACTATGCATCTCTGGGATATAATGATGAAAACGGTAATATTCGGGGAGAAAGTAGCGACCGTTATTCAGCAATGGCTAGCTTGAATTTGAATTATAACAGGTTTATGATGCAATTTAAGTTGAATGGTAGCACGATGAAGAGAGAATATACTCCGGCAGAGGTTGGAGTGACAACCTATGCTTATAACACGTCTCGTAGTGTTCCTGCTTATGATGAGAACGGGGAGTTATGGTTTTATCAAAAAAATAATGTTAGTTATGACCAACCTTTTAGTATTATAAACGAGCGGAAAAATTCGTATGATAAAATCAATACGGAACAGCTAGGTTTGAATGTGTCTTTGGAGTATCGCTTATTGCAGAGTTTAAAGGTGGGTGTTTTTTGTTCGTATAATGTATCCAATTCAAGCGAAGATGTGTATTTTGCTGATAACACGTGGTACATAGCAGATTTGAAGAAAGCAAGTATGTCCACGGGTGAGATTGATATAACCACAACGTTGTGTCCGGTGGGAGGAGAATTACGAATGGATAATACGAAGAATGAAAATTACAGTTTACGTGGGACGCTTACGTTTAATAAGGCCATGGATAAAGAATTAAATCATGTGCTTTCTGCTTCTTTAATCGGAGAATTAAGTTCATCGAAATACACAGGTTTTAAGATTACAAAGCGAGGATATATGCCAGATCGCGGGATGATTTTTAATAAGCTTGAAACAATGAATAAAGATAATTTGTACACGGCGTATAACGAATGGTTGTTAACAGATGACGCTATAGGGGTCATGAAAGATAATTTAACGAATTTGGTTGGACTTGTCGGATCTTTCGTGTATTCTTACAAAAATTCTTATATTTTTAATGTGAATGGGAGAATTGATTTCTCGAACAAATTTGGTGATGCGAGTAATGATAAATTGTTGCCAATTTGGTCTGTTTCAGGTCGTTGGAATATGCACGAAAACGTGTTGAAGAATGTGGGTTGGATAGATATGTTGGCGTTGAAGATGTCTTTTGGCTATCAAGGAAATATGTCTGCATTGGATTCTCCTCGGCTGATTATAAAGAAAGAGGGAATGGATAACTCTTTTAAAGAATTATATTCAACAATTGCTAATTACCCAAATCCTAATTTGAAATGGGAGAAAACTTCTACTTATAATATTGATGTTGATTTCTCATTATTAAATCGTAAAATAAGAGGAACGATCGGGTATTATTATCGATATACGAGAGATGCTTTTCTTTCTAAAAAAGTGTCAGTTGTGAATGGCGTTGAAGCTTATACGGTTAATGAGGGTAATTTGCGGAATCAAGGATATGAATTGACGTTGAATTTTATGCCAGTGAATACGGCAACTTCGCTCAATGGGCAACAGAGAGGGATTGTTTGGCGATTTGATCCTAATTTTGGATCGGTTTTCAATCAATTAATAGATAAAGTAAAACGTAAAGATCGGGTTTTACAAGATGAAGTAAAATATGAAGATTATTTGAATGGTAAGGTGCAGGTTGCCGGACGTCCGGTAAATACATTCTATTCTTACAGATTTAAAGGATTAAATCCGGAAAATGGTTCTCCGATGTTTTATGGAACGGATAAAACTACAATGGTTAATGGGGAGGAAAAATTGACAAAAGAGATTTATGGAGAAATGGACCGGGAGGATGTGTGGTTAACGGTTATGGAACATTCGGGAGCGCGTGAACCGTTTTTACAGGGGAGTATTAGTAATTATTTAGGATGGAGAAATTTAGGACTTTCGTTTAATTTGGCGTATAGTGTTGGTTCAAAAATACGTTTGTTTAGAATGTTCCCGAATGATGGAGTCGTTGTCGGACCGGAAAAAAATCTGCGACGGGAATTCGTTAATCGTTGGAGACAGCCAGGGGATGAGAAATATACAAACGTACCTGGAATATTAACTGGAAGTGCTTGGAATGATGCTAGATGGCCTTGGTGGACTACTGAACCGTATAAATTTTCTAATAATTTGTGGGAAATGTATGATTTCTCGAATATTCGGGTTGTATCTGGCAATTATTTGAAATTATCAAGTCTTTCTTTGCGTTATGTCGTGCCGGAATATATTTGCAAAAAAATGCGAGTTAAATCTCTGTATGTTAATTTGAGCGGAACAAATTTGTTTACTATATGTAGTCGAAAATTAAAAGGACAGGATCCGTCGCAGTCAGGCTCGACATCTTTGATAAATCTTTCCGTGCGTCCGACGTATTCGCTACAATTGAATGTGACATTTTAAGTGATGAATTATGAAAAAGATATTATTGATTATTATGGGATGTACTTTGTTGGGTGCTTGTGGTGATTTCTTGGAGGAATATTCGCAAGAACTCGTGTATGCAAGGTCCTGTGAAGATTTGGATGAAATTTTAATAGGAAACGGGTATATGAAACGAAATGCCTCGCAGGATTTCTTTTATTATAATGAAACAGGTACGTATTATCCTTATTTACACGTGATGGATGATGATGTGGAGGAATTTATTACAGGAGGGTTGAAAATGAATGGTTTTTCTACGCCGGCAGAACGTTTACGTAATTTTTATGCGTGGGGAGAAAGACCTTTTTCTTATATGGATGGAACAGAAATGAGAGATATAGATTGGAAGAGACTATATCAGCACATTGGGTATGTGAATGTGATTATATCTTACGTGAAAGAGTTTGAAAAAGATCCGGAAGAGATACGTCGTCGAGTAATGGGGGAGGCTCAATTTCTGAGAGGATGGTATTATTATATGTTAGTAAATTTATATGCTAAACCTTATTCTGAGAAAACGGCGAGTATGGATTTGGGAGTTCCTTTAAATATTACAGAATATATTGAGGATAAGTATTTTAGTCGAGATCCCGTACGAAAGGTGTATCTACAAATTGTAGCGGATTTAAAAGCTGCAGCTGATAATCTTGCAGGTATTGTTCAACCTACATTTTACCGGGTTAATGAGGCTGCAGCAAGGACTTTACTTAGTCGGGTATATCTGTACATGGGTGAGTGGCAACTTGCGATAGAAGAATGTGATAAAATCATCGCTTCTGGGTGCAAGCTGCAGAATATGAATACGATGAATGGGCAATGGTTGAACACGGTGGATTCTCCGGAAATATTATTTACCCAAGGGAGTTATTCCATGCAGTTTTTAATGGATAATAGTCTTATTTCTTATGCAGCCCAAGGTGGAGGACGATATAGGGCTTCAGATGAGTTAATCAGTTTGTACAAAAAATATGAAAGTGAGGGGGTTGTAGATTTGCGGAATACAGCTTTTTTGGAACCTTCATCGAGGTATTGTCCGGGATTTTTCTTTGTACGCAAATCTCCTGATTTATCGACAAAATCAGGTTTGGCTAAAGTTTATGATGCTTGCTTGATTCGTTCTGCAGAGGTTTATTTGAATAAGGCAGAAGCCCAGGCAATGTTAGATCAATCAGAGGCTATAAATACGATTAAAGTTTTGATGAATAACAGGTATAAAGATGGAATAATTCCCGTAATTGATGGATTGAATGGGAAAGCTTTAGTTGATTTTATTCGGGAGGAAAGACGTCGGGAATTATGTTTAGAGGGACATCGTTGGTTTGATTTGAGACGTTATGCCGTAACTTCAAAATATGCTGATGCGAAACAGGTGAGACATGGAGTTTATCAATCTGCCATGGCGAATATGCAGCCGGGAGTGTATGATGGAAGTTACGTGTTAAAAGCTTTTGGGGAGGATGATGCTTGGATGTTACCGATTCCTGATTACGAAATTGTTTTTGATCAGGGTGCTATGGTTGATAATGCCAAAAGAGCGCCTCGTAAGAAAATAGGAATTAACGAATAAAGGATGTAAGTATGAAAAATAATTATTTTACAATATTGGGAATTGTACTTTGTCTTTTCATGGGGTGTAACTCTGATGATGAGGATGTGAAAGCTGTTGAAAATATGCCCGATTGGTTTAAAATAGAAGATAAGCCAGGGGAAATTAATCATTTGATTTATGGTATTTATAAAGATTACGGGGTTACCATTTTTATAAATGATACGCTTGGTTATGAGGAGTTAGGAGAGGATGCTTATGGAAATCCGGTTGTTCACACAGAATTATTCAATATGGGATATTATGTGTATGGTACTTATACGGATGGGAGAATGAGACTGTCTTCTGATACGGCTGCAATGATAATTGCCGTAAATATGATCAAGGATCGGGTAATCCCTTATTTGCCAGAAGAGAGTGTATACAGGCCTCTTTCGTTCTTATTGGCAGATTCGATATTATTGACGGAAACGATAAGTTATACACCCGTGACTCGTGAAGTTAACGTGTATGGTAAAGGGTTGAGAGGAATTGTTGTAGGACGGTTGAATGCAATGAAGGAAATGGAGCAGGATGAATTGAATATGTTGGGGGGAGAAATATTGGCTGTGAAGAGTGCGGATTGGATTTTGGAGTTTTGCGTGGATGAATTGGAAGACTATTATAAAATTACGGGAGAAGATCAATATGGGAAGACAAGTACTGAAAGTCCTTTCTCTCCAGCCCCGAAACCTGAAGAATTAGGGTTTATTCGGCGAGTGGATGCTTTAATTTCAGGAAGAAAATATATGAAAAATCCGGATAGGAAACAGGATATTCAAGATTACGTTACTGTAATTTATGCTTATCGAGGAGAGGAAAGTCGTTTCTATGAGTTGTATAGTACTTATCCGAAGGTAATAGATAAGTTTAAATTGATGCGACCGATAGTGGAAAAATATGAAATTGCCAATGGGATAAAATGAATAAAAAGCCTCGCTTGAACGAGGCTTTTTATTTATTACTTTAACCACTTATCCAGCCAAGCTGCGAAAGTACGTTGCCATAAAATACCGTTCTGACATCCTAGTACCCAGTGACATTCTTCCGGGAAGTACAAGTACTGAGCCGGAATACCACGCATGCGGGCGGCGTTGAATGCGCCCATACCTTGAGAGGCATCGATACGGAAGTCTTTTTGCCCGTGGATGACCAAAATCGGGGTATCCCATTCTCCAACGAATTTGTGCGGGGAATTGTCAAACGTGCGTTGAGCAACCTTGTTGTTCTTTTCCCAGGGGGAGCCGCCCATATCCCAGTTGGCGAACCACATCTCTTCGGTGTTGTAGTACTGCATTTCCATGTTGAAGATACCGCAGTGAGCGATAAATGCTTTGAAGCGTTTATCATGATGTCCGGCAAGGAAATACACGGAAAAACCGCCGTAAGAAGCTCCCACGCAACCCAAACGGTTTTCATCAATATAAGGTTCCTGTTTTAGCTCGTCGATAGCAGAGAGGTAGTCCTTGATATTTTGTCCGGGATAGTCTCCACTGATTTGTTCATTCCATTCTTGTCCAAATCCCGGTAAGCCGCGACGGTTCGGGGCAACGATGATGTAACCGTTGGCAGCCATCATTTGGAAATTCCAGCGATAACTCCAGAACTGGCTCACGGTACTTTGCGGGCCACCTTCGCAATACAGGATTGCCGGGTATTTTTTGTTCGGGTCGAAATGAGGAGGATAAATGACCCATGTTAACATTTGTTTGTTATCCGTGGTCTTGATCCAGCGGGATTCTACCTTACCCATGGTCAATTGATCAAGAATACCTTTGTTCACGAATGATAGTTCCGTGTCTTTTCCCGTGGTCGGGTCTACTTTGTAAATTTCGGCGGGTTTACTCATGGATACTTTCGTGGCAATCAGGTAATCGTTTACAGGAATAACTGACGTGTAGTTGTGTACTCCTTCCGTGAGTTTATCGATCTTGCCGTCATTTAAGGTTAACTTGTAAATTTCATCTGTAGCGTGATAATCCGAGATGAAATAGATGGTGTTATTATCTGCCCAAGACAGGCCTCCGACATTTTGATCGAAATCTTTCGTGTATTCTTTTTTCTCCCCGGTTTTCAGGTTCATCACGAATAAGCGGATTTTGTCAGCTTCGTAACCGTCACGTTCCATACTTTCCCATGCCATGAGTTCCCCGTTGGGAGAGATCACTTGGTTCTGGTCGTATCCCATCATTCCTTCCGTGAGGTTAGTGGTTTTACCGGAATTCAAATCGTACAAATAAAGATCCGTGTTCGTGGAACTCATGTAGGCAACACCTTCTTTTTTACGGGCCATGTAGATCACACCCTTACCGTCTTTTGTCCAAATGAGTTGTTCGGTTCCTCCCCAAGGACGGACGGGTGATTCCCATTTTTCACCTTCCATGATGTCTTTTCCCGTGGTTACCATTTGTCCGGGGATATAATCGGCCACGAAAGGATGCGTGTAGACTTCCACCCAGTCATTCCAATGACGGTAAACTTGGCCATCGATCAAACGGGCATTTGCTTTCGGGAGATCGGGGTGTAAGTCGTGAACATCTTGTTCCAGTTTCACGTCTTTCAGGAAAAGAAGTTTGGATTTGTCCGGGGAGAAAATAAATCCCCCGATGCCACCTTCGACATTGGTTAACTGGGTAAGGCCGCTACCATCTGCATTCATTTCCCATAATTGTACGGAACCGGATTTGCTGGACATGAAAGCGATTTTACCATCGGAAGTCCAGGTTTCTCCGAATTCTTTATAGTCCGTGTCTGTTAATTGTTTTGATTTCCCGTCAGTCAAGTTCATCACGTAGATGTCACTGTACGAGCGATCTTCTTCCTTGTTGAAATAAGTTACGTCATACAGGAGTGTTTTCTGATCGGGAGATACGCTTACGCTACCGATTCTGCCGAATGACCATAACACCTCGGGAGTCATCACGTCGGATGCTAGTTTCATATCCGGTGTTTTATAACTTGTTTTTACTGCTTCTTTCTTGTTGTCACACGACACCATTGCCAACAAGATTAATGCAGAACATAAATAATTTTTCATTGTAATTTTAGCTGTTTTATTACACGATTTTCTTATTTCGTTGCCGGTTGTACGCCGTTTTCCATGGCTTCCACGATCTTTTGGGTAAGCTCTTCTGCTAATTCCGGGTTATCCATAACCAGTTGTTTCACGGTTTCCCGTCCTTGTCCCAATTTACTTTCTCCGTAGGAGAACCAGCTACCGCTTTTCTTGATCACGTTGCATTCAACGCCCAAGTCAACAATTTCTCCGGAACGGGAAATTCCCTCTCCGTACATGATGTCAAATTCGGCTTTCTTGAATGGGGGGGCAACTTTGTTTTTCACCACTTTTACACGAGTATGGTTACCGTAGATTTCCTCTCCGTCTTTGATTTGTCCCACGCGACGAATATCCAAGCGTACGGATGCGTAGAATTTCAGTGCGTTACCTCCCGTAGTCGTTTCGGGGTTGCCGAACATGACACCGATTTTATCACGCAACTGGTTGATGAATATACAACAGGTATTTGTTTTACTGATCGTTCCTGTCAATTTACGTAGAGCTTGTGACATCAAGCGGGCTTGTAATCCCATCACGCTGTCACCCATATCTCCCTCGATTTCGGCTTTGGGTGTAAGGGCTGCCACGGAGTCGATCACGATAATATCTATAGCGGCAGAACGGATTAATTGTTCTGCAATTTCGAGAGCTTGTTCACCATTGTCCGGTTGTGAGATGAATAAATTATTCACGTCAACTCCTAGTTTTTCGGCATATGATCGGTCGAAAGCGTGCTCTGCATCAATGATAGCGGCAATACCGCCTTGTTTTTGAGCTTCAGCAATGGCATGGATTGCCAAGGTGGTTTTACCGGAAGATTCGGGACCGAATATTTCTATGACACGGCCTTTCGGGTATCCTCCCACGCCTAAGGCTCTGTCTAGCCCGATAGAGCCGGAAGGGATAACCGCAACATCTTCCACGACATTATCTCCAAGTTTCATGACGCTTCCCTTACCGAAATTCTTTTCAATTTTGTCAAGGGTAAGTTGAAGTGCTTTTAACTTGTCTTGATTGGTTTCTGTGTTTGCCATAATTTATTGATTTTAGATTTTGAATTTTAGATTTTAAATTATTCCAAGATCTGCTTTGCATGATCCTTGGTGTTCACTTTGGTGATTATTCGTTCGATAATCCCGTTTGCGTTAATGATGAAAGTAGTTCGAACGACTCCCATGTAGGTTCTTCCGTATAATTTTTTTTCAGCCCAGACACCGTATGCTTCCAGTATCTTTTTTTCTGTGTCGGCAATCAGATTAAATGTCAGGTTATATTTGGCGATAAATTTCAAATGTGAATTTGCCGAATCGGGGCTGACACCAACAACTTCAAATCCTTTTTCCGTGAGGGAAGAATAACTGTCATTCAAACTACATGCTTCAGCCGTGCATCCTGACGTGTTGTCTTTCGGGTAAAAATAGAGGATTAATTTTTTGCCTTTAAAATCATCCAGCGTGATTTTTTTCCCGTCTTGATTTATGCCCTCGAAGTAAGGGGCTTTATCTCCTTCTTTTAATGGTGTCATATGCGTTTATAATTAGTGATTTACGATAAGGAATTAAACAATTTATGATTTGATATAACTTGTTTACTTCTTTTCCCGTAGTCTATGTACAAAAGTAGGAATATTTTGGTGAAATGAAATAGAGTTTTGGAATATTTGTACATTTGCATAAATCTAAAAATAGCGTATGGAATTTATTGAAACGTATAATTTGACTGGGTTGATTATCGGAATTTGCACGTTCTTGATAATCGGGTTATTTCATCCCGTGGTGATTAAAGCGGAATATTATTGGGGGACGGGGTGCTGGTGGATTTTTCTTGTTTTGGGAATCGTGGGAACGATAGCTGCTTTATGGGTGACGAATGTGTTGTGGTCTTCTTTGCTGGGCGTGTTTGCCTTTTCTTCTTTTTGGACAATCAAGGAGATTTTTGAACAGGAGGAGAGGGTACGTAAAGGGTGGTTTCCCGCAAACCCGAAGAAACAGGATAAAAAAATGTAAAATTTAAAATGTAGAGTGTAGAATGAAAAAGCTTTGTGTGGGGGTATTATAAATCGGAAATCATAAATCAAGAAATTAATACATGGATAGTTCAGCAATAATAGAACAGATGAACCGGGAGAGCCGGGGAACGTTAATGGCGAGTTTAGGTATTGAGTTTACCGGTATAGGGGAAAATTGGTTAGAGGCAAAGATGCCGATTGATGAACGGACGATGCGTCCCGGGAATTTGTTGCATGGTGGAGCGATTATGGCATTAGTGGAGACCGTGGGAAGTGGGTTGACTTATATCGGGGAGAATTTGGAAGAGAATCACGTGTTTGGGATTGAGATTAATGCTAATCATGTTCGGAAAGCACAAGGAAAATATGTGATCGGGCGTGCGGAGTTTATTCATAAAGGTCATCGTACACACGTGGTAGCTGTCAACGTAACGGATGAGTTTGGTAATTTGGCTTCCGTGGGACGGATTACGAATGTGGTGCTGCCTAAATCTTAATTAATAAAAAATAGTTTTATAAAGATAGAATGAACGGAGGGTGTCAAAAGTTCATTTTGCAATGACTATTTTCTCCTTGTGAAATTATTTGATAGTAATTTGTTTAGAGGTGTAAGGGGAAGTTGGTAAATACAAATAGAACTTTTGACACCCTTTTGTTTATATGGAATTTTTTAATTGTAGAATTTCTTGTTTTAATTTGCCTACTTCTTCAGCTAGTTCCCTTATTTCTGAATCTTTTTTTGCTATGATACAGAGTAGTTTATCTTCGATATTTTGTTCTGGAGCAAAGTACGTGGGGATTTCATCTTGTTGGGATTGAAATTTTTCTCCTTTTCCAGTAAAGATCCATATTGGTGATAGGTTGGGATAAGTGGTGAAAAGTTTTGTCAAAGTATCTTCAGTAATGCCTGTTTTACTTTCTAGAGTTCCTCTTGATATTCCTGTTAAAGAGTAAAATTCTCTTTTGCTAATCCCTAGATTTGCTACAAATTGTAATATCCTTTGTTTTATTGGTGAAATATTTTGCATATTACTTTGCATTTGGCGAAATATTTTGTATCTTTATTGGACTTTAATAGATTAAATGATTGTAAATATACAGAAAATAATGGATTAAGCAATGAATTTTCGTTGTTGTGGAGAGGGGGTTTATTACAAACGGTATGGGTAGAACCGTTTTTTTCTGCCCTGACTTAAACCGATGATTATGGAAAAGAACGATTGGGCCAATGTTTCAATAGAGAATGCGTTGGACGGTTTGTCTATGGAAGAAATCGAGAGACTAGAGGCGTATTACATGGCAGAAGCGGAATGTTTGATGGCGTTTGGGGGACAAGAGAAGAAAGAGCCTTTGACGTTTATGTTAAAGCATTTACGTGCCACCGAGTGTTTGTTTAAAACTTTACAATTTCCATGGGAAGAGAGTGTTGCAGTCCTGTACGGAAGTTTTATGCACTATGTTGCTTTGGAGGAGAGGAAAGAGAGTGGAAAATGTTTACCGGACTTTATGACGGAATTGATTAAAAGAATGAAATTCCTTGCCCAAAAAGGACCGTTGATCACGGCTTTGTTTCGTCGATATCAAGGTCAAAGAAAAGAAGTGGAGGCTTTAGTTGCTTTAAAGAGGGGTGAATTAAACGAGCAACAATGATGGACGGCGTGAATAAAGGTTCTTTTTGCGGTGGGATACCGGGAAAGGAGCAAGGTTTGTCATTGAAAGATTATTATCTGATAAAATCGCAAGTGATGAGGCGATACCGGAGTAACAAGTTGATGGAAGAATATGACGAGAATTTACTGGGAGGGTTACGACATGATATTTATGAGATGAGGCAAGTACTGAATTGCTTGAGACTACCGTGGATGAAGTTGGCAGATGCGTTTTTTCAGGGGTACGTGGAATCTCCCTTGGTAGATAAAAAAGGGAGATTGTTAGCTTCACGATTTATCGAGTTGATGGTAAAATTATCGGGAGAAGTTTCTTTTGTTGAGAAATTAATGGAATATGGTAATTTTCAAATGAAGGAAATAAAGGAATTATTGGATGCGTGTAAGGAGAAAACGTATTATAGTATCACGGTTGATAATGAGTTGTTGTACGGTCTCTCGGTGCAACAATTAGTTGAGCTTCATGATACGATTGAAATGTTTCTCGAACATGGAAATTCTTCCTTTCATGAGTTTGAAGATGATGATCTGTACTCGGTTGATATGTCAATGTCTGTTTTTCGTTTTGCGGATTGTGATTCTTATTCTATTTCTTATGACTTGGATACTTACGAGGGAGAAATGAGATTTACTTCTTCCGAACAAATGAGGTATGTAATCAAGCGGATGCAACAATTCTTGGATAAGATGGAAGAGGGGGATTCTGTTGATGCTGTCGAAGAGGCTCCGGAGGAATTTGCTGTTGTTATCAAAGAAGACCGTATGCCAAGAGAACGAGTTTTGAGGTCGACTCCGTTTGTGGATAGACAGGTGTGCCAACGTGATGAGGAATCGTTGGTTACAAATTTTAATATAGGAGTCAATGACTTGTGTTTAAATGGTTTGTCTGCCGGACAGTTAAAATGTATTGTTCGAAAGTTGGAAGGTTTCTTGGATATAGTTAATGAGAAATGGAGAGAATGAGGTTGAGAACATGTAGTCACTATTTGATGTGTGATTGGCATGGAATGTCATGCATTTCCCGTCATGATTCTTGTTTGCAAATTTCTATTTTTGTGTAATGGGAATTTGTGTGGGAGTGTGAATGAAAATTAGCTGGTATTTAGGAGGAAATAAGGCAACACAAGCAGATGACTGACGTGTTGCCTTCGTTTCATAGCCGTTTGGAAACTGTGTTTGATATGTTGGCAGTACAGTCGTGAGATACGGGGTGTGGCTGAATACGCTCTTATCACGTGTTTATTTGTGTTAGAAAAGTATTAAAGCATTATAATTTATAATGAATATCCCATTTTGGAGTGGGGTATAAAGTGCGATTCAGAACTTTTGAAATCATTTCTTTTAGGGATTAAGTCGTTTGATGGTTTCTTCTAGTTTGAACATTTCATCTCGGAGGCGTGCGGCTTCAAGGAAATCCGTTTCTTTAGCGGCTTTTTGCATGGCGGCTTTTGTTTTTTGCAACATTTTCTCCAACTCCGGTTTACTCATGTAGGCAATGACGGGATCTGCAGCCATATTCACGTGTTCTTCTTCGATATAAGCTCGGGAGGTCTCTTTCAGCACGGAGTCCGTGAATTTACGTATTTGGGTTGGGGTGATACCGTGTTGACGGTTATATTCCATCTGTTTCTCTCGACGGTACTGGGTTTCATCGATGGTTTCCTGCATGGAGCGGGTGATCGTGTCGGCATACATGATGACCTTACCATTTAGGTTACGGGCGGCACGTCCGGAGGTTTGTATTAGTGAACGAGTGGAACGTAGGAATCCTTCTTTGTCGGCATCGAGGATGGCAACGAGAGAAACTTCGGGCATATCCAATCCTTCACGTAACAAGTTGACTCCGACAATCACGTCAATTACTCCTTTACGTAAATTTTCGATGATCTGTACTCGTTCCAGCGTATCCACGTCGGAGTGGATGTATTGGCATTTGATGCGAATACGGTCTAAATATTTACTTAGTTCCTCTGCCATTCGTTTGGTCAATGTGGTTACAAGAACTTTCTCGTTGACCTCGATCCGTTTTTGTATCTCGTTGATAAGGTGGTCTATCTGGTTTTTGCTAGGAACGACTTCTATTTCCGGGTCAAGGATTCCGGTGGGGCGAATGATTTGTTCCACGACCACGCCGTTGCATTTTTCCAATTCATAATCGGCCGGGGTGGCACTGACGTAAATGGTTTGTCCCGTGTTGGCCTCGAATTCTTCAAACGTGAGCGGGCGGTTGTCGAAAGCAGCCGGAAGACGGAATCCATATTCCACGAGTGATTGTTTGCGGGAATGATCGCCTCCGTACATGGCTCTCACTTGCGGGAGAGTCACGTGCGACTCGTCCACGACAAGCAAAAAATCCTGCGGGAAGTAATCCAGCAGACAGAAAGGGCGGACACCGGCGGCCCGTCCGTCGAAGTAGCGGGAATAGTTTTCGATACCGGAGCAATAGCCGAGTTCTCGAATCATTTCCACGTCATATTTTACCCGTTCATCCAGTCGTTTCGCTTCAAAATGTTTACCGATGGAATTTAAGAAATCAACTTGCACGACGAGATCGTGCTCTATGTCATGAATGGCTTTCGCGAGTGTAGCTTTGTCCGTGACAAATAAATTAGCGGGATAGATGTTCAGATTCTCCATTTCATCAATCGTTTTCCCGGTCTGTGGGCTGAACGATGTGATCCGGTCTATCTCGTCGTCCCAGAACTCGATCCGATAAGCCATTCCCTCGAAGGTTTCAATGGCCGGAAAAATGTCTACGGTTTCACCTTTTGCCCGGAAACTGCCCCGTTTGAATTCCAGTTCGTTGTTCACGTAGAGGGCATCCACCAAACGGCGTAAGAGTTGGTTGCGACCAATTTTGAGTCCTCGCTTCAAGTAAATGATGTTCGAGCCGAAAGCTGTCGGGTCTGCCATACCGTAAAGGCACGAGACGGATGAAATCACGATCACGTCCCGGCGTCCGGATAGTAAGGAGGCCGTGGCTCTTAAACGTAATTTATCGATCTCATCGTTGATCATAAGATCTTTCTCGATATACGTGTTGGTGGTGGGCAGGTAGGCTTCCGGTTGGTAATAGTCGTAGTAAGATACGAAATATTCCACCGCATTTTCGGGGAAGAAAGCCTTGAATTCCCCGTATAATTGGGCGGCCAGCGTCTTGTTGTGGCTGAGGATAAGTGTCGGACGCTGAACCTCTTGTATCACGTTGGCAATGGTAAATGTCTTTCCTGATCCGGTAACTCCCAATAATACCTGTCCCGGGACTTCATCCAAAAGTCCTTGCGTTAGTTCCTTGATAGCTTCCGGTTGATCTCCGGTCGGTTCAAATTGGGAAGTTAGTTTAAACATCAACTAATTTTAGATTTTAGATTTTAAATTGAGAATATAGTCCCTTCAATTTAAAATTTACAATTATTCAATTTACAATTAAGAAAGTTTGCTCATGAATTTCTCCGGGTTGATGATAAAGCGGTCATGGATGGCCGAACCGATTGGAGCGGTTTCATCCCATGCCTCGATGGAGAAACGAATGCGGCGACCGTCGACTTCGGTGATGGTGGCTTTGCAGGCAACTTTCTTGCCAACAGCGGTTGCTTTCACGTGTTTGGTGTTGATTTCGATACCCACGGTGTCGCTGTCGTCATCCAGCATGCCTTCTAAACATTTGATAGCCGTGTTTTCCATTAGTCCTACCATCGCGGGTGTCGCGAATACTTCCAGTTTGCCTGAACCGTAAACGGCTGCAGTGTCTTTATATTGCACGGTAATTTCTTGCGTGAACGAGTGTCCTGTTTTTATTTCCATGATTCTTGAATTTAAATTGCAAAGTTAACGAATAATCCTGTATGGAAGGATCGTTTTAAGAAGTTTTCACGTGATGTTATGGATTGTTTAAATCCGGTTAACTGAAAAATAGGCGTACGGCTACAATGACGAGTACAACGAGCAAGAAATACCGGATGTATTCGGCTCCCCATTTGATACTGAAACGTACTCCTAGCCATGCCCCCAGCATATTGCCACAGGCCAGGATAAGTCCGATTTTAAAATCCACGAGACCATTCCAAATGAAAATAGCTAAAGCGATAATCGTGTAAAATAGTACGATAAATAGTTTTATGGCATTGGCTTTTAATAAATCATAACCACATCCGAGAACTAACCCTGCCAGCAAGAAGAACCCTATACCGATTTGGATAAATCCACCGTAAATTCCCAGGAAAAAGAAGATGACGTTTCGTAACCACGGGCTTTTCATTTTTGCCTTGTCCGCATTTGCTTTTACCCAAGCATCCGGATTCAAGAGTAACATGAAAAACATAATAATCAGAAGCCCGGCTATGACTTTTTTGAATATTTCTTCGTTGATATCCACGGCAATAAATGCTCCCGCGATGCTGCCGAGAGCTACGGGGAGCAGTAATTTGGAATCGGTTTTGAAATCAAGTATTTTCTTTTGTTTAAAGCCGTTGACAGATACTACGTTTTGTAATAAAATGGCAATCCGGTTGGTTGCATTCGCCACGTTCGCCGGTAAGCCGATGAAGATAAGAAAAGGTACTACCAACATGGAGCCGCCCCCGGCAAACGTGTTGATAAATCCTGCGGCAGTACCGAGGAGTATGGTGACGATGATTTCGATAATTGTCATGGAGCAAAGTTAAAAACTAAAACCCAAAAGCTAAAAGTTTATCGTGAGTATTTCCGGGGGTAGCGGAAGAAGATCGCCAGAAGGGCGGCAACTCCCATTAAGTACGGGTAGTAGAGGTACTGCATGATGGCCAGTGGGGTAATGGAGGCTAGGCCGGCAGCCATGAGTAATTGTGCCCCGTAGGGGATGATGCCTTGCATGAAACACGAGAAGGTATCTAATAAACTGGCTGATTTTCGGGGATCGATACCAAAACGACTGGCAATGTCTTTAGCTATGGGGCCGGACATGATGAGGGCGATCGTGTTGTTTGCCGTGCATAAGTCGGCAAAACTGACGAGGGCGGCGATACTTAATTCGGCTCCTTTTTTGGATTTGACACGAGTTGTCAACTTCTGAATAATGTAGGCAATCCCTCCGTTGTAGCGAATCATTTCGAGCATCCCGCCTGCTAGCAACGTGATAATAATCAGTTCTCCCATACCGGAGATCCCTGTACCCATAGCGGCAAGCCATCCCCAAAATTGAATGCTTCCGGTAATTATTCCGACTATGCCGGAACAGAGAATGCCGAGTAGAAGTACGATCATCACGTTTACTCCTGCCAACGCGGTGGTAAGTACTAGAATGTAAGGAATTACTTTTAACCATTCTATCGGGGTGACGGTAGGGGTTGTCGTTATTTCACTGCCTTGAAACAGGTAAACAATGGTTACGAGTATGGCAACCGGGATGACAATTAAGCTATTGACTTTGAATTTATCTTTCATGTTACAGCCTTGTGTGCGGGTAGCAACAATGGTCGTGTCGGAGATAAAGGACAGGTTGTCTCCGAACATGGCTCCCCCAACCACGATGGCCACCATGAAAGGCGTGTTTATGTCTGTTTGAGTGGCAATACCGACGGCAACGGGAGTAAGTGCCACGATCGTACCGACAGATGTTCCCATGGAAAGTGAAATAAAGCAAGCGGCAATGAACATCCCCGCCAGTAGGAGACTATCCGGAAGTACGGATAGGGCCAGGTTAACGGTAGCATCAACTGCACCCACGGCTTTTGCTGTTTGAGCAAATGCCCCGGCAAGAATAAAAATCCATATCATGAGCATGATATTGCTGTTGGCAGCTCCTTTGCAGAATAGGTCTATTCGTTTGTGAAGTTGTCCCCCCGAAGAGATGGCTACCGCCACGATGGAAGAGGCGAGGAATGCTACGGTGATCGGCATTTTGTAGAAATCCCCCATGATGATGGAGGCTATCAAGTAGATACTTAAAAATACGATCAAAGGGGTTAGTGCCCAAAAGTTTGGTTTAGTTTTTTGGTCCATAGGTTAGAAAACTTGTTTTACAATTTCTTGAATATTTTCCGATTTTCCCATCGTGTAGTAATGAACCGCGGGAACCCCGTGGGCGATGAGTTCTTTACTCTGGGCCACGCACCATTTTATACCGACTTGATTGATTTCCTTGTTATTTTTGCACGAGCGGATCTCTTTGACCAGTTCGTGTGGGATGTCGATGCTGAATGTACGTGGAAGCATTTCCAGATGTTTAAATGTGGATATGGGTTTTAGGCCCGGTATGATAGGGACGTTAATTCCTTGAGCCCGGCATTTATCGACAAACTGGAAAAATTTGGCGTTATCGAAGAACATTTGGGTGACAATGTAATTCGCTCCCGCATCGACTTTCTTTTTCAGATTTTCGATGTCACAGGCTTGGTTGGGGGCTTCGTAATGTTTTTCCGGGTATCCGGCAACCCCGATGCAGAAGTTCGTGGGAACGGTATCTGTCAGCGTGTCGTCCAGGTATTGACCGTGGTTCATGCGGGTAATTTGTTCTACCAGTTCACAACTATAGAGGTGTCCGCCTTCTTCGGGAGTGAAAAAACGTTCTCCCGGTATGGGGTCACCCCGGAGGGCCATCACATTTTCAATGTCAAGGAAGTTCAAGTCGATAAGTTCGTTCTCGATTTTGTGGCGGGTAGCCCCTCCGCACACGATGTGAGGAACCATGTCCACGTTGTATCGCCTCATGATGGCGGCGGCCAGAGCCACTGAACCGGGACGTTTCGTTACGGTCACTTTTTTAATCGTTCCGTCCGGGTATTCTCGGTATACCACTTCATCCCGGTGAAACGTGATATTAATGAAAGGGGGAGCGAGGGCTATCAAGGGTTCGATAGCTTCGTATATTTTATTGATGTCCCCACCTTTTAGTGGTGGTACCAGTTCGAAAGAGAAGACTGGTTTGTCTGTATTGTTGAGTATGTCAATGACCTTCATGATTTTGGATTTTAAATTTTAAATTTTAGATTTCAGCTGTACGAACTCTGTTTATTTTGCGATTTTAATCAGTCGTATGTTTACAGACTCCCCCCTCTGGCTCCTCCGTTGCATAGGGGAGGGGGGACTAATCGGTTTTAAAATAAACTTTTATCTTATTTCAATGTTATACGCTAAAATATTTCGCTTCGGGGTGAGAAATCAGCATCCCGCACAGGCTTGTCGAGGGGTAGATGGAATATCCTTCCGTGAGGCGAACCCCGATCTGGGCAGGAGCATCCAGGATGTCGAAGGCTAATTTCTTCATCGCGTGATCCGGACAAGTCGGGTAACCGAAAGCGGGACGGATCACGTGAGTTCCTTCGTTAACTTGTTCCTGCATCCATTCCGCGCAAGCTTCTGCCAAGCGGGCACAAAGACTTTCCCGTAGCAGATGTTCAAAGTCACGGCAATCGTTGCATTGGTGATCATCCTGTACTTTCAAGCAGAATAATCCCACGCTACCAATTCCTTTTTCTTTCGGGATGACAAAATCTGCCAGTGAAAGACACTCTTCCAAGTCCGCTCGCTGCCGGGGCATCGTGAATCGATACTGACCATCCAGAACGATGTCTTCATTTTCCGAATAGGCATCAAAGAAGCGGACAATGATGGAAACATCAAATTCATTTCCGGCGATTACTTTACCTAGCATATCCAGTGCTGCCTGGTAAGTGCGGTCTGCTTCATCGTTCGTGTAAATGATTTCCGGGTATTTGCCTTTGAATCCCCAGAAATGGAAAAATGGTGTCCAGTCAATTCTTTCCACCAAGTCTTCGAGGTTCAGGCGTTTCACCAGTAAATTATGTTCCCCGAAAGTAGTGGGTTCCACGTGATTCCAATCGTATCGCGGGGCTCTCCGGCGAGCCTCTTCGAGTGATATTTGTTTTTGTTGATGTTGATAGTATAAAGTTCGAATGTTTTCTTGTTCTGTTTTTATTTCACGAATGTAATTCTCCCGGTCATTCAGTAAACGCTTGATGATTCCCACTGTTCGGGAAGCGTCCCCGCCTGACACGACGCAATAATTATATTTGGGTGCTAGTTTAACTGCCGTATGTACAGTTGAGGTAGTAGCCCCACCAACAATTAGGGGAACTTGTAATTGTTCTCTTTGTAGCAGTTCGCACAGGTTTTCCATTTCCGCCAAAGAGGGTGTGATCAAACCACTCACTCCGATAATATCTGCCTCGTGTTCTTTGGCAGCCTTAACAATACTCTGATTGTCAACCATGACACCAAGGTCGATGACCTCTAGGTTATTGCAAGTCAGAACAATGTTCACGATGTTTTTGCCGATATCGTGTACGTCTCCTTTTACCGTAGCAATCACGACACGGGGCCGACGGGTTACATTTTGGCCGGATGCGTTGTGACGTTCGATTTCCGGTTGTAGGATTTGTACGGCTTCTTTCATTACTTTGGCAGATTTCACGACCTGCGGCAAGAACATTTTTCCTTCCCCGAAAAATTGTCCGACCCGTTCCATGCCTTTCATTAAAGGTCCTTCGATGATTTCTACCGGGCTGGAATATTGCGTGAGTGCTTCTTGTAGATCGTCTGTCAGGTAATCCGTGATCCCCTTGATCAAAGCGTGCCCGAGACGTTCTTCTAGGGAACGGAGCCGCCATTCTTCCTGGTGTGTAGTTTTTACTTCACCTTTTGTTTCCTTGTATTTTTCAGCAAGGGAGATCAAAGTTTCCGTTGCTTCAGGTGTACGGTTTAGTACGACATCTTCCACGGCTTTCAGTAATACCGGTTCGATTTCGTCATATACCTGTAACATGGCGGGATTCACGATAGCCATGTCTAGTCCCGCGCGGATAGCATGGTACAAGAAGACGGAGTGCATGGCTTCTCGTACCGTGTTATTTCCCCGGAACGAGAATGACAAGTTGGAAACACCGCCGGATGTACGGCATCCTTTCAAGTTCTGTTTTATCCAACGTACCGCTTCAATATAGTCCACGGCATAGTTGTTGTGTTCCTCGATCCCGGTTCCGATGGCTAGAATATTCACGTCGAATATGATGTTTTCGGGAGTGAAGCCGGCTTGTGTGGTTAACAAGTCATAGGCTCTCTGGCAAATGTCTATTTTGCGTTGGAAAGTGGTTGCCTGGCCTTCTTCATCGAATGCCATTACTACCACGGCTGCTCCCAAGCGTTGAATTTCTTTGGCTTTGTAAAGGAAGTCGTGTTCTCCTTCTTTCAGGCTGATCGAGTTCACGATACATTTTCCTTGCGTGTTTTTTAATCCGGCAAGGATGGTTTCCCACTTGGAAGAATCTATCATGAAAGCCGCTTTGGCAATATCCGGTTCGTTGCTGATGATACGCACGAAACGTTCCATTTCAACCGTGCCGTCCAGCATGGCGTCATCCATGTTGATGTCAATGATGGATGCTCCCGCTTGGATTTGTTTTCGGGCGATCGTGGCGGCTTCCGTGTAATTCTTTTCCCGGATAAGACGGGCAAATTTTGCGGAGCCTGCCACGTTTGTACGTTCGCCGATGTTGATAAAATTGTTTAATTCTTTATCTACCACGATGGTATCTAGTCCACTCACTTTCAGTTGGTGAGTGGGTGTCGGGACTTTTCTCGGGGGAATGTTTTTCAAAGCGTTTGCGATTGCCCGGATGTGTTCCGGTGTCGTTCCGCAACATCCCCCGGCTATATTGATCAATCCCTCTTTTGCCATGTTTTGGAGACAAAGAGCGGTAAATTCCGGCGATTCGTCGTATTCTCCCATTTCATTCGGTAGTCCCGCGTTCGGGTATATACTGATGTGACACGGGATACGTGGAGCCAGTTCCTGCAAGAAGTGGTGTAATTCCTTCGCCCCGAATGAACAGTTCAAGCCAAAGCTGAGAATCGGGTAGTGGGCGAGGCTCGTGAACAGGGCTTCCAGTGATTGTCCGGTCAGAGTGCGTCCACTTTTGTCGTTTACCGTGGCGGAAAGCATCACGGGAAGATTTGTACCTTTTTCTTCCTGTACTTTGGCTATGGCATAGAGAGCGGCTTTCGCGTTCAGCCCGTCATAGATGGTTTCCACCAGTAACAAGTCTACGCCACCTTCTATTAATGCTGTTACCTGACTGGCGTATGCATTGGCCAGCGTATCGAAATCCACGATTCGGTAAGTTAGTTGATCGGGATCGGGGGCGAGGGTTAGGGATTTATCGGTTGGTCCGATACTTCCAGCCACGTAAATTTTCCGTTCTTTACAAGCAGATGCGGTTTCTTTTGCCAGACGGGCGCCTTCCAAGTTAAAGCGTTCCACCCATGCTGAACAACCATATTCGGTTTGTGAAATAGCATTGGCATTGAAAGTGTTGGTTTCGATAATATCGGCTCCCGCATCAATATAGTTTTGATGTACTTGACGAATCACGTCCGGGCGGGTGATATTCAGCACATCGTTGTTTCCCTTTAGGGGGATCGGGTGTTGTGCGAATTCCTCGCCTCGGAAATCGGTTTCCGTCAACCAGAATTGCTGCAAAGCTGTTCCGGTGGCTCCATCCAATATGTATATGCGATCTTGTAAGTCCATTTTTGTAATTTAGAATTTAAAGTTTAGAATGAAAGAGTTTTAAATCAAAAATACCGTGAATCCCGATCTTGTCATCTTTGATACAGATAGCGGCAAGGATGTCTTTTGTTTTCCCGATTTTTTCGATACAAGGAGCGATGTCATCTGTTGTTGTGATCTCGTTGGCAAAAGCCGTGGCATACGTGTCGGCTAAAGCGCAATCTTTACAAATAATCATGACTGCATCCGCTTTCCCGAAACTTAGGGAGGGACCCACGGTTCCCGATGAAGTACAAATTCCCAAGGGGGCTTGGTCAGCTTGGATGGTGAAACCCACTTTTTCCGATAGAGGAGACGTGCCGGCAAACACGGCAATATCTATGTTTTCTTGTATGTTCGCGTAGATGTCTCCGCCATTTTCCACGATGATTTCCCGTACCCCGTATTTTTCTTTGATTTCTTGACCAATTCGGCTGGCAACAGCCCCGGCAACCGCACTCATCGGGCCGATTCCGGATTTTCTTGCCACTTCAGACATCTCTTGAAAAATGGTCGGGGCTCCCGGTTTTGCCTCGTAGGAAACGAGTGACGTGGCGTAATCCGGATCATTTTGCAGGTAAGCATCCATGCTTTCCCGTAATGTTCGAATCCGGGATTCCGTGAATGCGGGTATGCTTTCTTGGAAAGATGCTTGATCTATTCCGATCCACAGGTCGGTCTCTTTGTAAGCGACCGTGAAAGAATACCAGCGCTCTTTCTGCAAATGCTCCCGATATGTGCGATTTTTGTACTCGATCATAACGAACTTATTTATGATTTTTCATTTTCAATTGTTTAGCAGCTTTCTGGATTACTGAATTCAATCTTGAAAAGTTTCAGTGGGCAAGCTTTTAAGCATAACTTGCAGGCAATACATTTTTCGGGATTGAATTGTAGTTTCCAGTCGGGAGCTTCGATAGTCAAGGCGTGGGAGAAACAAGCCGAAGCGCAGTTCCCGCAATTAATACATCGGGATTCATCGTAAGATATTTTGCTGGATACCGGACTTACGGTTACCCCGTTATCATTCAAGAAAGCAATAGCCTGTTCTATTCTCAAGGGATCTGCTTCCATCTCGATCAAGAGTGATCCGGTCTTTCCTGGTTGAATCTCTGCCTTTAGGATATTTACTTTTACATCATAGATACGAATTAAGTCGTATGTCAATGGTCTGTCTGTTGCGTCTACCGGGAAGGTTAATATTACTTTTTTAGTCATGATTGCTTCTGATTTTAGATTTAATGATTTTAGATTTAAGATTCCAACCGCGGGAATTGTCACGTTTCATTTTCAATTCTCCATTTTCAATTTTCAATTTCTTGGAGTCCTTTTAATGACGTTCCTGTTGGCATGGGGCGAACGGGTTCCGTGAGTAGGAAGTCTCCTTTCTGAATCCATGACTTTAAAATCTCGGCAATTTGCCGTGCTTTTGACAAGCTGGCAACGGGTGCTGTTTTGATTTTATGGCCGTTGACCTCGATTTCTCCACTTTGCAGGGCGGCGTAATTTGTTTTACCTAAAATCTTATTTCCGTCTCCGTAATCGACAACCGTGGTTTCTATTTGTTCATTTCGGATAGACACTCTCCGGGCAAGATCTTCATCTAGAATTGGAATAGGTATGCCGATACCGACAAACATGCTTACCCCGTATTTCTCGTAATAAACTCCTCTTAGGAATTCTGTACTCATGTTCTTCAAATCACCGATCACGGCTATCGTGCGAGCATTGCTGGTAGGGATACCGTATTCGTTTGTTTCTTTCGTGGAATGGAATTGTGTTCCGTTCCAAGTGACGTATCCTTCTGTTCCGCAGAGGAAAATGCGAGTTCCCAAGCCGATCGTGCGACACTCCGGATCATTCAATAGGGGAGATAATTCTCCGGCCGTGCTGTAAGAGGCGTTCCGCAATTTTGGCAACAAGGTTCCCATATACGTGTATTTAATTTTATCCGTGGAATTAGTGGCTACGTTATAATTCTGGTAGGCATTTCTAGGATTGTACAGGATGGCCTCGTTAATTGTGTCTTTAGTGATCACTGTTTTGATATGTTTCCGAGGATAACAATCCGTGCCTTTTCCCCAAGCCTCCAAGGTGATTTCTTTACCGGCAATCAAGTCTTCTATGATATGGGCTCCCCCGTAACTGGGGTTTTCCGGATTGCAATCAGTAGCTCCCACGTAAGTGTCCACGGCGGCTAGTCCACCACTGACACGGATACCGTTCAATTCGATTTTCTCCATGCGAATCGGGGGATTAGCGTGTCCGAAGTTTAGGAATGCCCCGGAGGAACACATTGCCCCGAAGGTGGCCGTGGTCACTACATCTACTTTCTCCGCAATCTCTTTCGGGGAGAGTGTTTTTGCCAGTTCTGATACCTCTTCGGCAGTCAACACGACAGCCGTACCTTTCTTGATTTTATCGTTTATTTCTGTATATGTTTTAGCCATGATCTTGCACAATTTTTTAATAGATAAATTGTTTGTTGGTGATTTTTTATATAATAATTGCCTTGCAATTAGCTGATTACTAAAGATGATTGGAAATTGTATGTGTATTCTTATTCACACGGTTTATTATTGAAACCGATTTGTGTAATCACAAAAATTACATCATAATTTTCCTATCGAAACTTAGGAATCAAAAAAATCTAAAATAAAAAGTCCGGGGTGTAAAAGATATTAGCGCATGCAGCGCATACGCATAGACATGGCGATAGAATGAATGAAAAGAATACTGCAATTTGTAGTGCAATAAATGCTGTTTTGTTTTGTTGTTTCTGTTTTCATTTTCTTTCAGCTTAAATTATAACTCCTGGTTCTCAGGTCGGGTTTTGGCACCTTGCAAGAAGCCTTGCAGGTTGTCGGAGTTTCCATGAGCCCGTTCTCTCGACTCCTCTTTATAATTCAAACAATCCTCGCAGATTGCATTGATTGGGACAAAGGAAAACAGAATAAATGAATAATGCAAGTAATTTTCGGAATTTTTTTAGGTATCGTATGTTTTGCTTCATTCCAAGGTTTGTCTTTCTCTTACATCTGTTCGTTATCCTTTTCGTTATGGTGTCGTTATCTTTTCGTCCCTATAGAACGTGGCTTTAATATGAGTATAACGGAGAGATAACGAATAGATGTAAGCTTGTTTATTGAGTAACGCAAATTTAGAATTGGTGGGAGAGAAAATATTCCCTGAGTTTGCGTATGCCCCCGTATTTGAGTGTTTTTACCGTGTTTAAGGAAATATTCACGAGAATGGCAATTTCTTTGTTGTCATAACCGGATAGGACTAAGCGCATGATGTGTGCGGTTTGGGATGGCAGTTGGTTAATGGCGTTTATAAGAATTTGGTTAGTTTCTTCTTCAATCATAATATGAAGAACTTCCGGGGTTTCTTCATCTTCTTGAAGAGGAATTTTACAGTATTTATTGGTTTCGTTTTTAGAAGAACGCAGGTACGTGAGGGCTTCATTTTTGATCATGGTGAATAAAAAGCTATCCAAATCTTTGATTTGATCGATATGCTCTTTCTTTTCCCAAAATTTATAGATGACGTTCTGCGTAATATCTTGAGCAGTGTCCGGATCAACGAAACGGGAAGCCACGGAACGAAGTGAGGCGTAATGTTCCCGGATAAATTTTTCTAACTTCGTATAATCTTTCATCTGCTTGCGTTTGTGGGATTTATGTTTGTTGTCACAAATATTGTTTATTTTTTATTCATCCCGATTTTTGATTGCCGCGTCTATATATAAAACGAAGATGTAAAATGGAACGTGATAGAGTACGAAAGTTAGCGAGAATAATTGTGCAGGTTCGATTGAAGAATGTAAGTGATGCGGATCGGGCTTATCTGAACGATTGGTTGGATGAGGATGAGAGGAATCGAACAATGTATAGACGAATTGTGCGGGGAGAGTGTATTGCTAGGCGTCTTCGTCAAGAGGATGAAATTAGTAAATCCGTTAATTATATTGAGGTTGAAAAATCTGTTATTCATTTACTGAAAAACAGGAAACGGGAACGATGGTTTCGTATTGGTTCTTGGGGAGGAACAGTTGCTGCCTGTTTGATCGGAGTCGTTTGGTATGTTACATTCGGAGAAAGGGAGAATGCCGGAATAGTAAATGATAAGCCTTTGGAACAGATATATGTTGCTTCGTTTCCGGAAAAGAATTTAGAGACTGTTTTGGTGTTGGCAGATGGTTCAAAGATTGATTTGGAAAGACAGGTATCACGGTATATTCTGCAGGAAAATGTGATAATAGAGGGAGAGAAGGGCCAATTAGCGTACCGGGAGCAGGAGAAAATCCAATTAGAGAGTGAAATGTTAAATAAAGTGATAACGGGTAAAGAGGGTTACTTTCTTTCTTTGAGTGATGGCACTCGTGTTTGGTTGAATAGAAATTCTGAGTTGGAATTTCCCGTGAGTTTCGTGAAAGACGAAAGGGTGGTGACCCTTCGAGGGGAGGCGTATTTTGAGGTTGCGAGGGATGTTGAATCACCTTTTATAGTACAAACTAGAGGTTTATACACGAAGGTATTGGGGACATCTTTCAATGTAAAAGCTTATGATGACGAACTGGAAGTAAGTACCACGTTATTGTCCGGAAAAGTTGAGGTTTGTTTGCCGGGAGACGTGGGGGATTCTTTGGCTTATGCGACGTTATCTCCGGGAATGCAAGCTAGGGTATATGCGAATCGCAATGAGATTGCGCTTAGGAAAGTTGTGGCAGAAGATGCGATCGCTTGGAGGGAAGGTAAATTTATTTTTACGGATGAGGAAATGTCCGTTGTTTTGCACGTGCTGGCAAGATGGTACGGGGTGAACTTTATTCAAGAGGGAAAGTGTAGGGATTATACTTTTAGTGGAATGGTTAGTCGTGATGAGCAGTTGACGGCAGTTTTAGAGATGTTGACAATTGCCGGGGGGCCTCGTTTTGATATAAAGGGAAAAAATGTATATATAAAAGAAAAATAAAAACCGGAGAGGGAAGCTCCGGTTAATAATTCCCCTGTTGGAGACAGGGATATTGTTTAATTAAATATTTACAAATTTATGGAGAAAACACAAAACAAAAAAATGTTTTGCGGTCTTTCGTACATTAGAGACAGATTATTTTATGTAATCTTGACTTGGTGTATGGCATTGTTCTTTATGAATGGAACTGTGTTTGGGCAGGCAGAGCAAAAAAAGATCACGATGAAGGTTACGGATGTGACCGTGTTAGATGCTTTGTACGAGGTGAATCGTCTGTGTGGAAATTTGATTTTTTTCATGAAAGAGGAAGTCGAACGGGAGAATACACTGGTTTCTGTTGATGTGGAGAATTTGTCGTTGTTGGAAACCGTGAAAAAAATTATAGAGGGAACCTCTTTAGCTTGTATTGAAAAGAATGGACGTTTGATTGTCGCTCCGGCAGTACAAATGCCTGTTACGGTTTGTGGGTTTGTTACGGATCAGCGTAAATCTCCCATGCCAGGGGCAACGGTGATGGTAAAAGGGTTGACTTTGGGAACGGTGACAGATAGTCGGGGTTGGTATAAGTTGTCCGTGCCTCAACTAAAAGATTTTACCTTGGTATTTTCTTTTATCGGGATGAAAGAAACGGAATGGAAATATGCGGGGAAAGATACGATAAATATTACTTTGTATGAGGATGTACAAGCCATGGATGAGGTCGTTGTCACGGGATATGGTAATGTGTCGAAAGGGAGTTATACGGGGGCTTCTACTACGGTCAAAGCATCGGATGTTATGATGGCGGGAGTCTCTTCTATTGATCAAATGTTACAAGGTGTCGTGCCTGGAATGTTGGTAATGAATAAAACGGGAATGGTTGGAGCTTCACCTAAAATACGTGTTCGGGGAACTTCAACTCTTTTGGGAAGTCAGGAACCGGTTTGGGTTGTTGATGGAGTAATTCAACGAGATCCTCAGCCTTTTAACTCTGAGGATAACACGAAATTTTCGGTAGATGCGGATGATATTCGGCAATTAGCTGGTAATGCGGTTTCGTGGTTGAACCCAAATGATATTGAAACGATAACGGTATTAAAAGACGCTTCTGCTACAGCTATTTACGGTTCGCAGGCTGCTAATGGGGTAATTGTTATTACGACTAAAAAAGCTAAAGTCGGTAAAATATCCGTGAATTATAATGGTGATTTCTCGATCGGTCAGCGTCCTCGTTATGGATTGTATGATTTGATGAATTCGGCGGAACGGATGCAGTTATCAAAGGAGATTTATGAAGAACGACGGGAGTTTACAAATGGTTCAGTGGTGTTGCCTATTGGTTATGAAGGATTGTTGCAGAAGCTTTTTAACAAGGAGATTACTCACGAAGAGATGGCTTCAGGGTATGAAAAGATGGCTCGTCAGAATACGGACTGGTTTGATATTTTATTCCGGAATTCTTTCAATCATTCTCATTCATTGGGTATTAGCGGAGGATCGGAAAAAATACAAAATCGCACATCTTTTGGTTTTATCCAAGAAAATGGAGAGGCGAAAGGAAATGGAATGACGCAATTTACGGCTTCATCCAACACGACAATAAATCTTTGGGATCGGGTGACAATTAATATGCTTTTAAATGGGAGTGTGCGTGAAGTGGATGGATTTGCTTATGGTGTTGATCCTTTCAATTATGCTTATAATACTTCTAGGGCTATTCCGGCATATAATGAGGATGGTTCTTTATTCTATCATGAGAAACAGGGAGAGGGTAGTGCTGCAATATCTAACAAGTCTACCTATAATTATAATATCTTGAATGAACGTTCAACAACAGGTAGTGAAAGTTGTACTCGAAACTGGGGGACAACGATAGATTTGAAATGGCAGATATTACCGGGTTTGGAGTACCAGGGGTTGGTGGCTTATAACTCTTCGTCTTCTGATAGCAAGCAGCATGCAACGGAACGTTCTTTTTATATTTCGAGTATCCGGGGATATGAATATGGAACCGTCATTGAAAATACTTCTGGCGTGGGGGTGACTCCATTGCCTATGGGTGGAGTATTGGAAACTGATTTGACGAATATAACAACGATAACCGTTCGGAATAGTCTTGTGTATGATCGGTTATTTAAAGAGAAACATCGGATGACGTTACAATTTGGGGTTGAAACAAATTCTGTACGGACTAAAGGAGAAACTAACAAACGATATGGTTATATGCCGGATCGCGGAGAATCTTTTGTTGCACCTCCGGCTTCGTATTCATCTTACGGATTTGTTGTTGACAACGTAATGTATGCTCAAGGAAGTCATTCTGTTTTGAATCGGATAGAAAATAAGTTGAGTGAATATGCAACCGCAGTGTATACTTATGATGACCGTTATGTCGTGAATTTTAGCGGTAGAGTGGATGCTTCCAATCGGTTCGGTCAGGATAAGAATAAACGGTTTCAGCCCACTTGGTCGGCAGGATTAAAATGGCGAATTACAAATGAGGAATTTGCTCGTAAAACCTAGTGGTTGAATAACTTGGATCTTTATGGGTCTTATGGCTATCAAGGAAATGCCGTGAGATTCGGATTTATTGTATATGCAACAACTGTATAATAGTCTTATGGCTATCAAGGAAATGCCGTGAGTTCTGTTTCCCCGGAGTTAATCGCTAAAGATGAATACCTGATGTTGTATCAGGCTTATGCGCTGAATATTATTTCTTTACCTTATCCGGATTTGGGGTGGGAAAAAACAAAAACCTGGAATCTAGGGCTTGATGCCTCATTTTTAGATAGTCGATTGAATTTTACGTTTAATTATTTTAAAAAAGTAAGTGAAATTCTTTCTTCTCGGAATGTAGCTTACGAGAATGGGGTAAGAAATGGTATTGTTTCTGGTTCAACGTTGGAAAATCATGGTTATGATTTTGTTATCAATGTGATTCCGGTTAGGGTTCGTGATTTTACATGGCAGCTTTCTTTAAATACATCTGTCACTCGTAATAGTGTAGAAAAAAATAATCGGGTGAATGGTTTGGAGGATTATTATACAGGTTCCTGTGTTGTGAATGGTCGTCCTTTTTCAACTTTTTATTCTTATGAATTTGATGGTTTGGAACAAGAACATGGTCAACCCCAATTTAAACATATGAATATAGAAGGAGCTGAGAGCCCTAAGGATTATCTTGTTGAGAGTGGTAAATTTACACCGGATTTTTCCGGAGGTTTAAATACGATGTTTAAATATAAACAATTCTCGCTTTATGCATTATTTACCGTTCAATGGGGAGGGCATGGGCGTTTGCCGAATCTTTATACAAGTAATTTGAATCCGCCTAAACCGGAACAAAATGTTTCAAAGAAATTAATGAACCGTTGGAAACGTCCGGGAGATAAATCACTTATTCCGTCATTGCCAGGAACAGGTAATGAGTTAATAACGTTACCGTTGACTGCAACTTCTCCTGCTTATAGGGCTTATATTTATGATATGTATAATTATTCGGACGTGCGAGTGGCAAATACGGATTTTATTCGTTGTCGTTCTATCTCCCTTGCTTACGAATTTGATGGAGATTGGTTGAAACAAGTAGGAATAAATTATTTACAGTTGAAAGCAAGTATGACAAATCCTTTTATGTGGGTTTCAGATAGTAAGTGGGATGGATTAGACCCGGAAACTGGTAATTGGCCTGCTCGTCGAGTGACTTCTCTGTCGTTGCAAGTAATGTTTTAATAATTAACGGGTAAAAATAGGAAATTATGAAACGTTTTAAATTGACTATATTGAGTTTTGTTGGTTTATTGGTAACGGGTGCGTGTTCGGATTTTCTGGAAGAAAAATCGCAAGACGAAGTTATTCCTTCGACAGCAACGGATTACAGCGAGATCTTGTTAGCGTATTCAAATCCGGGAGGATATAATATGCTATCGGTATTAGATGACGATATTGAAATAAATGATCTTCAATATAATGATAATGAAAATTCTATCGTGAAACAACATGGGGGAGTTTTTACTTGGCAGCCCGATATGTGGGAATGGGAGAATGGAATAAAAGATAGTTACGAGAGTACTTATACTCAAATTATGGGAGTGAATGCCGTGTTGGATGGTGTTGATGATGTTGAAGGAAGTGTGGAGGAAAAAGAAGTGGTGAAAGCACAGGCTTTAGGGTTACGGGCTTACTACTATTTTATGTTAGTAAATTTGTATGGAGAACCTTATAATTATAATAAAAAGGCTTTGGGGGTTCCGTTAAAATTGACTTCCGCATTACTAGAGAATGGGATAACCCGTAACACGGTGGAGGAAGTATATACCCGTATTGTAATAGATTTGGAGCAGGCATCCGCTCTATTTGGGAAGTATTCGAAACGAAGAGGGGATTTTCGGATAAACGGAACCGCTACAGATATTCTTCTTTCCCGGGTATATCTTTATATGGAAGAATGGGACAGGGCGATAGAAGCTGCAAATAGGGCTATTAAGACAGCAGAAGGATTGACGGATTATACAACCGTTGAGGCTGGAAACCAATTTTACATGACAACTTATGAACTTTCTGAGGTGGAGTGGCTTTTTGACATGAGTATCACTAATTTTCCATTTGTTCCTTCCGGAGATTTATTGTCAAAGTATACGAATGGGGATAAGCGTGAAACGTTATGGTTTAATGCTAATGGATCTATTTCAAAGAGAGCTCAGAAGAGTGGTTGGGGACCTAATCGGACTATTCGAATTTCAGAAGCTTATTTGAATCGGGCAGAAGCTCTTGTGCTGTCACAAAATGCTAATATTGGGGAAGCTTTAGCGGATTTAAATGAATTGCGCCGTCATCGTATTGTGGGATATCAAGATATTTCAATTTCCGATGCCACGATTTTACTGGGCGAGATACGTGTGGAACGTCGGTTAGAATTATGTTTTGATGGTCATCGTTGGTTTGATTTACGTCGTTATGGAATGCCTTCTATTTCTCATGATTATAAGTTGAAAAAGAATGATGCTTGGGTAACTTATGTCTTGAAAGAGAAAGATCCTCTTTATACGTTACCGATTCCAAGGGCGGTGATATTGAATAATGTAAAACTGGAGCAAAATCCTTCGGCTAATGCGCCGGAACGGATAGGGGTTCCGAAGTCTAATTTGTAATATATATTAGTTATGAGAAAAATAAATATATATTGGCTGGTTTTGAGCATATTTTTATGTGTCGCTTGTGCGGGAAACGATAATATTGGAGACGTTGAACCATTGTCACCGGATTATAAATTGCCACAAGGAAAATCTCCTGCAGATGACCGGATTGTGGAGTATTATGATCAATATGGAACATATATATTATACGAGTATACAAATGATGATATACATTATGGCTCATATTATGAATATACTTATAATTTGCCGGATCCGCAATATGTTGGTAATATGCTGGATTTATTGGAAGATATTTGGTTTGATCTTTATCCTATAGAGTTTCACCGGAAATATATGCCTTATGCTATATTCTTGACGGCCGATTTGAATGGTCCGTTAGGGCCTGTATTTTCTTATGATGGAACCTCTTCTTTAGTATTGGGTAAATGTTCCGAGGAATTAGAGAAAATTACGGCTGAAACTAAATTTGCATATAAAAAAGAGTTGCAAATTGCACTTTGGAATATGTGGTTGAATAAGTCGGTTTTTGAATTTCCGGATGAATTTTTTAAAGTTAGTGATTATTCACGCACGGCGGATGCAGATCCCTCTTCTCCTAATTATGCTCGTAATAGAGGTTTTGTTGCGCATTATCAAATGGGGGAATGGAGTTTGTTTCCCACGGATTGGATGACCGGTACGCTCGGGGATGTGTTGGATTTGTCTGCTTTTATCATGAGTATGATTTCTCGGACTTCTGACGAGTGGGCTTCGGATTTAACTTATCCGTTAGTAAAAAAGAAGTATGATATTTTGCAAAATTATTTTTTGAAAACCTATAATGTAAATTTAAAAAATATAGGGAATACTGTTTATTAGTGCAGTGTGGTTGTTGTATGTGTACCGGATATCATCCGGTACACCATATTAAAACAAATGTATTAGAATTAGTTTAGGTTATTGACCTCTCAAGGGAAAAGGATATTTGTCGTGTTGAAAGTTTTTTGACACAAGGGGATTTCTTTGTTGGGATGGTTGTGTTGTATGTATAATAAAAATAATTAGTGGCTATGGAAGAACCAATAGTAAGAGTTGAAAATTTGTCTCATCGTTATAGTGTACAGTGGGCTGTTCGGGATGTTAGTTTTGAAATTTTTAAAAACGGGATATATGGTTTATTGGGGTCGAATGGAGCTGGTAAATCAACCACGATGAATATTATGTGTGGTGTTCTTAAACAAACGAAAGGAAACGTGTTTGTGAAAGGTATAAATATGCGTGAACATGCCGTGGGAGCAAAGCGTCATATCGGTTTTTTACCCCAGAAGCCACCTTTACACATGGATTTAACCGTGGAGGAGTATTTGAAGTATAGTGCGAATTTACGTCATATCCCGGGTAAAGAGATTCATAAAGCAGTGATTGATGTGATGGGACGTTGTGGTATCTCTCATTTTCAAAAGCGATTGATTCGTAATTTATCCGGAGGTTATCAACAACGGGTCGGGATTGCCCAGGCAATTATTCACAATCCTGATTTTGTGGTGCTGGATGAGCCAACAAATGGATTAGACCCCAATCAGATAATGGAAGTTCGCCATTTGATTAAGGAGATTGCCGAAGAGCGAACGGTTGTGTTGTCAACGCATATTTTAACGGAAGTACAGGCTACTTGTGACTATATCCGTATGATTGAACAAGGAAGCCTTGTTTTTGCCGGAACCGTGAGAGAATTTGATAATTACATTACCCCGACTTCGGTGGTTGTATCATTACTCTCCATGCCTCCGATTGATGATTTACGTTCGCTTCCCGGTATCGTAAGCGTGGAAGAGCTGGGTGGAACAAAATATCGGTTACAGTTTGTTAATGCTCAAGAGATGATGGAAAAAGTGGTTGAAATAAGTAATATTCGTGGTTGGAGACTAAACGAGATTTATCTGGAGAAGAGTTCTCTTGATGCGATTTTTGCAGAGTTATCAAAGAAATAATGTAACTATAAATAGATATATAATGAAAACAATATATAAAATAGCGTGGACGGAGTTACAGACCTTGTTTTATTCTCCGGTGGCATGGTTGATTATCGTGATTTTTGCATTTCAAGCTGCAATGATATTTGTTGGGTCTTTTTCTTTTGGAGGTGTCGTTGAGAGTCAGGCTTTAAGATATGGAAATGGAGCAAATATGGCCACTTTTAGGATATTTTCTAATCCTTTGGGAGGTCTATTTCCTGCAATTCAAGGGTATCTTTACCTTTATATTCCTTTGCTGACAATGGGGTTGATGAGTCGGGAATTGAGTAGTGGGTCTATCAAGTTATTATATTCTTCGCCTGTTACTAATGCGCAAATTATTCTTGGCAAATTCTTGTCCATGATGATTTATGGATTAGCTTTGATTGCGATATTGATGTTTTTTGTCGTGTTTTGTACCTTTACGGTAAAGGATCTTGATTTGCCTGCCGTGTTGACTGGAATACTTGGGTTATATCTTTTGATTTGTGCTTATTCGGCTGTCGGGCTTTTTATGTCTAGTTTGACTTCCTATCAGGTGGCTGCGGCAGTGTTGACATTAGCGATGTTGGCAATTCTGAATTACGTGAAAGTGTGGTGGCAGGATATTGAATTGGTGCGTGAAATTACTTATTGGTTATCAATTTCAGGACGTGCCGATGGGTTTATTAATGGTTTGATTTGTAGTGAGGATTTACTTTATTTTATTATAGTAACAGCTTTATTTTTAGGATTAACGGTAGTTCGTTTACAGTCTAACCGTCAGAAAAGTCCTTTGACGGTAATGTTAGGTAAATATATCGGAGTTTTGTTGCTTGCTTGTTTGTTGGGATATATTTCTTCTCGTCCTCACCTGATGACTTATTATGATGCGACGGATATGAAAACAAATACTTTGACTCCTAATAGTCAGGAGGTCATTGCTAAGCTTGAAGGTGGATTAACGATAACTACTTATGTGAATGCATTGGATGAAAAAGATTTGTGGGCAGGACTTCCGGTTAATATGAAAAATGACCAAGAATTGTTTAGGCCATATATGCGTTTTAAACCGGAAATTAAGATGAAGTATGTTTATTATTATGATACCGTGACAAGTCCTTCGCAAGATAAACGTTATCCGGATTTGAATACGGAACAGCGTGCAAAGGAAATCATGAGAATTCATGGTTTGGATTCCAATATGTTTTTGAAGCCGGAAGAGATACGTGCGCAAATAGATTTATTGCCTGAAAAGAATAAATTTGTTCGTGTTCTTGAGCGGGAAAGTGGTGAAAAGACATTTTTGCGGGTGTATAATGATATGGGGCATTTTCCGAGGGAAGCAGAAATCACGGCAGCTTTTAAGCGTATTGTTATGGAGTTACCTAAAGTCGGTTTTTTGACAGGACACGGGGAACGTGATATAAAAAAATTAGGTGATCGAGACTACAATAGTTTTACTTTAGATAAATCTTTCCGTTATGCCTTAATCAATCAAGGATTTGACATTGAAAATGTGACACTGGATAAAGAAGTGAATCCGGAAATTAGAATTCTTGTGATAGCGGAGGTGAGGGATGAGATGAGTGAAGTCGAATGTGAGAATTTGGATAAGTATATTGCTTGTGGTGGTAATCTGTTGATTATGAATGAGCCAAAATCTGCAGGGAATATTGAACCTTTGCTGGCTAAATTGGGAGTGAAGGTTGTCCCGGGAACATTGGTTAGACAAACGGAAAATTTTTCTCCTGATTTGATTTTGTCGTCTCCAACAAAAGAGGCTGGTGAGATGGCGTATTGGTTTGAAAATATGATAAAAGAGGATCAAGTTATTGTTACACCGGGTGTATCCGGCTTGGAATGTAGTACAGATAAAGGGTATCAGGTGACTCCTTTGTTTTTGACTGATTCTTTGGTTTGGAACGAGTTGGAAACAACCAATTTTGTTGATGATGCGATCGAATTGAATGAAGAGGCGGGGGAGGTGCAACAACGCTATGCGACAGGATTAGCTCTAACTCGGAAATTGGGAGATAAAGAACAGAAAATAATGATTTTTGGTGATGCTGATTGTATTAGTAATGGAGAATTAGGAATGTTTCGTCAAGATATTTTGGCAAATAATTTCAATATTGTTATGGGTAGCTTTTTCTGGATGTCGGATGAGGAAGTCCCTGTTGACGTACGTAGGCCAGATCCTTTGGATAATCAGGTTTATATGGATGAAAAAGGTTTGGCTACTTGGAAAGTAATTATGATGTGGATTATTCCGGGATTGCTCGTGATCTTTTCAATTTTGATATGGATTCGTGGAAGAGGAAGATAATTCGATACCGTTGAAGAAGTTTATTAAAAAAGACCGGACAAACATTCCGGTCTTTTTTATTATTAGATAATCTTGAATCCCAAGGTTAAGTTCCATGATTTTGGAGCTTTCACCCCATCTCCGAATTTCTTTAATCCGAATTCGTAGTCAATATCGAAAGTTACTTTCCATACATCGACTCCGGCTCCGATTTTCCCGTTCCACATCATTTTGTCCGTGTTGAAATCGCTTTTTAAATCTTTCGTCACGAAAGATGCAACGGGACCAGCGAATCCGCGTAATTTGAATATGGGGAGTTTGAGAATATTATATCCCACCATAACAGGGATGTCGATGGAACTGTATTTGAATTTTCCGATAGAACCGATTTCGTCATTGATTTTACTTTCTTTGTGTGCAAAGTTCAAGGCTGGTTCTAGGTAAATACTCCCAAGATTGATTCTTGCGAAGGCACCTATCATGTATCCTCCATGCGAATCTACTTTATATTCTTTTGCTTTGATTTTTGCATCATTCCAACCACCGTGAATACCGATATTTATAGGTAAGGATTGAGCCATGGTGGTTAAACCGATGAGGCTGAAGAGAACTAAAATTACTAATTTTTTCATACTGTCCTTTTTTGTTTTGAATAATTGATTTATCTATTTATATATTCTATTCGTTTGAATTCCGAAAGGATGATACCAGTGGCAACGCCCACGTTCAGGGATTCTGTCGAATAAAGACTGTGTGCAAAGCTGGGAATCGTTATTTTGTGGTTCACCAGTTGTTCGATTCCTGTGGTGATCCCGTTTCCTTCGTTTCCCATGACGATAAATCCCTTGCTTTGGAGATGCATCCGGTAGATATTTTCTCCTTCCAAAAATGTCCCGTAACAGGGAAAATCCGAGTTCGTGAACCGGGGGATAAAATCGACAAGATCCAAGTAAAAAACGTTCACCCGGAATATTGCACCCATGCTTGCTTGAACGGATTTCGGGTTAAAAATGTTTGCGCAATCGTGGTCACAAAATATATTTCGGATGCCGAACCAATCGCAGACCCGGAGTATCGTGCCGATGTTGCCCGGGTCTTGAATGCCGTTGAGGACCACGGATAGTGAGTCTTTTATCTCATCCGGGTTGTATGTTCTGACGGGGATTTCAGCTAGTGCAATGACTTCCGGCAGAGATTTGAAATTGGAGATGCGTCCCATCTCGATCTCGTTTACCTCGATCGTGTTACATTTTTTCACGTGTTGTTGATTGCTTTCGATCCAAGAGGGGCGGGCAATCAATGAATCTATTTTCATGTCGGAGAGGAGTAGTTCCTGTACCAGTTTATCTCCCTCGACCTTGTATAAATTATATTTTTCCCTGAATTTCTTTTTTTCAAGGTTTTGAATTACATTTGTTAGGTGTTTGCTAAGCATCGTTTTTAAGCTTGCTGGTTAAAATAAAACACAAACATAGTATTTTTTTGAGATTTTTGAGCATGCGGGTAGCGTACAAGATAAGTTTTATTTTTTTTATATTCTTCATTTTTTATTCGTGTTCTCCGACCAAGTATATCGGGAAAGATGAGTATTTGTTGGATCGGGTAAAGGTGAAAGTGGATGATTATAAGCTTAATCGGTCTGATTTGAAACGAAATATCCGACAGAAACCGAATACCCGGATCCTAGGGGTTGCCCGTTTTCATCTAGGATTATATAATTTGAGCGGGAGGAATGAAAAAAAGAAATTTAACCAATGGTTGCGACGTATAGGGGAGGCTCCCGTTATTTATGATCCTTTCATGACACAACGAAGTGCTAGCCAAATAGAATTGTATCTTCATAATAAAGGATTTTATGATGCGCAAGTAACGGATACTGTTTTTTACAAAAAAAAGAAAGCACTTGTGGAGTATTACGTGAAAGTGGGACCTGTTACCCGAATTCAAGAAGTGAAATTTGATGACAGGAGAGGACGGGAAAATCTGATTGCCGAGGAAAGCGGGTTGATGGCTAATTTCCGACGAGATACGGTGAATACTCTTTTGGAGAAAAATGCTCCATTGGATCTTGATGTGTTGGATGACGAACGGGAGCGCATCACGAAGATGCTTCGGGAAAGAGGGTATTTCAATTTCTCGAAAAATTTTATCCAATTTTTTGCTGACACGACGAGTGTAGCGAAAGAAAATATGGCTAAAGTTTTTGTGCGAGTGGTTGAGAATGCCGTGGATAGTAATGCTTATAGACGTTATTTCGTGCGGAATATCAGTGTAAATTTTGATTATGATCCGATGCTAACGGCGGAACAGGTTGATTCCATGTATAATATGTTGTATTACAATGGTTATAATATCCTGTACCGGGATAAGCTAAAGATAAAGCCTAAAATGATTATAGAAACTATTCAGTTGCAGCAGATGGAATTGTACGATGCCCGGAGGGTGATTGATACTTACGTGCGATTGCAGGCACTGAATCTTTTTAAGATGGTAAATATCGATTTTAAAGAGGTGGAGTCGGATGGCGATGTGAAAGCCTTGGATTGTGTGATTCAGTTATCACCCGTGAAGAGGCAGTCCTACAACGTGTTTTTGGAGGGTACGCATAATTCCGGAAATATGGGAGTGGGGGGTAATTTGACTTATAACCATCGTAACGTGTTCCGTGCGGGAGAGAATATTTCAGCCAGTATTTGGGGAAGTTTGCGGAAAGAACAGGTCAATGGAGAGGGAAAAATATTTAATACCTCGGAAATCGGAGCCGAATTGAAGCTCGTGACCCCGCAGTTTTGGATGCCGTTTTTCAAGATGAAAGATTTCCGGCGGAATTATGCCCCGAAAACTTCGATTTCTTTTTCGTATAGTTATGAATACACCCCGTATTATACTCGTTCTATTGCTAATGCCCGTTTCGGTTATTTATGGCGGAAGGCAAACAAGAAATGGCGGTATAATTTTGATTTGGTCGATCTGAATTACGTGTTGATGAAGGATGTAGATCAGAATTTTATCGATGGTTTGAAGAATGAATATATCAAAAATGCCTACACGGATCACATGATCCTTTCTGCCGTTTTCTCCGCCACTTACACGGATCAGCAGGTGAACGTGAAAACTGCGGATTATAGTTATTTTCGTGTAAACACGGAGACTTCGGGGAATTTCCTTTCTGTTATAGATGGGATTGCCGGGAGTAAAAGTTCTGCGAGTGGAACATTGAATGAAAAGTATTACAAAATCTTCGGGGTAAGGTATGCGCAATTCGTGAAAGCAGATGCTGAATATCGTTATAACTGGTATATCAACCGGGCGAATTCGCTTGTGGGACGTCTTTTTGTGGGGTGTGGTTACCCGTATGGAAACATGAAGGTGTTGCCTTTTGAGGAGGCGTATTACGGGGGTGGGGCAAACGACATCCGGGCTTGGCAGGCTAGGACATTAGGTCCCGGTTCTTATTTAGCTACAGAGAAATACCCGAATAGCGTGGGGGATTTCAAATTGGCGGGAAATATTGAATACCGTTTCAAGTTGATTTGGTTGTTGGAGGGAGCGTTATTCGTGGATGCCGGAAATGTGTGGAATATTAACCCGAAAGAAAATCGTTCCGGGGCAAAATTGAATTACAATTTCTTTAACCAGATTGCTATTGGCACGGGAGCGGGGTTGAGATTGAACGCTAATTTCTTTTTATTACGTTTTGATTTGGGAATTAAGGTAAAAGATCCTTCAATGCCCAAGGGAAATCGTTTCGTGTTGTTTGATTCACGGGGTGGATTCCGGCGTTCCGTGTTTAACGTGGCGATTGGATACCCGTTCTAAAAACTAAAAGATAAAAACTAGAAACTAAAAGATAAAGTTGGGGAACGTAAATCATAAAATTAATTAGGGGTTGATTATTCTAGAAATAATGTCGATATTTGAACATAGCTTTTATCTTTTAGTTTTTAACTTTTAACTAATACATATATCGTGGTTACACAAATAGTTGTATACTTGTCTTTGTTGTTGCAAATCGTGGCCATGGGATTTGCGATCAGTTTGTTTAAGCGGACGAAGTTTAATGCCGCTTGGATTTTGATTTCAACGGGCTTTTTTCTGATGGCGATTTATCGAGCGATAGAATTGGTTCCTTCGATGCATAGAGGGGAGTCGGAGGAGTTGTACCAGACGAAAGTGTGGTTGTCATTTGTTATTTCGTTGGCTTTTGCTATCGGGGCGTTTTATATACGAAAGGTGTTCCAGTTTTTACGTCGGCTAGATGGTATACGGAGTGAAACGGAAAAAAGGGTACTATCGGCAGTTATCCGCACGGAGGAACAGGAGCGCCAGCGTTTTGCCAAGGAACTGCATGATGGATTAGGTCCTTTATTAAGTGTTATAAAAATGTTACTTTCCGGTTTCGAGGAAAAAAATTCGCCGGAAGTAAACGACAAGATTAAGGGAAATTTGAAACAAGCAGTTGATGAGGCAATCACTAGCGTGCGGGAGATTTCGGCTAATATTAGTCCTCATATATTGAATAATTTTGGTTTAAAGGATGCCACGGAGTCATTTATTCGAAAGTTGCGTCCGGCTGAAGGTATTAGTATAAATTTTAAAACAAATATTGATAATCGTCGTTTCGTATATAACGTGGAAGTAATCATGTACCGGGTGATTTGCGAGTTGATCAATAACACGTTGCGACATGCTAATGCCAGTAAGATTAGTATTGACTTACAGTTACAGGGGGATGTTTTATACTTGGAATACGAGGATAATGGCATGGGGTTTGACGTGAAACAGGCCGAAAGTGATGGCGGGATGGGATTGAGCAACATGCAGTATCGGTTGAATTCGGGAAATGGAGATATTAAGATTTCCAGCGAGTCGGGCCGGGGAATGATTGCCAGGGCTTTTATAAAGTGTAAGTAAATCTTGTTTTATGGATAAATTGAGAATATATCTGGTTGATGACCACAAGTTGTTCCGGGAGGGGTTGAAGTTATTGCTTTCGACTCAGGATTTCGTTCGACATATTTACGAGGCCTCGAACGGGAGGGAGTTTATTGAGAATTTGTCGTTTGTTGATTGTGATGTCGTACTGATGGATATAGAGATGCCGGAGATGAATGGTATTGATGCCACGATCGAGGCGATGAAAATGAAACCCAATTTGAAGATTATTGTTCTTTCCATGTACGGAGATGAGCAGTATTATTACAAGATGATTGATGCGGGTGCAAAGGGATTCTTGTTGAAGAATTCGGGAATTGATAAGGTGGTAACGGCTATTCAGAAGGTGGCGGAAGGGGAGAGTTTTTTCTCGGAGGAATTGTTGGTAAATATTTTGAATAATATGCGTGACAACAAAAGCGAAACACCGGAAACTGTAGATAATGATATTTCGGAACGGGAGTTGGAAATTTTGTATCACGTGTGTAAAGGATTGTCAAACCAGGAGATCGCAGACGAATTGTTTATAAGTAAACGTACGGTAGATAAACACCGGGCAAATCTGCTTAGTAAGACGGGATGTCGGAACACGGCGGCATTGGTGATGTATGCGATTAAAAATAATATTATTGAGATATAGATGAATGGGATGATTTTTGCAGCCGGTTTAGGTACCCGGCTGCGACCGTTGACAAACGATCGTCCGAAGGCTTTGGTGGAGTTGAAAGGAAAGGCTCTGTTGGAACTGGTGATCGAGAGAATGAGAGAAGTGCAGGTAGAACGGTTGGTGATTAATATTCATCATTTTGCCGATCAGGTAGAACTCTTTCTGAAAGAGAAAGGAGATTTCGGTATGGACATTGTTTTGTCCGATGAACGAGATGAGTTACTGGATACGGGAGGAGGGGTTTTGAAGGCCCGGGAATTATTTATTCCGGGGAAACCCGTGCTTATTCATAACGTGGATATTTTAACAGATTTGGATTTGAAGGCTCTCGTTCGTCAGCATGAATCACGTGAGGCATACGCCACGCTGGCCGTGCAACGGGCTGTTGCAGATCGGGTTTTGAAGTTTAATCACGGTATTTTGAAAGGTTGGGAGAACAAGCGAACCGGGGAGCAGAAGATTGTGGATGAAGGCTTTTATGGGGCCACGGAGTTCAATTACTGCGGGATTCAGGTTCTTAGCCCGGAGTATTTAAAGCATATCATTCATCGGGGAGTGTTCTCTATCATCGATGAGCATCTGGCACAGGCAAAAGAACATCCTATCGAGCTTTTCCGGCACGATGGCCGATGTCTCGACTTGGGTACCCCAGAGGCCATAAAAAGAGCAAGTAATTTTAGATTTAATGATTTATGATTTTAGATTGAGAGATTAAAAGAAGAGGTAGTTTGTGCGGCTAGAATTTAAAATCTAAAATCGTTAAATCTAAAATATTAAGGATTTCTGTTTCCTGGGATTAGTTTTATCCTATTTGTGTCCTCAAAGAACCTGAAATACATGTAGAGTTTGTAATTAAAATCAAACCCATAATCTCTGTTCAGGCTGTAATCGATGTAACTGTTGATTCTCGGATCGCCGGCAGCATATCTTCTGTTCCATTCGATAGCATACAGGTGATTCATACTTTGGTAATAACTTTCTGAGTGCTGACTGGCCACGCTCTGGTGACTTGCCAACCAAAAATCGAATCCCGAATCAAAAACAATTAATTCGTATTGTGTAGAATCTTTTATAGCACAACGCCCTTTTATATTTTGGGCTACCTCTTTTTGAGATGCACAGGAGAAAAATAGGGCAAGCATAAGGAGTAAACCGAATATTCTCATAATGTATATTTTAAGTTATGCACTACTTTTCCCTAAGGTAAGAAAAAAAAATGAAAAAACGGCTGGTTCAGCCGTTTTTATCTTTATTTTACAGCGATGGTTTCAATTTCCACCATGGCACCCATCGGAAGAGCTTTTACCGCAAAAGCTGCACGGGCAGGACAATCTGTCTTGTAATATTTAGCATAGATTTCATTCATATCAGCGAAATAAGACATATCTCCTAATAGACAAGTTGATTTAACCACGTTGTCAAAAGTATATCCGGCTTCTTCCAGGATGTAACCGATGTTTTTTAAACATTGTTCTGTTTGTTCTTTTACTCCACCTTCAACGAATTTTCCGGTATTCACGTCAATAGGAAGTTGACCACTGATGTAAAGCGTTCCGTTTGCTTCAATTGCTTGACTGTAGGGACCGATAGCTTTCGGTGCTTTCGGTGAGTTGATTACTTTTTTCATAATGACTTTATTTTATCAATTAAAAAATAGATTTCTGTTTCTTTGTCGCGAATATAACGAAAATCGAGTTGTGATTTCTTCGTGATGGGTAAAAATAAAAAAACTAAAAATTGAAGCGTTTGCCTCAACTTTTAGTTTTTTATCATCAATTACAAGTGTGATTAGTAATTGTTTTTCTTTTCTTCGAAATATGCTTGAGGGTGAGCACAAGCAGGACATGCTTTCGGTGCAGTTTTACCTTCATAAACGAAACCGCAGTTACGGCATTGCCACAGGATCACTTCGTCTCTCTCGAATACTTTACCGGCTTCAACACGAGCTAAAAGCGTTCTGTAACGAGCCTCGTGTTCTGCTTCCACTTTAGCAATGTTACGGAATACAGCTGCAATGGCAGTAAATCCTTCTTCTTCGGCAACTTTAGCGAATTCCGGGTAGAGATCTGACCATTCTTCGTTTTCCCCTTCTGCAGCAGCTTTCAAGTTCTCTGCGGTTGTTCCGATTACACCGGCGGGATAAGAAGCGGTGATTTCAACCATTCCGCCTTCCAAGAATTTAAAGAATCTCTTAGCATGTTCTTTTTCTTGTTCGGCAGTCTCCATGAATACTCCTGCGATTTGTTCGAATCCTTCTTTTTTGGCTACACTAGCGAAAAAGGTATAACGACTTCTGGCTTGTGATTCGCCAGCAAATGATTTCAATAAATTTTGTTCTGTTTTTGTTCCTTTAATGCTCATAAATTTAATTTTTTTAGTGGTTCTGTTTTGATTGCACAATTATATGACAATTTGTTTGTCAATACAAATATTTAGTTTTTATCATATGATAGAAAATTACTATAAAGTGTAATTTTTCTTATCATTGATTTGCTACTGTAAGCCCATGTCAGGCATTTTTCTGAATAGAATAATCCGTGATTCCTAAACTTTCGTAAGTCTTCATGAGAGCTTCGTCGTCATCCGTGATCACGAGTAACTTATCCCCGGTATGTAGTTTGGTTTTTCCCTTGGGAACACAATATGAATCATTCTTTTTAATCAAGGCGACCAACGTGTTATCAGGTAATACCAAATCCATTAATTTGTCGCCTTTTGCCAGCATGGAAGGGATGACTTCAATTTCGGACATGGCGGTTTTAATTTCTTCGGGTAGTTCAACGTTAAAGACGTTTTTACGTTCTTCGGGGGTTGACAAACCGAGTAGTTTCGCCATGAAACTGACTGTTGTTCCCTGTATAACCAAAGAAAGAATGGTAATGAAGAACACCACGTTAAATATTAATGATGCATGCTGAATATTTGCGATTAGGGGGTAGGTGGCAAAAATGATAGGAACAGCTCCTCGTAAACCCACCCATGAGACGTATGCCCGTGCTTTAGTTGTCATCTTTCGGAATGGAAGAAGGCATAAAAATACACTTATCGGGCGTGCCAGTATGATCATGAATATTCCAATAAGAATACTTAATACTGCAACCGGGAGTAATTCTGCCGGGTTTACTAAAAGTCCTAATGTGAGGAACATTACAATCTGGAATAGCCAAGTAATACCATCAAAGAAGGTGGTAAGACTTTTTTTGTGTACTACTTTATGATTTCCAACTACTAATCCGGCTAAATAAACAGCTAAGTAACCGTTACCTTTTACTAGATCAGTAAACGAGAAAATGAAGAACACGAAGGCTAGTAAAAGAACGGGATATAGTGATTGGTTGATGTTTAGCTTATTGATACAGTACACGGCCAATCTTCCTAACAGGTAACCGGATACGGCACCGATACTCATCTGCATGATGAATTGCAGTATCGTGTTACTTAAGCTACTCTCTCCTGATTGAATAATCCCAATAAGCAATATTGTTAACATATAGGCCATCGGGTCATTACTACCACTTTCCAGCTCTAACATGGGGCGTAGGTTTTCTTTTAGCCCTTGTCGTTTGGAACGGAGAATCGAGAACACGGAAGCAGAATCGGTAGACGACATGACGGAGGCGAGTAACAATGATTCCGTGAAATTCAGGGTGATAAAACTGTTCCCTAGATTTGTGATGTAGTAAATAAAATATCCCGTGAGTAAAGCGGTAAGCATGACTCCGACCGTGGCGAGAACAATTCCCTGGCCTAAAACAGGTTTGATTTCTGCTGCACTTGTATCCATACCACCGGAAAATAATATAATACTTAATGCAATAACTCCTATAAATTGTGCGGTTTGTGGGTTATTGAATTCTATTCCAAGACCGTCAGTTCCAAAAAGCATTCCTACTCCCAGAAAGAGAAGTAAGGCGGGAACTCCAAAGCGAAATCCAGCTTTTCCGACAACGATACTGACAAATAATAGGATAGATCCAATAAGTAATATATTTCCAGCGTTTAGAATCATAAATGTTTCGTTTTAATTAGGTTATTTATTTTAGTTTGAGCCTCCTTCTCTCTTAACGTGATTTTTCTTTTTTACGAAAGAACGGCCATTAGGTTTTCGTCCTCTGCCTTTTGATGAGCCGTGTTCGAAAGCTTTCGGATTGTATTCTGGTGCTACTCCCAAGTGAGTAGGAAGTGGTATTTTATAAATCGTTTCTTCGATAAACTGTTCTATGCGATAGAACTTCCCTTGTTCAGCTACAGAGACAAAAGTTAAAGCAACACCTTCCGCACTGGCTCTCGCAGTTCGTCCGATACGATGAATATAATCTTCTGGATCGTGAGGAACGTCAAAGTTGATTACCAATCCGATCTCATCAATATCTATACCACGGGACACGATATCAGTGGCGACAAGTATATCTATTTTATTATTTTTAAAATCCATCATAACAGATTCCCGCTCTGATTGCTCTAAGTCAGAGTGCATGGCTGCTACATTGAATTTTTTACGTTTTAAGGTGAAGGCGAGGTCTTTTACTTTTTGTTTGGAAGAGGCAAAGATTAGCGTTTTGTGTAAGACCGGTTTGCTGAAAAGTTCTTCGATAATACCCATTTTTTGATTTTCGTGGCAAATGTAGGCGGCTTGCATGATGGCTTCGTTGGGTTTGGATACCGCCACGTTAATTTCTACCGGGTCACGAAGTACGTTTTGGGCTAACTGCCGTATCTTCGGTGGCATTGTGGCCGAGAAGAGTATGGTTTGTCGGTCTTTGGGCAGTTTGTTCACGATTTGCATGATGTCATCAAAAAATCCCATGTCCAGCATCCGGTCGGCCTCGTCTAGGATAAAGTATTTTACTTGTGAAAGGTCTATATCACTGTGTTGTAGATGTGCGATCAGTCGTCCCGGTGTTGCGATGGCAACATCCGCACCTAAGCGTAACGCTTTCTTCTGTTGATCCCATAAACTTCCATCCCCCCCTCCGTAGACGACAACCGTTGAAACGGGGAGGAAATAAGAAAATCCCTCGAATTGTACGTCTATTTGTTGGGCTAATTCCCGGGTGGGAGCCATAATCACAGCTTTTACCGTATCTGTTCGGTTCTCTTCTTTGATTAGTCTATTTAAAATCGGAAGGGTGTAAGCAGCCGTTTTTCCAGTGCCTGTTTGTGCACAGGCGATTAAATCTTTTCCCTCTAAGATAACAGGGATTGTTAATTCTTGTATAGGGGTTGTTTCCTGAAAATTCATGGCATCTAATCCTTGCAACAATGAATCCTCTAGTTCCAGCTCGTCAAATCTCATCTTTTATATCTCTACTATTTATTTTTAATGCTGTCTTTTTCCTGTTTTAAGTGCAGCGACAGGAGAAAATTACACATAGATCTATCATCATGTCAATCCCTTCTGTTTGTTGCAAAGTTAAAAAAAAAATCATTTTATTCCCATTCACTCGTGGAATCTTTTAACTCCGAGATGGATGAGGATTTGAATATGATATTTTTCTTACTGATACGGCGTTGACGGTTGTAGTCTTGTAATGCTTTTAATGCTATTTTGCTTAATAACACGATTGCAATCAAGTTCGTTATGGCCATGATTGCCATGAATAAATCAGCAATATTCCATACAAGATCTAAGGCGGCAATAGATCCGAACATGACCATGCCTCCCACGATAATCCGGTAAAGTTGTAAGTAGGTTTTATTCTTGGAGATGAAAAATAAGTTTGTTTCGCAATATGAATAGTTACCCACGATGGAACTGAAAGCAAACAGGAGTATACATATGGCAATGAATTGTCCTCCCACGCTTCCGATTTGGTGGGATAGGGCCATTTGTGTTAGTTGAATTCCTTTCACCGTGCCGTCTAGCGGAACATCCGAAAGCAGGATGATGAATGCCGTACAGCTGCAAATGATTAACGTGTCGGTGAAAACACTAAGGGCTTGGATTAATCCTTGTTTTACCGGGTGGGAGACGGCTGCTGTTGCTGCCGCATTCGGGGCAGATCCCATACCTGCTTCATTTGAAAAAAGTCCTCGCCGGACACCTTGCATGACGACAGCTCCTAATCCCCCGCCTGCGAATTGTTCAAATCCTAATGCATTCGTGAAAATAGAACCAATGACATGGGGTAATGTTCCAAGGTGCGTGAATAAGATGAAAGCGGCAAGCAGAATGTATGCGATAGCCATAAGGGGGACGATGATCCCGGATATGACGGCAATCCGGTGTATTCCACCGAATATGACTAGTAGGGTGAACAAGGTTAAAATGATTCCCAGCCAGACACGGCTTGTCCCGAAGACTTCATGAAATGCCAAGGTAATGGTATTTGCCTGTACCGAGTTGAATACAAGGCCGAAGGTGATGGTAATGATGACTGCGAAAAGAATCCCTAACCAACGTTTTTTTAGCCCTTTTTCCATGTAAAAAGCAGGTCCCCCGATGAATGAACGTTCTCCTTTTTCTTTATATATTTGGGCTAGCGTGGATTCGATGAAGGCTGAGGCGGAACCAATGAGGGCGATGAGCCACATCCAGAATATAGCTCCCGGTCCTCCTAAGGCTAGGGCTGTGGCTACTCCTGCCAAGTTACCCGTGCCTACCCGTGAAGCGGTTGCGATACAAAATGCTTGAAAAGAAGAAACTGAATTTTTGGGGTTCTCGCTTATAATCCCGTCGCCAAGTAGACGGAACATTTCCCGGATATTTCGAAATTGTACGAATTTACTTTTGAAGGTAAAGTAGACCCCGATACAGATGAGCAGGGCTATTAGTATATAGGTCCAGATGAAATCATTGGTCGCTATAATCCAATTGTTTAAATCTTCCATAACCGCATCACGTATTTAATTACGAGTAAAATACGTGATGATACGGGTGAAAGTTGTAAAAATTAGATCATATTTTAAAGAAAAAGTTCACACCATTCTTCGAAACGAGCGGCAGTTTCTTCGCCATAAAAGGCCATTTCTGCCCGGATCTTACCTAGTTTCTTTTCCCGCGTTAAATTGGTCTTCGAATAGAACTTGTCGGCAAAAGCAATTAGTTTTTCTTCGAGAGTGACAGGAAGCATGTCCCGTTGAGGTAAAGGTAAATGATTCTTTTTGATCATTTCGAGTGATATACCAGCCCCGGTATGTCGTTCGCATACAAGGGCATGGCGCGGAAGACCTTCCGTGCGTAGCAGATCGGCACCTAGGTAACCGTGGCAGATGTAGGGATGTTCTCCGAAACAACCGATGTCTGGGGCCTTCGTGAGAAAAATCCCTATGTCGTGGAGCATGGCAGCCTCTTGAATGAAGGGTATATCCAGATCCATTTCGGGATGTCGGATAGCCAGTGATTGTGCCTTATCTCGAACGAGTTGACTATGTATGAGGAGGGATTGCCCGGCGAGGGAATCCAACATGTAATATTTACGAATAATATCTAATGGGTTTATCATTATTTGTTCTTTTTTTAAAACTTACAAATATAGATGTTTGTTCGTGAAAATGTCATGACTGTTTATTTTTAATATTTTCGGCTACTTGTAACGGGCCCCGATAGTACTCCAATCTATAATTGTCCATAGTTTTTCAATGTGTTCCGGACGGCGATTCTGGTAATCAAGGTAGTAGGCGTGTTCCCAAACATCGATTCCCAGTATTGGGGTGTAACCTTTCGTGATAGGGTTCCCGGCGTTATTTTCGGACAAAATGTATAATTTCCCTTTTTTATCTTTTGCGAGCCATACCCATCCAGACCCGAATAACGAGGTGGCAGCTGTTGTGAATTCTTTTTTGAAATTATCGAATGAACCCCATTCTTTCTCAATGGCTGAAAGTAGTGCTCCTGATGGGGTGTGTTCCGCTTTCGGGGAGAAAGAGTTGAAATAGATAATATGGTTTAACGCTTGTGCGGCGTTATTGAATATTGCCCCGGTGGAGTTCTTGACAATGGTTTCGAGGTCACAATTTTCGAATGGTGTCCCCACGATCAATTTGTTCAGGTTATCAATGTAAGTTTTCAGATGTTTACCATGATGTAGTTTTATGGTGGCTTCACTGATAACGGGAGTGAGGGCATTCATTTCGTAAGGTAAAGGTGGGAGGGAGAATTTCTCTTTCGATGTTTGTTGTTGAGCCCACAATGTCCCAATTGTTGTGACCAGAAGGGCAACTATCCATATCTTTTTGAAAGCTTGTTTTGTTTTCATCTTCTATTTTTCTTTTAAAGTTTATGTTATTTACGAATAAAAGTACATTTTGGTTATTAAAAAGTCCTCTAACTTTTATAATTTTGACCGTTTTTATGAAAGAGAGCGGTGGGGAGAACAAATGTGCAATTTCAAAATTTGAGTGTATGATCAGGATAAATGTTACAATTGAGGTGAAGAGCGAGGTTCGCGCTCAAGTTATGGAACTTTTGCGTGAGATGTCTGAATTGTCAAGGCAGGAAAAGGGGTGTATCGGGTACGAAATACTTGAAAATAATCGTTTGGATAACGTGTTGATGATCATAGAAACATGGGAAAATGAAACCTTGCTGGCTGTTCATAAAGGAAGTGATCATTTCGTGAGAATTATCCCGCGGGTTCGGGAATTGGCAACGGAAATGTGTAGCCAGAAGTTCACGGATATGGCAGCCGTGAACGAGGCTATCGTGGGACGTCGTAGCGTGAGAAATTATGCTCCGGACAAGGTGTGCGTGGAGACGATCGAGCGATTGCTGAGAGCGGCCATGTATGCGCCTTCGGTTAAAGATCGCCGTCCCTGGGAGTTTTTCGTGATAGAAGATCGGGAACATCTTGATACTTTGGCTGAGACTTTACCGGAAGGGATGGCTTTAAGAACAGCCCCGGCCGCGATTCTGGTTTGTTGTAATACCCGCCGGGCTGGGCTTGACGGGGGGAACTGGCCCCAAGAGCTGGGAGCGTGTGTCCAAAACCTGATGTTGCAGGCCTACGGGGAGAAACTGGGAACCACTTGGGTTGGAATTTATCCTCAGATGCACCGGGTTCATCAAGTGAAAACTTTGTTTCACTTGTCATCGGAATTCGTGCCGTTTGCCGTTGTGGCAATCGGGCGATCGGCAGACGAGCAATCGACTGTTCCCGAGCGTTATGACCCTTCGAAAATACATTTTATCACTCGTTAAAAATATTCGTGAAAAAATCACTAAAAAGAGAACCTTTTCATGTTTCAGTTCGTTAAATTAGGTACGAACATAAAAATTAAAGAATATGAAACATGAAACTTCAAATCTACTGATAGGGCTAGGTATTGGCGCTGTTGTAGGAGTTGCTGTAGGTTATTTAATGGTAGCTGATAATCGTAAAAAATTAGCGGAAGAATTTGATCATGCCGTGTCTAAAGTGAAGGAAGAGGTGAAGGACGTTTATTCAAAAGCAAAAAACAAGGCCGAGAACGTGAAAGAACACGTGACCGAGGATGTCAATCATGTAGCTGAAAAGGTTGCGGGGAAGACTGCTACGGAAACGAAGTAATAGCTTATGGAGAATATTGCCGAGAAGACGTTTGCTGAGTTGAAAGAGGATATTTCAACTTACGTGGAATTGAGGCTAGAGCTATTAAAATTGAATACATACGAAAGGGTTGCCAAGACAATGGCAGTCTTTTCGTATGGTATTGTTTTGGTTTTATTGGCTTTTTTTGCCATTTTATTTTTGTTCCTGGCGTTAGGTTTTTTCTTGGGAGAATTATTAGGTAGTATGGCTTTGGGATTCGTGTTGGTGGTTGGGATGTACCTGTTGTTGTTCGGGATAACGATGTTTTTCAAGAGAAAGATCACGTCTAAGGTGATGAACGAGATTATAACAGCAATGATGAGTAAGGATGAAAAAGATAATGAAGAGACAACCGACCCCGCTGGATATGTTGATGGCGGAACAGCGCCGGGTGCGTGAGAGTTGCCGGGTGCAGGAACAGAAAATAAACGAGGATTTTAAGTTCATACATGATCATTCCGGGCGGATTTTGTTTGCCGGGATTTCTTCTTTGTTTTTTTCTAAACGACGAGAACCTGTCGAGAATGACGAGAAGAAAGAAACGGAAGAACAAAATCCGATGTTGGGAATGATGTTTAAAAATATTCCACCTTTATTGTGGGAGGCTGCTTTGCCAATCCTTTTGCGTTGGGGAGTGGGACGGATCGGTAATTTGTTTAGAAGACGAGCCAAACGATAAAAGTTTAAAATTTAGAATGAAATTAAAAAGCGTGGTTCCCGTGTGGCTGGGATTTAAAATTTAGAATTTAAAGTCTAAAATAAACGACGAGTTTTGTTATCTTTGTATCCTCTATTCGGGTTATATTTCTGAAAATAATGGGTCAATTACGACCATTCCATCAAGAGGTGTTTTATTTTAATAGAAGGAGGATAAAGAGTTATGTCGAGTATTAATGCATCGCAGGTTTTGGAGACAAAGCCAGTCGGGAAGTTATTGTTACAGTATTCAGTCCCTGCAATCATCGGGATGACAGTAACGTCGTTGTATAATATTATTGATAGTGTTTTTATCGGGCATGGCGTGGGACCGTTAGCCATATCGGGTTTAGCGATCACTTTTCCCTTGATGAACCTGATTATTGCTTTTTCGACTTTGGTGGGTATCGGGGGGGCGACAATCAGTTCGATTTATCTCGGGCAGAAAGACACGGAGAAAACGAATTCTGTCTTGGGGAACGTGTTGTTGTTATGTGTGATTAACGGGTTTTGTTTCGGAGGATTGACCTTGATATTCTTAGATCCGATCTTGCATTTCTTTGGGGCTAGTCCGGCGACTTTACCTTACGCCCGGGATTTTATGCAGGTGATTTTGATAGGAAATCCGATTGCTTTTACTTTTATCGGTCTGAACAACGTGATGCGAGCCACGGGATACCCGAAGAAGGCTATGTTGAGTTCTTTACTGACCGTATTTGCCAATATTATTTTGGCCCCGATATTCATTTTCCATTTGGATTGGGGAATCCGGGGTGCAGCATTAGCCACGGTGATCTCCCAGTCGATCGGTTTAATCTGGATTGTGAGTCACTATCTGAATAAGAACACAACGATACGTTTTAAACCGGGAATATTTAAATTGAAAGGTCGGATTATCATGAGTATTTTTTCCATCGGGATGTCACCTTTTTTGATGAATGTGTGTGCCAGTTCGGTAGTCATTATATTGAATAACAGTTTTATGCGCTATGGTGGTGACTTGGCTATCGGGGCCTATGGGATTGTGAATCGGGTACTGACTTTGTTTATCATGATCGAAATTGGGGTGACACAGGGGATGCAGCCGGTAATCGGGTTTAATTACGGGGCGCTTCTTTTTGACCGGGTACGTAAGACTTTACGCTACGCTTTGATTGCTGGGGTTTCTATTATGACGTTTGGTTTTTTATTGAGCCAGTTGTTTCCCTCGGCAATTGTGGGGATGTTTACGGATAATCATGAGTTGATGGAATTATCTAAATTTGGCTTACGAGTGACTTGTTTGATGTTCCCTCTCGCGGGGTGCCAGATTATTATCACAAACTTTTTTCAATCCATTGGGAAAGCTAAAGTCTCCATATTTTTGTCTCTTTCCCGACAATTGTTATTTTTGATTCCGTTTTTGTTAATATTACCTCGTTTCTGGGGGATTACAGGCGTGTGGAGTAGTATGCCCATGGCAGATTTTATTTCTTTCATGACCACGATAGGCACGTTCATGTATTTTGTCAGAAAAGGGCTTTTGTTTAAAACTAATAAAACAATAGAATGAGAATAGTTCAGTTATTATTTGGCGTGTGGGTAGGGATATGTTTCCTTGCGTGTGGAGAGAAATCGGATTCTTTTACACGGGAGGAACGGGAACGCATCGGACATTCGGAAGAAGAGGGTATTATGCCTCTGTTTCTTGTAACAAACCGGGTAGATTCATTGTTCCTGCGTTTGCAGGCAAAAGAATTTGGGAAAGAAGATGTCGAGACGGAAACCTTTCGTGTTTTAAGATCACGTATGCTTGCTACCGTGAGGGATTCCTTGAACGAGGGAGTGGGTATTGCGGCTCCTCAAGTCGGTATATCACGTCAATTAGTTGCTGTGCAGCGTTTGGATAAAACGGGAGAGCCTTTTGAATTTTACGTGAATCCGGAAATCATTTATTTCTCTCAAGATACTGTTTTAGGGCAGGAAGGATGTTTGTCTATTCCGGGTCGGATGGGGTCGGTATATCGGTCTAAAGAGATTGTCGTGCGCTATCGGGATGAACTTTCTTTCGAGTGGAGACAAGATACGGTGAGAGAATTTACAGCTCGCATTTTTCAACACGAGATCGACCATTTGAATGGAATTCTGTACACGGATTATCTTCCGTGAGTTTTAAGGATATAAATAATAAACGGGTTCTCGATTTTCGGGAACCCGTTTATTAAAAAAAATGTCTATTCGTCGAGCGTTACGGCTCCTGAAAGAGCCACAGCCTCTTTATTACGGAAAGTCATGATCGGTGATACAGCCTCGTAAGCTGACATGATGTACTCGAAGAGTTGTGCCGTCACCAATTTTCCGCGTTCAGCTAATGAGAGTTTTAATTTAATCCCTGTGTCCTCGTCCTCTGAACTTTGTAATTCGGAAAGTTCCCCGAATTGTTTGGTTTCTAATAGATATTGCACCCGATGCAATTCATCTGATTCGAAAAATAACTCGTAATTTTTCTCGTCCCGGTTCTTACTGAATAAAGTTGTTTTCATCTTCTTGTGTGTTGTGTGTGTGTGTATATATATACAACGTTCCCAGCGTTGCTCTGTTTTTTTATATCAAAGGATAACACTTAATCGTGTAAACATCTTGTATTAGTACAAGATACGTGCCATATATACGTGAGGTTTCAAATAATTAACAAACAGAGTTCATGGAAATATCGCTTGGGGTGCGATATGAATACTTCGTGTATTCCTGCGTGATCTGCCTCCTTGTTAATGGTAAGACTTTCATTTGCCTGTTTGTAGACCCCGTCCAGCATCACCCGAACCCGGCAGGGTAGCTCTGATCTTGTCATGCTGACAAGTGAAGTCCGGATTAACGGGCTGGGATATTGATTCTGAAAATCAAGGCTTTGTCCCTTGTTTATGGAGTCATGTAATTGTGCTAGTTGGTAGGTCACCGCTGTATGTTGAGATTCTGTCATGATCAATCCCATGGCAACATTGCTGAGTTGTGTTACCACAAGAATGAGGATACTATGTAATATGAATCTTATCATACTTAGTGTTTGTTTCAAATTTAAAGAATATAAATTGCATTTGCAATGTTTTTCTTCTTTTTTCTATCGATCTATATAAAAATAAGTATTTTTACTACCGGAAATTGTTTTTTTGTTTCGAAAAGGTTACAAATTAACATTTCATATACCCCATCATTCTACAATTTATGTGGATTTATTACTCATTTATAATTTTTTTACGATAGAAGTTGAAAAAAGATATAGAATAATAAATAATTTTGGAACTCGGATTGCATTATAAAGCGAACTTGATGGAAATAAAAAGTAAACAGGAAAATTTTAGGTTGCGGGAGTGGAAGTTGTCGGATATAGTATCATTAGTGAAACATATTAATAACGTGAAAATATGGAATAACGTGCGGGATGGACTTCCATACCCGTATACAATGTTGGATGCTGATAAGTATATCCGGATGGTACAGGCTCAACCTTATGTTCAAAATTTTGCCATAGAGGTAGCGGGAGAGGCCGTGGGAGGAGTTGGGATCGTACCCTTGACAGACGTGGAGCGCCTTAGTGCAGAGGTCGGTTATTGGCTGGGTGAGGACTATTGGGGGCGGGGAATTACGAGCGAGGCTGTTGCGTTGTTGGTTGATTACGTGTTCCGGGAAACCGAGATTATTCGTTTGTTTGCCTCTGTTTACGAGTATAATTCGGCCTCGATGAAAGTGTTGGAAAAAGTCGGTTTTACCAGACAGGCTATTTTGCGTGATGCTGCGATTAAAAACGGACGGGTGATAGATATGTATTATTATGATCTGATAAAGCGTGAAATATGAAAAAGCGAGTGTCATATTACGGGGATACTTCCCGGATGAGGGAGGAGCTATTACCTCGTTTAAAATACAAGAATTTTAGAGAAGGATTGGAAACACTATAAAATAAGAATCATGATGAAGTACGGCGTTTTATTGATTTTAGTAGTGATGGCTGTTTCGTGTGTCACTCCCAGTTATATGCATTTATACGAGTCCCCGAAAAGTTTGGATTTCACGACGGGTAAATGGTTGGTGACGAACGTGGAAACTCAGTTACCTCTCATGTACAGGGAAGGGTTGACACGTGATCTATTAAAGGAATTGAAAAAAATGGGAGGGGATTCTATTTATTTTTTAAATGATATATCCTTGAAATACCTGTCTCATGACAAACTCACTTTTGAGTTGTCTCCCGAAGTGATGGAGACGTTGAAGAAAACGACGGATTACAAGTATGTGGTGACTGCCACGGCTCGAAAAGTGCGTAATGAGGTCAGTGATTTGATTTATCCCGGGGGACCACTTTCTTACCAGAAGAGCGAGTCGGAAGTCTGTATTGCCGTGTATGATGTCTCCTTGGGAGCCCGGATTTATTTTCAGCGAATAATAGCATCCGTGACTCTGGATGCGGGAGACGAGCAAGTTGTGTTTGCTCGTTCGGCTGGTACATTATTATATAATGCAATGAAAAAAGGGCTGAAGGATATAAAAAAGAATTCCCGGAAGGTAAAGAAAGGACGAGGTGGGAAGTAATGGTATTGACAGTCTATTTCGCCCGTGTCTTGCCGTAGTCTCGTTAATATGATGATTGTATGAGAACATGATATCGGGAACACATTAATTCCCCGTATCGTTGACCTATCGTTAATCTATCGTTAACCTATCGTTAACCTCTTAGCGAGACATAGGCGGGATACCGGTGTATTTACCTTGAGATACAGAGAGATCCAAATGCAAGATTGCCATGAAATCTCGTGATAGACTAAATACTAATTAACAAATAAAAAAGACCGCAATCCATGTTGCGGTCTTTTTGTATATTTAGAAAGTCTTATTACCAAGCGAACATAGGTCTGTCGCTCATCATGGCGTTTACTTCTTTCTTTACTTGTGCGATTACGGTTTCATCGTCCGGGGCGCTCAATACTCTGTCGATCATGTCCACGATGATAGGCATATGTTCTTCCTTCAAACCACGGGTAGTGATTGCCGGGGTTCCTACACGGAGACCTGATGTAGAGAACGGGGTACGGGTATCGAACGGAACCATGTTCTTGTTGATCGTGATGTCAGCTTTAACAAGCGTGTTTTCAGCTTTCTTACCGGTTAATTCCGGGAATTTGGTTCTCAGGTCAATCAACATGGAGTGGTTGTCGGTACCACCGGAAACAACTTTATAACCTTTTTCCACGAATGCTTTGGCCATAGCTCTGGCGTTAGCTAGCATTTGTTTTGCGTATTCGGTGTACTCTTCAGACAGCGCCTCTCCGAAAGCAACAGCCTTAGCAGCGATCACGTGTTCAAGCGGTCCACCTTGTTGTCCCGGGAATACGGCAAAGTTGATTACTTGTGACATCATCTTGATCTCTCCCTTCGGAGTTTTTAATCCCCAAGGATTTGGGAAATCTTTCGGAAGAAGGATCATACCACCACGAGGTCCGCGAAGGGTTTTGTGAGTGGTTGTGGTTACGATGTGGCAATATTCCATCGGGTTGTTCAATAAACCTTTGGCAATCAAACCGGCAGGGTGAGACATATCGCACATTAACAAAGCACCTACTTTATCAGCGATTTCGCGCATACGTTTGTAATCCCAGTCGCGAGAATAAGCGGATGCTCCGGACACGATTAATTTCGGTTTGTGTTCCAAAGCCAATTGTTCCATCTCGTCATAGTCAACCATCCCGGTTTCTTCTTTCACGTGGTAAGCTACCGGGTGATAGTTAATACCGGAAAGATTCACGGGAGATCCGTGTGAAAGGTGACCACCATGAGCCAGGTCAAGACCCAGGAAGGTATCGCCGGGTTTCATGCAAGCGAAAAACACGGCAGCGTTAGCTTGTGCGCCGGAGTGTGGTTGCACGTTAGCGAATTCAGCACCGAATAATTGGCAAGCCCGATCGATAGCCAGTTGTTCTGTCTGGTCAACGATTTGGCAACCACCGTAATAACGGGCTCCGGGGTATCCCTCTGCATATTTGTTGGTCAGGCAAGATCCCATAGCCTGCATTACTTGCTCGCTCACGAAGTTTTCAGATGCGATTAATTCAAGTCCTTCTTTTTGACGATGACATTCTTTGTCAATCAGGTCGAAAATTTGAGTGTCTCTTTTCATTATTTAGATTTTTAATACTATAGACGTTTATAAATCTAGGCCAAAATTATACTAATCGTGCATGTAAACAAAGTATTTGGCAACTTTTTTTCATCTCTTGTTTTTTAATTTTCGAATATTTGTGTACGTTTGTTGTATATAAAATTTATTTGATTATGGAAAATCCCTTTAGCGTAGAAAAACTGGTCAGACCGACTTTTCTCACTGTACTTTGTATCTTGACATTTATTGGTAGTGGGTGGGGCTTAATTAACAATTTGTTCCAGTTAGCCATGTTTACACCGGAGCGCTTAGTCGTCCAGATTCAACAGATAACGAATATGGCGGGAGCCGAAGTCCAACCTTCATGGGTTTCTTCTATCATGAGTTCGTCCTTGGAGGTGTTACAAACGACCATAATGCACGGGAAAGCAATTTACTCGTTAGCTGCCTTGTGTGCCGTGATCAGTTTGATCGGGGCTTTCATGATGTACAAGCTAAAAAGGAATGGTTTTTATTTATACGCGATTGCGCAGATCGGCCAGTTGTTTATCCTGCCGATTTATTCCGGTTGGAATAGCGTCGTGGTGATTTCCATGGCTATGTCCGGATTCTTAGCGTTGGTATTTATCATCTTGTATGGGTTGAATTATAGTAAGCTGAAGTATTGATAATTTGAACGTATATTCCCTTCTGAAAGGGATTTGTGCTTGGCATGATACATGTCATTAAACGATCGTTTATTGATATGTATTTTTTTTATTGCCGGGGATTCAGGAAAAAGAATTAAATAATTGAAAATGAATTTTTAAGAAAATGATTGAAAAGTCGATTTAATCCGTTTTATTTGCAACTATTATATGATCATTTCTTAATACAATCGTTTATGATGTTTGATACTTCTAAATCAGGGGGATGCACTGAAAGAGTGAATTATTTGAAGAGAGGTTTTCTGTTTTATATGTGCGCCTCTTGTATGTTACTCGCTCAATTTGCGATCTATCTCGTGAATAGTAATTATTGGGAATCTTTGAATTTTGTCGGGGGCTTTTATTATCTGATGGCGGCATTGGGGCAAGCTTTTCTTTTCAATTTGATCCCTTGGGTTATTTTATATATTCCCTTCACGTGGTGGCGGCAGATGCGGAAGGTCGGTACCATTCTGTTCACCTGTGCTATATTTTTATTGAACGTGCTGGCCTATCTGAACGGGATTGTTTTCCAGTTGTATAAATTTCATATCAACGGGTTTGTGCTGGATCTGGCTTTTGGTGGGGGAGGAAACCAAGTATTCGTGTTTAATAATACTTTGGTCTTGCATGGGGTTCTTATCGGGTTACTTATTTTGTTGTTTACTTTAGCGGTCGTTTTTATCGCTTACCGGTATGCCCGGTATGTTACTTCTAAACAGGTGAAAATCGGTATTTATCTTTTCCTGTTCTCCTGTATCGCTCCCCAGTTAACCCATGCTTATGCTGCTGCGGCTAACGTGAATTCGATCACGGAAGTATCGGCTTGTTTACCGCAATTTTATCCTTTGACAGCCAATCGTTTGATGTTAAAGTTGGGTGTGGTCAAAAAGGAGGACTTATATGTGAATAACCCGGATAAAGGGAAGGGGCATAGTTTCGTGTACCCCCTTCATCCGCTGGAAAAAGTGGATAGCGTGAAACCGTTGAATATTATTTATCTTATTCTGGATTCATGGAATTTCAGGACTTTTACACGGGAGTGTTGTCCTAACATCCGGGCTTTTGGTGATCGTTCCGCGGTATTTAATCGTCATTTAAGTTCCAGTAATGGTACGCGGGGTGGGATATTCGGTCTGTTTTTCGGTATTTCCGCAACATACTGGCAAGATTTTGAACGTACGGGTGTACAGCCTTTGTTTATCGAGAATTTACTGGAAAATGGGTATGATATAGAGACGTTCGCCAGTGCGACGCTTGTTAATCCTCCTTTTTATCGAATCGTCTTCGGAGACGTGAAAGATATTCGCAAGGAAACCCCGGGAGCAACTCCTTTTGATCGGGATAACAGGATCACGGAAGATTTTTTGAATTATCTGGATGAGCGAAAGGATGTGAATAGACCGTTCTTTTCTTTTGTATTTTATGATTTGTTGCATGCAATAGATATTCCGGCTCCTTATCGTAAAAAATTTCAGCCCTCGTGGGACTATGCCAATTATCTGGCTTTAAATAATAATTTGGACCCGGAACCGTTCTTTAACCTGTACCGTAATTGTGCCTATTACGTGGATTCACTTGTGGGAAAGGTGGTGAATAAACTGGAAGCGAACGGGTTGTTGGATAATTCCGTGATCGTTATTACCGGGGATCATGGGCAGGAGTTTAACGAGAATAAGAAGAACTTTTGGGGACATGGAAGTGATTTTTCGAACGCACAGGTGCATGTCCCGTTTATCCTGTATTACCCGGGGAACAATCCCGGCGTGTACTCGCACAGAACGTCTCATTATGATGTGACGCCGACTTTAATGAAACGGGTGTTGGGGGTAAAGAATCCCGCGGAAGATTATTCTATGGGAAGAGATTTGTTTGATCCCGAACGCCAGCCTTTTCATCTAGCCGGAGACCCGCAGAATTACGCTTTTATCATGGATAACGTGATTTACGAGAAGAAAGTGGCTGGGAATATCCAAGTGACGGATTCTTTGTTGAATCGTCTTTCCCGGAATCAGATAAATTCAGGATTGCTGCTTAAAGCGATCGAATTCAAGAATATGTTTTTAAAGAAATAAAAAAGCTGCTTGTGAAAGCAGCTTTTTTTATTTTTATTATCCTCCGAAGTTATCGTACATCACGTTTTCATCCGGAACTCCAAGGTCGTACAGCATTTTGGTTACTGCCGAGATCATCATAGGAGGACCGCAGAGGTAATATTCAATATCTTCCGGGTTTTCATGATTCTTCAAATAATTCTCGAAGATTACTTGATGAACAAATCCCGGTTTGTAAGCCACTCCGGCTGCGTCAGCCACGGGATCCGGTCTGTCGAGAGCCAGAGTCCAGTGGAAGTTCGGGTTCTCTTCTTGAATCTTGTTGAACTCGTCCACGTAAGGAGCTTCTTGCAAAGCACGTGCGCCGTACCAGAAAGTAACTTTACGATCGGTGTGCATCGTGTGGAAGAGGTTGAAGATGTGTGAACGCATAGGGGCCATACCGGCACCACCACCGATGAACATCATCTCGTTGTTCGTGTCTCTCAAGAAGAACTCTCCGTAAGGTCCGGAAATACTTACTTTATCTCCCGGTTTACGAGAGAAAATGTAAGAGGAACAGATACCGGGGTTCACGTTGGCAAAACCACCGATAGCTTTGTCGAACGGGGGAGTTGCGATACGAATGTTCAGCATGATAATGTTACCCTCTGCCGGGGAGTTTGCCATGGAGTAAGCACGGTAGGTTGCTTCCGGGTTGTGCATTTTAAGATCGAACATTTTCATGCGTTCCCAGTCAGCCTTGTACTTCTCGTCAATATCGAACGTCTTGAAGTCAACGTCGATAGCAGGCACATCAATCTGGATATATCCTCCGGATTTGAATTTCAAGTTTTCGCCTTCCGGTAATTTTACCACGAATTCTTTCAAGAAGGTAGAGATATTTCTGTTGGAAACCACTTCGCACTCCCATTTCTTGATTCCGAGAACTTCTTCCGGAATGTGCATTTCAATATTCTCTTTCACTTTTACCTGACAAGCCAAGCGCCAGTTATCGTGTTGTTGTTTGTAGGAGAAGAATCCCGTTTCTGTCGGTAGGATAGACCCTGCTCCGGATTCAACCTGACAACGACACATACCGCATGAACCTTTACCTCCACAAGCCGAAGGGAGGAAGATTTTGTTGTTTCCAAGGGTGGCTAATAGCGTGGACCCCGGTTCGGTTACCAATTCCTTTTCGCCATGATTAATGTCAACTTTCACCTCTCCTTTGGGAGTCAGTTTGGCTTTGGCGAACAAAAGCATACCCACGAGAATCAGTGTTACGATGAGGAACACGATGACCCCTGACATGACAATTGTTGTATTTATTGCTAATAACATCATTTTTAATTTTAGATTTTATGATTTTAAATTTTAAATTGAGGACTCCAGAGAAATTTACAATCTAAAATTTGCAATTTAAAATTACTTTACAGGTTAATTCCCAAGAAACTCATGAATGAAATAGCCATCAATCCGGTCACGATAAAGGTAATACCGATACCTCTAAGTGGGGCGGGGATGTTTGAATATTTCAGTTTCTCACGAATAGCGGCGATTCCCACGATGGCGAGTAACCAGCCGATACCTGAACCCAAACCGAAAGCCGTTGCCTCTCCAATGTTAGCATATCCTCTTTCCTGCATGAACAAGGATGCACCCATGATGGCGCAGTTTACGGCGATCAACGGAAGGAAGATTCCTAATTGGTTGTAAAGTGTCGGAGCAAATTTTTCAACTACCATTTCTACTAGTTGAACCATGGCGGCGATAACCGCGATAAACATGATAAAACTCAAAAAGCTCAAGTCGATGTTTGCTGCACTTTCACCTAATAACCAGCTTAAAGCACCGGCTTTCAACACGAAGTTATCCAGCAAATAGTTTACCGGGACGGTGATTAATAACACGAATACAACGGCAATACCTAATCCGAATGATGTCTTCACGGTCTTTGATACGGCAAGGTATGAACACATACCGAGGAAGTAAGCAAAGATCATATTATCGATGAATACGGACCGTACAAATATATTTAATAGATTTTCCATATCGTTATTTCACTTTTAGTTGACTATTTCTGTTCTATTAAATCCTTGTTCTTGGAACGGTGAACCCAAATGATCAGACCCACCAGCATCAATGCCATCGGGGGAAGGATCATTAAACCGTTGTTTTGATAACCCCAATCGTAGAATATTTGTGGGATTACTTTTACCCCGAACAAAGTTCCGGATCCAAGTAGTTCACGGAAGAAAGCCACGATAACGAGGATTAAACCGTATCCTAGACCGTTACCAATACCATCAAGTAATGAAGGCCACGGTTTGTTGCCCAAGGCGAAAGCCTCGATACGTCCCATGATGATACAGTTTGTGATGATCAACCCGACGAACACGGATAATTGTTTACTTACCTCGTATGCGAACGCCTTCAGTATTTGGTCCACCATGATTACCAAAGCGGCAACCACGACCAGTTGCACGATGATACGTATGCGTGTCGGGATTGTATTTCTCAGTAGCGAAAGAATCACGTTAGAGAATGCCGTTACGGCTGTAACCGAAAGAGCCATCACGATGGCGGGTTCTAATTTTGCAGTTACGGCAAGAGCAGAACATATACCCAATATCTGTACCAGAACAGGGTTATTTTTGCTCAAGGGGCCGAGTAACAAGCCTCGGTTCTTAGCTGAAAATAATGTTTCTTTATCGCTCATTATTGTATTTGTTTTAAGAATTGTTCGTAACATTTTAAGTAGTCGCCAATCATGGTTTCAACACCTTTTGAAGTGATTGTTCCTCCTGAGATTGCGTCTACTTCATGAGCTCCGGTAGCGTTTCCACCTTTTTTTACAGTGATGGCTTTTAACGTGGAGTTCTCAAAAATCGTTTTCCCGCTGAATTGTTTTTGGAAAAAGGGTTGAGTGATCTCAGCTCCAAGTCCGGGTGTTTCTCCTTTGTGATCGAACAGAACTCCGTAAACCGTGTTCTTATCTTCGTTTAAAGAAATGTAACCCCAAACAGGCCCCCAAAGCCCAACTCCATAGGTCGGCAGGATATACTTGATGGCCCCGTCAATGTCGGCTACGAATACAGGGAATTTGACATCTGCTAATGCTTTGTCATCTTTGATCGTTTCTGAAAGCAATTTTCCGTCTTTCAATGCTTGTTGAAGTTCCGGATTTTTAAGTGCTTTCTGAAGTTTCTTACCTTCCGTCGGGATGTCCACGGCGAAGGCGTTTCCTTCAATAGCCTCACCCTTGTAGTTCAGAATGAATTGTTTCGTGATGATTTTGTTGAACAATTCAGCCGAAGTCTCCGGGGTAGAACTAACATTTACAGAACTCAGAATGTTTTGTCTCTTCTCGTTCTCTATATTCTCATCTTGGTATGGCTTTAGTGAAAGAGACACTATCGCCAGAATGGCTGCAACTACGACAACCAAAATGATGGAATAGATAAAGGTATATGTATTTCCTTGTTTGTTCATCTCGTTATTAATTTTAAATTTTAGATTTTAGATTTTAAATTCGTATCAGAATAAATTTACAATTTAAAATTTAAAATCTACAATTGCATCGCTTTAGCTCTTTTCAGTCTGCGCTTGATGTTACCTTGAACCACAAACCAGTCAATAAGCGGAGCAAAGGTGTTCATTAACAGGATGGCTAACATCATTCCTTCCGGGTAACCGGGGTTTAGTGTACGAATAAGGATGGCCATGACACCTAAAATGAAACCGTATATCCATTTTCCTCTTTCCGTTTGTGCCGATGTTACAGGGTCTGTTGCCATGAATACGGCTCCGAAAGCAAAACCACCCATGATTAAATGAGTAATCGGGGTTATTGCCGCATACGGGTTGCTTGCGGGTAACGTGTAGTTAAGTAATAAAGCCATACAGTAACCTCCAATGAAAGTGGAAAGCATGATTTTCCAACTCCCGATTCCGGTGGCAATTAACAAGATGGCCCCGAGCAATATACAGAAGGTTGATGTTTCTCCCACTGAACCTGGGATCAATCCCCAGAACATGGAAGACATGTCATATGTCGTGGGTAGACCTTGGGCAGCCTCGGCAAGCGGGGTCGCTTGCGAGAACCCGTCGGGCATTCCGGCGATCCATACTTTATCCCCTGAAATCATGGAAGGGTAGGAGAAGAAGAAGAAGGCACGGGCTAACAATGCCGGGTTCCAGATGTTCATTCCGGTACCACCGAAGATTTCTTTACCGATAATCACGGCGAAGGCGGTGGAAACTCCCACCATCCAAAGGGGTGCGTTGATCGGCATAATCATCGGGATTAATAAACCGGATACGAGGAATCCCTCGTTGATCTCGTGTCCCCTGATTTGTGCTGCGGCAAATTCAATACCCAATCCGACCACGTAGGAAACGATGATCATGGGTAACACTCTCCACAGCCCATAGAAGAATAACTCGAAGAAATCGGTATCGGCCAGAGTACCCATTGCGTTGAAATGCTGGTATCCCACATTATAGATACCGAATAAAAGGGCCGGAATAAGAGCCAGTACGACAATGATCATGGTTCTTTTCAGATCGATCGCATCCCGGATATTACAGCCCGAAGATGTCGTGCGGTTAGGCACGAAAAGAAAAGACTCAAAACCCGTGAAAACAGAATGCAACTTGTATAGTTTGCCTCCCTTTTCAAATTTTGGCTTTTGCTTATCTAGATAGTTGCGTAAAAAATTCATCTTTATAATTTTAAATTTTAGATTTTAGATTTTAAATTTTGAATCGTGTCCCATCAAGGAATTGACAATTTAAAATTTGCAATTTAAAATTAGCTTAGTTCTTTTATCATTAACTCTATACCTTTTTCTAGTATTTCCTGAACCGGGGTTTTAGAGGTACAAACGAACTCGCATAAAGCCATATCTTCCGGGACAACCTCGTACATTCCCAGTTGTTCCATCTTGTCCAAGTCCTCTGCCAGTACTGCTTTCAGCAGGTAAACGGGAAGGATGTCCATGGGAAGGACTTTCTCGTATTGTCCGGTCACCACGAATGCTCTTTCTTCCCCGTGATAGTTGGCATCAAGAGTGTACTTCTTGTTCGGGCATAAGAAAGAGGGGAAAGTTTTTGATATGGAGAATTTGTTGAAACCGGGAGTTGCCCAACCCAAAAATTCGTAATTATCACCTTCGGGGATAACGGTTACCATATTATTATAGAATCCGAGGTAGTTCTCTTCAGTTACCTTGTACCCCGTGAGCACGTTACCGGAAATAATACGTTGATGAACTTGATTCTTCAGTTTCCCATTCACGATACAACCGATTTTTGCCCCCAGAATGGTTTTGTAATAAGCAGGCTTTTCAACTTCTGAACCTGCGAGAGCAATCGTCTTGCGGGCGTCGAATTTTCCGGAAGTGAATAATCGTCCGATAATGGCAAGATCCATAGCATTTACCACCCAAACGATTTCCCCTTTGTTGATTGGGTTCAGATGATGAATCTGGATTCCTGCATTTCCTGCCGGGTGTGGTCCTGCGAAATAATTTACATCCACGTTTTTCAGCTTGGCGAACACGGATGTTGAAGGAGTCCCTTCTTTCAAGTTCAAATTCGCATTTTTACCGCATAATTTTTTTAAGCAATCGATTCCGGATTGGAGTGCGGTTAATTCATCTGCAAGAGTAATGTCGAAATCCGGAGCGAGAGGAGCGGAATCAAAACCGGACACGAATATCGCCTTCGGCATATCAGCCGGGGTCGCAATGATGTCGTACGGACGTTGTTTGATCATGGGCCAAACACCGCTGTCAAGTAATTTTTCGATGACTTCGTCTCTGGAAAGTTTGTTCACGTCTGCTGCCCCGAAATCCTTGTATTGGATTTCGGCATCCGCTTTAATCACGACCTCCAGTAACTTCCTTCTTTCTCCTCTGTTTACGGTTTCGACTGTACCGCTAACAGGTGATGTGAATTTGACTTCAGGTCTGTACTTGTCGATAAACAACACGTCACCCGCTTTCACTTGATCGCCTGCCTTTACTGCAAGTTTGGGAGTAAGTAGACGGAAATCTGTTGGTTTTACCGCATAGAAATCACATCTCTCGATGTTTTTCACCAGATTTTCGGCTTCTCCTTTTAACTTGATATCAAGGCCTTTTTTCAGTTTTATAACCTTGGACATTGTTTTATTATGTTTTTGATATGTAGATAATTATTTCTAATTCACCCTGTAATTGTTTATTTTAAAAATACGTGCAAATATATAATCAATTATTGAATTTATTCAGTAATTCAAAAGTTAATTCATCCCTTTAGATGTTTTTTTTTACTGCTCGATTTCTCAAATAAATGAATGTTTGAATGAGGTGAGGTTTATTGATGAAATTCCCTTTTGGCATGGTATTTGTAGAAAAAATGAGAAAACTAATGAGTACTAATTATCCAAAATGGTGGTTGAATTATGAAAGGAATATTTTTTTGTTGTGTATTAGCAATATGGATGACTTCGTGCAAGTCGGCAAAGGAGAGCGTTTCTCTGACTGGGGTGAAATGGGTTGCGGAGAGTTTGAACGGGAAAGAGATTAAATTCAAGGAAGGTGGGAGCGAGGTGTTCATCACGCTTGAAAGCAGTGATAAAAAAGTATTTGGAAGGGCGGGATGTAATCGCTTTTTTGGTGTTTACGAACAAAACGAGTCGCAATTGACTTTTAGCGGGATGGGAGCGACCAAGATGGCTTGTCCTGATATGGATATTGAAACAAGTTTTTTCAAGGTTCTGGAAGATACGAAGAGTTTTATCATAAAGAATGATAAGTTGACGCTGAAAGATAGTAATAACGTGATTGCGGTATTTAAAGCGCAAAAAGAAACTCCTAAAGAGGAATAAGACAAAGTTTATAGTTTGATTTTTCGTGTAGTAAAAAGAGTGTCAAAATTTATTTTTGACACTCTTTTAGTTTATAAGGTTTGTAAAATCCATAAGGTTTATAAACTTTTTTAAATCACTTCCGCAACAACAAAAGTACTTCCCCCGATGTATATCATATCCCGGTTGCTGGCGGTTTCACGGGCGGCTTGATAGGCTGCTGCAACTGTCGGAAAGGTTTCCCCGTGAAGATGATTTGCCCGGGCTTTCTCGGCTAAAATTTTCTCATCCATAGCCCTGGGGATGGATGCTTTGCAGAAATAATAAATAGCATTTTTGGGCAAGATGTGCAACACGCTGTCCACGTCCTTGTCGTTTACCATCCCGATCACGAAATGGAGTTTTTCATACGTGCAGGTTTTTAATTGGGCGACAATCTCGGTCAGTCCATCGATGTTGTGCCCGGTGTCGCATACCGTATAGGGCGTTTGTGATAATTCTTGCCAACGTCCAAGCAATCCCGTGTTGCGAATCGTGTTGGCTATGCCGTTGTATATGTTTTGATCGGAGATGTGCAAGTCATTGTTTCTTAGGCTTAGAACTGTTTCCAGAACAGCCGGGATGTTTTTTCGTTGATAAAGTCCTTTTAGGTCTGCTTGCACGGGGGCAAACGTGATCCCGTTTTTGTTTTCCAGCCGGTAGGCGTTTTTATTATCTCGTGTTACTTGCCAGTTTTCGGATGCAAATTCAAGGGTGGTTTCACACTCTTTTGCTTTTTCAATAAAGACAAAGTCAGTGGTGGAGTCTTTCGTCCCGATGATTGCGGGAACGCCGGGTTTGATAATCCCCGCTTTTTCGTGTGCGATTTTTTCCAGCGTATCACCGAGAAGGGCCATGTGATCGAATGAAATATTCGTGATCACCGAGGCCAGAGGGGTAATGATATTCGTGGAGTCCAGTCGACCCCCGAGTCCGACTTCGATAACGGCAATATCAACTTGTTGGTCTGCGAAATATTGGAAGGCCATAGCTACTGTCATTTCGAAGAAGGATGGTTTGATCCCGGCGAAAAGTGATTTGTTCTCTTCTACGAAATTGATCACGTATTGTTCCGTGATCATCTCCCCATTTATTTTGATACGTTCACGGAAATCTTTCAAATGCGGTGACGTGTATAGCCCGGTTTTATATCCGGCTTCTTGTAATATGGAGGCCAGCATGTGAGACACTGAACCCTTACCGTTTGTACCCCCTACGTGGATGGTCTTGAATTGTTTGTGCGGAGAACCGAAGTGTTCATCCAGTTTTAACGTGTTGTCCAGATTGGCTTTGTATGCGGCCTTACCTTCTCTTTGGTACATGGGAAGCTGGGCAAATAACCATTCTAATGTTTCCTTGTAGTTCATGTATATTCTTTTAAATAAACTGGTTCATTCTGTTGTGCGGGCAAAAATACTAAAAATATACGGTGGGTGTGAATTCGGGCTTTGATATTTCTTTTCAGTGAAAAAAGGTGTGTGTTTGAGGATGAAAATGTTAATAAAATATAAGAAGTGTGTGGAGTTGATTTCGTACGAATATGGAATAAATTCGGGAAATGTAGGCTGTACGGTGTGTTCTTTTCGTGTATTTCATTTGACGAGCGTGGGGTGTGAGGTGAAGAGAGGGTGTGTGCTGGTGGAGATGGTGTATGTATTTGACGAAATTTCACTAACTTTAAACCCGGAATTAGTATGTTATGATGAGAAAACGTGCTAATTATTGCGGTAACGTATGTGTTGCATTTGGGAAAATAAAAATGAAATAGAGATATGGGAAAGGAAGTACAGGCAATCTTGAATCTTTTGAGTGAAGGTGTCATCGTCGAGGGGAATATTCAAACGCCAAGGGATATACGGATTGACGGCACGCTTGTCGGGACTGTTTATGCTGACGGTCGTTTGATCCTCGGACCTTCTTCTCATGTTACGGGAAAAGTCAATTCTCCGAATATTGATGTGTTCGGGAGCGTGGAGGGGGATATAGTTTCAACCGGTATTGTCGTGTTAAGGGCAAAATCAAACGTGAAGGGAACGATCTCCACTGCAACTATGGTTGTTGAGGCCGGGGCTGTGTTTAACGGGGAATGTAATATGATTGCGTCGACCAAAGGTGTTGTTCGTCCGGAAACGACAGAAAAGAAATAATGCAAATTCTTTGTGTCGGATTTCACCGAAAAGATATAACTTTGCAGAAATTATAGAACGTTATATGGCTAATGATAGTAAAGTTGTTCCAGTTCCGGTTTTGAGGCGTATGCCCGCTTATCTTTCTTTCGTGAAAACATTGCAAAAGCAGGGAGAGAAGTACGTCTCGTCAACAAGAATTGCCGAATACATGGAAATAGACGCCACGCAAGTGACGAAAGATCTGTCGCATACCGGTATCTCCGGTAAAACTCGTGTTGGTTACGAAGTGGATAATTTCGTGGAGATACTGGATGACTTTCTTGGTTTCAACAAGATTAATAACGCTTTTCTAGTTGGGGCAGGTTCGTTGGGATGTGCCTTGTTGCAGGATAAGGGATTGAGAAATTTCGGATTGAATATACAGAAGGCTTTCGACGTGGACAAGTCTAAAATAGGGACAAAGATTAATGATGTCGAGATTTTTCACGTGGACCAGTTCCGGGGAATGCCGGGAGAATGTAACGTGGCGATAGGTATTATTACCGTTCCGGCTGAATGTGCCCAGAACGTGGCCGATTTAATGGTTGCCTGGGGAATTAAAGCTATTTGGAATTTTACCCCGGCCCGGATTAAAGTGCCTGCTCATATTGCCGTACAAAATACGACAATATACACGAACTTGGCCATTTTATTTAATAAATTGAACGGGCAGGAATAGCTTTGTCAATTTTAGATCCCAGCTGCACGAGACGGCGCTTTTTATCTTTTTAGTTTCCCAATTATCTCCTTCGGCTCCCCCTTGCACGGGGGGAGAGTTGATTGTCAAGCGGCTTCCCCTCATTTTTTCTCATGCTAAACCCCATGCGTTACGTTTTAGGATAGTGTTTCAAAAAGTGTGTAAATCCTTTCTTTTTTCATCTTTGCAAATCTA
>OKWJ01000054.1_pt1 | contig 173617 bp, 164 predicted proteins | sample 1607121 | NCBI WGS metagenome assembly OKWJ01 (sample SAMN04414080, study PRJEB24778) | human gut metagenome | material: faecal | host: Homo sapiens | reverse complement strand
CAGCGTCATGATTGCCTCCGCTGTCTTTGAACGAGCTCGTCTCTTCTTTTTCCAAATTTAACGTTGCTAGGGAACCCGTTATGGGAGATTTGGTAGATTTTTAGTCAACTAGCCATACCCCGTGATCGTTATTGGATTTGTGGTCATGAACTGCGGAGCTACGATAGCGGCCATCACGCAGCCCGGAGCAGCTTCCAAAGCACGGCGAAACGCCGGTGAAATTGTTCTGTTTCGAAGCAGAAGCCATCCGATCAGGCGCGTGGAATAGGTGGCGCAGAACATGGCAAAAATCGTGAGTGCCTCACGAACATTAGGCAGAGACCAAATATCGGCAATCGGTGTTTCCATAAAAATTCCTTAGCCGGCTTGGTTTTCTGAATGTAGAGGCAGAAAGGCTGCAAGCACGAGCCCCGTCAGCGTTCCCAAAAGGACGCACCAGTGCGATGCCAGCCAGAAACTGCAGACGGCCGAAACGATACCGCTTGCCGTCAGAGGAAGCGCATTTTTGAATCTCAGCCACATCAGTACGATGAGCGTGATGAAGGTGGCGGGAAAGGCCATCGAAAATCCCCATTGGTTGAGGTCGCCCAACGTGCCGCCCATAAACGCACCCAGTGCGGTCGAGCATGTCCATGGCAACCAGAAGCCAAGTCCCGTGCCGACATGAAAGGCGTAGCAGAAACATTCGTCTTCCGGAACGCCCGCGGCTTTGCTCCTTGAGATTTCCTGCATGCTCACGGCCCACACTTCGTCGCACATGAGGAAAAAAGCAAAGAGACTTTTGCCGGTGGAAAGTTTCTTGGTGTAGAGCGACAGTGCCATGCCCATCACAATGTGGCGGCTGTTGATAAGCCAAGTCGTAAAGGCAATCAAAAGCAGCGGAGGAGTCGCTGTCCAAAGGGCGACGGCGGCAAATTCGCTGCCGCCTGCGTAGTTGAAGAAGGACATGGCTGCTGCAGTTGGAACGCTCATGCCTTTGTGGCAAGCCTGAGCTCCCAGAATGAAGCCCAACGGAAAGAAACCCAGCCAAAAGGGCAGAGCGGCTTTCACGCCGCGAAGGGCATCTTGCAAGGCAGTTCCGGACATACGTCTAGAGAAAAAAAGAGAACGTTCGATAAGGATAAACCTAGCTCGGACGAAATGGCGTAGCGAGACGGACAAAAGTCGAGTGAAAGGCGGATAATGCAGGTTCAATTACAACTTTCAGTCGTTCCTCTCTTCTTTCCCGATGATCCTTTTCCTTCAAGGCGCCTCGCACTCCGGTAAGACAACGTTTGCCAAACATCTGGCCAGGCTCACTGGTGCGAGCGTAGTGTCCCTGGATCTGCTCAAAATGGGCCTGATCAAGTCCGGTAACACTGATTTTTCGGGTCTCACGCCTGAAGATGACGCCGCGATTGCCGAGCGTCTCTGGCCCATTGTGCGAGAAATGGCGCTCGTTGCCGACGAAAACGGGCAGTCTCTGATTGTTGAAGGCGTGTCTTTGCCGTTTGTCGAGGCAGGGGTGCTCGTTCGCGAATTGGGAGAAGGACGCGCCGCTGCCTTTGCCGTCGTCTTTTCTGAAAAATACATCCGCAACCACTACGAACTCATCTGTCAGAAGGCAAGCGCATCCGAACGTCGTGTGCATCAGGATCCTCCGGCACTGGCCGATTTGTTGTCAGACCATGCCTCGATTCGAAGCGATGCCATAAATAACGGCTGGACGCTGCTAGAAATTGATACCCCGGACGTGTGGGAGCGAAAGATTGACCGACTGCAGGACTTTCCTGCGGAAATCCTCAAGGCGCTGGCCGCATAATCAACGGAGTTTGTCCGGCGTCAAAGCGCAAAAGAGCAACGAATCTTTGGCGCGGCGTATAGTGAAGAGCGTGTCTTTCGTCGCCAACTTGGTTCTCAAAATCCATGAGCAGCGATCTTTGGTTCTTTGCCTTCGTGGCCTTTGTGGCCTGTGTGACGCCGGGCGCCGGCGTGCTCTACACCGTTACTTCCTCGTTTAGACTGGGAAAGAGCGGAGCTTGGGCGGCTCCGTTGGGCAACTGCACAGGCATCATCGCGATGTCAATTGTTTCGGCTACCGGGTTGGGCGCCGTCATTCAAGCTACGCCTGCGCTGTTTTACGGACTTCAGGCCGTCGGTGCGCTGATGCTGATCTGGTTCGGATGGAAGAACTGGAAGGCCAAGCCCATTAATCTGACTGCGGCCGGAAACAATCCCGCGGTGGAAGACAAGGTACGCTCGCACAATCTGCGCTCGGCATACGTCGGTGCGATGCTGTTGCAGACCACAAATCCCATGCTGATCGTGTTCCTGCACTCGCTGCTGCCGCAGTTCATCACGCCGCAGCACGACTACATCTCCCGCATGACGACGCTGATCAGCATCTTCGCGGCCGTGGGCCTCACTGTTCATCTTGGTTACGGCTTTGTGGCGGCCATTGCTTCACACCATTTGCAAAACAAGAAGTTTTTGTTCTGGGTCAACAAGGTGAGTGCCGTGTTGTTTTGGCTCTTGGCCATCGGCGTTTTCTGGTCGCTATTTACCATGCCGCAAACGGCGTGACGAAACAGAAACGAAAAAGGCGCCGCCTCCGACAATGGAGCAGCGCCTTTGAGCTCTTGGAAGGCTCGAATTAGAAGCCGGCCTTTTTCAGCCCCTCTTCAATGCGGGCAAGCACGGTCTGCTTGCCGAAGAGTTCCAGCGTCTTGTCGATCTGCGGGACTTTGTCGGCACCGCAAACGAGCACGCGAAGCGGAGTGGCAACCGGGCCCATCTTGATGCCCTGGGCTTCCATGACGCTCTTGATGACGCCATAGATTTCGGGAGCCTTGAAGTTTTCAAGAGCTTTGATGCCTTCCACAAAAGCGGCAAGCGCCTTGCGGTTTTCTTCGGTCAAAGCGGCTTGAAGGGCTTCTTCGGTGGGCTCTGCAGGCTTGTAGAAGAAGAGCGCCTGATCGGCCAGCGCTTCGAGCGTTGCGGCACGGGTCTTCAGCAGCGCGCAGACACCGGCCAGATCGGGACCGCCGTCAACGACGCCGCCACGCTTTTCAATGCGGGCTTTGACGAGTCCGGCCAAACGCTGGTCGTCGGCTTCCTTCATGTACTGAGCGTTGAGCCATTCGAACTTCTTGAAGTCAATACGAGCGGCAGCCTTGGAGACGCCGCGCAACTCGAACACTTCGGCGAGTTCTTCGCGCGTGAACTTTTCCATGTTGCCGTGGCCCCAGCCGAGGCGAGCCAGGTAGTTGAACACGGCTTCGGGCAGGAAGCCTCGGGCTTCGTATTCCATGACGGACACCGAGCCGTGGCGCTTGGAGAGCTTCTGGCCGTCGGGACCGTTGATGAGCGGCAGGTGCGCAAACACCGGTACTTCAGCGCCCAGAGCTTTGTAGAGGTTGATCTGGCGAGGCGTGTTGTTGATATGGTCGGCACCGCGGATCACATGGCTCACCTTCATGTCCCAATCGTCGATCACAACGGCAAAGTTGTAAGTGGGAATGCCGTCGCGCATGATGATGAGGTCGTCGAGCTCTTTGTTGGCGATGGTGATGCGGCCGTAAACGGCGTCGTCCCAGGTCACTTCACCGTCGTCGGGATTGCGGAAGCGAATGACGGGCTTGACGCCTTCAGGAATGGGCTTGCCCACGCAGTTCTCAGGGCGCCAACGGCCATCGTAACGCGGCTTGATACCGGCAGCGCGCTGGGCTTCACGCATGGCGTCGAGCTCTTCGGGCGTGGCGTAGCACTTATATGCCAAACCCTTGGCGAGCATTTCATCGACGACTTCACGGTAACGTTCCAGGCGATCCATCTGATAGATCGGACCTTCATCGTAATCGAGGTTGAGCCACTTCATCGAGTCGAGAATGACTTGCGTGGCTTCTGCTGTGGAGCGCTTCTGATCGGTGTCTTCGATACGAAGCAGGAACTTGCCGCCGAAGTGACGTGCAACGGCCCAGCAGTAGATGGCGGTACGGGCGGTGCCCAAGTGCATCATGCCCGTCGGGGACGGTGCGATGCGAGTGCGAATTTCTTTCATTGTTCTTTGAGAGGAAAAAGTCTGTGCGCGAAGGCGCAATCGACACAAATCAGACGAAACGACGCCCCGATGTTTTTTCGGTGCGTTTGCGTCAGAGACACCGCATTTTAGCCGAGTCGCCAAAGGCCTGTTCGTTAAAGCGCGTGTGCTCGACGCATGGATGCAATCAAGAAGCCACAACAAAAAGCCGCCCAAAACGAGGACGGCTTATTCAAGAGGAGGTGAGGTTTCGATCAGAAGACCGGAACCACGCCGCCCTTGTAGGTGTTGATCATGTATTCCTTGACCTTGGGGCTCGTGAGCGCCTTCACGAGAGCCTGCACGGCCGGGTTCTGTTCGTCGCCCAAGCGACAGGCGACAACGACGGCGTAGGGGCTGTCCTTGTTTTCAAGGTAGATGGAGTCCTTGATCGGATTCAGGCCGACGCCCAGAGCATAGTTGGAGTTGACGATCGCGACGTCAACATCGTCGAGAGTGCGTGGTACCTGTGCGGCTTCTACTTCGGTAAAGCGCAGACGCTTGGGATTGTCGGCGATGTCCAAGGGTGTTGCGGTGGCGCCGGCTCCGTCCTTAAGTTTGATGACGCCTGCTGACTGCAGCAGCAACAACGCGCGGCCGCCGTTGGCAGGATCGTTGGGAATGGAGATGCGCGCGCCCTTGGGCAGGTCGTTTAGCGACTTGACGCGTTTGGAGTATGCGGCCATCGGCAGAATGTGAATCGGCGCAACGGAGGCGATCTTGAGGCCTCGACTCTTGACGGCGTCGTCTAGAAAGGGTTTGTGCTGGTAGTAGTTAGCGGTGACTTCTTTGGCGTCAAGGGCGATGTTGGGGCTCACGAAGTCGGAGAATTCGACGACCTTGAGGTCGTACCCTTGTGCTTTGAGGTCCGGCGCGACCAAACGGAGAATATCGCCGTGCGGAACGGGGGTGGCGGCCACAGTGAGTTCGGCCGCGGTGAGCCCCGCGGAGAGAAGCGACAACAAGGCCGCAGTCAGAATCTGCTTTTTCACGTCAAATGCTCCCAGAGATGTTCTTATTTTCGGTTTTCCAACTATAACCGAGCATCGGAGTGACTTTGATACGGCAGAGAAGCAATTTGTGCTGTTTTCGGTGTTTTCTTGCGGTATTACCTTGAGCGCAAACAAAACCGACGCTGTTTCCACTCGGAAGCAGCGTCGGTGAGTCGTTCGTTCAGAACGGCATCAAACGCTCATCAGCAGCGCTTGGCGAGTTCTTCGGCCTTGCCGACGTAGGTCGCAGGCGTCAGTTCCATCAGACGTTCCTTGGCTTCGGCCGGGATTTCCAGCGTGGTGATGAATTCACGCATGGTCTGAGCATCCATATGGCCCTTGCCGCGGGTCAGAGCCTTGAGCTTTTCGTAGGGCTTCGGAACACCGTAGCGGCGCATCACGGTCTGGACGGCTTCGGCGAGCACTTCCCAGGCGCGGTTGATGTCGTCGGCAACAACCTGCTCGTTGAGTTCGAGCTTGCCGAGACCACGTTCCAGAGCGGCGTAGGCTACAAAGCAGTAGCCGAAGGCCACACCCAGATTGCGCAGCACCGTGGAGTCGGTAAGGTCGCGCTGCCAGCGGCTGATCGGCAGCTTGCCGGCGAGATGATTCAGAAGAGCGTTGGCGATGCCGAGATTGCCTTCGGAGTTTTCAAAGTCGATCGGGTTGACCTTGTGCGGCATCGTGGAGCTGCCGACTTCGCCTTCCTTGAGCTTCTGCTTGAAGAAGCCCATGGAGATGTAGCCCCAGACGTCGCGGTCGAAGTCGATGAGAACCGTGTTGGCGCGTTCGATCTCGTGGAAGAGTTCGGCCATGTAGTCGTGCGGTTCGATCTGGATGGTGTGCGTGTTGAAGGTCACGCCCAGGCGTTCTTCGATCACGCGCTTGCTGTGAGCTTCCCAGTCGTAGTCGGGGTAGGCGATGAGGTGGGCGTTGAAGTTACCCACGGCACCGTTCATCTTGGCGTAGAACTTGACGGCTTCGATCGCTTCGATGATGCGGGTCAGACGCACGGCGACGTTGGCCATTTCCTTGCCGACCGTCGTCGGACTGGCAGTCTGGCCGTGCGTGCGCGAAAGCATCGGAACGGCGGCCCAGCGGTGCGCAAATTCACGGATGTGATCGCGGATGGCGGTGAGGCGTTCCACGAGAGCCTTGCGGCCGGCGGTGAGCATCAGCGCATGGCTCGTGTTGTTGATGTCTTCGCTCGTGCAAGCGAAGTGCACGAATTCGGAGGCCTTGGCAAGTTCTTCGTCGTGAGCGACCTTTTCCTTGATCCAGTATTCCACGGCCTTGACATCGTGGTTGGTGCGGGCTTCGATCGTCTTGATCTCTTCGCAGTCGCTTTCCGTGAAGTTGTCGGCCAAGCCGCGCAGGAATGCCTGACCGTGGGCGCTGATCGGAGCGAGTTCTTCAAAACCGGCTTCCGACAAAGCGATCAGCCATTCGACTTCAACGCGCACGCGGGCGTTCATGAAAGCCGATTCGGAGAAAATGCCGCGCAGGACTTCACATTGACGGGCATAACGACCGTCAAGAGGACTCAGGGCGGTAAGAGAGGAAAGTGTCTGCATAGGTGCTTAAATAAAAGAAAAGAGGCGCAAAGAGAATAAGCGCCCGGAGTTTCTGATCAATCCCGTTATTTTACCGCGTCCGAGGCCTGTCTTTTCGAGCTTTCGACAAACAGAACCTTTACCGGGATTTGCCTTGTCTTTACGTTTCTTTGCGAGAGCTCGGCGTAAAGTTCACCTTAAGAAAACAGCCGAGCGAGAAAACAAAAAGCTCGCCGGATGACACAGGAAAAAAACAGCTGCTTTACGGAAACAGCACTTCCAGAAAGCAGGTGCCTTAACCGAATAAGACACGTTAGAGGTTGATTATGAAAGTGAAGACTCCCCTTGCAGCAGTTGCCTTTGCAACAATCGCCGGTTTTGCCGGAATGGCTTTCGCCGCTTCGAATGCCGCTCCGACCACGACAAATGCCCCTTGCGTTGAGCAGATGCGCGCCGATTACGCCGAACTCGCACAGGCCATGAATCTTACCGGTCCCGCCAAGCAGGCGTTCGACAAATACGTCGCCAGCCGTCAGGAAATCGCCGGCAAGCACTTTGCCTGGCACGAAGCCCGCGACGGCAAGCGCCCGGCCAATCGTGAAGAAGCCATGCGTTTCCGCGCCGAGCACATGAAAGTTCGTGCTGACATGCTCGAGCAGATCGCTTCGGCCCGTGAACTGCTTGACAAGAGTCTCACGCCCGAACAGCAGGCCATGATGGACGAGTATGAACCCCGTTACGGAGTGGGTCCGGGTTATGGCCGTGGTATGGGCCCCCGCGCCGGCATGAACGGTCCGCGCCACCACTATCGCGGTCATCGCGGTGACTGGGGTTACGGCCCGGGTTGCGCCGGCGGTCCCGGTTGTGTCTACAACAATGGCCCGCGTTGCGGAGACGGCTGGGGTTGGCATGGTCCCCGCCATGGCTACGGCCAGTATGGTTATGGCCCCGGTTGCCGCTGGTAAGCCTTAAGTTAGAATCCTTTACATGAGGATTCAGGCCCGCACCTCTGACTGCAGTCAATGCAGCAAGCTGGGTGCGGGTTTTTCATTTTTAGGAGCAAGCCACGTGACAAGAAGGTTCGAGAACGTGAGCCTTTTTGACGATACGCCCCCGATGTCCGGCCCCGTTGTTGCCGAGCCGGCCGATCGGGATCTTGTGCGTACGGCGCAGAAGCTGCCGCGCAACATCTATCTGGGAACGTCGAGCTGGAATTTTCCCGGGTGGAGAGGCATCGTTTGGTCGCATGCCTCCGGCTTGTCACAGCTTTCTCAACAGGGGTTGCCCGCATACTCCAAGTATCCGATTTTCCGAACGGTCGGCATTGACCGAGCCTTCTATCGGCCTTTGCAGAAAAGTGTTTACGCCGGTTTTGCCGATCAGGTGCCAGACGACTTTCGCTTTCTTGTCAAAGCGCCTCAGATCGTCTGCGACAGTGTGCTGCGTGATCACACGGGCAGGCCCATGCACGCCAATCCCGATTACCTTAACGCCGATCGGGCGCTTGAGGAGTTTGTGCTGCCCGCTCTGGAAGGACTTGGAAACAAAGCCGGCGTACTCGTTTTTGAGATGCCCAACATTCCGCGGCACGTCCTGATTGAGCGTCCTGCGCAATACGCAGCCATCGCCACGATGGCGGACTTCTTTTCCCAGATTAAGTCGAGGATGCCGACTCAATCCGTGACGCTTGCCGTCGAAATGCGCACGCGTGTGTTGCTTACGCCGCGCTGGGTAAAGGAAATGGCAAGCACCGGCGTGCGCCCCGTTTTGTCGCTTCATCCTTCGATGCCGAGCATCATGCGTCAAACCGATATGCTGAGGCTTTTTGATGCTCCGGGCGTTGAAGCCGGCCCATGGCAGGCTGCCGGAGACATCGTTATTCGTTGGTCGCTCGCGGCCGGCGGAACCTACTCGGGACTTAAGCGCGATTGGGCGCCCTTTAACAGGATTCAACAGGAAGACATCGTGGCGCGAGAGGGCATCGTTTGGCTTTTAAAGCTTGCCAAAGCGTCCGGTGTGCGAGCTTTTGTTGTGGCCAATAACAAAGCCGAGGGCTGCGCGCCGCTTACCATGCGCGCCATTGCCGAGAGTTTGACCGGTACCTGGCAAAAAGCGAAGCCGGAGTAACCGTACTTCGCTTCAGAGTGTTAACGACGAGGACCGCCGCCGGGACCGCCCGGACCTCCGCCGCCAGGCCCAGGGCCTCCGGGACCACCAGCTGGTCCACCTCCGGGACCGCCGGCGCCGGGGCCGCCGGGAGGCGGACCGGGACGACGATGATGATGCGGACAACCTGTCAAAACCAATGCCGATAAGGCAATGGCTGCTGCCAGTAATGTGCGTCTCTTTTCCGTATGTTCTCCCTTGTTTGAAACACAGGAGGTATCGGCTTTCAAAGAGGATACCAAGTTGATTTTACGGGAGATTTTGGCTGATTTTGACGCGATCGGAGGCGAAATTCAGCGTTGCCGACGTTGAATAAAAAAACAAAGTGGACTTCCGATTTTATCCAAAATCAACTTTCGGATTTATCAGGATTCTTTGTTCGCAGAGTTCATTTCTCGAAGGACTGACTGAATTAGGACCAGACACTAATTGGGGCGTTTCTTGCCTCGGGCTCAAAGGTCACCCCTTCGACGGGAGTACCGATTGTGATCCAGGCAACGAGTTTCTCGGATCGATCCTTACAGAAAGCCGCTTGAAGAATCGGGCTTTCAAGGATGGATCCCGAAAGTGTGATGGCGCCGAACCCTTGAACCTTGAGTGCCAACAGGAACTGCTCCAATGCGGCACCGGCAGAAATCAGGGATTCCGTAGCGTTGCCGTTGGCAGACAGGTTCACCACGAAGGCGACAAGCAAAGGCCCCTTGAAGGCTTTGCTGGCGGCGCGTTCCTGTTTTTCTTCATCGGAGCCCTGCATGGCGGCTGCTCCGCGAAAGAGTTCGGCTAGTTTGTCGCGCTTGATATCAGGGATGACGACGAAGCGGCAGGGAAAATCGTCGCCATGCACCGGGGCGCGCAGGGCGGCGCGGGCAGCGGTCTCGATCTGATCTTTCGTTGGAAACGGCAGCGTCAGATACTTGGGCTTGAGACTGCGGCGGGTGAGAAGCGCATTTAAAAGTTCGTTGGCCATGTCCGGTCCTCTAAAAGTTGTCCTTTGGATTCTAGAACCAACGACCGGCAACAAGGAACTGTTCGGTTTTGCAAAGAATCCTCTCCGCGGATTCGAATCTAGCTGGGAGTAGGTCGGTTGTTTTCGTGGATTAGCGTTTATCCGCGAAGCTGCAATAGAACGTGCTCATGCCGAACATACTAAAAAAAGCCGCATTCGATGAAGAATGCGGCTTTGAAGGCAACTGTCGAGAAATGACAGTTGCGGACCCTTATATCAGAGGAGACTTAGATTTTTTCCAGGCGCACAGGAATACCGGTACGGCAGTTGCCGGCTGCCCAGTAGTCGTTAAGTGCAGAAACCTTGCCCGGACGTGTTGGGTCATACGGCACCAAGTGGTTGACAGCTACACCTCCGGCGCGAGCTTTGATGCCAGGTAGTTTCTTGCCGTCAACGATGCGGTCTTCCGCGCCATAAGCCCAGTGTCCGTATGCATGAGCAATACAGACTGCACCCGGTGCGACACCTTCGTCGCAGTAGAGAATGCCCTGAGCGGGTGTGCCGTTGGGGCTTACGATGCGAACTTTGTCGCCCTTCTTCAGGCCAAGTTTCTTAGCGGTGGCGGAGTGCACTTGCACGAAGTTCTCGGGAGAGATTTCCGTGCAGTGAGCAAAGGCAACGGAGTAGTTGCTGCGCAAAATGGGCTTAAAGCTGCTCATGAGCAACGGGAAGTCTTTTTTACTCCAATGCTTGCTCCAGCTGTCACCGTTAAAGAAGCGGGGTTCGTCAAGCACGGGCACGCCCGGATAAGGCTTGCCGGAGTAGCAGTGACGAATGGCAGGCATGGCAGGATTGAAGAATTGCAGATACTTGCCGCCGCCGTTGAACATGAAGTTGCCGTTGTAGCGCTCGGGTTCGTCATAGTAACCGCCGCGAGACAGCAGGGCTTCGACCTTGGCGGCCTCAGCTTTGGTTAGACGCGGAGAAACCATCTTCATTGCGCGATCCAGGCCGGCAAATTTACGGTCGGAGGCCGTCACCTTGGGCAGGTTCGCGCACTGTTCGGCGACGTTGCTCAAATAGCGTGCATACCAGTCGTCATAGGTAAGCAAATCCGCTTTGCCGCCATCTTTTTTAGCGATAGCTCCCTTGCCGAAGCCCGGAAGCTTCATGGCTGCCGCGCAGTCAAAGAGGAACTCTTCCATGCAGACATGGCGTCCTTTCTTATTGACAACGGTTCGCGGCTCAACGACCGGAACTCCAGCCACGACGCAGACATTGAAGTTGCCCCACGTACGGTCGCAAGCGTATTCCTCGTACATGACACGATCAGGGATGATGTAATCGGCGTAGCAATTCGTCTCATTGACGAAAGCGTCAATTGCGACAAACAGCGGCAAAGACTTGGGATCCTTAACTGCATCAATGACTTTGGAGTTAATGCTTGATGCGCTGTAGAGCACATTACTGCGCCAATTGATGAGAGCCTTGGCAGGATACGGATCCTTGTTGGCCAAGGCTACAAACATCTCCGCAGCATTGCCCGCCACGTAACCCGGGTTCATCGGGTGATATACATGGCTGGCGGGGTAGGGGTTCTTGCCTGCTTTGACCTTTTCTTTGTATTCGGTCGAATCTTCGTAGGGAGCATTGAAGCAGACATTCATGGTGGCTGTTTGTTCAGCAGCTCCAGCAACCTCACCGAGGTTGTAGTTTCCTTCAAAGCCCATGAAGGCGCCGTTGCCGTAGAGGGCGCCGCCCTTAACGTCATGACTGCCCGCGAGCGAATTAAGGATGCAAAGCAACCAGGCGCTCATGATGGCATCAGCACCGTTGTTGCCGGCATTGGAGACGGCGACAACGCGGCGGTTGTGCGAGCAGAACTCCCGTGCAATTTCCTGCATACGTTCAACCGATGCGCCGCATCGCTGAGAGTACTCCTTCATGGAATAGCGAAGGGCCTCTTTACGCAGAAGTTCAAGGCTTGATACGAGACGAACGCTGGAGCCGTCGGTCTTTTTGAAGGAACCGTCCACAAAAAGGTCGGCCGGACCGGCTGTTTCGGCATTGACCAACTTACCGTCGACAGCGACGACGCCTTGGGCATCCTTACCCAAGCCGAAATCTTTGGCCAGAGCCGGCGTTTGCGTCTTAATGTCAATCAACAGCGTTGCATTGGTCCAGTTGATTTCGCCGTTTTTCTTGGCGCAAGCTTCGTTGGGGTTACGCAGGAAAGACTCCAGATAGAGCTTTTCTTCAAAAATCGTGCGTACCAAACCGTAAAGGAATGCAGTATCGCTACCGGGAAGAATCGGTTGCCAGCGTGCTTCGGTATTGTTCACAACATTGCCGCGCAAAATGGGGTCAACGCAAACGTATTTCACCTTGCGATCGACTCGTGCATCGGCGACAGCGCGACCAAGACGATTGATACTTGCTCCGGAAGAGCCCGGCGAAGTGCCCATGAAAATGGCGTATTCGAAATTGTTCCAATCAACATCGCACATACCGGCTGCCACTTCAGGGGCCAAGCCGAGCGAATAGCCGACGCCGACTGCGGCGCCGCAGTAGGCATGTTTGGTGCAAAGATTGACGGAGCCGAAGGACTGCGTGATGAAGCGACGATAAAAGCCGCCGCGCATGGTGTCTTCTTCGTTAAACGTCGCAAAAAGCTGATTGGCGGCCGTGCCGAATTCAGGGTAGCCTTTGCGAGCGGGCGTTTTAAGGTCGCGGATTTTTCTCAGACCGTCGACATGACCTTCGCCAAACAGATTGCCGCCCTCGACAATTTCCTTTACTGCCTGTTCGTAGGAAATGGTCTTCCACTTGTTTTCACCGCGCTTGCCGGCGCGCTTGAGCACTTGAGTGACTCGTCGCGGATCAGTGATGCTGTCGGGGCCCGATGAACCTTTGCCGCAAACCGTTGCGCGATGTTCCAGGCCTGCATCGCCGGTGAGCATTTCAAATGCTTTTTCCACCGGAGTGTTCAGAGGCAAAGGTTTGCCGCCGGAGACTACCTCGCAGTACGGGTTGCCGGCCACTCTCGTGACCGTATTTGTTTTTTCATCCACACGATAGCGAAGACCGCACATATTGTTGCAGGTAAAGCATCGGGTAAAGCCGACGCGGATGCCGTCACGCACCTGCAACTTGCCGTTGACACGGACGAATTCGGGGGCTGCGGCGTTACCGAAGACGGGTTTTTTGATGTCTTGACTCATGTGAAATCCTCTTAACGCTGCCATTGAATCGGTTTGGTCTGAAGCATGGCCTTATCATCGATGTCATCAGGCAGACCGATGTAGAAGATGTTGGGTTTGGTGCCAAGGTCGGACAACAGAGCGTAAACCTTGTTTTCTTTTACCAGGCGATAAATTTCGCTGTTTTCGTCATTCAGGTCGCCGAATACGCGAGCCTTGCCGATGCAAGTTTCCACGCAAGCCGGCAACAGCCCTTCCTGTAATCGGTGGATGCAGAAATTGCATTTTTCAGGAGCTGTCTTAAATTCGGGATCAGCCTTGCGGGCGCCGTACGGGCAGGCTTTGGTGCAAGCCTGACAGTGGATGCACTTGTTGTAGTCAATGACGACGATGCCGTCTTCGGGACGTTTGTACGTGGCTTTGGCGGGACACACGGCTACGCAGGGCGGGTTGTCGCAATGGTTGCATTGGTGCGGCATCGGCAAGACAGCGCTGCCGAAGGACTTTCCTGTGACCGTGACTTGACTGACGTCGGTTCGGCTGCGGCCGACAGGCGTCTTGTTTTCCATGGCGCAGCTTACGGTGCATGAAAGGCAGCCGGTGCAGCGTCGAACGTCAAAGACCATGGCATAACGCTTGCCGGGGGTTTGGGCCAAGAGCTGCGCGCTGGGAATCAGGGTAAAAGCTGTTCCTGCCGCCATCATCTCTAGCAGTGAGCGTCGATTGATCAGCATAGTTTTTCTGTGTACGTAGGAGCCGAGCTCCGTCCGAACGAGAATCGTTCGGGCAGAGTTCGGCTGAATTTAGGAGGTAGAGACAGACAAGTTACTTGGAGACCTTGGCGTACCACAGGTTGTGGTTCTGCTTGGCCCAGTTTTCGTCGCACTTGCCGTTGATCATGTTCTGCATGCCGCCTTCGCTCATCACTGCGCCCATGAAGATATGGATCACGGTGAAGGCGCCGAGCACGACAGCACTGATGATGTGGATGATCAGAGCCAGCAATGCGCCGTTCTTATCCACTCCGCCGAAAAGATCCGGATAGAGCATCATCAGGCCTGTGACAATCAAGGCCAGGCCGAAGATGAAGACGGTCCAGAAATAAGCCTTCTCACCGGCGTTGGCAAAACCAGCATCCGGATGCTTGGCTTTACCGCCGAAGTTGATGTACCCACCGAGGCAGGCAAACCACTTGGCGTCGCAGCTTTCAGGGAACTGGCGAGCAGCCCATTTGATCATGATGATCACGGCGCCGACGATGAAGGGGAAGGCGAAGAAGTTATGGAACATCACGCTTGCATCCACGAAGGAGGCAAAGTGCGTCGGGCTCATCAGAGGCTCGAGCCAGAAGCGGCCGGCACCGATGACCAATCCCGAAAGAATCAGGATCAGGCAGGGAATGGCGGCAAGCCAGTGCAGAGCCACATCAAGCGGAGACCAGCGGTTGATCAGTTTTCCGGAAAAGCCGTTTTCAAGCTTTGCTCGGCCATTGAAGATCACGAAAATCGTGAAGAGAATGGCGACGAGAACAACGCTCATGAAAATGACGTTGCCGATCGTTGCAGCCGATTGAACGAAGGAAAGGTAACCTTCGCTAACGCCTTCGGGCAGATAAGTCTTGGTGTAAGCCGGGTTGCTGGCGTAGCCCAACAATTGAGGAATGTCGTTGTTGACAACATGCTCCTGGACTTGCATCCAAAACTCGGGCTGGTGCACGGCGGTCTCTTCGGCAGCGGCGGCCGCCGTCGTGAGGGTCATGCCGGAAAGGAAAGCCAATTTTTTCATATCGAATCCTTTGTCCCGTGAAGGGAACGGGGAGGTTGAACGACAGCAGTCGTCTCTTCCCCTGACATGGTGTTGCTAAGTGCAATATCCTTGTGCTGAACCGTGAGCAGTTCGGAAAGCGCCTGCGCCCAAGCGCGCCAGAACGGATGTCTGGCATCCTGCTGCATGGCCTCGAGGAACTTCCCGGCCCAGTGGCCGAGATGTTCAGCCCAGAAGCGAGATGCCGCTTCTCTGAGCAGTTCGGCTTCCTGCGTTTTGCCTTCTTTTTCGTAGGCTGACGCAAGAGCATGCGTGGCGTAACAGAACTCCAGTTCATAGCCGAAGAAGTCAACGGGCTCGTTCATGTCGCCGACAGCGAGACCGATTTCTTCATAGGAGTACTGAACGGCGGCGCTGAAACGATTGTTCAGCACACGTCTTCCGGTACGCCAGACGCTTTCGTAGGGCGGCACGGTCAGTCGATAAGGACCAATGCACATACGATTGAATTCCGCTTCGGCTTCGTCGGTGTCGCTCGCGGCCTGAGCGCACGCCAGTGCAAGGTCTTTGCGGTCGTATTTCTGAGCCCAGATTCCGAGCTCTTCATAGACCGTGGCCTTGGCAGGATGAAAGACGGGCTCTTTGAACAGCTTCAGAGCCGACACAAACGAATCGATCTGCGAGACAGTCATCAACGACGCTCCCTGATGATGATCATGTTGGGTTCATTGATGCCGTTCTTGTAGCCGATGCCGGAGCGCGAGGCAGATTTCTTGCTCGCAAGCACCTGAGCGACATTGCCGGCTTCAAGGCACTTCACCGGGCAGCCGTCGACGCAAGCCGGGTTCAGACCCGCATCAAGCAGCTCAACGCAGAGGTTGCACTTGGCAGCCTTGCCGTCGAGCTTGCTGATGACGATTGCGTCATAGGGGCAAGCGCTCTTGCAGAGACCGCAGCCCGTGCAACGGTTGCGATCAAGCACCACGATGCCGTCGGGACGTTTCGTAAAGCAGTTGGCCGGACAAACCGCCATGCAGCTCGGATTGGTGCAATGCATGCAGGCGTGTGAGAGCCACACGTCGCGGACTCGACCTTCAGCGTCCTTGACCTCATAGAGATCAACCTTGCGGAAGCGAACGTCTTCAGGCAATTCATTATGAATTTGGCAGGCTACCGTGCATCCGCCGCAACCGACGCAGTTTTCCTGGCGGAAGATGAAGCCTTTTTGCAGTTTATTTGTCATGGTCTATCCTCCTTCAGGCCTTTTCCACGTTCACGCGGGTGGAATGGTATGCAGAGCATCCACCCATATCGGTCAGACGCGAAGTCGTCAGCGTATTGGTGTTGTTCTTGCCGTAAGGATTGGTGCTGCGCCAATTGCACTTGGCGGTACGAACAACGCCGGGTCTGACGCGTGTAGACACACGTGCGATGAAATAAGCTTCGCCGCGCTGGTTGGTCAAACGAACTCGATCGCCCATCTTGATGCCGAGTTTCTGGGCATCTTCCGGACTGATTTCGCATTCGTAAGCGTTAAATGCGCGGATGTACTTCACGTTGTAGAAGGAGGAATTGACACGCTGCGGAATACCGGGAGAGAGCAGACGGAACGGAAGTTTCTTCTCAACTTCGGGCATATCGTCTTCGCACAGGCCCAGATCGATGACAGGATCGAAACCGGCGCGCTTCATCATTTCGGAATAAAGCTCGATCTTGCCGGATTCGGTGCCGCACTTGCCGCCGGAGCGTACGGGAACGCTGGAGGGATAAGGCAGCTTGATCCACTTTTCCTTCTGCAGACGTTCAAGCGTGACATCCTTGTACCACGGTGCCTTGGTATTGAGAAGCTGGCGCATGATGTCAAAGGAAGTGTCCTTGAAGGCCTGTTCCTTGAAGCCCATGCGACGGCCCCATTCGGCAAAGAAGTCCCAGTTGGGGATGGATTCGCCGACCGGTTCGATAACCTTTTCGCAGATCTGCACAAACCAGCCATGGTAGTCGCCGATGATGTCATCGGTTTCGAACTGCGTGGATGCCGGAAGCACCAGGTCGCAGTATTCCATGCTGTCGGTCATGATCATGTCGAAGCCAACGACGTAAAGATCGTCGCGCTTGAGATTTTCGATGACCTGATTGACGTTGGGCGAAACGGCGACCGGATTACCGTTGTAGAAGAAGAAAAGATGAATCGGCTTGATCGGTTGCGGAGGCGTTGTGTGATTGTCGATCAGGTTCTGGCTGGTCGGATTCTTGGCCTTGAGCGCCTGATCAAGGTCGGTCATGTTGACGTGCTGTTCCTTGCCCGTCAGGAAGTAATTGCCGCGACCGTCAAAGTTGTTCATGCCGGTGATACTGCGGACATTGTCATAAATAATGCCGGCATTGGGACGGTCAAACATGCCGCGAAGAGCGTGCATGATGGCGATGGCGCGAGTCATGCGGGCGCCGTTGTAGTTGCGCTGCATGCCATAGCCGCCGCGGATGATGCAGTTCTTGGATTTGCCGTAGAGGGCGGCAAACTTTTCGATTTCGGCGCGTTTGCAACCGGTGACGCGCTCAATGTCTTCCCATTTGACGGAGTTGACCTTTTCGAAAACCTTGTCGGCGCCGATACAGCACTTGTCCAGGAATTCGTGATCAATGGTTTCGTCGTGAGCGATCAAATACTTCATGACACCGGTCGCAACCCAAGCGTCACTACCCGGGTAGTTCTGCAGGTAGACGTCGGCTTGCGAGCAAATCGGCGTGCGGTTCGGGTTGACCGCAAGCACAACACCGCCCTTGTCACGCATTTGATTGATAAGCTTGATGCCGTGCACGTTGGAGACGGTTTCGTTGAAGCCCCAGCTGATGTAGCAGTCGCAATTCGGAATTTCATCGGGATCGGGACCGTCAGTCGTACCCTGAACGGAACCGTAACCCCAGACACCGGCTTCCGTGCACACCAGGCGATCCAGATAGCTGGCGCCTAGGCGGTTAAAGAAGCGTTCGCCGGAAGCGTGCATGCCGATGGCGCCGTAGTTGCCCGAGTAGGAATAGGGCAGAACGGCTTCAGGACCATATTTGGCAACGACTTCCTTAGTCTTGGTAATGAGTTTGGCCCATGCTTCTTCCCAAGTGATGCGGCGCCACTTGTGCGAACCCTTTTCGCCGATGCGTTCCATCGGGTGAAGAATGCGATCCGGGGCATAGGTGTACTCAACATAGGTCAGCCCCTTTACGCAGGGACAAGTTCCTGTCTTGGCTTGCTTTTCAGCGCCGCTTACGTAAGTCATGCGTCCGTCTTGAACGCGGAATTTCATCAAGCAGCGGTCAGCACAGTTGCGCAAGCAACTGTGGTACTTGACCGTACCAGCACGCTTGTTGAGCAGTTCGGGTTTGGCGCCCAGAGAGTTCATCGCATGCGCAGTTTCGGGGATAAGCCCCGAGAGGCTGCCGACGACGGCCATAGCGCCAGTGCCTTGCAGCAGTGTACGGCGGGAAATGCTCGGCATTGTTTTTCTCCTGGTAAATGATCTCCGTCTTGATTTACGGAGTATTTGTGCCGTGGAGCCGCATTTGGGGAAGCTGCGGTATCACGGTCCTTTGTTGTTGCTTTCTGAGGGGATTCAATGGTTTTATGACTTGGGATGTATCTCCTTTGAATTGGCTTGCAAGGCCAATTTCCAGTCTTCAGCCAGTCCGTCGACGAGTTGCCGAAGAACCCACTGAAACACCGGCGACTGGTTGGTGTGGCCGTAAGCGATATAGTTGCCGATGGGTTTGACTGCGCTGCGCAGTTTGCGGATGCGAGTCAAGATCGGAGTCGGAAGTTTGATGTAGTCCAAGCCCGTAACGGTGTTGGCGAAACGAAGCGTGAATTGGTTGCAGATGACCGCAACGGAATCGGATGAGGCAATCAACTGAAAAGCCGAGGCAACGGATTCCGTATAGGCGCGTACACACATATTCGATCCGACCTCATGGCAAATGTCGACCAGCAGAGGACTGCTGTTGTCTCGGTAATTGTCGATTTCAACAAGCGGATAACAGGACAAATCCGAGGCGCTGAAGTCGCCTGACAAAAGCGGATGTCCTTTGCGGCACAGCAAAAAGATGTCTCCCGTTTGCGAGAAACATTCAAAATTCAGACGGTTGTCGTTAAAACCTTCGTACACGACGGCGTAGTCAACCGTTCCGTTCAAAAGCTCATTGACGCAATCGTAAGTAAGCGCGCTTACATGAAAATGCATGCGCGGAGCCAACGGCTGAATGCGTGTTTGAATGACTCGCTGTACGGCGTAATTGAATTCGTCGTAAGCGCGAATTTCGATACTTCCCGTGCAAGTCGCCGGTAAAAAGCGCGTGTAACGCGTGTCAATTTTCCGCAGGATGGAAACAATGTCGCTCGTCGGAGAGGCAAGTTCGTGTGCTTTATTTGTCGGCACAAAACCATTGGCCGTGCGAACAAATAAAACGTCGTCAAAAACTGAACGTGCGGCAGCCAGAGCCCGACTGACAGTCGAGTTCGTAACACCGAGCTCCGCGGCGGCCAAGCTCGCGCTCTTGTGCTTGTATACAGCCAAGAAAATCTTGAGTTGCTGGACGGTGAGTTGGTCGACGGACATAAGGTTATCCATTAAGAGTTAAGTCGAATATAGCAGTGAGGGTGGATGAACCCGCCCTGAAACTATTGATGAAAATCAAAGCTGATAAAATTGCAATGAGGTAAATTTTCGTTTTTTGAAAAGCGAAATTAGCTTTAAAATCAGTGAGTTACGGACGAAAGAAGGGGATCATTAAATGATCTTTATGGTTGGAGAAGATCGAAAAGGCGCAGGAGATCGGCTCTTGCGCCCGCTATTTTTTAATGTAATAGCGAAATGAGGAAAATAGCGCTCTTTTTAGGAACTGAGAGAGCGGCGAAGTGAGATCAGGCGGGAAGTTCGAAGATGTTTGGACGAAAAGCCGCATCCCGTTTTTGATCGGGATCCAAAAGCTTAAGCGTTTGACGGTGTTTTTCGGCACCGGCAACAAAGTAGGTGCAACGGAAAATGTCGCTGGAAGACGGGTTTAACAGACCGGTTTTTTGAAGTCGCATGCGTACGACACGTGCCACGGGTCTGCCCGGTTCCAACAGTTCCACTTCGGGCCCCATGATTTCCGAGATTGCTTCGGAAAGAAACGGGTAGTGCGTACAGCCGAGCACGAGTTTGTCCGCACCTGCATCTTTGATGGGGGTCAGGTATTTGAGAAGAAGTTCTCGCGTGGTTTCGCTGTTGAAGTCTCCGCGCTCCACGCACTCCATCAATCCGGGAGCGGCCACGGTCACCACTTTGACGTTGCCCGCAAAGCGCTTTAAGAGTGACAGATAGCGCGCGCTTTCCGTGGTTCTGCGGGTGGCGATGACTCCTATGACGCCGGTTCGGGTTTGAGCGGCGGCAGGCTTGACTGCCGGTTCGATTCCGATGATCGGAATTGATAACTCCTTGCGCAAAATGTCAGCGGCTGCGGCCGTTGCCGTGTTGCAGGCCAGCACCACTGCCTTGGCCTGCTTTCGTAAAAGAAAATGCACGATGGCACGCGTGCGCTCCACGATGAAACTTTCGGGTTTGTCGCCCCAAGGCGTGTGAGCACAGTCGGCGCAGTAGAGGAACTGCTCGTTGGGCAGTTCCTCACGCAGCGCTTTCAGAACGGAAAGCCCGCCCAAGCCGGAGTCGAGAACACCGATCGGATCGCGTGCCGCAGGCATGACGGGTTACGGCTTGGTCTTGTCGGCTGCGGCGCGGCCGAGACGGTCATTGACGGCAGCCCATGCGGGATCCGAGGGCGGAGCCTGCACCAGGATTTTTTGGGCGCCGCATGCGTCCAGATCGTGCATGGCTGCATAGAGAACGTGTGCGTAACCGGCGACATCACCGGGCGCCACGATGCAGCGGCGAGCCTTGGTCTGCACTTTCTGCGCAAGTTCGCTTTGGCCGCACATCAAAAAGGCGGTTTCTTCGAGAGCAATGTCTTCGAGGTGCGCTTCCAGTTCTTCCGTGGGTACGATTTGCAGCTTTGTCTGCGGCGCATAGTGACTCTTGAGTCGCCCGGAAACGCGCGGTGCGTTTTCTCCGGCATCGAGTACCTCAAAACCGAGCTTTTCGGAGAGCATGGCGGCGGTCACGGCGCCGTGACGCAAAATGGTGGGCCTTTCCGAGGTGAGATTCACAATGGTCGACTCCACGCCGACTTCGCATTCGCCGCCGTCAAGGATCATGTCGAGCTTGCCTGCGGGCTTAACGCCCAGATCATCGGCCACGTGTTTGGCGTTGGTCGGAGAAATGCGGCCGAACGTGTTGGCCGAAGGCGCCGTCACGGCCTTGTGTGTGGTGCCGGCGAAGCGCTTCAGAAGCGCACGCATCACCGGGTGAGAAGGGCAGCGGATGGCCACGGTGTCCTGACCGCCGGTGACGGCGTCGTTGACACGATCGCTCTTTTTGAAGACCAGCGTCAGAGGCCCCGGCCAGAATGCATCCGTGAGCGTCTTGGTGCACTCGGGAATTTCCGAGACCCAGGCCGACAGTGCTTCAAAGCCCGTCACGTGCACAATCAAAGGATGATCGGCAGGGCGGCCTTTGGCCGTAAAGGTGCTGCGCACGGCCGTCGGGTTGTCGGCGTCTGCTGCCAGTCCGTAGACGGTTTCCGTCGGGACGGCAACGAGACCTCCCGCAGCAAGCACCTGCGCCGCTTTTTCGATGTCTTGCAGCGTTTTGTCAGAAAGCGTGGTTTCCGTGGCCATTTCGCGTCTTCTCCGTTACAGAGGTTCGGGAAGACCCAGAACCGAAGCGGCACGCTTGGCGCGCGAAAGTGCTTCATCCTGTGTGGCGCCGAGCACCGTTACGTGGCCCATCTTGCGGGCGCGGCGAGCTACGGCCTTGCCGTAGAGATGCAGCTTGATGCCTTCGATTTTGAGAAGTTCTGCCCAGTTGGGTTCGCGGTGATTGTCGTTTTCGTCAAACCACAGGTCGCCCAGCAGGTTGAGCATCACACCGTGGCACAGCGCCGACGTGTCGCCCAAGGGCAGACCGGCCATGGCGCGAACCTGCTGCTCGAACTGGCTGGTGACGGCCGCTTCGATCGTGACGTGACCGGAATTGTGCGGACGCGGAGCCATTTCGTTGGCCGAAACCGAACCGTCGGTGAGGACGAAGAATTCAATGCACAAAACTCCCTTGTACTGAAGCGTTTCGGCAATACGGGCGGCGTAGTCGCGCACCTTTTGGCTCACCTCGTCGGTTACTCGGGCCGGGAAAACGGTTGTGGCGAGAATGCCGTTGCGGTGCACGTTTTCAAACAAGGGGAACGTGACGGTCTCACCGGTGAGCGAACGCACGACGATCACCGAGACTTCTTTTGCAAGCGAAAGCTTCTTTTCGAGGATGCACACGCGGTTGCCGAGTTCGGCAAAGGCGGCCTTGGTTTCGGCGATGTTGTTGACGCTTCTCTGGCCTTTGCCGTCGTAGCCCATGCGGGCGCTCTTCAGAATTGCCGGGAAAAGCGATGCGTCCAGGGAGTCCGCGTCGTCGGCCGACAACAGCGCGGCGTGGGGTGCCACGGGGACGCCCGCAACGCTTTGCAAGAAGGTCTTTTCATCGATGCGATCCTGGGCGATTGCCACGGCGTGGGAGGCCGGAGCTGTGACGCAGGCGCCGTCGGCTGCCAAGGCGCTCAGCACTTCGGCGGGCACGTTTTCAAACTCGGTGGTGACGGCCGCCGTCGTTTGACGCAGCTCTTCGATGGCCTTCTTGTCGGTGTAGGCGGCGTCAATGTGATAGGCACTCACCTCCGAAGCGGGGCATTCGCCCTTTTCGAGCACTTTGACTTTGTAGCCCATGCTTGCGGCGGCTTGCGCAAACATGCGGCCGAGCTGGCCGCCGCCGAGAAGACCGAGAACGGAGCCGGGGGGAAGAGGGAAATTGGCTTGCATACAAACGATGGCAGTGGAAAGTGTTTGATTAGAGAGCGGGCAAAGTCATGTTGCGGGCTTTTTCGTTCTGTGCCTTACGGAAGGCCTGCAGCTTGGCGTAAAGCGCCTCATCGGTGACCGCAAGGATGCTCACGGCGTAGAGCGCGGCATTAGCGGCGCCGGCTTCACCGATTGCAAATGTTGCCACGGGAACGCCCTTGGGCATCTGAACGATCGAAAGAAGGCTGTCTTCGCCGCGCAGGTACTTGGAAGGAACGGGAACGCCCAGAACGGGAACGACGCACTTGGCGGCAATCATGCCCGGAAGGTGAGCAGCTCCGCCCGCACCGGCGATGATGCACTTGATGCCGCGTTCCTTGGCGGTTTCGGCGTATTCGAACATCTCGTCGGGCATGCGGTGGGCGCTCACGACGCGGGCTTCATAGGCAACGCCCATGTCCTTGAGAACAAGAGCGGCATTCTGCATCACGGCCCAGTCGGAGTCCGAGCCCATCACGATGCCCACAACGGGCTTTTGCGCAGTGTTTTCAGTCATGACAAAAATTCTTTCGAGATCAATAAAGCAAAGGTGCGCTCAGGCTTTGGCAAGCCCGGGCGCACGATCAAAGACGGTTAAAAAAATCCGGATATCGAAATTATTCAACATCTTTACCGGAGAGCTTCACCAGCGCTTCGCGGTACTTGGCAGCCGTCTTTTCGATGATTTCAGCGGGCGGCACCGGAGCGGGCGGCGTCTTGTCCCACGTTTGAGTTTCAAGCCAGTCGCGGATGAACTGCTTGTCGTAAGAGGGGGGCGACATGCCGACTTCGTAGCTTTCGGCCGGCCAGAAGCGCGAACTGTCGGGCGTGAGGACTTCGTCCATGAGGCACACCTGACCGTTTTCGTCCAGACCGAATTCAAACTTCGTGTCGGCAATGATGATGCCCTTCGTGGCGGCGAAGTCGGCGGCCTTCTTGTAGAGCGCGATCGTGAGGTCGCGCAACTGCGTGGCAATCGATTCGCCGTAGAGCTCGACGACCTTTTCAAAGCTGATGTTTTCGTCGTGAGTGCCCACTTCGGCTTTGGCTGCCGGCGTGAAGATCGGTTCGGGCAGCTTTTCGGCCTGCTTGAGACCTTCGGGCAGTTTGATGCCGCACACGCAGCCGGTGGCCTGGTAATCCTTCCAGCCGCCGCCGATGATGTAACCGCGGGCAACGCATTCGATGAGGATGGGCTTTAAGCGCTTGACGACCATGGCACGGCCGCGGACCTGTTCGCGCTCGTCTTCGGCGACGACCGTTTCGGGATCGATGCCGGTGAGCTGCGTGGGCATGCCTTCGGCAAGTTTTTCAAACCAGAAGTTGGTCAAAGCCGTGAGCACCTTGCCCTTCTTGGGAATCGGTACGGAAAGGATGACGTCAAAGGCGCTGATGCGGTCGGTGGCGATCATCAAGAGCTTGTTTTCGCCGACGGCATAGCACTCACGCACTTTGCCGCGGTAGACCAGAGGAAGGCTCTTGATGGAGGTCTGCATGATATCGGGCATGTCCGATTGTCTCCGTCAAGGAAAATGAAAATCGACGCACGGTGATCGCGAGCTTGAAGTCGCATCCAAGCCCGTGGAATGAACCGCACTGTAGCCGCTTAATTTTAAGCGCAAAGCGCTCTTCTCGCTTACACAAAAGTGCGCATTCGCTCAGTTTTTCTTTTTTTCAGGAAAAAGCTTCGAAATTCCTTTGACAAGACTGCCGACCAAAACGGCCGAAATCAGTGTGCCTTCGCGGATGCCGACAACTTCATTCAAAACGAAAAAGCCCAAAACGGCGGCCGACAAAACGAGAAAGCAGTCGAAAAACACCTTGATGCTTCCGAAGGCTTTCCGAGTCACCACAGAAATGGCGAGCACTGCGCCTTCGCCCGGCTGAACCAAAGTTTTAGACCTCACTTGAAGAAAGATGCCGGCCGCAAGCCATACATTTCCGATCAAACTCATGCAAAGTCCCGTAAACCAGGTCGTCGGAGCAAAAGGCTTGACGAGAGCCATGCTGAGGTCGATGAAAGCGCCGAAAACCAGCACGGCTGGAATTTGCAGGATATTCCATTTGGGCATGGACTTGCCCAACAGCAGCACCTCTGTTACGTAAAAGACGAGGTTGATCAGAAACGTGGTCGTTCCGAAAGAAAGACCGGTAATGGCTGTCAGTGTCCAAGGCACCGAACTTATCGGTGTTGTTCCTAACCCGGAAAGCGTGGTGAGCGCGATGCCGATAGAGGCTGCTGCGGTGCCGATCAACAGCATGCCGATGCGAAACGGCAGATGTTGACGATTGGTTTGTATGGATGTGTTTGTGTCCGTTGTATCTGGTTTGTTCGTAGTCAAAATTCGCTGCTCCAAGTGCGTTGGCATTGTACGCTTGAGCCGGGCTTTCTCGATATGTATATTAGTAATTTCAGATTGACTCAATTTATTCCGACAACATAATGGTGTCGGTGTCCGACACGAAGGAGAATTCGATGTACGAGAATTTCTTTGCCCGCAAAGAAGAACTCAAAGAGTTCCGTGCGTTCTTCCGAGACGATGAGTCGAATCTGGCTCTGCTTTACGGTCGAAAAGGCGTGGGCAAGAGCGCGTTGTTGAGCCGTGCGCTTTTGGTTGAACACTGCCATTACGTCTATTTGGTCTGTAGCCAAACAAACGAGCAGACGCATCTTGACCAGCTTCGCGCCTTGGGAGCGCAGGCTCTGAAACAGCCGACGCTGGAGGCTGATCGTTTGGAGGATGTGCTCGATACTTTGGCCGAACATGCACAGAACATACAGATGGTCGTTGTGCTGGGTGAATATCCGCGCTTGCGTGAGGTGGTGCCGGAATGTGACAAGCGCCTTCAGGAGGTTGTCGATCGTTGGAGAGGTCAATCGAAATTCAAGCTCGTGTTGACCGGCTCGACCATGTCCGTCATGAAGGACCTGACAAAGCCCATGAGTCCGTTTGACGGTCGTTTCTCTTTGAACATGAAGCTTGAGCCGCTCAACTATCTGGAAGCGGCCGAGTTTTACCAGGGCATGCGGTTGGAAGACAAGCTACGGCTCTTTAGCGTTTTCGGCGGCATGCCGGCGTATATCCGTATGATTGATCCGAAACAAAGTGCCGAGGAAAACATCCAAAGCCTCCTGATCTCGCAAGCAAGCGTCATTGACAACGAAGTAACGTTGATGTTGAGTTCGGAATTCACAAAGCTCAACAATGTCAATCTGGTATTGACGGCGCTGGCCAAAGGCATCGGAAAGTTCACGGACATTCTGGAAGCGACAAAGATTGCCAAGAGTCCGACGCTTGCCGACTGTTTGGCGCGCTTGACGGCCATGGGACTGGTTGTCAAAGATGCGCCGATCAACGACGAACGAAACAAACGGCGCGTGATCTACCGTATCGCCGATCCGATGACGGCCTTCTACTACCGCTTCGTATTTCCCAAGAAGTCTTTGCTGCAGATCTACCATTACCGGAATTTCTTCGAGGATTTTGTCAAGGACGAGTTTGAGAACGAATATATGCCGCTTGTTTTGGAAGAGGTCGTCCGCCAGTTCCTGACGCTTCGCAACAAGGCTGGCCTCATAGATCCTCCGCTTACCCGTATGGGCCGCTACGTCTACCAACTGCCCAGCATGCGTCGGCCGCGAGAAATTCGGTTTGTGACCGAGGATCAAAACGGTTATTGCTACTACGATCTGTCGTTCAAGCCGAAGGAAATGAAGGTTGAGAGCGTTGTTCGCACTATCGAGCAAGTGAAAGCATCGCCTTTGGATGCACGACGTTTCGTGTTCTTTGTTCGGAAACGAGAATATTGGTACGACTACCGATTGGATGAGGTGTCTGTTGAGCAACACACCGTTCACGAGTTCTATACAAAGATGCAGTGACCGAACCTCAAGCTGACGAATTGCATAAAACCTTGTAGGAGAAATTGAATAAAGACTTTGGGCTAAATCAGGCCTTTGGCAATTAACTTGTCAGGCGACCAATTCCTTTATTGCGGCATTCTTTATCTTCGATACAGTAAGAAAACTTGGCCTGGAAAGCCAGATAAAACAACGATTCGGAGACTTCCTCGGGGCCGAAAAAAAGCTTTCCAGTGCCGGAACAAAAAACTCGAACAAAAGGGAGAACTCCATGGCTAGTTCGCAAGCCGTGCGGCAGGAGGCTGCCGCAAAAGGCCTGTATCGTCCGGATGCCGAGCACGACGCCTGCGGTGTCGGCTTTGTGGCCAATATCAAGGGACATGTATCGCACAAGATCATTGAAGATGCTTTGCTCATCCTTCACAACCTTGATCATCGCGGCGCCGTCGGTGCCGATCCCCTGTGCGGTGACGGTGCGGGCATACTGATTCAGATTCCGGATGCGTTTTATCGTGAAGAAATGGCAGCGCTCGGAGTCAAACTCCCGGCGCCCGGCGACTATGGCGTCGGCATGATTTTTCTGCCGAGGGAGCCCGCCTCCCGTCAAGCCTGCGAGCAGGAGCTCGAACGCATGGTCAAAAAGGAAGGCCAGGTGGTGCTCGGCTGGCGTGACGTGCCCGTGGATCAAACGATGGAAATGAGCCCGACGGTGCGGGCCTCCGAACCCGTCATTCGTCAGATTTTTATCGGTCGCGGCCCCGACGTGATGGTTCAGGATGCTCTCGAGCGCAAGCTTTATGTGATTCGCAAGAGTGCTTCGCATCGAATCCAGTCACTGAAACTCAAACACGGCGGCGAGTATTTCGTACCCTCGATGAGTACGCGCACCGTGGTCTACAAAGGTTTGCTTTTGGCCGATCAGGTCGGACGCTACTACAGGGATTTGCAAAACCCTGCCTGCAAGAGTGCCGTTGCCGTCGTGCATCAGCGCTTTTCCACCAATACGTTTCCAGCCTGGGCCTTGGCTCATCCGTATCGCTACATCGCACACAACGGCGAGATCAATACCGTCAAGGGAAATTACAACTGGATTCGCGCTCGGGAAAACGTCTGGAAGTCGGCCGTTTTGGGAGACGACGTCAAAAAGCTCGTGCCGCTCATCTATGAAGGACAATCCGATACGGCCAGCTTGGACAATGCTGTTGAGCTGCTCGTAATGGCGGGCTATTCGCTGCCGCAGGCCATGATGATGCTGGTGCCGGAGGCGTGGGAACGCTCCGAGACGATGGATGCCGATCGGCAGGCGTTTTACGCCTACCATGCTCCGATGATGGAAGCCTGGGACGGCCCGGCGGCGTTGGTCTTTACGAACGGCGTACAGATCGGTGCCATGCTCGATCGCAACGGTCTGCGGCCGGCGCGCTACATCGAAACGGAAGACGACACGGTGGTGTTGGCCTCTGAAGTGGGCGTATTGCCCATTCCGGAAGGACGCGTCCGCCGCAAATGGCGCATTGAGCCGGGCAAAATGCTCTTTATCGATACGGTGCAGGGCCGCATCATTTCCGACGAAGAAATCAAGAATCAGGTGGCGCTCGACAAGCCTTATCGAGAGTGGGTGGAGCGACTCAATCTGCGTTTGGCTGATCTCAGCGCCGATGAAGAGTCAACCGCTCAAGCGCCGATGGCCGACGACCGATTGGCAGAGCTGCAGCGCGTATTCGGGATGACTCAGGAAGACGTAGACGTCGTTCTGATGCCGATGGCAACCAAGGGAATGGAGCCCACCGGGTCTATGGGAAACGACGCGGCTCTTCCGGTTCTTTCTCAAAAAACGCAGTCGTTTTTTGCCTACTTCAAACAGCTCTTTGCGCAGGTCACCAATCCGCCGATCGACCCGATCCGCGAAGAGTTGGTGACAAGCCTCATGAGCTTCATCGGCCCCAAGCCCAATCTCCTGGATGTCAACAACGTCAACCCGCCGCGGCGGATCGAAATTTTTCAGCCGGTGCTTGTTGAAAACGATATGGCCAAGCTGCGCACGATTGACGAGCACACGGCAGGAAAATTCCGCAGCTTCGAGATCGACATCACCTACCCGGCCGCCTGGGGCGACAGCGGCGTGGAGGCGCATCTGGCAAGTCTCTGCGCGCAGGCAGTCGATGCGATCGGCGAGGGCTACAACATCCTTATTCTGAGCGACGAAAACGTGAGCCGCAAGCGCGTGGCCGTTCCGGTTCTTCTGGCTTTAAGCGCGCTGCATCAGCATCTCATCCGGGAAGGATTGCGCACCAATACGGGGCTGATCGTGCACTCGGGGGCGGTTTTCGAGACGCATGACTTTGCGCTGCTTTTGGGGTACGGCGCCGAAGCTGTGCATCCGTATCTGAGTTTGGCACTGATCCGTAAGGCGGCTCCCTTGGCAGGGCTTTCGCCTGAAGATGCGGTGTCGCATTACGTCAAGGCCGTCGGCAAGGGACTAACCAAAGTAATGGCCAAGATGGGCATCTGCACGGTCATGAGCTACCGCGGAGCCCGCATCTTTGAAGCTGTCGGCCTTAACAGTGAGTTTGTGGACCGTTATTTTCACGGCACACCGTCCAAAATCGAAGGTTTGGGGCTGTTTGACGTCATGCGGGAGGCGGTTAAGCGGCACGACGCAGCCTACGCCAAACGCATGCCGCTCAAGGCTCAATTGGATTCAGGCGGCCAATACGCTTGGCGTGCCGACGGCGAAGAGCATATGTGGACGCCCGAGGCGATCGTCAAGCTGCAGAGAGCGGCTCGCCAGAAGAACTATCAGACCTACAAGGAGTACGCATCAATCATCAACGATCAGAGCCGTCGGCAGATGACGCTGCGCGGTTTGTTGCGTTTTAAGACCGAAAACTGCACCCCGGTTCCGATTGACGAGGTGGAGCCCGCCAAGGACATCGTCAAGCGTTTTGCGACGGGCGCGATGAGCATGGGCTCCATTTCTGCGGAGGCTCATGCGACGCTTGCCGTTGCCATGAACCGCATCGGCGGCAAGAGCAACACAGGCGAAGGCGGTGAAGATCCGAAACGCTATGAGGCCGAACTCAAGGCGGGACACTCCGTTGTCAAAAAAGGCATGACGGTTGCCGACGTTCTCGGACACGACCGCATTGTGGCCGACATCGAGCTCGAAGACGGTGACAGTCTGCGCTCACGCATCAAGCAGGTGGCAAGCGGTCGCTTCGGCGTGACTGAGCAATATCTGGCAAGTGCCGATCAGATTCAGATCAAGATGGCTCAAGGCGCCAAACCCGGTGAAGGAGGACAACTTCCCGGGCACAAGGTGACCGAATACATTGCCGAATTGCGCTATTCGGTGCCCGGCGTGGGATTGATTTCTCCGCCGCCGCACCACGACATCTATTCGATCGAAGATCTGGCGCAGATCATCCATGACCTCAAGTGCGCCAACGGCAAGGCCGACATTTCGGTCAAGCTCGTGAGCGAAACGGGTGTGGGAACGGTGGCTGCAGGCGTTGCCAAAGCCAAGGCCGACCATATTGTCATTGCCGGACACGACGGCGGTACGGGCGCAAGCCCCGTTTCCTCCGTCAAGCACGCCGGAAGCTGCTGGGAGGTGGGATTGGCCGAAACGCAGCAGACGCTTGTCGTCAACAAGCTGCGCGAGCGCGTGGTGCTGCAGGTCGACGGACAGATCAAGACCGGGCGAGACGTGGTGATCGGGGCCATGCTCGGAGCCGACGAGTTCGGGTTTGCCACGGCGCCTTTGGTGGTCGAAGGCTGCCTGATGATGCGCCAGTGTCATCTCAACACGTGTCCTGTCGGCATTGCCACGCAGGATCCTCAATTGAGGAAACGCTTCAAAGGGCAGCCCTCGCATGTGGTCAACTACTTCTTCTTCGTGGCCCAAGAGGTGCGTGAAATCATGGCGCAGCTGGGTGTTCGACGGTTTGAAGAGTTGATCGGACGCAGTGACCTTCTGGAGCAGCGAGACGACATTGACAACTGGAAGGCTCAAGGCGTCGATCTTGCCCGAGTGCTGTACAGGCCGCAGAGCCGTCCTGAGGAACGGCGCCATCGTTTGGCCCAAAAGCATGATCTCGAAAAGAGTCTGGACGCACAAATTCTTGCCGAAATTGATGGACACATCCGGCAAGATCAGGCTGTTCGTAAAACCTACGCCATACGCAATATCAACCGTACGGTAGGCACGCAGATTGCGCACGCAATCGTTGATCTGTACGGCGCACAGGGGTTGGCCGACGATACGGTGCACTTGACGTTTAAAGGGACGGCTGGTCAGTCGTTCGGGGCCTTTGCGGTACCCGGCATGACGATGGTGCTCGAAGGCGACGCCAACGACTATGTCGGCAAAGGGCTTTCGGGCGGCCGCATCATCGTGAAGGCGGGAGACGACTTTCACGGCAAAGCGCAGGAAAACATCATTGCCGGCAATACGACGCTTTACGGAGCGACTTCGGGCGAAGCCTATTTCAACGGTGTCGCAGGCGAGCGCTTTGCGGTGCGTCTGTCGGGAGCAAGCGCCGTTGTGGAAGGCACGGGGGACCATGGCTGCGAATACATGACGGGAGGCACTGTGGTGGTGCTCGGCAAAACGGGGCGCAACTTTGCTTCGGGCATGTCGGGCGGTGTGGCCTATGTGTTTGACGCCGAGGGCGACTTCGAGTCGCATTGCAACACGTCGATGGTTGCGCTTGAGCGAGTCGTCGCGAAATCCGAGCAGAAGCGTTCGGGCGATTCGCGTACATGGCATCTCGGCAAGACCGATGAAGAGCTCTTAAAGGAGCTCATTGAGCGCCACGCGCGGTTTACGGGCTCCAAATTGGCCGCAGAATTGCTTGAGCATTGGAGCAATGCTCGCGCGCGTTTCGTGAAAGTGATGCCGCTTCAGTACAAGGAAGCGCTTTTGGCCGGTGCCGGTCGGCAATAACAGGAGACGACAATGACCGTAAACAAAAATCAGCCGAACGCACCGCTGCAGCGCATTGAGTTCGGTCACCAGAGCGTAGAAGAGCGCATCAAGCATTTCGGAGACTTCACGATTGCTCTCGATGACGAGCAGATTCATCAACAATCAATGCGCTGTCTGCATTGCGGAACGCCGTTTTGTTCGGCAAGCTGCCCGCTGCATAACCGACCGGTGGACTTCAATCGTCTCGTGCGTGACGGCAAGTGGCGAGCCGCCTGGGAGTGCCTGAATTCGACGAGCAGTTTTCCGGAATTTACAAGCCGCGTGTGTCCGGCCATTTGCGAAGCCGGCTGCACGCAGTATTACCTCGAAGACGCTGCCGTCGGCATTAAAACCATTGAGCGAGCCATCATTGACCGTGCGTGGCTTTCGGGTTGGGTCAAGCCCGTCAAGCCCCTGGTCAAAACGGGCAAGCGCGTGGCAGTGGTGGGGTCGGGCCCTGCGGGTCTGGCCTGTGCGCAGCAGTTGGCGCGAGCCGGGCACAAGGTGACGGTGTACGAGAAAAACGAGAAGGCGGGCGGTTTGCTGCGCTACGGCATTCCGGACTTTAAGCTTCCCAAAGATCTCATCGATCGACGCATCAAGCAGATGCAGGCCGAGGGCGTTGCGTTCAAGTTCGGTACCGCAGTCGGCATCAAGTCGTTTTCGCAGGGGGTGTTTTCACAGGTCCAAAAGACGGTGTCGGCAGACAAACTCAAGCGTGACCACGACGCTGTTGTTCTGGCGTGCGGGTCGGAGACGCCGCGAGACCTCAAGGTGCCGGGAAGAGAAGCCAAGGGTGTGCATTTTGCGCTGGAACTTTTGATCGGACAGAACCGTGCCGCTTCAGGCGAACTCGATGAAACTCCGATTTCCTGCAAGGACTGCAAGGTGGTCATCATCGGAGGCGGCGACACCGGCAGCGACTGCGTGGGCATCGCAAGGCGACAGGGCGCCGAAAGTATCGTTCAGCTCGACATCGGACCGTGTCCGCCTCTGCAGGAGGATAAGGCTGCCACGTGGCCCGATTGGCCTCGGAAACTTCGCACCTCATCGTCTCACGAAGAAGGCTGCGAAAGACTGTGGGGAATTTCCACCAAAGAGATTTTGGTCAATGATTCGGGAGCGGTGCGTGGACTGCATTGCGTGAAAGTGAGACTGGATCCGGCCACAAAGAGACTCACGCAAGAACCCGGGTCGGACTTTGAGATTGCGGCCGACCGAGTGTTTTTGGCAATGGGATTCGCGCATCCGACCGAAGAACTCTTGGAGGCCTTCGGCATTCAACGCGATGCGCGGGGCAACGCCAAGGCGGGCATCGAGACGGATCTTCGACCGTTTGAATCGTCTGTCGCAGGAGTGTTTGCCTGCGGAGATACGCGAAGCGGTCAGTCGCTTGTCGTCCGAGCCATGAGCGAGGGACGCCGCTGCGCACGAGCCGTGGATCTCTATCTCATGGGAACGACGGAGCTGCCGGCTTTCCGAGCGTGACCTCAGGAGAGTTGCCGAGTCATACGAACTCGGCAGCTCTCAGAAACAGAATCAGTGCGCCATGATCGGCGAGACGAAAGCGTCCCATAGCACCACGCACCATACAAAGATGCAGAATGTGAGCGCAAAGAGCACGGCGCAGCTGCCGGCATCCTTGGCGTACTTGCTCATGGGGTGAATTTCCGGGCCGATGCGATCAATTGCAGCCTCGACGGCGGAATTCAAGAGCTCGGTCACCAGCAGAAACACGAGGGCGAAAACCGCAAAGAGCTTGAGCGTGAAGGCGGCCGGGATGAAAAAGAGGGCAACGAGGCCGATCACGGACAGAATGGATTCCTGGCGGAAGGCTTCTTCGGTTTGAAAGGCTTTCAAAAAGCCGTCTCGCGAGTAGCGCGTGGCGTTGATGAGGCGCCGAATGCCGGTTTTGCCTTTTAAGTCACGAGCATCCTGAGGCATAACGAAATTTCCTGCGTTAAAAAAGCGTCAAAAAAATGCGGCCGAGGAAGCAATTTCCGCGGCCGCAATACTGTGGCGCAAAGACCGAATTACTGAACCTTCTGCGCGAGCTCGCCGGCATCGTACTTGGCGGCCATCACGGAAAGCGGGATCGGCTTGATGCGGGCGCCCTGACCCTCGCAACCGAACTCAAGATAGCGCTGCTTGCACAGTTCGTAAGCGGCCTGACGGGCCTTCTTGAGGTATTCGCGCGGATCGAACTTTTCGGGGTGCTCGAAAAGGAAGCGGCGCGTAGCGGCGGTCATTGCCAGACGAATGTCCGTGTCGATGTTGACCTTGCGCACGCCGTGCTTGATGGCCTCCTGAATTTCGGAAACGGGCACGCCATAGGTTTCGCGCATGCTGCCGCCGAATTCGCGGATTTCAGCGAGGTATTCCTGCGGAACCGAGCTCGAGCCGTGCATCACGAGGTGGGTGTTGGGCAGACGTTCGTGGATTTCCTTGACGCGCTGGATCGAAAGAATTTCACCGGTGGGCTTGCGCGTGAACTTGTAAGCGCCGTGGCTCGTGCCGATGGCGATGGCCAGAGCGTCGAGCTGGGTTTCACGCACGAAGTCGGCGGCCTGATCGGGATCGGTGAGAAGCTGTTCACGGGACATGGTCGCATCCGTGCCGTGACCGTCTTCCTTGTCGCCCTTCATGGTTTCCAAAGAACCCAGGCAGCCGAGTTCGCCTTCGACGGACACGCCGATGCAGTGGGCATTTTCAACCACGCGGCGGGTGACGTCGACGTTGTATTCGTAGGAGGAAATGGTCTTGCCGTCGCTCATAAGCGAACCGTCCATCATCACCGACGTAAAGCCCATGCGCATGGCGATCTGGCAGACGGCCGGGCTCTGGCCGTGGTCCTGATGCATGCAAACCGGAACGTCCGGCCAGCTTTCCACGGCGGCTTCGATGATGTGGCGCAGGAACGCTTCGCCGGCATACTTGCGGGCCCCGGCGCTCGCCTGCATGATGACCGGAGCGCCGACTTCGGCGGCAGCCGTCATGATGGCCTGCACTTGTTCGATGTTGTTGACGTTGAAGGCGGGAACGCCGTAACCGTTTTCCGCTGCATGATCAAGCAGCTGGCGCATGCTCACTAATGCCATGTCGTGTATGTCCTAAATCGTGGCGTGCGTCCCGAAAAAGACGCAACACAAAACGAGCGCTTCGAAGAAACGCCTACTTTGAATTTGAGAAGCATTCTACCAAGAGAGAGTTTGGAACTAGAGCAAATGTTGCAATCCGTCACGAGCCGCTCTCAAGGATGCTTCCGGTGTTTCCATCAGTTCTTGGTTTTGAGTGCGGCGTGCCCGTGAGCAAGTGAGTCGGCCACGCGCACTTTGGAAACCCAAAGTGCGATGACCGACAGCGTGACGCCCGCCAGACACAGGCCTACGGCCGTGCACATCCAGAAGCCCTCGGCGCGCAGCGGTTGCCCGAAAAGGAACGTGCCGTCAAAGGCGAAATAGTAGCCTCCGCCCAAGCCCACACCCCAGAGCATTACGCCGTAGATGATCATCGGAAGCATCGTGACGCGGTAGCCTCGCAGCGCAAAATTCGAAACCGTCTGCGCGGCGTCGGTGATGTGGTAGATCATGCCGAATACCAGAAGCGAAGCGGCAAGCGATGTCACTGCGGTTTCCTTGGAGTAGAGCCCCAGCAGGAAATCCTGTCCGAAATACATGAAGGCCACAGAACAGGCGGCGATGGCCAGCGCTACCTTCAGGCCTCGCACCGTGATCTCGCGTGCGGCCTTCGGACTGCCGGCACCGAGCGCTTGGCTTACCATCACGCACACGGCAATGGCGATGGAAAGGGGTATCTGATAGAGCGTTGCGGTGATGTTGCCGACGATCTGGTGCGCGGAGACATCGGTCGTACCCAGGCGAGAAATGAAGATCGCCATGAGCGTAAAGGAGCTCACTTCAAAGAAAATCGAAAGGCCGATCGGCACGCCGAGTTTGAGTTGAGCAAAAACAGCCCTGATCTGAGGCCAGAAGAAGCGCTCGGCGCGCATCTTGTCGTAGAAGGCGTCCTTCTTGTAGATGACGATGTAGCAGATGAGCGCCAGCCACGCGTCAACCGCGAGCGACAACCCGGCACCCGCGCCGCCCAGTGCGGGAAAGCCGAGCCAGCCGTACATGAAGATGCAGTTGAGCGGTATCTTGCAAGCGAGCATCAAAAGGCTCACGTACATCGTCACGCGAGGTCGGCTCACCGCCGCATTCAGAGCAATGAAGCTTCGGGAGACGATGGACGCGAAAATACCCGGTGCGGAAAAGACGAGAAAGAGCGAGGTCATGCGAGCAACCTCGCCCGAGACCCCGCCGAATTTCGTCCAAAAATCCGTTTGCAACAACAATACGCAGCCGATGATGCCCAGCAGAATCGCCAGCCAGAGGTTTTGAGAAAGCTCAAAGCCGATTGCTTTGTAATTGCGTGCGCCGTAGTGATGACCGACGATGGGGGAGAGCCCCTGCAATATGCCCACCAGTCCGAAAAGAACCATGACGGAGGTCGCACCGCCCAAAGCGACGACGGCAAGATGCTCTTTGCCGAGGTTGCCGGTCATCAAAGTGTCGATTGTGGCTGCGCCCATCAACGCCAGATTGGCGATGAAGATCGGGGCGGAGAGTTTGGCAAGCGCCCCGAGGCTGACATCGGGCTCGGCGGCGTGGTGCGGAACGATTTCAGGGATTTTGTCGTTGGATTTGACGGCTTCGCTCATACGAAAAAAGACTCGAGGAAAGGCAATCCGGGCGAAAGGAGGCGCCTTTGGAAGACTCCTCAAACCTTCGGCGTCGATATCCCACAGGTTGAATCGACGTTCGGGTTGCTGTGCTGAGGATTCTACGCAGAATTGCTTAGAAGACGTGGATTTTTGCGAAGAAAATGCCGCGCGGACTAAAATGCTATCAAAAAAATTACTATCTTTAAAAATAGTAATTTCCGTGATAGCAAATTTTTCGGAATCCAAGTATGTATACATTCATCGGTCGAGACAAAGAACTTCGTACGCTACAGACGGCCTACGAATCGGATCGCTCCGAGCTGGTCGTAGTCTACGGACGACGCCGCATCGGAAAGACTGCGTTGATGACGCAATTTTGCAAGGACAAAGCAGGCGTCTACTTTGCCGCGAAACGACAGGACGATGCGGGACAGCGGCAGGATTTCAACGAAACGATGAAACGGGCCGGTGCACCGGTTTCCCGGATGCTCGAGACGCTGCCCAATTGGGAGGCTGGTTTCCGTCAGTTGGCGGCGTTACCAGGAAGCGGTAAGAAGGTGATGGTGCTCGATGAGTTTCCGTATATGGCTGAAGGTAATCCGACGTTGCCATCGCTTTTGCAGCATCTGTGGGATCACGAGCTGCAGTCGGCCGATGTGATGATCGTTCTGTGTGGCAGTGCGCTCTCTTTTATGGAAAAAGAAGTGCTTTCCGAAAAAAGCCCGCTTTTTGGCCGCGCCACGCGCACCATCAAGGTTGAACCGATGCTCTTTGACGACGTGCGTCAATTTTTTCCTCAGTACGACGCAGTCGGTGCCGTGCTTGCCTATTCCGTACTGGGCGGAACGCCGTACGCGTTGAACTGTTTTGATTCGAACCGATCGGTCGAAGAAAACATACGCGAGCAATTGCTCTCGCCAAGCGGCCGACTGTGGGATTATCCGACGCAGCTCATTGCGCAGGAGTGCCGGGAGCCCGGGCGCTTCAACGACATCCTGAGGACGGTGGCTACAGGAAACCGTCGATTTTCCGAGATTGCGTCAAAGACGGTCATTCAGTCGCCCAATCTGCCGCGATATTTACGCTCGCTTGCCGAGATGGGCTTTGTCGAGCGATCGTTTCCTGCCGATCAAAATTTTAAAGAGAAGGCCAACAGTCAGCGTGGGTTATACGACATCGCGGACAATTTGGTAGCGTTCTGGTACCGCTATGTGTGGCCCAATTTCAGCGTTTTGAACATGGGAGGCGCTGAACTCGTCTGGAAGCATCAGGTTGCTCCCAGGCTCAACGAAATCGCATCCTTTCCTTTTGAGGAAGTCTGCCGGCAGTATTTGGAAAAGCTCAATCTCAAGGAGAAGTTACCTTTTGCCGCTAGCCGCATCGGTCGCTGGTGGGATAAAAACGAGGAGATCGATATTCTCGCGGTTCCGTTTGAAGGCGGCGCGCGGCTATTTGGCGAGTGCAAGTTCCGGCAGTCGGAATTTGCGCTCGGGGACTATGTCAGGCTCAAAAAGAAGGCGCAAGCAGTGCCGCACGAACAAGCGTACTACGTTCTGTTTTCCAAGTCAGGATTTGCGCCCAGCCTGAAACTTTTGGCTCAGGATCCGAACGAACATCTGACGCTCGTGACCTTGGATGAGGTTGCCGACAGCGTGGAGAAGAACTTTAGCTGAGCCGGCAAAATCATCGCGGCATCAATCTTCGAGCCCGACCAGGTCGTCGACGCCGCGGTGGGCAACCGGCTCGATGCGGTGCAGGCCCGGATTTTCGTGGCTGTAGGCTTGGCCGCTCACAATGGCGCGCAGGCCTTCAAAATCCATGATTTGAACGTGCTTTTGATTGACGATGATCAAGTTGTCGTGCGAGAAGCGGCTCAGAACGCGGCTCACCGTTTCGAGTTTGAGGCCTAAGTAGGAGCCGATTTCGGCGCGGGTCATGCGCAGCACAAACTCGCTGCGCGAGTAGCCGCGCTGCTCGAAGCGCTGCGAAAGGTTCAGGATGAAGGCAGCCAGACGCTCTTCGGCGTGCATCGAACCCAACAGCAGCATCACACCGTTTTGGCGCACGATTTCCATGGCAAGCAGTTTTTGGAAGTGCTGGCTCATGGAGAACATGTTCTGCGTGACTTCAAGAAGCTTGTCGTAGGGAAGGATGCATACTTCCGTGTCTTCAAGTGCGATCAGATCGCTTGAGTAGACCATGCCGGCCAGGCCGTCGAGACCGACGATGTCGCCCGACATGTGAAAGCTCGTCACCTGTTCGCGGCCGTCGGAACTCGTGACGGCGCTCTTTAAGAAACCCAGGCGGATGGCGTAGAGCGCATCAAAGCGGTCGCCCGCACGATAAAGAGCTTCGCCGCGGCGCACGCGCTTTCGGGTGCTCACTAACTCCTCGAGCCGTTCGATTTCTTTGAGGGTGAGGCCGAGCGGAAGGCACAATTCGCGCAGGTTGCAGTTGGAGCACGCTACCCGAAGGGTTGCCATGTTGATCGTGGGGTTGTTGAGCATATGGGTCGAACGCAAACAAAACGGCCCGGCGGAAGAGCTCCGGGCAAGCACTCCGCGCTGCAACGGTTTTCGGTCGGCGGTGCCAAAACCGGGTGGAGACTTAGGATTTGAAACGGCGTGCGTGCTAATGAAAGAATAATCTCCAGCGTTTACACTGCCGCAAGCATCCAAAGCCCGTCCTTCGGGAAGGCCGGCAACCGAAAACCGCCGGCAGCCAGGGGACTTTGCCGCTAAGAGCAGAGCCGATTCAGGCCGGCAGTAAACTGTCGTCGAAACATTTGATTGTTGTCAAAGGTTTCGCTAATTGCTGAATCATAACAGGTAAGTTTGCGTTTTGTCATAGAAATTTTCGAGGTTTCTCAATATGGATTTCGACCCCACACGTGCCGGCGTAGAGCTGCCCGATGAAGCTCTTTTGAAGAAATTCGACGTTCCTGCACCGCGCTATACGTCTTATCCGACGGCCGACCGATTCCATGGCCGCATCACGCCTGAGGACTACCAGGACGCGCTCGCCCGCCGAGAAAAGGCTGCCAAGCCCGCCAAGCTTTCGCTCTACTGCCACATCCCGTTCTGTAACGACGTGTGCTTCTATTGCGGCTGCAACAAGATCGTCACGCGCGATCACTCGCGCTCTGCGGCCTACATTAAGACCCTGTTGAAGGAGGCAGATCTTGCCAAGGAACACCTCACGGGCATCAAGACGCTCGAGCAGCTGCACTGGGGCGGCGGTACGCCCACTTTCCTAAACGACGACGAAATTCTGGAACTGATGGCGGGCCTCAATGAGCGCTTCCCGTTCGAGGAAGGCGGCGAATTTTCCATTGAGGTCGATCCGAGAAGCTGCCCTCCGTCCAAGATCAAGACGCTTCGCAAGGCGGGCTTCAACCGCATGAGCCTGGGCGTGCAGGACTTCAATCCGGACGTGCAAAAGGCCGTCAACCGCATTCAGCCTTTCGAAATGACCAAGGAAGTGCTCGAAAGCGCCCGCGCCGAAGGGTTCGGCTCGATTAACATGGACCTTATCTACGGTCTGCCGCGTCAGACGCGCGAAACATTTGCCCGCACGATCGAGCAGGTGATTGAGCTTTCACCCGATCGCATCGCGCTTTATCACTACGCGCACCTGCCCAACATCTTCAAGCCTCAGCGCCGCATCATTCCCGCGGAGCTGCCCGGAGCGGCCGAACGCGTCAACATCATGTTCGACGCGATCAAGACGCTCACGAGCCACGGCTACCGCTACATCGGCATGGATCACTTCGCTAAGGAAACCGATGAGCTCTCGATTGCTCAGGTCAACGGCACCATCCAGCGCAACTTCCAGGGCTACTCCACGCGAGCCGAGTGCGACATGGTGGCCTTGGGGCCGAGCTCGATTTCTTTCGTCGACGGTCTCTACGCATGCAACCCCCGCGAAATCGAGCCCTGGAGCGAAGCGATCGAGTCGGGCAAGCTTGCGACCTGCCGCGGCTTTGATCTCAACGACGACGACAAGCTGCGCCGCGCCGTCATCATGACGATCATGTGTCGCTTTGAGCTCGATAAGCGGGAAATCGAAGAGGAATTCGGCATCAAGTTCGACGAATACTTCGCTTACGAAATGAAGAAGCTTCAGGCCTATGTCAAGCATGAGCTTGCCGAACTCACGGCCGACAAGATCATCGTTTCGCCCAAGGGCAAGATCTTTGTTCGTGCCGTGGCCATGCAGTTTGACCGCTACTTGCGCGAATCCGATCGAGCCGGCGGCTACTCCAAAATCGCTTGATGGCAGAAACGTTGCAACCGACAGCCGTAGGAGTTCCGTTGCCGACGGCTGTCGGCAGGCAAAGCTAAAGCCGCCGAGTCTGCACTTTTGTCAGCGTTTTGATTCGCTAAACTCTGACAAGTTTGCAGTGAAAGAAAAGAACAGTCGCGAGGAGGAGGCCTCATGCAGAAGTCGTCGAAAACATTGGTGTTGCTGTCGGTCGCGTCCCTGTTGCTTTCCGGTTGCGCGGCTTTGCAGCAGGATCAACAAGGCTCTGAACAGCGGCAAGAACAGTCGCAAAGAGGCACTATCGATACGATCTGCGTGGTGCGTCATCAAAATCCTCAATTGAGCTCCGATCGTCTCGTACAGGCCATTGAAGCAGGACTCAAACAACGTGGAGTGAAGACGCGCGTTGTGAACCACGATCAGGTTCCGTCCGAATGCCGCTTATGCCTCTTTTACGGTGTGACAGCGGAAAACAATGTCGCCAAATCATTTGATTTCCAAGCCGTGATTGACGGCAAGGCGCTGCAGCGGGGTTCCGGTCCCGTGCCGGCCGACGGCAACATCAAGCTCGAGACGATTGCCTTGTACGCGGCCAATTATTTGCAAAGCCTTGTCAATGCCGCCAAGCAGAAAGAAGTCCAGCAGGAGACTGTTCCGTAGCAAACGCAGGATAAGGACGCTTGCGTTTTGCCTGGATTTGCTTAAATTGAAGTCGCCGCAGGAAAAAGGCCGCGGCGATTTTTTTATTTCGGGAAGCGAAAACGAAGATCAAGCTTCTCACCGACAAAAAAATGACGCAGAGCACAACTTTTTATTGGTACGACTACGAGACTTTCGGGCTGGATACGCTGCGCGATCGGCCGGCACAGTTTGCCGGCATGCGCACGACGCTTCAATTTGAACCGGTGGCCGAGGCCGATGTTTTCTATTGCCGTCCTTCGATGGAGTACCTGCCCGGAGTGATGGCCTGCGTGCTCACGGGCATCACGCCGCAGACGGCCGCTGAAAAGGGCATGCCTGAGGTTGATTTTGCCAAGCGTGTCTTTAAGGAACTCAACACGCCCGCAACCATTTCGGTGGGCTACAACAGCATCGGCTTTGACGACAAGGTCAACCGCGCGCTTTTCTGGCGCAGTCTTCTGGACGTCTACAGTCACGTTTGGCGAAACGGCTGCTCGCGCTGGGACTTGTACCCGTTCGTGCTTGCCGTCTGGGCGCTTCGCCCCGAGGGCGTGGAATGGCCCAAGGTGCGCGGCACCGATCCAGACAAGCCCGAACGTCAAACTTTCAAACTTGAAAAACTGACGGCAGCCAACGGCATTGAACACAGCCACGCACACGATGCTTCGAGCGACGTGTCGGCTACGGTGGCGCTTGCGCGATTCCTTGCTGAGAAAAAGCAGCGCCTGTGGCAATGGGCTTTGAACAATCGCACCAAAACCAAGGTGGCTGAAGCGCTCGATACGCGTCGTCCCTGTCTGTGGGTCGATCCGAGAGCGGGACAGGAGCGCGGTTTCCTGCGCTTTGTGATGCCGGTTGCTCGAAATCCCGACAATCAAAACGAATACTTCGTCTGGGACTGTCGTGAGGATCCCGATCAGCTCACGAGCCTGTCGCCCGAAGTGATTGCTCGACGTGCTTTTGCGCCGGCCTTCATGCGAGAAGAAGGTGAAGAGCCTCTGGCGTTGCGTCGACTGCGCATCAACGAGTGCCCGTTTGTCTGCGCGGATCTGCGTGTGGCGTCAACTTCGGTCTGCGAGCGCTTTGGTATTGATCTGCGGCAAGTGGTTGATTTCGGCGAAAAGCTCACGCGTCTTCACGGCATGATTGAAGGTCCCGTGCTGCAGGCATGGCAGATCTTTGAAGAACAGAACAAAGCGCGGTTTGAAAGCGAAGGCCCCAAGGATCCCGAAACGGCGCTCTACGACGGTTTTGTGAGCGAAGCCGATCGGGCTCGTGCACAGGGACTTTTGAATCTCGACTTTGAGACGATCGCCGAACAGGTGCACGACGGAAGGCTCTACTTTGACGATGAACGCCTCAATGAATTGCTGTTTCGTCTGCGCGCCCGCTGTGCGCCGCAGACGCTCAATGATGCCGAGCGGGAAAAGTGGCTTGCCGAATGCCGCAAGCGGCTCACGCAGCAAGGGGCTGCAACGACGACGCTTGAGAAGTATTTCGAAGAGATCGATTCGGTACGCGACCGCTACGAGACTCTGTTAAACGAAGGCAGCATCACCGAAGAGCGTTACGAGGCCATCGAAAAGACGCTGTCCGACTTGTGGGACTGGGGCGATCAGGCGGCCGAATATGCTCAGGTTGAAGGCTGAAAAGGAGAGAAGCAAATGACGATCAAATGCGCGTTTTTGGGGCTCGGCGTGATGGGCTATCCCATGGCCGGACATCTGGTCAAAAAGGGCTTTGAGGTGACGGTTTATAACCGTACGATCGCCAAGGCTCAGAAGTGGTCGCAGGAGTACGGCGCCGCTTTTAAGGAAACGGCTTTTGAGGCTGTCAAAGACGCCGACTTCGTGTTCGCGTGCCTCGGAAACGACGATGACGTGCGCAGCGTTGTGTTGGGAGAGTCGGGCGCCTTTGCCGGCATGAAGCCGGGTGCGGTCTTCGTGGATCACACGACCGATTCTGCCGATCTTGCGCGCGAGCTCTTTGCGGTCTGCAAGAAGCGAGGGCTGGGTTTCCTGGATGCGCCCGTTTCAGGTGGCCAGGCCGGTGCCGTCAACGGCGTTCTTACCGTGATGGTGGGCGGCGAATCCGACGTGTTCGAAAAGGCAAAGCCCGTCATCGATGCTTATGCCTGCAACGTGACGCATCTGGGGCCCGCAGGCAACGGTCAGCTTGCGAAGATGGTTAACCAGATTGCGTTGGCAGGCGCTGTTCAGGGCCTTTCTGAGGCGATCGCTTTCGGTATGAACGCGGGCCTTGATATGAAAAAGGTTCTGAAAGTGCTCGAAAAAGGGGCGGCAGGTTCCTGGCAGATGGCCAATCGCGGCGAAACGATGGTCGACGACAAATTCGATTTCGGTTTTGCGATCGACTGGATGCGCAAGGACTTGGGGATCGCCATGGCTGAAGCCAGACGTAACGGTTCATCGCTTCCGGTGACTGCATTGGTTGATCAGTTCTACGGTGAACTGCAGGCGATGGGTGCGGCGCGAATGGATACCTCTTCGCTGATTAAGCGTTTGCCACACAAAAAAGCGTAGCTGTCCGCACTTTCATCATTTTTCGGCCCGCTTCGAAGCTTGGTTTCGTTGCGGGCTTTTTGCTGCTTCGCGCTAGGTAAAACTGTCTAACCGATTTGCCTTTTTGCCAAAAAGGCAACGATTTTCGACTGATTCTTCCACGCTGTTGCGAAATGAGAATAATTCCTATTACAATTCGCAACGATTCAAGACGGTTCGATAGATCTGGAAAAAACGCTTCTTGCCGTCGCTTCTTCCTACTTTTAAAGAGACAACAAATGACCAAATTCAAGACAACGCTTCTGGCGATGGCGGTGAGCGCCGCCGCCTTCTCGGTTCAGGCAGCTCAGGTTTCGCTTTACGGTTCGGTTTCGACGGGTGTGCTCTACCAGAATCAAGCTTCTCTGTCAGGGGGTGAGGAACCCCAGGAAAGCAAAGATTCGTTCACGATGGAAAGCGGTTTCTGGGGTGATTCCATCTGGGGCATTACCGGTGAAGAAGATCTCGGCAACGGCTGGACCGTCGGCTTTACGCTTGAAAACGAGTTCGGCTCGGACACGGGTGAAATGGCAGGAGCAGATCCTGAAGGTAGCGTGCTTTTTGACAGCCAGGCCTACCTGCGCATCGGCAATGACAAAGTAAATTTTGCCTTCGGCAACATCGGCGGTCTGGCAAGTGCCGGCGGCGACTTTGATTTGCTTTGCGCTTTTGACCCGATGGAAGCCTTTGTCGGTGTGGCAGGTCTCGGTGCTTTTGCGTCTAAGGATTTTGCAAGCGGCAACATGGCTGTTGTCGAAGTGACGCCGATGGAGGGCTTAAAGGTTTCTCTGATGGGAAATACCGGTGATAAGGACTCCAATGCCAAGTGGTCGGATCGCGATCACTACTACGGTTTGGGCGTGTCCTACGAAAACGGCCCGCTGGCCTTGGCGGCGATTGCTGAAATGCGTAAGTACGATCGCTTGGCTGATTGGGGCGCCAACGCTGACAACGATGACTCCTGGACCTTTACGGTGGCCGCCGCTTACGACTTTGAAGTTGTTCGTCCGAGCTTTGTGTACCAGCACGCCAGCAAGACGCGCGAATTTGCGGCAGGAGATATCTCTGACGCCGCTTATAACTTCGACAGTTTCATGCTCGGCGCTACGGCTCCGCTTGGACAGGGCACGCTGCGCGCTTCCGTTCAGTACGTCAAGGGTGAAAACGATGCGGTGTCCGACGAAGAGGGCAGTGCCACGATTCTCGGTCTGGCTTATACCTATGACATGAGCAAGCGTACGACGCTCTACGGTGCTGCGTTCTACTCTGTCGGCGGCGACGGTCTTGACAAGGACCTCGGTGCCAACGAGAAAGAATTTGGGCTGATGGGCCGTGCTGATTACAACAGCGTCGGTTTCGGCGTGGGTCTTGTGCACACGTTCTAAGCACACAACAACGCAATGAAGGTGTAAACCGATTCGCAAATCAAAAAGAGCCGGGGCCCTCGATGTCACGGCTCTTTTTCAAATCTGAGCGACGACGATCAACCTTTTGATGCGAACGAGAATTGTTAATTTTCAAGTTCTCTCGTCGTCGTCTTCGCAGCTAAGCGACATCAGGAAACAAGTGTCAACGTTTAAGGAGCTGATTCATTGTTGAAAATACTGATTGATAACCGTTCTCATTAATATTGAGAAAAGGTATCATTCGCATTGAATTTATCCATCGTTGATGACTTCGGGTCGCTCGGGGAGCGATTTCGGTGCCACCACAGACGCAAAAGCAATGAACAAAGAACGAACAATTCGCAAGCTCACGCAACTGAAAATCGAAGAACCCGGCATCGTCGCCAAGGTCAAGCTGCCGGCTCCGGAAGCAGCTCGTCTCGATGAGCTCGGATTGCATGTGGGCAGTTCGGTTCGAGTGTTAAGCGGCGCGGTCAACGAGAGCATTTTGATTGCCGTCGGAGACAGCCGCATCGGCGTGAACTTCGACGTTGCTCAGAAAATTTACGTGTACTGAGAGCCGCTCATTTGCGACTGAAAAGCAAGCGGCTCGGAACAAGGGACAGGCAAACCATGTTGTTAAAGGAACTTTCTCCCGGAACCAAGGGAACGATTGTCGGCTATGACAAAAAGGCGCCGGAATACCGCCGGCGTTTGCTGATGCTCGGTGCAACACCGGGAACAGCATTTGAGGTGGTGCGCGTGGCTCCGCTGGGCGATCCGGTGGAGATTCGCGTGCGCGGCAGCTTTATCAGCGTTCGAAAGGACGAAGCCGCCATTATGGAAGTGCGCTTGGATTGAGTTGGGGATTGCAAAATGAAAAATATCATCTGTATTGTCGGCAATCCGAATTGCGGCAAAACGACGCTTTTTAATGCTCTGACGGGCTCCAAACAGGAAGTCGGCAACTGGCCGGGCGTCACCGTCGATAAGAAAACTGGCCGTTACAGCTTTGAAGGCAGCGACGTAGAGATCGTTGACCTTCCCGGCATTTATTCCATTACGCCGGCTTCGACTTCCGGCGAAGACGAACGCATCGCCCGCGACTACATCCTCACGGATGAAGCGCAGGCAGTGATCAACATCGTTGATGCCTCCAACCTGGAACGTAACCTTTACCTGACGGCGCAACTCATTGAGATGCGCGTGCCGATGGTCGTGGCCGTCAATATGCTCGACATTGCCAAGAACCACAAGATTGAGGTGGATCTGAAGGCACTGCAGCAGGCGCTCGGTTGCCCTGTTGTGGGGCTTGTGGCAGCGCGCGAGCAGGGGGTGCGTGAACTTCAAAAGACGGTTGCGGAATTTCTGAAGGATCCGCAGCTGCCTCCGATGAATGTTTCGTTCGAAGATCGTATCGAGAAGGCTCGTGAGGCGATTACTCAAGGACTGCGCAAAGAAGGCGTGGAACGTCCCGAATGGTTTGCGCTGCAGCTCGTTGAAGGCGCTCCGGGCATTGAAGACAAGCTTCCCGCCGAAGCCTACGCCAAGGTCAAGAAGATCGTTGACGATGTGAACGCCGCCTATGACGGCGACGCCGATATCGTGGTTGCCGACGCTCGCTACAACTTTGTCAACCGCATCACGCAGAAGGCACTGATTCGTCACGGCGAAATGAGCAACACCATGACCGACAAGATCGATCGCGTGGTCTTGAACCGCTGGTTGGGACTCCCGATCTTCCTGGCGATCATGTACGTGATGTTCCTCTTTACGCAGAACCTTGGCGGCGCTTTCATTGACTTCTTCGACATCACGTTTGCCGGCATCTTTGTCGACGGTTTCGGTCGCCTGCTTGAGGCAGTCGGCACGCCCGAATGGCTTAAGGTTTTGCTCGCCGACGGTATCGGCGGCGGTATTACGACGGTTTCGACCTTTATTCCGCCGATCTTCTTCCTGTTCCTGTTCCTCGCCATGCTTGAGGACTCGGGTTACATGGCTCGTGCCGCGTTCGTGATGGACCGCGTGATGCGCGCTCTGGGCCTGCCCGGCAAAGCCTTCGTACCGCTGATCGTGGGCTTTGGTTGCAACGTGCCTGCCATTATGGCCACCCGCACGATGGATAAGGCAACCGACCGCATCATCACCATCATGATGGCTCCCTTCATGAGCTGCGGCGCCCGCATGCCTGTCTACGTGCTGTTTGCGACGGCGTTCTTCCCGACCAATGGCCAGAATCTGGTGTTCGGCATCTATGTGATCGGCATCATTGCAGCCATCATCACGGGCTTTTTGATCAAGCGCGTGGTGCTGCCCGGTGAAGTTTCCGCCTTCGTGATGGAAATCCCGCCGTACCACATCCCGACGGTCAAGGGCGTCATGATGCGTACGTGGGATCGCCTGAAGGCCTTCCTGAACCGTGCCGGCAAAGTGATCGTTGTGATCTGCGCCGTACTGGGTTTCTTGAATAGCTGGGGCACCGACGGTTCGTTCGGCAATGAGGACTCCGAAAAGTCGGTCCTCTCTGAAATCGGCTACACGATCGCTCCGGTGCTCTCGCCGATGGGTGTGACACAGGAAAACTGGCCGGCGGCTGTGGGTGTCTTTACCGGCATCTTCGCCAAGGAAGCTGTCGTCGGTACGCTTAACTCGCTCTATGACCAGATGGCTCGCGACAAGAATGCGGAAGCTGCCGGCGAAGGCGCTGCCGCACCTGCTGAAGAAGAAGCTGACGAAGGTTGGTCGCTCGGTGCCATTCTCTCGGAAGCCGGCGGCACGATCGTTGACAATCTGGCTGACCTGGGCGGAGCCTTTACTGATCCTCTCGGCATCGCCGTTGACGATTTGTCGGATACGGCATCCGCAGCCGAATCGCAGGAAGTGACGGTGACGACCATCGACATGATGCAAAAGCTCTTCGGTTCTCAACTGGCTGCTTTTGCCTACCTGATGCTGGTGCTTCTCTACATGCCTTGCGTAGCGGCAATCGCAGCGGTTTATCGTGAGGCAGGCGCAGCCTGGACGTTGTTCCTGGCGGCCTGGACGACGGTTCTCGGCTACTCGACGGCCACCATCGTCTACCGTGTAGGCACGTTTGCTCAGGATCCGCTCTACGCGACCGTGGCCATTGTGATTTCGCTCGGCCTGCTTGCCGCTCTGTTGTTCTTCATGCGTAACTACGTGAAGAACAATCGCGGTAAGGGTCCGAAGGTGATCCCGATCGCTGTGGCTCAGCCTTCGTAATCAAATAACCGTAAAGCTTCGGAGGACAAAACTCTGAAGCACTTGACTGGCCGCATCCGATACTCAGACCAGAGACTCGCTGTCGGATGCGGCTTTTTCTTGCATGTAACACAAGGACAAAGTATGAGCCTTTTGATGGACATTCAGGATTATTTGCGCCGTTATGGAACGGCTACACAACCGGAACTCGCGCAACAGTTCCATACCACCTTCGAGATGGTGGAAATGGTGACGGAGACTTTGCGAACCAAAGGTAAGGTGCGGTTTACGAAAACGATGCCGGCCTGTATGAGCGGTGCTTGCTCGGGATCGTGTTGCGACACACCGACGACTGCTGCAGGTAAACGAGTGCCTGTGCGTGTCTATGAGTGGATCGGCGCCAAATCCTGACGGAGATTCGGCGCCTACTTGCTACAGCAGATCGTTGAGTAGCGTGGAAGGAGGCGTCTGATGAATCGGATCGAGCCAGTTTTCGTATTTCAACCCCATGTCGGCATAAAGCTCGAAGCCGGCTCGGCGATCGCCGGAGACAAGCACAAAGTTTCGGGAAAGTGCCTGACCGGCAATCAATGCGTCTTGAAATGACAATATACGGCCAAGACGGCTAGAGTGATCGTAAAGCTTGGCGGCAACTTCGGCGTCTTCTTTGGTAAAAGGTTCGATTTGTAAGATCTCAGTTAGTTTCTCGAAACGTTTGTGGTAACGAACGGCTTTTTTTGTCATGGCTCCGTCGGGTGTCAATCGATATACGCCGTTCATAATTTCCATCCAACTGATCGAAGATGTGAAGAAAGTAGCGCCAAAGGCAGTCTTTGACCTCAAGAGAAGGTCATTGTCTACAGCTCGGACTGCTTCGATGAGAATGTTGGTGTCCAACAGATACGAGGTCATTTGAAAAGTTCCTTCGGCCTCCACGGTTCGCGGGGTTCAATTTCGAGAGGCTCGAGCTCTTCGCCTTCTTCTCGATTGAGCTGAGCCATTTCGTGCATAAAGAGCTGAAGACTGTTACAGAAGCCTTCGGGTAGGTCGGGCTTTGGCTTGAGGATAATTTCTCCGGTATCCGGATTGCGGCGAATCCAGACTTCTTTGGTGTCGAATCGAAATTCCTTCGGCAGCCGCACGGCCTGGCTACGGCCGGACATGAATACTTTTGCGGTTTTGCGCATTTTCTTGTCTTAAAAGATATATCAATGGAATATATCCAAGTGTAGCAAAGAAGCGCAATGATGTCTCTGTTCAAAGCGGTTTCGCCGTAGAATCCTTCGGTTTCAATGATTTCTAAAGGACTTAAAAATGGCCGGTGGCTTTGCGGACAAGAAAGCGTTGGTGCTTTTTTCAGGCGGACAAGATTCGACGACGTGTTTGGCGTGGGCGCTGAAAAATTTCAAGGAAGTGGAGACCGTCGGTTTTGACTACGGCCAGCGCCACACGGCTGAAATCACATGCCGCAAGCACATCCTAGAGACCATCGAAGACGTTCTGCCTTACGCCAAGGGGCGTCTCGGTCTGGATCACACGATCGACATGAAGGTCTTGGGCCAGATTTCGGAGTGCTCTCTGACGCGCGAGATCGAAATCGAGTTTGAAAAGGACGGAGTGCCCAACTCTTTCGTTCCGGCACGCAATCTTCTCTTTTTCACGTTTGCTTCTGCCATTGCCTATCGCCGCGGCGGCTCTGTTCTCGTGGGCGGCATGTGTGAAACCGACTACTCGGGCTACGCCGACTGTCGAGACAACACGCTAAAGAGCCTGCAGGTGTCGCTTTCGCTCGGATTGGATCGTCAGGTGGTGATTGAGACACCGTTGATGTGGCTCACGAAGGCAGAAACCTGGCAGCTGGCGCACGACCTCGGCGGTGACGTCTTCGTGGAGTTTGTACGCACTCAGACGCACACTTGCTATATGGGTAACCACGATGTCCTGCACGACTGGGGATACGGCTGCGGCGAGTGTCCGGCCTGCAAGTTGCGTCAGGAAGGTTGGGAGAAGTGGGTCAAGAATCGACAGCACGCTCAATGACGCGTTCTGAGTTGATGTCCGTGATGCAGATTTAGGCAGTTGTCACGGAAATCGGATATACAAATGACACGGGCCGGAATTTCCGGCCCGAAATGTATCAGTGATTGCGGAATCGCTGTCTCGGATTGACGGCGTCCGGATTAGCGGCTTGAGAAAGCGTCCAGCGCGGTTTGGCGGAGAAGCTCCAGCGCTTGCTGGCGTGTTGAAGTTCCTCTTCAGTCATGCGTTGCAGACGCATCATGCCGGCCACGGCAATCATGGCGCCGTTGTCGGTGCACAAACGCTGAGGCGGGAAGAAGACTCGCGCACCGCGTTTGCGGCAGGCATCGATCAGGCTGGCTCGCAGCGTCTTATTGGCGGATACGCCGCCTGCCACCACCAACTGTTTGATGCCGGTCGTTTTGATGGCTTTGACGGCCTTGGTGGTGAGCACTTCGGCAACCGCTTCAGTAAACGCCAAAGCCAAGTCCGAACGGAACTGAGGATCCGTGGGATCCTTGGCATCGTTGACGGCGGTCAGAACGGCCGTTTTGAGACCCGAGAAGCTCATGTCAAGCGACGGAGAGTGCAGCATCGGACGCGGCAATTCAATGGCTCCGGGCGTACCCGTTTCGGCCAAACGAGAAACTGCAGGACCGCCGGGATAGCCTTCACCTAACAACTGCGCGGTTTTGTCAAATGCTTCGCCTGCGGCGTCGTCCAGTGTTTCTCCCAACAGTTCATAGCTGCCGAAAGCGTTGACGCGCATAAATTGCGTGTGTCCGCCGCTTACCAGCAGCGCAATGAAGGGAAATGTGGGAGCAGGGTCCGCAAGGCAAGCTGAGAGCAGGTGACCTTCCAGATGGTGCACTCCGACCACGGGAATGCCTAAGGCGTAGCCGATGGCGTGAGCAACGGATGAGCCGACCAGAAGCGCTCCGGCCAGGCCCGGTCCTTCGGTGACGGCAACGGCATCAATTTCTTCTTTCTTGACGCCTGCGCGCGACAGAACGTCGTCAATCAACACTAACGCACGGCGGATATGGTCGCGGCTGGCGAGTTCCGGCACCACGCCGCCGTAGGCTCGGTGCATGTCGATTTGCGTGTGAACGGCGTCGGCCAACAGTCCTTTTTCGCTGTCAATCAGCGCAACACCGGTTTCGTCGCACGAGCTTTCAATGCCGAGAACTTTCATGAGAACTAAAAAAGTAAAAATTCAAAGTGGAGCCATTCTAGCCACAGTGACTCATTTCCGCTCTGTTACGTGAGGGCCAATTATCAACGATGAGGACGAGGCGGAGGCGGGGGAGGAGGCATCATCATCGGTCCCCACATAAACGGCCCCCACATAAAGCGATCGTTGTAGAGACGCTCGGTTTCCAACTCAGCTTGCAACTGTGCTTCGCGTCTCTTCGAGAGCTGAAGAGCGTTTTGCAAATCTTTTTCAAGGTCAGGAGCATCCGCAGGGCGTTTCATGACATAACGGAATTGATAACCGTCACCGCAGAGCACGATCGGGTTGGGAGAGGCGACCTTGGCGCCTGAAGGCCACGTATAGGTCACGCCAAGAATACGAGCACAACCATCGGGGCCGCGAGAGGCATCCAAATCATCGTTGGAAAAGGACACGGAAACAGGCGTCACGCCGTACTTCTGGCCGGCAACCGTTGTGACTTCGGCACCTTCCAAGTCGCTTTCAAAGATTACGGTTGTTGAACAACCGCTTAAGAACAGAATCGCTAGTGCGGCAGAAAGAATCGGTATGCGCATGGCTTGCCTTTGCAGGAAAGGAACGTTACCCCCAATTGTAGAGGCCGCCAGGAGGAGTTGATGCCAGGATTTGCAAAGCGTTGTTGCTTAACAATTCCTATCGTTGTGGATAAGAAGGAGGTTCTTCACAGGTTTTGTGAATAAGTTAGGGTGCTCGACCTCTCGGTCACTGATTTGTAATAAATTTTGTGATGTGCCTAAAAAATGAGCACTGCAAATTTGACATCAAACGAGTGAAATTTGAACTGGTACAAAAAGCCCTCTGAGGCTTCGGCAGGTTCCGATCTTTCAGAGGGCTTAGAGTTCAGCTATATGCTGAACGCGCACTAATCAAGCAAAAGGGCTGATTAGAACTTGTGACGCAGGCCAACCATCACGCCGAACATGTACGGATCCTGGTCCTTGGCATTGTTCGTAAACTTCAGGTTGTCCTGGTTGTAGGTCACAACGCCATAGACGTCCGTGCGCTTGGAGAACGGATAGTCGTAGCCGGCAGAGACGATCCAACGGGAGAGTTCGTCATCCTTAGTGGTTTCTGCGCTTTCGCTGTCAGCAGCTTCGGCGTCCAAATAGGCAGCGCCGACCATCACGGTACCGCCAGCAACAGGAATACCTGCGGACACACCAAGGCTCCAGCCCTTCATGCGTTCTGCAAAGTCACCGCCGTTGAAGACATTAACATCCTGCAGAACGCCCTTCATCTTGGAGCGCTTAATTTCGTCAAAGTACTGAGCGCCAGCGTAGAGCTTGAGGACTTCGAAGTCGTAGTTGCCACCAAAGGTTACGGTCAGACTGTCGTCACCATTCTGATCGACGGAAGCGGCACCAGTAGCACTGTACGAAGCGTAGTTGATCGAATCAACAGCAAAGTACAGGCTCAGCGGACCATTGTTATAAGAAGCACCAATGGCATAGTAGCGATCACTCGAGGATTCGTTTTCTTCACCAACGAGCTCTTCACCTTCCTTGACTTGGTTTCCCATACCGTACTGAGCGAACACCTTGAAGCCAGCGAAGCTCGGGGTTTCGTAGGCAATCATGTTGTTCCACATACCAGCGCCCATGGCCCAGGTGCCGGCCTGAGCGGAGTAGTCACCCCAAGACGTACCAAATACAGACATAACGCCGTACTTGGCCCAGGAGCTTACGCCACCGTTGAAGGAGCCGATGCGGCCGAACGCAACCTTACCGAAACCGCCCTGCAGGAAGAGGCTCGATTCACGGTTAAACAGCACATCGTCGTCAACACCGGTGTCGGACTTGATGCCGTCTTCCAGAATGAAACCAACCGTCAGGCCGTTACCGAGGTCTTCCGTGCCCTTAAAGCCGAAGCGGGAGCCGGAGGCCATGCCAGATTCCATAGAGAAGGAATCGAAGTCACTATTGGCAGACGTGGAATCGGTGTCGCCATGCACGTACTGCAAACCCGTATCAACGATACCGTAGAGCTGAACATCAGCAGCGAGAGCAGAACCGGCAAAAGCGCCAAGAACGGCAACTGCAGCAAGAGTCTTTTTCATTTTGATTTGTTCCTATAAAGATATAGGGGATCTTTTTGATCAAAAAGGCCCGGGATTTAAGCGTTGCAAGCCTGCAAGGAACCGCAACATGCCCGAAGGCCCAATCACCCTTTGTTCCGAAAGGGTGAGGGCATTCTCACTCCGAATTGCGTAACTCTCAAATTCAAAAGCAAGCCTCAAATAGATGTGATGCTTTTTTACAACACCTAAAGGGCTAAATTGCGGTTAGCAGCTCTGATCTCGCGTTGGCCTCGCATTCTCACTGTTACCAACCAAGGCTTCAGTGCGAAGATTGCTCTGTTCAATCAAAGGAACAAACCATGCCTTACGTCAATATCAAACTCACCGGCGACTCCGAAGCGCCGACTCCGGAACAAAAGGAACAGCTTATCGCGGGGGTTACCAAACTCATCGCCGATGTGCTCGGCAAGGACACGACGCATCTGGTGGTCGTCATCGATGAGGTGCCGATGGCCAACTACGGCATCAACGGTAAAACCGTCAAACAGCTGCGCTCGGAAAAGAAGGCCTAACAACTGAAAACAAGACGGGCGATCCGAAAAGACCGCCCGTTGGAAAAGAATTAGCAGGTTTCCTGCTTACAGGAACTGAGCCCCGACAATGCCGGCAATCATCAGCGGGATGTTGTAGGCAATGAAGGTCGGTACGCAAGTGTCCCAAATGTGGTCATGCTGACCGTCAGCATTCAGACCGCTCGTGGGGCCGAGTGTGGTGTCGGAGGCGGGAGAACCGGCATCGCCCAGAGCACCGGCAGCCGACATCAGAAGAATGGTGGCAGGAAGCGAGAAACCCACAGCGGAGCACAGCGGCACATAGATCACAGCCAGGATCGGCACGGTACCGAAAGATGTGCCGATGCCCATCGTCACAATAAGACCGATGCCGGTAATGATGGTGGCAGCCAGAATCTTGTTGGAGTGCAGATAGGGAACTACGCTCTGAATCAGTTCATTAACAGCGCCTGTTTCCTTGAGAATAGCGGCGTAGCCACCCGCAATGAGCATCACAAAGGCGATAAAGCCCATCATGGAAATGCCGCCGGCGATGTGATCGTCCAATTCACGGAAAAGGAAGGCGCGACCGAGAATCATGACCAGAAGACCGATCAAAGCGGCCAGTGGCAGAGACTGCCAAATGAGTTGAACCACAACGGCCAGAACGATGGCAAGAAGCGTCGCCCAGTGCTTGAGTTCAAACTTCTTGATTTCCTCGGCCTTGGTTTCCATGCCGATGACCGGGCGGTCTTCGTAGTGACGCGGTTTACGATAAAGCACAAAGACTGCAATCAACAGACCGATCAACATGGAGGCACCGAGAATCCAGTTGACGGAAGCGACGTCCGACACCGTGGTCTTCATGCCGCTTTGGGTCATGCTGTCAGCGACGATGCCCTGGAAGATAAGACCGAAACCAACGGGCAGCGTGATGTAGGGAGCCTTCAGGCCGAAGCTGAGAGAACAAGCCACCGCACGGCGGTCAAGCTGCATCTTGTTCATCAGATAGAGCAGCGGCGGAATTAACAGCGGAATGAAGGCAATATGTACAGGCACCACGTTCTGTGACAAGCAGGCAATGGCGGCCAAAACGAGACAGAAGACCGCAGGACGAGACCCCAGATGTTTGGAAATCCAGGAAACAAGCACCTGCATTAAGCCTGTGTGCGCAATGGCAACGGCAAAAGTACCCAACAGAATGTAGGAAAGCGCGGTGGTGGCGTTGGCCGAAAAGCCGTCGGCCAGAAGCGTCATCGTTTTGCCGATGTCAATGCCGCCCGACAGGCCGGCGGTGATGGCCGCAAGGATAAGCGCGACAAGTACGTTGACTTTGACCAGGCAGAGTACGCAAAGTACCAACACCGACAAGATGATGGGGTTAAAGAGCAAGTCCATCAGGGAGCCTCGTTTGGATTTTTGGAAGAGGGGAACTGTGGCGAAGAAAAGCTTGCCAGAGCTTCATTGTTTTAAATTGTTTCAACGGATACTACCGCATTTGATAGTGCCAAGGAAAGAGATTTGGCGCGCTCTACAGCCTTTTGCCTAGAGGTCTTTGTGTTGTTGGAAAGGAGTGAAAGCTCTGGCTCTGAAGTGGTATTGGTGTGTCGAACAGACTTCCATTCGAGGAGCTTGGTAGCTTTATCCAGTAGCTGAATGAAGCCCCCTTTCTGCGAAATCCATACCAATTCAGAAAAAAGGCAACAAAAAACCGCGAACCCTTGATTTTCGGGCCTTCGCGGCAATCTCGACATTCAACGGTGTCGCCCGTTTGGTGTAGATGGCGTCCCCATGGGGATTCGAACCCCAGTTCTAACCGTGAGAGGGTCATGTCCTAGGCCTCTAGACGATGGGGACGAGAGGCTTTCATTTGAGAGGCACCATTGTACGACCTGACAAGAAAATTTCAAGTCGCTTTGTAATCAAAAGCCGACCAAACATCGTGTGCTTGGTCGGCTTGATAGCTCTGTTAAACCTCGTCAGTGCTTGTCTCGGAAGCTACCAGACACCAAATTGAATTCAAAGAAACGGCATTCCAACGGGCCGTTGAATAGCGGTGTCTTCTTGCTTTCCTTCAGACGCATCTGACGCGGCAGATTGCGGTCGCTTGTGAGAAAGCGTGCCGTCCATCCCGAGAAGTTGTGCTTCAGGTTGTCGGCCACATCCTTCATCATGGACGCTACCGTCGCGCTCTTCGGATTGGACTGCTCACCGTAGGGAGGGTTGGCCACAATGAGACCGGCAGGTGCGGGCGGCGTTACCTGACGAGCGTCGCACTGGGCAAACGTAAGGCGTCCGTCGTCAATCAATGCGCCAAGTCCTGCGCGGAGGGCATTCTGTTCTGCCTTACCGACCACAATAGTGCTGATGTCGCTTGCGGCAATTCTCACTTTTGTGTGCATGTTGACGCGAGCTTTTGCTTCCTCAAGTTCTTCCTGCCAAATGTCGCGTTCAAAGCCAGTGAAGTTTTCAAACAGGAACTTGCGCTTAAGACCGGGGGCCACTCCGCAGGCGGCAAGTGCAGCCTCGATGGCAATCGTGCCGGAACCGCAGAACGGATCCACGAGCGGCGTATCGGCACTCCAGTCTGCAAGCATCAGAAGACCGGAAGCCAAGTTTTCCTTGAGCGGCGCTTCGCCCTTGTCCGTACGCCAGCCGCGCTTGAAGAGCGCTTCACCGCACAAGTCGAGATAGAACGTGCAGTGCGTGTCGTCGGCAAAAGCAAACACGCGGATTTCAGGATGCGCCGTGTCCACGCTCGGACGTCGATCCATGAAGTGCATGAAACGATCGCAAATGCCGTCCTTGATGCGCAACAGCGTGAAGTCCAGGCTGCGTAAGGGAGAGCGACGGGCATTGATGTCCACGCGAATCGTTGCGTCGGGACCAAACCAGTTTTCCCACTTCGTGCGGCAGGCAAAGTTGTAGATGTCTTCTTCGTCTTGATAGTCCGATACGCCCACGCGCATCAAAATGCGGCTGGCCGTGCGGCAATAAAGGCAGGCACGCTGTGCCATGAGCATCGAGCCTGTGAACGTGACGGCTCCTCGTTGAACGCGAAGGCCGGTGATGCCGATGGCTTCGAGTTCCTGAGCGCACAGCTCTTCAAGCCCCAAGGGCACGACAACATAGAAATGAGTGGGATTTTTCATTGAATCAGAAGTTCTGCCGCTTGCGCGGGAATCGACTGCCGTCGGATCATGTCCGACGACAACAAAGGAATGAAGTGTTGCTGGTGCGAATTGTAAGGAAGAACGATCGCTTCTGGACAGAAACAATTTTTGTGCACCGATTCTGAACTTCTATGCTCTTCGGTTGGCGGCTCTATTCGTGTCTTGCGTATGATTTCTGTCCGTGTCCGTCATTTTTCCGGATTGTGCCATGCGTTACTTTTGGTCGAAGCTCTTTGCGGTTGCGTGCGTAGCCTGCGGTTGCGCCGTTGCTGTTGCCGCTCCGCTTCACGACGATCGGCCGGTGGTGCGTATCGGCTTGGTAGATACTTTTTCGCCGGAGTTTTACATCAATACTTATGCCGCAACGGTTCAATACCTTAAGCGGCAATTGCCACAGTATCGGTTTGAGTCAGTTGAATTTGCCAATGACTCAGCGGTGACGCCTCAAGAAGTTAGCAAGCTTGATTTTCTTGTCAGCAGTGCCGGCACCTTCGGCATCCGTGGGCCGGAGCTCGGCGCCGAGCACATCGTGATTCGCAAACGTTCGGACGTAAACAACGCTTCGAGAAGCGTAGCGGCCGTTTTTGTGACCAGGGCTGACAACGCCCGCATCAATTCGCTGCAAGACATGCGGCACAAGCGTGTGACGGCGACAAATCCTGCTAGCTTCGACGGGTGGCTGATTGCGCAGGACGAATTGGCGCAAGCAGGCTTTTCTCCCGAAAATTTCTTTTCTACCGTTCAATTTACTGAATACAACTATCCCGACGTCATCAGCCGTGTTCTCATCGGTCAGGCTGACGTCGGTGTTTTGACGCGCTGCCAGCTTGAGCGCTACGAACAACAGGGGCTGGTGGCTCCCGGAGCCGTCAAAGTTATCAACGGCAAGGACGAAGCGGACGAACCGTGCCGTCGGTCTTCCGATCTGTACCCGGCAGAAGTCATCGCTGTCTTCCCGCACACGGATCCGGAACTTGCAAAAGCCGTGACGATTGCTCTTTTGCAAATGCCCGAGAACGATTCGGGGGAAGTCAGTTGGGAATGGGTGACCGTTAACGACATGGTCAACATTTCCGGGCTTATGGAGCGTTTGTCGTTGGGAAGCTTCGCCTATCAGCGGGAATTCACGATCGAGGCGCTTGCGCATCGTTATTCCCGAGAACTCATTCTGATTGCAGCGCTGATTGCGGCTACGCTGTTTCATATCTTTCGCGTCGATCGGCTTGTGATGCAGAGAACGCGCGAACTCGTTCAAACGGTGAAAGAGAAAGAAGCATTGCTTGAACGCATGAAACGTACGCAGCAGTATCTTCAGCTTTTGGAGCGAAACACCATCGTAAGCCAGCTTTCCAGTCTTTTTGCACACGAAATGAAGCAGCCGGTCACCAACATCATCAACTACGCTACCGGCTTGGAAATGCTTCGAAAGTCAGGACGCGACAACACGGCGGCCGTTGATCAGGCTTTGACGGCAATCAATGATCAGGCGCATCGAATGTCTCAAATTGTGGATCGTGTGCGGGCCTATGCTAAACACGAGCCGCAGACGAAGTCCGAATGCTTACTCTCGGACATCGTCAGCACGATGCTGGAAAACTTCCGCATGGCTCAGAAGTCGGTGAGCTCCATCGTCGTGGACGTGCCCAACACGATTCGTGTCTCGGCCGAACCCGTGGCGCTGGAATTGTTGCTTCTGAATCTGGTGCGCAATGCGGAGCGAGCTGCTGCTGCCGGTCCGTCTCCTCAGGTATTCATTGTGGCCAGAACCGAGGAGCACACGGTTCGAGTGACTGTGTCGGATAACGGACCTCGCGTTCCGGAAAGCCTGTTTGGGCAGCTTGGCCGAATCGGAGGAGTGCAGAGTTCGCAGGGGCTTGGCATGGGCCTGGCAATTGCCAAAGGCATAGCGGAAAACCATAACGGACATCTGGAATTTTCGCGTTCCAAAGACGGAGGCTTGGCCGTGACGTTGGTGATGACAACCATAACCGAAGAGGAGAACACCTGTGGCGAGAAACCTTCTGCCTGATCTCATTCGCATCGTGGACGATGATCCTTCGGTGTGCGCATCGCTTACGTTCATTTTGCAAATTGCCGGATTTGACGTGGTGTCCTACATCAGTGCCGATCAGTTTCTGGAGCAGGCGACGGATCTGCGGCCCGGGTGCGTCCTGCTGGACGTCAAAATGCCGGGCAAAAGCGGCCTGGAGCTGTTTTGTGAGATCCGCCGCCGGGGAATGCTTCTTCCCGTTATCTTTCTGAGCGGACACGGTGATATTGAGATGGCTGTGCAGGCACTGCATGACGGAGCGTTTGATTTTTTGGTCAAACCGGCCGAACCCGAGCGTCTGATTGAAAAGGTGCAAAAAGCGGTTGAGCATGGGAAAGAGCTCAGAAGTCAGGCTCGTGAACAGGAGGAGCTCCACGCCTTGATGGCGCGTCTGACGCCGACGGAACTGGAAGTGGCGCAGCTGATGGCAAAAGGACTTGACGTCAAGACCATTGCGCAGGTGCAGGAAGTGAGCGAACAGGCAGTCAAAGCACATCGCTCGTCAATCTACCAGAAACTTGATGCCATCAATCCGGTGGAAGTTGCCGGCGTGGTCAACGATTGGTTGAGGAACCGAAAATGACTTCGCGTCGTAGGCTTTTGCAGGGGCTGGCTTTGACTTCCTTGGCGCCGAGAATGGTTGCGGCCGCCGTACCGGAAAACTGGACGCAAACTTTTGACGTCATCGTGGTGGGAGGCGGCGGAGCCGGCCTTGCAGCATCCGTTGCCGCCGCTCAGAACGGTGCTTCGGTTTGTCTGATTGAAAAGTTACCGCTTTTGGGAGGAGACACGCTGCGAAGTACCGGTTACTTTTCGTGTGTGGAGCCCAGACGCCAGAAGCTCAACGGCATAGAGGATTCGCTGGATTTGCACTATCGGCAAACGATGGAAGCGGGAGGCAATCTGGGTAATCCGAAAGTGGTGCGCAAAATGATTGAGGAAGCGCCGCGTACCGTTGCCTGGCTTGAAGAATGCGGCGTTCTCTTTCACGACATGGTCTACGAAATCTACGGTTCGGACTACAGACGTTGTCTGAAGCCACTGTTGCCCCGTGGTTCGGCCTACGTGCGCGCTTTAAGTCAGCGTGCAATGGCTCTGGACGTCAAGATCATGCTCGAGACAAAGCTCGTTGACGTTCACCTGAACGAAACCGGGCGAGCTGTCGGCATCTCAGTACAGTCAAACGCAGGTCCTTTCATATCACTTCGTGCAAGCAAGGGAATTGTTCTTGCCTGCGGCGGGTTCGGTGCCAATGCCGAATTGGTGGCACACTATGCGCCGCAATTAGCGGGACTTCCGACGGATAATTCGCCCGGCTCGACAGGCGATGCCATTTACCTGGCGGACAAGCTCGGCATTGCTTTGGAAGGGCTTCCGTTCGTTGAATGCGTTGCCGGCAATCCACCGGGGCGCAAAACCCACGCAAGACTGTTTTTGCCAGCAGATTTCATTTTGATCAACGAAAACGGTAAACGGTTTGTCGAGGAGGATGCTCTGCGAGCTGTTTTAACCCAGGCAATTCTGCAACAGCCCAACCGCCGTTGCTTTACGGTGTTTGACAAGCAGGGTGTCGAACATCTCGACCCTATCTCTCAGAAGGGGCTTTATCAAGCGTTGGTTGCTGATGAGGCCTTCTGTGCCGATACTCTCGATGAGCTGGCTCAATTGATGCGAGTGCCAGCGGATCGTTTCAAGGCGGAGTTGGAGAACTACAACAAGGAAGCGCTTGCGGAGAAAAAGACGGGAGACAAAATTCCCCGATGCATTGACAAATGTTCCCGTGTTGGCTGTACGCCGTTGACGGAACCTCCCTATTGGGCTTACGAAGTCGGGTTAACGGTGCACTACACGCCCGGAGGCTTGTCGGTCAACGAGAACGGGCAGGTATTGAGAACGGACGGAAAGCCGATTGAAGGTCTTTGGGCTGCCGGCGAGGTGACAGGCAGCGTGCATGGGGCCAACCGTCTGGGTGGCAACGGCTTGGCCGATGCGCTTACGTTCGGCCGTTTGGTTGGAAGCGAGATTGCCAAAGCGAAATGAAGAATTTTTAATTTTCCTCCGATCGGACGTAGAAAGCAATAGACGTACGTTTATGTTCTTCGTTTCTCTTGTTTCCTAAGATGTCGACATCAATAAGCGGCAAGAGGCCCCGAAAACCCCTTGCTCGGTCGCAATAACAAGAGGAGAGAAGGAATCATGACCGAAGTTCTCAATTCCCGCCGTACTTTCTTGAAAACGGCTGCGCTCGGCGGCGCAGCAATGATCGGTGCAGGCGCTGCTGCATCGGCTCAGGCTGCTCCCAAGAAGATCGCTGAATCGACCTACGACTTCGTGATCGTCGGTGCCGGCTGCGGTGGTTTGGTTTGCGCTATTCGCGCCGCACAGAATGGCTTGAAGCCCATTCTGATTGAAAAGATGGGTTCTCCTGCCGGTAACACCGTTTATGCCGCAGGCTTCATGCTCGGTGTTCATACCAAGGCGCAGCAGGCAAAGAACGCCAATGCCGGTGACTCGAGCGAAAAGTTCTATGAAGACATGATGAAGGTCTCGCAGGGTAAGGGCGACAAGGCGCTGACCCGCTATGTGGCCGAACATGCCGACGACATGATGAACTGGATGATGGACTACGTTGGTGTGAAGTTCGCCGCCGGTATGAAGCTTGTGTACCCGATGCTCGAACGCGCTCACCTGCCTCTGGGCGAAGCCAAGCCGGGCGGCAAGCAGCTTGCCAACGTTCTGATGGCCAAGGCCCGCAAGCTTGGCGTCAAGATTCAGTTCAACACCAAGGTTGTCGAACTGCTGACCGATGAAAACACCGGTGCTGTCACGGGCGTTCGCGCTCGCTCCAAGAAGGGCACGGAACTTATCAAGGGCAAGCTCGGCGTTGTGCTCGCCACCGGCGGTTACTCCGCCAACCAGGGCTTGGTGACGCAGTATTGCGGCAGTGCTGCTGCCGGTATGCCGATCCGCGGCTCGCGCATCATCGCCGGTGAAAATATTGTTCTCACGCAGAAGGTGTTTGCGAAGTTCGTCAACGTTGATCAGTACCACTGCGGTCCGATTCACGGCCCGACCGGCGCCAACCCGCTTAACATCGTCAACAACGGTGTTTGCGTGAGCGCCGACAAGACCGAACGCTTCACGGATGAAGGCAAGACCTATGTTCAGATGAGCCGCGATACGGCTGCCATGACGAAGGGCAACTGGGCCTTCATGATCGTTGACCAGGATACGCACGACATGAAGAAGCTCGCCAACGACTGGGAAAGCTACGCCCGCAACAAGGCTCCGGTTTTCCAGGCCGATACGATCGAGGAACTTGCCAAGAAGGCCGGTCTTGATCCTAAGAAGCTCGTTGCCGTCATCGACGAATACAACAAGGCTTGCAAGAACAACACGCGTGACAAACTCACGCCGCCCAACAGCCTGCCCGAAGCACGTCCGGTTATCAAGGCTCCGTTCTACGCCGTTCCCTTCCAGGGCGGCATGACGGCAACCTTCGGCGGTCCGCTCATCAACACGCGCGGTCAGGTGCTCGATACGGAAAACAACGTCATCCGCGGTCTGTTTGCCATCGGTAATGCCGCCGGCGGCCTGTTCTACGACGACTACGTGGGCGGTGCTCAGCTCACCAGCGCAGCCGTCTTCGGTATCGCTGTCGCCGACTTCATGAAGGCCAGAATGGCTTAATTGAGTTCGGTCGCGGAACCGAAACTTTTCCGGTTCCGCTGACTTGAGAATGTCCCCGCTGTTTGCTGATCACGGCATCAACGGGGAACTTTTTGACTCTTTCCAATCCACGACGACCATGAAGCAGCAATCATTTCTCTTTGTTTGTACAGCCGCGTTCTGTGCTGCGTTTCTGGCTGCCGGCAGTGCCTCGGCTGCCGATACTATGCCGCTCAAGGGTGCGCATAAGGCCATGAATCTTCCCTGCGAAGCCTGTCACGGCAATATCAAGCCGCGTGAAGTTCCGGAAGAATCGGCCTGCATGACTTGTCACCAGAGTCGAGATGCCGTTAAAGCAAAAACGGCAAAGTTAAAGCCCAATCCGCACTACGGCCATGATGAAACGGTTGAGTGCACGGCTTGCCACAAGGAACATCAGGAAAGCGTCTTGATCTGCGATGAATGTCATCAGTGGGGATACAAGACGCCCTAATCGGTGAGTTTCTGTTCAGGGCTTCGGCTTTTTTGTTTCTCCTTCGCTTGGAGTCCTGAACATCCTTTTCCGTTTGGTTTTGCTCTGTGGGGGAATTACTGCCGCCTCTCACCGTTGCCGATCACCACGTACTTCAAGCTTGTCAACCCCTCAAGACCCACCGGTCCACGGGCATGCAGTTTTCCCGTGCTGATGCCAATCTCCGCTCCAAGCCCGTATTCAAAGCCGTCTGCAAAACGCGTCGAGCAGTTCACCATGACGCTGCCGGAATCCACTTCACGCAGGAAGCGTTGAGAAGCTTGCAGATTATTGGTGATGATGGCATCCGTGTGTTTGGAAGAATGTTCTTCGATAAAGGCGATGGCCTCATCAAGGCTCTTTACCACCGCAATCGAAATGATCGGTGCGTTGTACTCGGTATCCCAATCCGACGGATCAGCGTCGACGCAGGACAGCCCCGAGGCTTCCAAAACGGCCTTTGATTTGGCGTCGCATCGCATCTCCACATTTTTCTCCGCAAAGATTCGGCCGATGCGAGGCAGGAATACGTCTGCAACGGCTTCATGCACCAGAAGCGTTTCCGTGGCGTTGCAAGGCGAATAACGCTGTGTCTTGGCGTTGTCGGTGACGGAAACCGCCATGTCAATGTCAGCGTCTTTGTCGACGTAGGTGTGGCAGATGCCGTCAAGATGGTGAATCATCGGCACGGTGGCTTCTGCCGCAAGTCGCGCAATCAGTCCCTTGCCGCCGCGCGGAATAATTACGTCGACGTATTTGTTGGCCCGAATCATTTCGCCCACGAAATTGCGATCCGTAGTGGGAGCGATCTGCACGGCTTCAGTCGGTAAGCCGGTTTCAGTCAGAGCTTGTTGCACCAGTTCACCCAGAATGCGATTTGTTTCAAACGCTTCCGAGCCGCCGCGCAGAATGCAGGCGTTGCCGGATTTGACGGCAAGACAGGCCGCGTCCACCGTCACGTTTGGACGCGACTCATAGATGATTCCGAGAACGCCAAGCGGCACTCGCATGCGTCCGACCTGAATGCCCGAGGGGCGACGGCGCATCTCGGAAATTTCACCGACGGGGTCGGGAAGGGCCGCAGTCTGTCGGGCGCCCTCAGCCATCAGCCTCAGCACTTTTTCCGTGACGCGCAGGCGATCCACGAACGATTCTTTCAGTCCGTTTTTCTTTGCTCTGACGAGATCCTGTTCGTTGGCCGCAAATATGGCCTCTTTCTTAGCTTCCAACAGTTCGGCCAGACGAAGAAGGGCCTTGTTCTTGTCGGCAGTTGAGGCGGCGGCCATGCGTCGCGAGGCGGCACGAGCCTTTTGCCCGGCTTCAATCATCAATTCGGAAACGGAAGTTGTCATGCTTAAACCTACACTAGAACGCGAAAGCGTGTTCTTGGATTGTAGCGGCTCAAGACTTGACGGAGCGGGAAGAGACCGGCAAAGGACGGTCGGAATGAGAACGGTTAGGAAGCCACGAACGCGGCCAGCGCGGCAATTTCAATCCAGGGATCGGTGTCGCGGTTGGGGACAGTCAGACCCTTGCTGATCTTGTCGATGTCTGCGCAAAGCAGTAACGCACTCGACAATTTGCGGGTGTTGAGGCGTCCCGCTGCGCGCGTGATGCGCGACGAGCGATCGCCCCAAATGCCCGCCTGACGAAGCGCGGAATTGCGGTCAGACCCGTTGTCGATCGCTGCGCGGAATTTGAGCGTCATGCGCAGCTCTTCGGTGATCATCCACATGAAGGAGGGGATGGATTCACCTGCTGCGTTGAGGTTTTCAACGATGCGAAGCGACTTGGCGGCGTCGCCCGCAAACATCGCTTCGAGAAGGTTTTCCACGTCAAAGCGGGCTACGTCTCGCACGGAGTCCGTGACGGCTTCTTCCGTGATGACGGAGCCTTCGGGGAAAAGATAGGCGAGCTTTAACACTTCCTGCGCTGCGGCAAGAAGGTTTCCTTCACAGCGATCCGACAGAATCTTGAGGGCAGCGGGTTCGGCCTTGAGGTTTTTCTTGGCCAGACGCGCAGCAAACCAGGAGGGGAGTTCTCGAGCCGAAACGCTGTTGCATTCGACAACTTCGGCGTTGGCGGTGAGCGCTTTGTACCAGGCTGCTTTTTTCAGGCTCCAGTCGTAGGGAATGGTGACGACAAGCGTCACGCCGTCCAAAGGCATCGAGGCAATGTCGGTGAGCGCCTGCGTTCCCTTAACGCCGGGGCGGGGGCTTGCCAGACGAAGCTCCACAATTTTCTTGTCACCGAACAGACTCATGGCCGTGCAGCTTTCGGGAAGCTTCGACCAGTCCCAGATGGCAGAGGCGTTGAGCACCTCGCGTTCCGTTGCGCCTTCTTCCCGAGCCTTGGCGCGCAACAGATCGGCCGCTTCCAGCATCAGAAGCGGCTCTTCGCCCGTGATCACCCACAGAGGTGCCAGAGGGGTTTGCGCAAGATAGGACTCCAGGTCGAAAAAGCGCATCGGATTTGCCCGAGTGTCAGAAAAAACGGTTAGCGGGTGGTGAGATCTTCAGGCTGCTTGGGCGGCTGAGCCTTTTCGATGCGGCGCACCATCTGAACGACGATGTCGGAGAGCATCTCGTTGATCACCAGCGCTTCTTCGGCATCGCGAGTGAGGTAGTCCTCCTCGTTGTATGAGATTTCACGTACGGCCGCAATCACGGTGTCGGGCAGGTACTGTGCGCCGTCGGGAGCGGACAGTCGGAAACTCACTTCGAGTTTCAACTCATATTCGCGCGCATCGCCGTATGCGTTGTAGGCAACCACGTTGCGGGAGCGGCGTTCGCCGAGAACGTAGAGAATGGCCTGCGCTTCCGAAGGCGAATTCACCAGTCGGACATCGGAGCCCGCCTTGAGCTGGCGCGAAAGCTGAGAGCCCAGCGGGGTGTTGAGGTTATAGCTGATGTAGAGCGTCTCAAACGGAAGCGAGAAGCGGCCGCGCAGACGAAAGCCGCAGCCCGTCATGGCGAGCGCCGCTGCAGCGATCAGCGTACGGCGACTGGTGGTTCGAAACATAGAAGTACCGAAAATGTTGGAAAAACCGAAGGCGGGCTTTCAGAACGACGCCCGCCTGCAGGCAGAAGTTCATTATACGGAGCGTGCGATGGCTCCGAGTCAAAAATCAGGCCGAACCTTTGCTCGTGGTTGAAATGTCAGCCGAGGTCTGTTTGACGGGATGATCGCTGAAGATCGCGTCAATGTCTTTGGAGTCGAACAGATAGAGCGACCCGCAGAATTCGCAGCGCACCTTGAGCGTACCCTGTTCGGCGATGATTTCGCGCGCTTCCTTTTCGCCGAACGAGCGGATCATTCGCGTGATGTTTTCTCGCGAGCAGCGGCAGGAGAAGGTGGGGGTGAGCTCATCGAGCACGCTGGGATTGAGTTCCCAAAATAGACGCCGGCACAGTTCCATCGGTTCGATTTCGAGAAGTTCCGAGGGTGTGACGGTCTGTGCGAAGGTCTGCACTTCACGGAAACCTTCTTCCACGGTGTCCTCGGTCGTGCCTTCGGCCGCCTTGCCGCCGTGGGCGGGCAGGCGCTGCATGATGATGCCGCCGGCGGCCTTGTCGTCGGCCGACAGCCACATGCGCGTAGGCAGCTGCTCGGACATCGTCATGAAACCCTCGAGTGTTTCGGCCACAGTGTTGCCGGTCAGAGGCACCACACCCTGATAGGGATCTTCGTTTGGGCGGCGATCGGCAAGGTCGAGAATTGCCGCGCAGCGGCCCTTGCCGTTGGCGTTGACCATGTCCTTGAACGTGGCGTTGGGGGAAACTTCCATGCCGGCGCGCATCTGCACGGTGGCGCGGATCTTCAAGCCGGAACGCACCTCAACGAGAGCGAGCTTTACGGGGCCGTCGCCCACGATTTGCAGTACCAGTGCGCCTTCAAACTTCAGCCCTGAAGCCATCAGGGCGGCGGCAGCGGCAAGTTCGCCCAGCATGCGCAGCACGGGGGCGGGGGCTTCGAGCGAAGCCTTCATCTGTTGCCAGCTGTCCGTCAGTCGAACGCTCTGCACGTGGCAGTTTTGATTGGGAAAAAGGAGCTTAGCGAGAGAATCAGCCATAAATTTTCAGATTCGTCATGGTCGCCCGACTAAATGCCAACGGCGACGGACACAAAAAACAGGTCGGATAGGCCGCTCGATAGAGCAACCTCATTTGCCTATAAATGAGGGCAAAAACGCTTGATTTCAAGCCTTTGCCACGCGAATTTTTTTCAGTCGATGCGACGCAGTCCTGCTTCAAAGCGGCGGGCTTCTTCGACGTAATGCGCCGTGTTGCGGTGCATCGTGCGGATTTCCTCTTCGGTGAGGTTGCGTACGAAACGGGCGGGAGTACCCACGACGAGCGTGCCGGGCGCCACGGTTTTGCCTTCGGCAACGAGACTGCCAGCGCCGACAACGGCGTTTTCACCCACGACGGCACCGTTGAGCACAATCGCGCCCATGCCGATCAGGGCGCCGTTTTTGACGGTGCAGCCGTGCAAAACGGCGGCGTGTCCGACGGTGACGTTGTCCTCAACGACGCAGGGAAAGCCTTTCTCCGTATGAATGACGGCATTGTCCTGCACGTTGCTGCCGACTCCCACCGTGATGGACTCCAAATCTCCGCGCAATACAGCTCCCGGCCAGATGCTGCTGTTGTCTTTGAGTTCGACGCGACCGATCACTTGGGAGGATTCTGCGGTCCAGGCTGAAAAAGATACCTGAGGGACGTGGTTTTCGAAGGAGAATCGAGCCATAATCGTACGACTGCTAAACGTCATAATGTTGCTTGGGTTTCGGATTGTACCGACACCAAAGCGTGATCGACACGGCAGTGATCTTTGTAACCGCGGTAGACGAAAGAAGGAGGCTCGGTGGGAACGCTTGATTTGCACATGCACTCAACAGCCAGCGACGGCAGTTTGGCGCCGGACGCGCTGGTACGGTTTGCGCGCGAGTGCGGCGTTCGCACGATGGCTCTGACCGATCACGACACGGTGGCCGGTGTTGATCTTGCGCAGCGTACCGCGCAGCTTGAGGGCCTTACTTTTGTCACCGGCATTGAAATCTCGACGATCTACGCCGGCAAAAACATTCATGTTGTGGGGCTTGGCATCAATCCGCACGACGAAGAGTTGCTCGCTGTCACAACGACGATGTGTTCTGAGCGAGATCGCCGTGCCGTTTTGATGGCAGAACGCTTTGCAGAACTCGGTATTGAGGGGATGTTTGAAGAGGCCATGACTTTTTCGGCCCGCGAAAGCAATCTCTCGCGTCTGCACTTTGCCAAGGCGCTCATGAAGCGCGGCATCGTCAAGAATCAGCAGGAAGCCTTCGACAAATACCTTGGCGAAGGAAAGCTCGCGTATGTGGCCGCTCCTTGGGGATCGGTGGCCGACGCCGTCGAGCTCATCCACAAGGCGCGCGGTATTGCCGTGTTGGCTCACCCCGGTCGTTACAGCTTCTCTGCCGACTGGCAGCTTGATGCTTTGGTCGAAGGATTTGCCGAATGCGGCGGTGATGGCATTGAGGTCGTGAGTGGCTCGCAAAGTCCGTCGTTTACCGAGAAGGCGCTTCAGTTTGCCCGTTTTTACGGATTGGCCATCAGTACCGGCAGTGATTTTCACAGCGAAGCGGGGACTCGGCCGGTTCCCGGAGCGCAGGGCGAACTGCCTTCGGGACTGCCGACCGTGATGAAGATGCTGGGTTTGGAGTCGGCCTGAGTTGCTCCAAAGTTCTTTGCTTGTCGGATTTTTCTTCTAATCTTCTACGCAAAATAGAAGATTAGAAGAATATAGAAGAAAAGCGGAAGGCAACCGTTCTCGATCACCTTCCGTCCGGACATGCCTAGAGATTTCCTAGACCTTTGCTTCCGAAGCCATCTCGCCGAGCGCATCAAGCAGCGCCTGCAAGGCTTCGTCCGTCGTTGACCACGCCGTGCAGAAGCGTGCGATTGTACGGCCGTCGCTGTGTTTGCCGCAGTCTTCCCAGATGAATTTCCTTTTGAGATGCTCAATTGCAGCATCGGTCAGCAGCACGAACTGCTGATTGGTGGGCGAGTCGATATAAAGCTCGATGCCCGCATGCACGAAGGCTGCTTTAAGTTGCATGGCTTGCTCAATGGCTCGCTTGCCGATTTTCCCGTAAAGGTCATCAGTAAAGAAAGTCGAGAAACTCAATCCCGCAAGACGACCTTTGGACAGAAGCGCTCCACGCTGGCGCTGAGCCGAGAGGAAGTCGCGCGCAAGCTTCTGATCCGTAATGACCAAGGCTTCGCAGCCCAGGGCGCCGCACTTGGTGCCGCCGATGCAGAAGGCGTCTGTGAGTCGTGCGTAGTCTTCAAGCTTGATGTCGCCTGCAGCAAGCGCGTAGGCAAGGCGAGCGCCGTCGACATAAAGAAAGAGCCCTTCTTCGCGGCAGACCTTGGAGAGTTCTTCGAGCTCGGCAAGGCTATAAAGCGTACCGAGTTCTGTCGGGCTGGAGATGTAAACGAGTCCCGGTTCCACATAGAAGATGCGCTCGGCGTTGGTTCGGTAGGCTTCAAGTGCTTTTTTGACGGCTTCGGCTGTCAGCTTGCCGTCGATGGCTTCAATTTCAAGTACCTTGTGGCCGGTGGCTTCGATGGCTCCCGTTTCGTGTGCGGCAATGTGGCCGCTCGGTGCCGCCAGAACACCCTGCCAGGGACGCAGAACGGCAGAAATCAGGGAGAGGTTACAAATCGTACCGCCCGCAAAGAAGAACACGCCGGCGTCAGGACACTTGCAGGCTTCGCGGATTTTTGCTTCGGCTTCCTTGCAGAACATGTCTTCGCAGTAGCCGGGCACTTCGGTGAGATTGTGGCGAAGCAAAGCGTCCATGATCTGCGGCGTGCAACCGGCGATGTAGTCGCATTGAAATTGATAGGGAGTAGCCATGATTTGCAGCCTCAATAAGAGAAATTGCTTTTAATTGTCGCGATCTGTCGTCCACTGTTCGAAAATCTACTGACGCATCTCTCGAATGATCTCGTCAGGAGTGTCACGCATTGATGACCGGAACGGATTGATGTCAATGCCGCCGCGTCGGGTAAAGCAGGCGTACACCTCAAGCATTTCCGGCGCAAAGGCTGCGCGCAAGTCGTGAAAGATCTGTTCGACGCACTGCTCGTGGAACCCGCGGTGGCAACGATAGGAGACGAGATATTTCAAGAGGCCGGCCTGATCAATCGCCTTACCTGTGTAGGAAATCAGAATGCTTGCCAGATCGGGTTGCCCCGTGACCGGGCAGAGAGAGCGGAAAACGGAGGTCGAAAACGTTTCGGTAGCCGTCTCCGAGCGATTTTCGTCAAACTTTAGATAGGCCGGCTCGGTTTCATACGCGTTCACGATATCGCCTTCAGACAGCGTCAGGGTGTCAAGATTGATGCCCGGCATCGCACGCACGGCACCGGGATAGGCGGTTACATCGTAAAGACGCACTTCGACTTGTTCCCCCAGACGGGACGACAGGTCTTCTGCCATGCGGTGAGCCACTTCATCTTTGCCGCTCATCTTGGTCATGGCAAAGGAGCCCGCGTAGAGCTTCAAAGACTTCGACTCCACAATGGAATGCGTGCAGGCCGGTACCAGAAGTTCACCCACGGCCGTCTGCGGGATGCCCTGTTCATTGAGCCAAGAGAGCTCATAGAGGCGCCAGATGTCCGCACCGCGGAAATCATGGTCGCCGATGGCATCGCGCCCGAGTGCGCGCGGAATCGGCTGAAGCAAGTCCGGGTTGTAGCGATCGCTGTAAACAGCGTCCTTACCAAGCAGCGTGTTCTTGGGTTCGGGCATCAAAACCGACATGGAAGTCCTCTAAAAAAATTAATCAGTGAAAAGCTTCAATGAGCCGAAAAGCTTGTGCAGACGCTCTTCGTCAAACGGAAGGTATTCGGCAATCGTTAAGCCTGCAATTTCTGAGTTAGCGGCAACAAGATGCAGGATTGAAGCAAGTTGTTCCATTGTCATGCGTCCGCCTCCTGACCCGTCTCCGACAAGATTCGGATTAGCGAAATAGGTGGAGTGGAAGCACTGAGGATCAAGTACGTCGATATCCAGATGCACGAGGACATGATCGAACTTTTGCACAAACGCTCTGATGTCGTCGTCAGAAACGAAGTCTTCCGTCTGCACTTTGTAGTCAACGCCCAAATCATTCAGGAACTTGGCTTGATAGTCATGTAACCCCTGAAGGCCGACGTAGAGCAGTTCATCGGGCTTGAACGTCGGATTCTTCATGAGCCCCGCCATTGACGGTTCGCCTGCGCCGAGCAAAGCCCCCAACACCATAGCATGCGCGTTCGGATAGCCGTCTTTAGGCATGGAAACGTCCGGATGGGCGTCAAGCCACAAAATTCCGGTATTCGGGTACAGACCGTGCAGGTAATCGAACGGAGCCTGTGAAACCAGGCAGTTGCCGCCGATCGTGATGATCCGCTGCGGGGCTTCTTTTTCAATGGCGGCTTGTGCGGCTCGAATGCCGGCGAGCACTTCGTCTTTTCCGGCGATGCCGTCTTGAACCTCGCGCTGACGGCCGTCCGGAGACGGAATGTCGACTTTGACAAGCGGTTGATTCGGGTTGACCGGAAGAATGTGCTGCAGCAGGTTGGCGCCGAAGTGGTACGTCTCAAGCCCGCCGCTTATCCAATCCGGATAAAGCAGACGAATGGTTTTCATAGCCCTGACGGAGTTAAAAAATCAGTCGAATAGTCAGTCGGATTATAGGCAGGAGCGGATTCGTTCAACGGATGCTCTTTGTCATGGATGCGTCATAAAACAGACAAAGACTCGTCACAGAACTGTCACGGCTTCGATACAAGCTGCTCTCAAAATGGCGTCTGCCCAGAATTCAATTTCAAGACGCTAAGAAATGCTCACCCTCAAACACATCAACAAGAGCTACGGAAATCGAACCATCCTTTCGGACATTTCGCTCTCCATTCGCAAAGGGGAAATTGTCTCCATCCTCGGTCCGTCGGGCTGCGGCAAAACGACGCTTCTGAATCTGATTCTCGGCCTGACGCAAGCTACCTCGGGCAAAATCATGTTCGACGGTGAGGACCTCACGAATGTGCCGATGCAAAAGCGCGGCTTCAACATCGTGTTCCAGGACTTTGCGCTGTTCCCGAACTTGAACGCTCACGACAACATCGTCTACGGTCTTCGCAACAACCCTTCCGCATCCACTCCCGAGGAAGTCAATGAACTGATTGATCTTCTGGGATTGAGAAAGCATCTGCACCAGCGCATCGACGAACTCTCCGGCGGTCAGAAACAGCGTGTGGCCATCGCCCGAACGCTCGTTCTCAAGCCTCGCATTCTGCTGCTCGACGAACCGCTCTCGGCTTTGGACGGTCTCATCAAGGAGTCCATTAAAGAACGAATCCGCATGATCGCCCGCCAGTTCGAGCTCACGACGCTCATTGTGACGCATGACCCGGAAGAGGCGCTCACGCTCTCGGACCGCGTGCTCATCATCAACAACGGACGAATCGCGCAGTTTGCCGATCCGATGACGATCATCAACAAGCCCGCAGACGATTTCGTCAATGACTTCATCATTTCCCAGCTGATGGTCAAGCGCACCAACATCCTGAAGCTGTTCAGTGGCCCAAACCCTAAGAACGCCGCAACGCTCAAAGCCGAATCCGGCGCTCTGGCTTAAGTTGCGGGATGACTGTCATGGCCACTCTTACGGATAAACTCTTCGGGCGCGAGCGCCGCGAACTCAAGATCGTGTTTGCCCTGGTGGTACTCACGCTCTCGGCTGTGTTGCTCTATCCGCTCGGCTGCGTTCTGTTTCAGTCGATCTTGGACGGCAACGGCAGCCTGACGCTTGCGAACTACACCTCGCTTCTTTCGGAACCGCGCTTCTGGAATGCGCTTTCCAACAGCTTTGCCGTGTCGGGCTTGTCGGCGGTTATCGCTGCTGTGCTTGCCTTCGGCTGTGCCTACGGTCTGCATTTCACGCGGCTCAACCCTTGGGCCAAGAAGGTCTTTCAGATCGTCATTCTTTTACCGCTTTTTTTGCCTTCGATCACCTACGGCTTTGCGGTGATCTATTCCTTCGGACGTCTGGGGCTGGTGAGCCAAATCTTCGGCGTGCTGCCGTTTTCGATCTACGGTTTCTGGGGGCTGTTGATCGCTGACGTAATCTACACGCTTCCGCCCGCGTTTCTGATCCTTTCCAACGCTTTCCACTACATTGACCGCAACACGATTACGGTGAGCCGCCTGATGGGCGACAGTCCCTGGCGCACCTTCTACATTTCGGCGTTGCGTCCGGTTGTGGGGGCACTTTGTTCGGCTTTTATTCTGAGCTTCTTCCTGTCCTTCACCGACTTCGGCATTCCGGTCTCGATCGCCGGTCAGTACGACGTCATTGCCACCGAGCTCTATACCACGATGATGGGGGCGGTGCCCGATTTTGGACGCGGTGCCGTAATCGCCATGGCGATGCTCGTGCCTTCGATTGCCTCGGTGATGCTTTTGAAGTACGTCGAGCGCTTCAACTTCCGCTACAACCGCATCAACTACCAGCCGCCTGCCCGCAACCGCGTGCGTGATGCGCTTTTTGCCGGCTACTACATAATCATTGCCGCCGTACTGCTGTCGGTCTTTGCCGTGATGTTCGTCGTGCCTTTTGTTGAGCAGTGGCCCTACAAGCCCGTCTTCACGCTTGATGTGATAACCCGCATTCTCTCTGACGGCGTCGTCTGGGAGGTCTACGGCAACTCCGTGGGCGTGGCCTTTGCTAGCGCTGTCACCGGCACACTGCTGTGTTACGCCGCAGCAATGGTCAAGGCACGCTCTCAGCTTAAGGGCTGGTGCCGGACGACGATGGACAGCTTTGCCATGCTCACCAACACCGTGCCCGGCATGGTGCTCGGTATCGGCTTTCTCTTTGCCATGAGCGGCACGATGCTGGCCAACACGTTTGCCATTCTGGTGCTCGTCAACCTTGTGCACTTCTTCACGTCTCCCTATCTGATGGCCACTTCGGCTCTGAGCAAGATGAACGCCGGCTGGGAAACCACCGGCGCCTTGATGGGCGACAGTTGGCTCAAGACCGTCATGCGCGTCGTGGTGCCCAATTCCGCCGCCACGCTCTGGCAGATGTTCCAGTACATGTTCGTGAGTTCCATGGTGACCATCAGTGCCGTCGTGTTCCTGTCGGGCGCCCGCACCATGCTGATCACCACGAAGATCAAGGAACTTCAGTATTTCGAGAAGTTCGAAGAAATCTTTGTGCTCTCGCTTTTGATTTTCTTTACCAACGTTGCGGTCAAGCTCATTTGCGACGCCCTTGCGGAACGTGCAAGAAAGAACCCGCAGGGCGGTCTGATTCAGTCGATCATGCGCCGCCTGAGCTCGAGCCGTACTCCCACGCTTTCAACTGTTTCCACCGGAGCTTAAAAGAAATGCAACCGATGACCTGTTTCAAACTGACTTTTGCTGCTTGTTTGTGTGCTGCCATGGTTGGCTGCGGCAACGACAGCGGTACCGACGCCGACAAGGGCAAGAGTGCCGCGGCGCCCGCCAAGACCGCCGAAGTGGTGATCTACACCAACGCCGACGAAGAAGCTCAGACTGCGATGAAAAACGCCCTTGACAAGAATGGCATGAAGGGCGCCTACCTGATCCAGTCGTTCGGCACGTCCGAGCTGGGCGGCAAGCTTGCGGCCGAAGGCAAGAACATCGAAGCCGACGTGGTGACGTTATCGACCTACTACCTCGACAGCTTCCAGAAAAAGGAAAAGCTTTTTGCAGATCTTCAGAACAAGGCCAAAACCATTCAGCCGTCTCCGTCCTATTGGACTCCGATTCTGGGCAACACGGGTGCACTTTTCGTCAATACCGAAGTTTTGAAGCAAAGCAAGCTCGAAGCTCCGAAGTCCATCGCCGATCTTGCCAAGCCCGAATATGCCGGCCACATTTCCGTGCCCGACATCATGGGCAGTTCCACCTCTTGGCTCATGACGCAGGCTGTGATGTCTGCGCAGGGTGAAGAAACCGGCGCCAAGACGGTGGCGGCGATAGAAAAGAATGCCGGCGCCCATCTTGAAAAGTCCGGTTCCGGTCCTTTGAAGAAGCTGCGTGCCGGTGAGGCGGCCGTCGGCTTCGGTTTGCGCCATCAGGCTGTGGCCGACAAGGCACGCGGACTGCCGATCGACTACATCGATCCGACAGAGGGCAACTTCCAGCTGCAGGAAGCTGCCGCAGTCGTTGACAAGGGAGCCAAGACCAATCCGAACGCTCAAAAGGTCGTTGAAATCATCGTCAAGTACGGCCGCCCCGAACTCTTGAAGTTCTACCCCGTGGCACTTTACGAAGGTGAAACGGTTTCCGCTGAAAACAAGCCTGCCCGTCCGAGCTTCTATAAAGAGCCGCTGACCGTCGAACTGCTGCAGAAGCATCAGAAGATGGTCAAGGACGCCGGCAAATAATTTTGTTGATTTTCAATAAGCCGGCTCTCAAACGGGAGTCGGCAGTTTTTTTTTGGTTTGTCATGATTACCGATCCGAATACCTACAAACTTTTGACCCCGGGTCCCCTGACGACGTCATTGTCCGTGCGTAAGGAAATGCTTGTCGATCGCTGCACGTGGGACGACGACTACAAAGAAATGACCCAGTTCGTGCGCCGTGAACTCCTCACGCTTGCCCATGTTTCCGAACCCGATTACACCACCGTGCTGATGCAGGGTTCGGGTACGTTTGGCGTGGAAAGCGTTCTCAGTTCCGTGGTCGGTAAGAATGACTGCGTGCTCGTGCCTGTCAACGGCGCATATTCGGAACGCATGTGCCAGATTCTGGAGCGCTACGGCATCGCCTTTGTGCGTGAAGACTTCGCTTGGAACGAACGCGTCGATGCTGCCCGTCTGGAGGCGGTGATTGCCGCACATCCTGAAATCACGACGATCAGCATCGTGCACAACGAAACGACTTCGGGCCTCATCAACGATCTGGTGAGTGTCTCGGAAGTCGTGAAGAACCACAGCCTGAGCTTTATCGTGGACGCCATGAGTTCCTTCGGTGCCGTGGATGTGAACGTGGCCGAGCTCGGCATTGATTTTCTGATCTCTTCTGCGAACAAGTGCATCCAGGGTGTCCCTGGCTTTTCCTTCATCATTGCCCGCCGCGAAGCGCTTACGGCTACCGAAGGCAACGCCCGCACGATTTCGCTCGATCTGCACTCTCAGTGGAAGACGATGGAAAAGGACAACGGCAAGTGGCGCTTTACGTCGCCTACCCACGTCGTGGCCGCTTTTGCTCTGGCGCTCAAGGAACTGCAGCAAGAGGGCGGAGTGACGGTTCGCGGCGAACGCTATGCAGCTACAAACCGCAAGCTGCGTGAAGGAATGCGAGCTCTAGGCTTTGAATCGTTCGTCAGCGAAGCTTTCCAGGGGCCGATCATCACCACCTTCCTTTATCCGGAAGGTCGCAACCTCGACTTCAAGCACATGCACCACTGGCTCAAGGAGCAGGGTTATGTGATCTATCCGGGCAAGCTCACCGACCGAGACACCTTCCGCATCGGCAACATCGGCGAAATCTACGACGCGGACGCCGACCGCATTCTTGAATTGTTTGCACAGTACACCAAGGAGTTTATGTAATGAACCGCATCAATGGCGTGATTTTCGATTGGGCGGGTACGACGGTTGACTTCGGTTGCACGAGTCCTGTTTCGGCGTTTAAGGAAGCATTTCGCCGCGCCGGCATTGACGTGACGGACGAGGAAGTTCGTGCGCCGATGGGGCTTTTGAAACGTGATCACATCAAGACGATGCTCGCGATGCCTCGTATTGCGCAAGCCTGGCAGGACAAGTACGTTGCCGCGGCAACCGACGCGGATGCCGAAAAGATCTATGCCGACTTTGAACCGGCTCTGATGGCTGTGCTTGATCGACATTGTGATCTGATTCCTGGCATTCTCGAAACGATGGAGTATCTCCGTCAAAACGAGATCCGCGTGGGTTCGACCACCGGCTTTACCCGGGAAATGATGGCTGTGGTGACCGAAGGCGCCCGCAGGGGAGGCTACGCTCCCGAAATGGTTCAAACGGCTGACAGCAACAACGGTTTCGGCCGTCCTTGGCCCTACATGATTTTCTCCAATATGCGCGGCCTCGGTCTATCAAACGTGCGTCAGGTTGTTAAGGTGGGCGATACGACCTCCGACATGGCCGAAGCAAAGAACGCGGGCGTGATTGCCGTCGGCGTCTGTGTGGGCAGCTCCATGATCGGTCTGGACGCGCAGAGCTGGGCGGCGTTGCCCGAAGCAGAACGTGCCGAACAGATCAAATCGGCTCGTCAGCGCTTCTATGCTGCCGGTGCCGATTATGTGATCGAGAGCATCGGTGATTTGCCGGCTCTCATTGAGGATCTCAACGCTCGCAGCGCTGCTTAATTCGCACCAAAGGATCTTTCGAAAGCCCGTGTGTCGATCTTGGCATACGGGCTTTTTGACGTGCCGGCATCGTTTGGGTTGATCTGACGAATAGGTCATCGTTTTCTTCGATCTTCCCGCGGGCGCGAGCAATGCGCTGCTCCCTGAGTTCGTCGAGTTCTCTTTCGATGCGTTCCGCACGACGCCAAAAATAGACCACGTTGCCCAGGATGATGCTGATGAGCAAGGCTGAACCGATGCCGATGACATAGTGGATGCGCGAGTCTGCAGTCGCGATTCCTTGGGCCTCCGCTGCTTGGTTCGTCGCAATAGCCGCCTCGGCTCTGACAGGTACAGTGATTCCTGTCAAGGAGAAGAACAGCACAAGTTCCGTAGCTGCTTTGCAAAGACAAGAAGACGAAAACCACATGACCGTCAAAATCGTTGGAAGGCAGTCAGAAGCGTAGTGCGAGAACCGAATCGGCGCGATCGAATGGCGCACTATGAGAAGAAATGGCAAGAATGCGCAAAAAGTCTCATCCAGAATTTTTTTGAGGTTTCTTGACAGATTAACGTCGGGACAATCAATTAGAGAGCTTTTCGAGCTGCAGGAGTGTTGCCGGTTTAGAAAAACTTAACCGTGATACAAAACTTCGAAACACGGACGTCTTTGCGTTTGATTCAAGTCAAAAGCCGCGTTATCGCTGCCCCTACACTCTTTGCCTGACAACATAAACCACCGCTTTGCTGCTTACTGACACTACGTCAATATCCGGAAGCATTGCGAATCTAAGGAGAAAGAGATGATCAAACCAATTACGGCAATTGTGCTTAGTGCCTTATTTTCCACTGTCTCAGGACTGGCAATTGCCCAAGACCTGGCTTCTTTCCATGCCGGTATGGGTGGATGCACTGCTTGCCACGGCACGAACGCTGTGACGGCTGCTAACGTTCCGGACGACGAAATTGATCTCAACAACAAATGCATGGCCTGCCACGGAGACTATAAAAAATTAGCTGACAAAACAAAACACTTTGATCCGCATGCAAGTCACTTAAGCGACAGAAGTCCCATCAATTGCACGGCTTGTCATACCGCACACGCAAAACCCAAGCTCGTCTGCAATGACTGTCACACATTTGATTTGAAGATGCCATTTTCAGATGCTCCTGAATCAGCGAAGTGGGATGCAACGATTGATGCCGAGGCTGTTGCAGCTGCCGAAAAGTCTGCTCCGCGCGAAACGGTTGACGTACTGGTGATCGGTGCGGGTTCGGCCGGCTTAAATGCGGCAATTGCGGCAAAGCGCGCCGGAGCTAAGGTGGTTTTGCTTGAGAAACATTCTTTTGCAGGCGGCAATTCAATGCTCGCTGCCGGCGGTTACAACGCTGTCGGGACGCCGCAACAGGCTAAGAAAGGCATTAAGGATACCGTTGATCAGTATGTCAAAGACACCATGAAGGGCGGGCGTGGCAAAAACGATCCGAAGCTTGTACAAATTCTTGCTGAAGGTAGCGCCGACGGCGTCAAATGGTTGGAAGACATGGGGGCTGATCTTTCGGACGTCAAACGTTCCGGAGGAGCCGCCGTCGATCGAACGCACCGTCCCCACGGAGGTATGTCTGTCGGGCCGCACATTGTGGATGTGTTACGCGCCCAAGCTACAAAAGAAGGCGTTGGCGCCCGGGTGAATTCTCGTGCCGTCAAGCTTTTGCTCGACAAAGACTACAAAATTGCCGGAGCCATTGTGCATGGCAAACACTCCGGCTACTACAAAATTGCAGCGAAAGCGGTGGTTTTGGCAACCGGCGGTTACGGTCAGAATAAGCAGATGATTGCCTTCTATCGTCCGACCTTCAAGGACATGACGAGTTCAAACAATGTAACGAGTACCGGCGACGGCATCACCATGGCACTCAATATCGGTGCTTCCATGACCGATATCGATTGGGTTCAGGCTCATCCGACCGTTGGCCTCGACAGCCGTATTTTGATCAGCGAAACCGTTCGCGGAGTCGGCGCCGTAATGGTCAACATCAACGGTGAGCGTTTCGTGAACGAACTTACAACACGTGACCGCGCAAGCGACGCAATTTTGCATCAGCCTCAAAAGCGAGCTTGGTTGGTTTTTGACAGCAACCTCTATAAGTCTGCAAAGATGGTGCAAGGCTATGATCACCTGGGTATGCTCAAGAAAGCTGATACTCTGGCTGAGCTGGCCAAGATTTGTGACATGGATGCGAAAACTCTCGAAAAGACGGCCAGCGACTACAACAAGTTCCGCAAGGCAGGAAAAGACGAAGCATTCGGTCGTCCCGATATGCCGCTTGGTATTGAAAAGGCTCCTTTCTATGCAGTAGCTGTTGCTCCCGGCATTCATCATACGATGGGTGGGGTGGCGATCACGCCGGAAAGCGAGGTGCTGGACATCCAAAGCCGTCCGATTCCGGGGCTGTATGCGGCAGGAGAAGTGACGGGAGGCGTACACGGCTTTAACCGCCTCGGAGGTAATGCTATTGCCGATACCGTCGTCTTCGGTCGCCGTAGCGGCGAACATGCAGCTGCCTATGCACTCAGCGCAAAATAAGCAAACATTCTTCTCCTAATCTCGTCTGTTTCTTGGCAGTGGAGATCTGCTGTTGCCAAAAGGCAGACATTTGAGGTTCTGTTGGTTCGACAGGACCTCTTTTTTTGGTACTAGAGCGTTGATAGCGGAGAAATGTTGCATTCCTTGAAGAAAAGCTCTCGCAATGCAGGCAAATGATCTTGTTTGTAGATCGCGTAGATGCAGCGGCTGCTTTCTTTTTTATGATCCGGATTAACCTCTTTTCTCAACTCAACCAAATCTCCACGGCGAATTTCTTCCGAAACGGACAGCAACGGCATCACAGCCAATCCGAGACCGGTTTGAACCGCTCGTTTGATCGCGCCCATCGTGTTCATAGTAAGGATGTTGGAAACGGTAATTCCCTGGGCCAAAAGCCATCGTTTGGCTGCATCGCTTACCGTTGCTTCCTGATCCATGATCCAGGTGGCTAAACAGAAATCTTCCGTTGTCGCTTCGACCGATATGTATGGACTCTTCGGGCTGGCGATCAATACGAAATCGTCACGGAAACACGGGAAAAAGGTTAACGATGGATCCACGGGGGGACGACTGATAAAGCCAATATCCATACGGTTGTCAAGAACTCCGGCTTCTACGATTTCATTGTCTTCAATCAGCAAAGTCGGATCCACAGTCGGATAACGTCGCTTGAATTCCGGGAGCCTTCGGGAGAGGATATAAATGCCGCAGGCGCGGTTGGCACCGATGATCAGCTTCCCTGCCAGCCCTTTTTCTCTGGCTGCGAAAATATCCTCAATTTCGCTGGCTTTAGTTACGACCAGTGTGGCCAGAGGGAGGAGAGCAGAGGCAGCGTCTGTCGGAAACAAGCCATTGGATTTTCGTTCGAACAGTTCTGTTCCAAGTATTCTCTCGAGTTCTTTGAGCGACTGACTTGCCGCACTTGTCGTCACACAGAGTTTGGCAGCAGCTTTTGACAGGCTTTTCTGATCGTAGATACCAAGAAAGATTTCAAGCTGACGCAGTGTGATGTGCATAACCGGAAATTTTCGAAAAAAAAGACGCATCACCGAATGGCAAGCGTCCTTTTTTCGCAGCGTTTCAGAAATTTGTGTTTGGTGCCCAAGACTGGCATCAACTTTTCTGTCAAAATCAGTAACTTACAAAAACCGAACCAACTTTAAAACAACTTCAGATTCAAGTCGCATCAAAATTGGGTGTTTTCCCTTATCGGTTTTCGATCTTCGGTTTCTTTGATTCTAGCCAAAATTTAGACAACAAAAAAATACCCCCGGATTGCTCCGGGGGTTCTGTTCAGGCCTGTTGGTCGTGGGCTTTGTCTGCCTCGATCAGCGCGTCATTGATGGCCGCCTGCAGCGCAAGCGCCTCTTGATCGGTCAGATCAGACAGCCATATCCTTCTGCCTACCGTGTGGTAAGTAAGTCGGATGCAGCCGTTCCGAAGTGGCGTCAGTTTTAGAGTGCTGTGTCGATGGTCAATCGGCACAACTCTGGTCTTTGGGGCGGATGGTGTTTGCATAGCTGGGTTTCTCTTCAAGGAAAAACATGAGGGTTGGTTCTGTCAGTCGGACAAAAGTCTCGCGTTCCGGAATCATCCAAAAGTTCTGACCATCTTCCCGCACGAGATAGCCGGGCTCGCAACGACCGTGGACGTAGGCAACGCCCTGAACTCCGCAGCGGCTTACCTCCTCGTCGTTCTCATCGGGAGCAACGACTGCGACTCCGCCGTGGGCCACATCCTGAAGCGCCTTCGTTAGATTGAGGTTGTCGGCTTCGCGCCTGGCGAACTCGTGCTCGCTTCGGTACAACTCGCGCATCATCTTGAAGTACGTCGCAATGGCGTGCTCTAATGGCTTGAGCATGGCGGCCTCGACAGCCGGGCGGCGTGGCTTTCCTTCTTTGACCTCGTCCGCAAGGTTCTTCATGCCGTGGATTGCTGCGGTGCCCATCGTGGCTAGCAGCTGATACTCGGCGTCCTGCGAGAACTTCTCAGAGAAAGCGAAGAGTTGCTTCATGGCAAAGATCAGGTCGCCGTATACCGGCATTGCTCTTGCGTCCCCATGCGTATCAGGCCGAGATCGATCTTGACGGCGTCCTCAAAAATCTTGAAGTCCTTTTCGGTGAGTTGTCCCCAGCTGTCATACGCCCACGTGGGAATTTTCGGCCTGCCGGGTTGGTACTTCTTGGTGCGTTTCTTTTTGGGTTTCATGGCAAAGAAAAAGCCGCCCGGAGGCGGCTGTGGTTGGTTATGCTTGGGCGAATAAATCGTTCTGAGCAACGAATGTGTATCCGCAGGCTTGTGCGACTTTAACTTGTCCCTTGCCTGTGATCAGAGGCGTGTACGAGGGAGTTTTGATACCGCTTTTATGCGGGACTTCAAACACGCGGACCTTCATATATCCTCGGTCAATTGCGTATTGCATCGGGTGTCCATCCATTCGCAACCACCCAAGCTCCTTGACACTGGTGCGGTAGTCTTTGGGAGGAATACCTACTGCTTTGGCTGCAATGTCAAGCTTCACTGCGTCACCATAATCAGAGACGCGCTGGGCGAAAGCAACCATTGGAGCATCCTCTTCGATTTGCGCCTGCAACCCTTTGTTCTGTCGCTCAAGAGAAATTCGTTGCTGTTCGGACTCAATTGCTAATTGAAGAATTTCAAGTTTGGACAGGTTGTCGATAGCCGGTTGTTGTCTGGCTTCTTTGAGCTTTCGTTCGCATTCAATGAAATAGTGGCGAACTTCGCGGCCTTTTTCGGTACGCTCAACCATGCCGATTTCCTTTCCCATCGACAACGAGATGTAGTACTCAATCGAGCGACGATCACCTCCCCTTTGGTTCGCCAATTTTGGCGAATCAATTTTGACGTAGTCGATGCCTTCTACAAAACCGTATTTTTCGATGCGGTCTTTGATCCAGTTGGAAAAGTCTTTGCCAACTTCAAGGAATGCGTGAAGCTCGCGCGCGTTCACGGTTTGCTGGGTTTCTCCGCCGATGTTCTGAGCGGTCAGTTTGATGATTTCATTCATGGCAATTCTCCACTTCGTTGACAGCAAGCTCAGCGAGTTCAAGAAGGGCAGCAGATGCAACGAGGGCTCCCTGGATGTCAGCCTGCGAACACAGGCCAAACTTGTTGTCTGCCTTGTCGATGGCTAAAAGAAGGATGTGTTTGGCAGAAACGCAAAGACCCAAAGAAAGTTCCTTCGCGTATTCGTCGCTGATGGTTTTGTTCTTGAGGCCCTGTACGAGATAGGACAGGTCGAATGTCGGATTTTTCGCCGAAGCGGATGGATTGACAGCTTGCATAGCAAGACTCCTGTAGTGATTGCAAGGAGCCTCGCGCCACTTTCCACGGTGGTGAGCGAGGCGCTGCGGGGTGGAAAACCGCCCTACAGGAGACGGCCAGCACGAAGCTGCCCGCAGGCCTCACCCATGAAGGTGATGCGCGCACAAAAAATCCGCTCAGACGAATGAACGAAAGGCGGCATGTGCGCCTGTAGGTACGTCCGGGTTTCCACGCCCGATCACGCTTTTTACTCGCATGACCAGAGGATTATGCGTCATGGCCATGGAAGATGTCAAACGTCAGTCGGGTTTGTACGGCTCGGGCAGTTCCGGAAGTTCTGCCCAGGCATGCACTCTGTATCCGATATAAACTCCCTGCCAGCCATTGTTACGCCAGACCATGGTTGCCATTCCAAAAATTGGAAACTCGTGCCATCTGCTTAAGCAAGACATAGTGACAAGATATGTTGCGTTATCTTCAGGCGGGGTCTCGTCTGGATACATGTGCCACACGGTTTTGGTTTCGCTCATGGCTCACTCCCATGGCCGGAATTTCCAGACACCTAAGATGGGTTTCCGAAAAAGCTGACCGTCAATTTCTAACTCTTGATACCATTTTCCATCCCTGTAAAAGGCTGAGGTGAATCGCGTCCAGCCATGGGTGCACTGTATTACGCGCATCCAAGTGTTCTCGGGGGGAGTCACTTCGGGAAATTTGTTCCAAGCGTTTGTGTCGTACCCTTCTTGAATCATGATTTCATCCACTCGGAAGACGGCCGAATACCTGAAGCAAGTGCCAACTTGCCCTCCGAACCGAACACGGAACGTGAAGTCAGGCGAGCAACCGTCAAGCGACTCTTCGTTGAGCTGCCTGCTGAAATCCCCGCCGCTGATCTCATCGAGCTTCTTCTGAAGCGCTGCGTCTTTGAGTCTGTACTTCGTCATGCTTGCTCCTCCTCAGCAATGCGCCGCAGTGTGCGCTCGATCTTGTATTCGGTCTGAAGGTCGAAACTGTCAGCACATTCTTCGCCCTGGCGGACGAGGTAGACCAGTTGATCAATCATGACTTTCGCGTCTGCAAGCTCTTCGATGAAGCGCGCGTAATCGTCTGCCGCGTGTTCGCTCCGCTTCTTTAGGTGTCTGATCTCGACCATCAGTTCGGCCATCTCTTCAATGGCTTTTTCGGCTTGAGCGTCGAATCCGTAGTGATCGGCGATCTTCTTGAGTCGGAGATCAATCTCGAATCTATTTGTCATTTATGCAAAAGGCCGCATTGCTGCGGCCGCTCCTTATGCTCGAAAAGTTTGCAGGGCAAGCCTGCTTTCGTCTTGGAACTTGCGCTCGATCCAGCGCTCGACGTCCTTGCGAAGGTAGCGTCGGGTGCCGCCCTCAACAAGGGAAACGCAGGGCGGAAAGGTTGGGTCGGCGAGCATGTCCCGCACGGGCTTGCTGTCGGGCGCATACGCGCACATGAGAGCGATGTCCGAGGCTGTGACCACGATGGACTGCCCGCGCTTGAGTTCCTTGACGACTTCTTTGGCAATTGCTTTTACGTCTGTCATGGTGTGTCAGTTCCTTGCTCGTAAGCCTTGACCCAGGACTCGTCCGGGATGTCCGGCTGTGCCTGGGCAGGGGAAGGTGAAGGTTCTTGTTCGGTTTGCTCGATTACTTCGGGTTCTTCTTGCGGCGTGACGGGATCAATCTCTTGTCCCTTATCGACAAACGTCGTGTCAATGAAGTCGGTTTCAGTAACGGCTTCGCCACGATCAGACTTTTCGTCGATCTCGACGGCGCGCACGGCTTCGATGCTCACGGGTAGGTATTTGAAGAGCTTACGCACTACCGTCTTGCGAGCCATCTCTTCCCAGTGCGTAACCCAAGGACCGGACTTGCCGGCTTTTGACTGCACGCGCACCGCTTCTATCTCAGCACGGCTCATGACTTCGAACTGCACGCCGCCGCCTTTGAGGACGGCCACGGCATAGACGTATGTCACGGGGCCGCGTTCTGCGAGCGGAGACGGGCGATGATGAATGTCCGGGTGAAGACCGAGTTCATACTCGAATTCGTCGGCTTCGTGTACGCAGTAGGCGTTGATCGAAACGATCTGTCCGGATCGGCGAGCGAGATCGATCATGCCGCGGTAGCCAATGATGAGCTGGCAATTCGGACGGCCGTCGCGAGACTTGCCATTGCCGAAGGGCAGCAGGTAGCAGTGCCCCAGGGCGCTGCCGGGTTCCAGTCCAAGCTGTGCGCATTGCAGCACCGCGCCGAAGAAGCTTTCCTGATTGCATTGCATCAAAGCAGGAACCTTTCGGCATTCCGTCATCACGATGCGGGTGAGGCGTTCGGCCGTCATGCTCTTTGGAAGGGCAAGCGCCATTTGCGCCTGGAAGGACTTGCTGCGCACGATGTCGAGCATGGAGCCGGTTTTGGTGGTTGCGGTCACAGCCGCTGCGCGAGCCTTAGCCGGCGCAACGGTGCGCTTTAGTTGTTCGGTGGTGCTCATGGTTGAATCTCCAAAATTGTCTTATGCCGAGAGTCGGAAGACGCGCGATTCGGATGTCTTCACATAGGCCGCGTATGTCTCCGGCTGTTCTTTCTTGAACCGGGTTGAGTCGAATCGAGTTGCCTTCTGGTACTTGAACGTGCAGGCCTTCTCGCCTGCGATGGTGAAGCCCGTCTTTTCGCCGAGGGCTGAACAGATTCGATCCTTGACAACCTTCTGTTCGCCTTCGAGTTCCTTGATGCGCTCGGTGAGGTTGCGCAGTTCTCCGATGTCGGCAGCCACTTCATTGGTTGCCTCGATCATCTCGCCGTCATCCTGAGCGAAAAGCTTCTGCACCTCCTCCAGAGTGGCGGGAGCTGGCGGCACCTGCGCGAGGACGTTTTGGTACCAGAACTCGCGGCACTGCGACTGCAGGGCGTCGATCACGTCGTCATCACGCTCGACGCAATAGATGCGGAAATCCTGTCCGCCGAGAAGAGCTGCCACATAGCAACGCTTGGCTCCAGTCACACCCATGTACCACTGAACCTGCGTCTCGTAGTAGATCGGAATCTTGTGCCCGACGACGGCTTTGCCCGCCACGATCTCTGCCTCTTGGCTCGGCCCCCACTGATCGGCGATAAAGCTTGACGCTGTTTTGCACTCGAGGATCGCGTCGGTTGTGAGGAGGCGCCCGGTCTCTGCCTGCTTGTCTTCGTCCAAGACTCGGACGTTGCCCGAGAGTTCGGGGTTCACAACGGCTCGGTCTATGTTGGCGTGCATCCAACCGTCGCGCGAGAGCTGCGAGTTGACCTTCTGCACTTTCATGCCGGTTCTCTTCTGGAACTCTTTGGCCACGATGTCTTCGAGCTGAGTTCCCCAGTAGGCAGCCTGGCTCTGCTCTGAGTCGGAAACTTCTCCGACCTTGTCGTTGTAAACGTCAAGTGCCGACTTGTATCGGCTAAGTCCGAGGATGGCGGCGACGTCACTCCCGCCGATGCCGGTCTGACGGTTCTTTAGCCATTCAAGGCGTTCTGCTGATGTCATGGTTGTGTCCCTAGATGAACGGTGCGAGTTCCCAAAAAAGAAGCGCAGCGACTCCGGCGAAGGAGACTGCGCTGCTGGCGATGAGAACTCGGTACTTTTTGAAGAGCGCCCGGCGCGCCTGCCATTTGTGGATCAGTGCCTGGCGCTCAAGGTGCTTCTGCAGTGCCGGGTCGAAATAAGCCTCTTTCATGTCGGCTCCTGTGAAAGTGAAAATCCACGTCAACCCGTTCAGTTATTCGGAATTTCCGAAAGACTGAGCGGCCTCACGTGGCTCCTCTCTTTCGAAAGGAGCTTGGCCTGACGGGGCGGCTGCACCCCCGCTAACGGTCTACGGTTGACTACGTAGCCGTGCCGCGCTCGGCTCCACTCTTGCCAAAGAGCTTCATAGCGTCCGGGGACTCACACCCCTAGTCGTCTCTTTTATTGAGTTGCGTCCTTTTGTCTGCCGCCCCGGGGTCTTTCGTATCGAGCAGGAGAGAACTCGATCGGAGCGGCAGACAGAAGGGCGTGCCTTCTGTGGTGGTTAGTGGCCTGGCATGCAGGCGATTGCGTACATACAGATCAGGAAGGTGGCGACGGCTACGATCAGACCAATGGGCGAATCGCCGTGCTCGTCAGCGGTGAGCATCCAGTCAAGCAGCTTTCGCATCGATCTGCTCCTTCACTTCGTTGATGAAGCCTTCGGCGTACTCGACCAAGGACAGGGCGCCGGCGTGGCCTGTGGAAACGTCGATCTGTCCGCCCTTGTAGGCGAGGACAAGGCCGCAGTCTGTGAGCGACCACTCGGCTACGAACTGACAGCGAACCGCGTTGATCGTTCCTTCTGTGTTGGCCTTGAGGTTTCGGGTGCCTGTGCAGAAGTCCTCGAACGGAACGTCCATCAGCCAAGCTTTGAATCCGTCGTAGCAAGAGACGCTGATGTCAACCGTCTTGCCGTTGCGGCAACGCAGGTGGCAGTAGACGCCTCGTGCAATGCAGTGCTCGTACTTGCCGTCGATGGGTTTGAAGCGTGTCGTCATTGCTGTTCTCCTCACCAAGGGCGGCGGCGGACCGCCTCGCGCTCTTCTTCATCGGTGATCGCGTCCTGGTAGGCAACGCGCTCTTCGCTGCGAAGCGTGTCGGCGTCATCGGTGGCACCGAAGGCGTCTTCCAGGAAGTCCGCGAAGTAGTCGGCGAGGATGATCCGGGCGCGCCCCTTGGCACTTTCGAGGCTCTTGTAGATCAGCTCGTCGACGTCGTTGCGGAACTTGGCCTGGATCTCAGCAGCAGATCTCATGTCCCTGGCGGACTGTGCGAGGCCGAAGGTGTCGATGGTTGGAGTGAGCATTTGCTTATTCCTTTGTCCGGGCCTCCGTGGGATGATTAGAGTGTCGGAAGTAGACGAAAACCGACTTTCTCTAATCACCTACGGAGGTAACTGTTATGTCGTTTCAAACTGAAGATCAGAAACACGATGAGGAAATGACTCGCTTCATCCAATTTCTTGCGGTTGTCCTTGGCGGCGGCATTCCGATAAAGCCTGTTCACTTGTGCTCTGTGCCGACGGCGTTCTATACGGTCCCTCAGTGCGTGGACAAAGCAACAGAAGCGAACTACCACGCGAATGTCGCCGCTCTGATGCAGTACGCAAAGCGTTGCGGACTGTTCAGAGCCCCATAGCCGCCACTTCTGAGGCCGTCATAGGCAAGCGCCTGGGTAATCCGACAGGCTGTTTGCTCTCGGCCTCGGGAGCCTGTTTGGCAGATTGAGCATGGCGAAGATCAGCCATAACCTTTTGAATTGCATCCATCAGATCTGCGGCAGAGGCTTCGACACTGGCAATGTCAACAGGCTCGTAAATGCTTCTGCCTTCAACAGCGTTCATGTCCATAATCCGGGCTGGCTGATGCGCTCCGGAGCACGAAACTGCAAGGTCTGCGAACAACGACATCTTTGACTCGAGATGCTTGATTCGGTCAACCAAAGACAGCTTGAGGTAGCGGCAGTGCTGTGTGTTGGTCATGGTGTGCCCTTGTTTTCTGTGGTGGTTGCTCTCATAGAAAAAGACCCACGTCAGCCCTCTTTTCAAGGGCTGAAATTGGCCTTTTCCCTGAAGTGAGCGTAGGTATTCACTCCGCCATGTAGCCCACACTCGGGCATCAAATCAGGTTGCGCGTATTGGCTAGTGCGCTCTCTTGGGCCGTTTGGTCAGGTCGCCAACCCGACTCGGGCACCACGGGACTTGCACCCGCTTTGCATACGCCTTCGGTGACGCTTGCTTTCAAGCTAGGCAATACACGCAAGCGTTAATTGCTTTTGCCTGTAAAGCGATACTAGCACTAGCAAAAAATAATTGCAAGCGTCACTTGCTTTTTAGTTGTCAAAAGCAATAAAAAAGCCGCCCGAAGGCGGCTATTAATCGCGATCTGTTGCGCAATATCAAAGTCTCATGCCGTTGAAGACATAGACCACGCGTCCAATGATTACCGTGCGCTCTGAATCATGCGGCTCGATGATAAAGGGGTCGTATCGAGGATTGTCAGAAATCACCTTGATGCTTCCATCCGGTCGTCTTTGAACACGCTTGACGAAAAGAGATCCGGCAATAGTGAAGCAGTAGATACCATCCGAAACCAAAAGGCTTTGATTCCGATCGATCAATGCAAACGAACTGCGGGAAATGGTTGGCTCCATCGAATCGCCAATCGTATTGATGATGTCAAGCTTTGAAAGGGATGTGACTCCGCAGAGTTGGCGCAAGAACGGCTTGAAAAAATCCACGCCACCGACAATTTTTGCGTTTTCTTCACCGAGGGCTTCGACCTCGCCAGCGCAGGCTCCGGACAAATCGAGCACATTAACGCGAATGTACTCGTCGCTGGGAAGTGGCGCTTCTAGGTCTGTAATGAATTGGACATCGGTTGCTTTTTCCGAGCCAGTCAGATAGCCGACCGTAACGCCAAGAAAAGTTGCAAGCGCATTGAGGCGTTCCATGGACGGCGGAAAGCCTTGGCACCAACGTTGCACGGCTTGTCGCGACACTCCAAGGTGGTCGGCGACCTGTTGCTGAGTCAAGCCTTTGGCTTGCATTGCTTCGCGGATGTTGTTCATTTTTTCCTCCTTACGACGACAGTTTGCAAGAAAAAATTGCATGTCGCTACGCAAGTGTAGCTTGCTAGTCTTGTTTGTACGTGCTACTATGACTTGCCAAAAGGAGGATTCAATGACAATTACTCAGACAAATACCGCTTGTCGCGACCGCGTGAATGCAGTCGCTGTCGCCATCGAGGCGGCGGGCGGTCGTCGCCAGTTGGCCGAACAGCTCAATGTCTCGCGCCAGGCTGTCGAGTCTTGGCTTGCCGCTGGTGCAGTTCCGCCAAAGCGCGTCCCTGACGTTGCTCGCGTTACAGGCCTGCCAAAGAAAGTGCTCAACCCGATTTTTAGGGACTGAGAGGAAGCAAATGGCTCACGGATTCAAAGCAACAGAAATCGCTTGGAGTGCTGATGTCGGTTCCTCGGCAGAACGCCTCACACTTCTTGCTCTCGCAAAGTGGGCCAACGATGATCTGACGTGTTTCCCGTCACTGTCAACGCTTGTCACGGATACAAAACTCAACGAAAAGACGATTCGTGAAGCACTCAAGCGGTTACATGAGGCAGGACTTATCACGATTAAACGGCAGGCTGGGCATAACACTCGCTACGCGATCACCCCTACCAAAACTGGTAGTACCAAAAACGGTAGTACCGAAATTGGCACCCCTACCAAAATTGGTAGTACACCCCTCCCAAAAACGGCAGGGGTACCCCTACCAAAAACGGTACCCATAACAGATAAAGAACAGATAAATGAACAGATAAATCTGTCAGTAGACGACTCGCCATTTTCGCTTGAGCCAGATCAGCCTCAGGCGGCGAACGAGTTACCCGCCGAAAACACCACTTCAAACACGGAGGCTACAGCGGTCTGCACGGTAAAGCACCCTGCCGAGACCAAAAAGCCTGCCAAGCGCAAAGCCATCACGCACCTGTTCGAACTGGAGGAACTGCCTGACGAATGGCGTGAGCTGTGCGAGCAGATACGTCCCGACCTAGACCCCAAGAGGGTCTTCGTGGAATTCCGCTTCTACTGGACGCAAGGCAAAGGGCAAGGCACGCGCCGCAGCGACAAGGGCTGGACTAGCACTTGGATGAACTGGATCAAACGCCAGAAAGAAGCTCGAACCTCAATCTACCAGGCACACTCCGAAATTCCGTTCTCGCAACGGGACTACACAAAAGGCATAAACGATGACAACAGTATTTGACTCTTCCAACGGATGCACTTACGCCGTTCTTGAAATGGGCGATTGCAGCAACCATGGCAAATATCCTGTGCGCATCCAACAGGTCGACAAAGAGACAGGCTGTCTTTCTCACTACCCGTTGCGATTCTTTTGCCCGCTGTGCAAAAAGGAGGAATCGGAAATGCAGCTCTTTGGTGAAGTGGCTATTCCGCCTCGCTTTGCAGGCAAAACTTTCGACAACTTCGTTCCTACCGAAAAATCGCAGAAAGTCTTTGACTATTTCAAGGACTACTCAGCCAACTTTGCTGATCGTATTGAGTCCGGCACCAGCGTCATCCTGACTGGATGTCCGGGCACCGGCAAAACTCATTTGGCTTGCGCTCTTCTGTACGAGGCAAAGAAGCAGGGCTACAGCGTGCGTTTTACCAATGTCCGGAAACTCGTCCGATCGGTGCGCGATACGTGGAAAGAAGGAGCGGCCGAATCTGAATCGCAGGTGATCGACCGCTACATTGAGCTCGATTTGCTCGTCATTGATGAGGTTGGCGTGCAGGCCAAAAGCGAGAACGAGCAGCACATTCTTTTCGACGTTCTCAATGGCCGCTATGAAAACGTCAAGCCCACGATCATCTTGAGCAACGAGGATTTGGCAACCATCCGGGAGATCATCGGAGAACGCGCCTATGACCGCTTACGCGAGGGTGGCGGAAAGGCTTTCGCCTTCGACTGGGATAGCTACCGACCGAAGGCGCAACTTCCACAGCATCACATCCATGAGCAGAACAGCTTCAAGTTCTACGACATGGAAGTGAAAGACGATGAAAGTTTGCCGTTCTAGGGAGGTGAGATGGGGTTATTTCTTCTTGGGTCTTGTGGCCTCGATCTTGGCGGCCCACTCGTCGGCCTCTGCGGCCATACCGAAAAGCTCTTCAGCAAGGCGGTTCGCGAATCTAGACAGAGCACCGGATACGGCCTGGGCCTCATCGCTGCCTACGGAAAAGTCAATGACGGCGTTGTGAACGGCATCGTTTCCAACAAGTCGGCAGGCGTGAGCCAGCCTAGCCATTGTCGCAGGAAGGCCAAGAGAATTGATTTTGTCGTCGAGATTACCGCCTTTTGCGCCCGATGCATTCACCATGCGTTCAACACAGATTCTCAGCATTGCGCATGCAGCGCGTGGGGACAGATTGATGATGCTTTGAGCCTCTTCGAAGACCTCTTTGGCATCTTTTGGCATGCACTCAGCAGCAGGGATACCACCTCCTGTGGGGAAAACAAGGTTGCCTCCTTCAAACAAAACAACCTTTCCACATCCCCTACACACTGCAATTTGGTATTCGCCAGAGTTGAAAAATCTAAAGGCTTGTTTAGTGGTGGTTTCCTCTAGTTGTCCTCCTGCGGCAGGAAATTGATCAATAAAAGCAGCGGAACTAGAGGTGAGAGCTCGAATAACAGGGAGCGCCGATAGGGAGTTTGGGGCTCCACAGTGCGGACACACAACGTCAAATTTTCTTTTAAAAGGGAATCCATTTAATGACATACGCAACCTTTGTACGAAACAGAAATCAAAAAACCGAACAGGCCTTTCAGGCTATCGAGGACGCTAAACGAATTTTGGCAGACCTGGAGCAAATCACTGTTCGGGCAGCCGACGGAAAGCTTCCGGACATCGGTGAGACCGCGCACCTGACTCACGGATTGCGTGAGTCCGTCGATCGAATCCTGGTCGGAATTGTGGAATCGGCGACGTTGCCGGGCGGACAGGAGACGGCATGAGCTACAGACGCAAGACTGGTGCGACGGCAATCAGCCATGACTCTGACTGCGCCGTTCACAACGAGCCGGCGATGCCAGTCGGCCCGTGTGATTGCGGAGCGCAGGCTAAACATGAGCGTCGATACGCAGCATGGCTTTGTCAGCTGGGTTGTAAAACGGCCTTGCGCCTTCGAAACAGGTTGGCGTCACCTCTATGGAGACTATCTTCGACAGCGAAAACAGGTGCCAGTCGGGCACTTTGCCGCTTTTGCTTGTACCTGCTGTTTGGAAGCCGCGTAGTGCGGGCTTGCCTGCAGTCGTCACCCCAAGCAGGAAAGGTTCTACGACACGGTGATGCCCGTCGTAGGTGAATGTGACAACACGTCTGTTTTCGATAGCAAATTTCAGATCGTCGAATACGGACATAAAGAATCCTCCGTGATTTGGTTGATGGACGTTCTGGGGAGAACTCCTTCAATCATCTCACGGAGACCGGAAGTTAGGAAGGAGGACGAATGAAGGACCCAGACCGTGAACGACATGCCTACGACGAGGGCAGAAGAGCAGCCATTCGAGGCGAGCAGCTTAGCCAGTACAGACCAAGCTACAAACGGCAGCCTGCGCTGTGGGCGCGGTTTCAACTTGGCTGGCTCGATGCGATAAGAGATATCCGTCGGGCAAAGAAGGAGGCACGGCATAAATGAAGCAGTCCATCAGCATTGATTTGCCCTGGCCGCCCAGAGTGCTTTCGCCAAACGCTCGGCCTCACGTTTTACTCAAAGCCAGAGTTTTCAAGGAAACGAGACTGGCGACAAGAATCATCACGAAGAACCGTTTAAGGGAGGCAGGGCTTGAAGGCATCGAGCCAAAGGGCGATGGCCTCCTGAACCTCCAGTTGGTGCTGACTCCGCCAATCAATCGGCACCGCGACGAGGACAACATGATCGCCAATTGCAAGGCTGTCTTTGACGGCATTGCCGAAGCGGTCAAGGTCAATGACCACTTTTTTCACTTTCGTGAGCAAGTGTGGAACAAAGCGAAAAGCCCGGGAAAGCTCCAGGTAATCATCGATTGGGAGGATTCAAATGAAGGATGAGCGCTATGTCTTCGACCGAAAAGACTGGGTCTCAACGCTTCTGCCAGATGACGCAGCAACTGTCCTTGTTCGCGCTGCCGAGCGAGCAAGAACTCTGCCGATTGGCAGCCTCGCAAGGGCGAAGTGCCTCGCCGACGCTACTTCAAAAGTGCGGTTCGTCTACCCCCGATTCTTCAAATTCGATGACGAAGAGGAGGCATCTTCGGGTGGCCGAAAGGCAGAGTTTGGGCTTTTCTGCGGTCAAGGTGAAGATCGCAGTGAATGACGTAGGGCGGGCGATTGGGGAAGATCATGCCGGCGCAAAGTACCTCGACTCCGATGTCGATCATGCGCGTGAGCTTCGGTCGGAAGGCTATACCTTGCGTGAGATTTCAAAGATGCTGGACATGCCGATCAGAACCGTCAGGGGCTATCTCGATGGGTCGAGAAGGTCTCAAAGTGTCGCTGATTGGAAGGTGGTGAAACGGTGGCGAAAGAAGTGCTGAATTCGAGACAAGAGGCGTTCGTGAATGCCTATGTGAGTGACGGGTGTAAGAACGGGAAACAGGCGGCTATTGCCGCTGGATATGCCTCAAAAACCGCTGAAGTGACAGCTTCCAAGTTGCTAAGGTTGGGTAAGGTCAAAGAGGCTATTGAAGCCCGCAGGAAGCCTGCAAAAGAAGCCGCAATCGTGGATGCGGCCTTTGTCTTTTCCAAGCTCAAAGAGACCGTCCTGGTGAACTCTGTCCTGATTCAAAAGGAAGGCTTTCAGGGCAAGATGTATCACGATGACGGCTCGCCAGTAATGCGTCAGGTTGATCCAGTGGCAACGGTGTCTGCGCTCAAAGCGTTGGCATCGTGCTTGGGAATGGGTAAGGAAAAGGAAGACAAGGACGCGACAATCGCGACTTTGGCTGAATCGCTGCGAGGCTTGATCGATGGCCCCAAACGAGTTTGACCTGACCACAAAGGCAGGCGTGCATCATGCCATGCTCCAGCTGGCGGCCGAGTGTACGCTCGACCCGCTGCGCTTCGTGCAGATTGCTTTCCCCTGGGGCAAGGGAACGCTCTCGGGGTTTGATGGCCCCGACAAGTGGCAGACGGAAAGACTCGTTAGTCTGCGAGATTCGCTCCAAAGTGGCGCAGCTTGGCATGAGGTTATCCAGCAGGCGACTGCCGCCGGGCACGGCGTAGGGAAGAGCTGCCTTGTGGCTTGGCTCATTCTCTGGGCGCTTTGCACTTTCCCGGACACGCGTGGCGTCGTCACGGCAAATACGGAGTCGCAGCTTCGCACGAAAACCTTTGCAGAAGTGGCCAAGTGGCACGGTCTTTGTCTTTTCAAAGACTGGTTCACGTGCTCGGCCATGTCGATTGCTTCCAAGCAAAAGGGACATGACAAGACGTGGCGCTTTGACGCGATTCCTTGGTCGGAAAGTAAGCCGGAAGGTTTTGCCGGCTTGCACAACGCAGGGCGCCGCATCCTTGTGATCTTTGACGAGGCCTCGGCAATTTCAGATGCAATCTGGGAAGTGACCGAAGGCGCTTTGACTGACCAAGACACGCAAATCTTCTGGCTTTGTTTTGGCAACCCCACGCGCTCGACAGGGCGCTTTTTTGACTGTTTCCACCGCTACCGCCATCGTTGGGACACGATGCACGTTGACGGCCGTGACGCAGCCGGCACGGACAAGAAAAAGATTGCCGAGTGGCTCGAAGACTATGGCGAGGACTCGGACTTTTTCAAAGTGCGCGTGCGCGGTGTCTTTCCTAACGCATCCTCTATGCAGTTTATTCCTCGAAACCTTGCTGACGAGGCTGGCTCTCGTGCTCTGCCTCATGTCGATTTCACCCGGATGGTGGCCATTATCGGCCTTGACGTCGCACGCTTCGGTGACGACAGAAGCGTCATGGTGACGCGCTTTGGGCTCGATGCCCGAAGTTTCAAGCGCAAAAAGTTCAGTGGCCTGGACGGGTTCGAGCTCGGGGCGAAAGTGGCCGAGTGGTACAACGAGCTCAAGGATTTGGGTGTTCGCAAGATCATCATCAATGTTGATACTGGCGGAGTCGGCGCATCTCCTATCGACTGGCTCAACCACAACGGCTATCCGGTCAACGCGATTAACTTCGGTAGCAGCCCCACGAATGACAAGCGCTATGCCTATCTTCGTGACGAAATGTGGGGAAAGATGCGCGAATGGCTCAAAGCGGGCGGCTGCGTCGAAGACGACGAGGAGCTTGTCTCTGACTTGACGGGCGTCGAATACGGATACACGCCAAAGAATCAGCTTAAGCTCGAAAAGAAAGAAGACATGAAAGCGCGCGGCCTTCCTTCGCCAGACAGTGCCGACGCGCTGGCTCTGACCTTTGCGGTGCAAGTGAACGAATACCTTGACGATCTTCCCTCGCCTCACCGCACTCCGCGTCACGGTTCCGGGCGCGGACCGCGTGACCCCTACGCTTGATGTGCGCGTGAGCGCGATTCTGTGAGTCAAACTGCCGCCATGGAAATTAGGCAGATAAAAACTGAGGAACTCTTTAGCCAAGCTGGTTTTAAACGGCTTTGTGCTGAGTACGCCCTTGAAAGCGGAAACCCTGATCTTGGCAGCGGAAATCCTTGCTTTGAGCATTACAAAAGGCTCGAGGAGCAAGGGATTTTGTCAATCGTGGCGGCTTTCAATGATGAGGGATTGATTGGCTTTGCCGAGGTATCTGTCCTTACTCATCCTCACTACGGCAAGCTGATTGGCTCTATCGGAACGATGTGGCTCAAGAAAGAAGCGCGAAAAGGCCCCGCAGGCCTTCGTCTGATTCGGGAACTTATGAGGGTGGCCGAAAGCAAAGGCGCAGTTGGTGTCTATTGCACGGCGCCTTTCGGCTCTCGGTTAGAGCTTCTATATGAGCGGTTGTTCAAAAGAACTGATTCTGTTTTCTGGGCAAAATTTGAAGGAAACTGAAATGGGGACTGAACTGATTATTGGCGGCATTATCGCTGCAGCTGCTGCAGGTGCTTCTGTTTATTCGGCAAACAAGCAGGCGGATGCTCAACGAGATGCTGCTCGCAAGGCGGAAAAACAGTCTCAGGCCGCAGCCGAGCAAGCTCGACAGGATCAGCGTCGTCAGAACGGCAATCAGGCCGACATCAGCGGCATCTTGCAGCAGAACTCTCAGGGTGGCGGTGGTGGCGGTACGCTTCTGACCGGTGCCGGTGGCGTGTCCGGTGATCGTCTGAATCTTGGTGGTGGTTCCACTTTGGGGTAACAAGCCATGGACCGCAAGGAGCTTCACGACTCGATCCTGCGGCGCTGGACGCAGCTCAAGACCGAGCGGGCGCCGTACATCGATCAGTGGTACGAGATCAGCCGCTTCATCACGCCGGCGTCGGGGCGCTTCTTGGCGGCCGACTCTCCGCAGAACCTGTCGCGCTCTCGTTGGAATCGCATCTACAACAACACCGCGACCAGGGCCGCGAACATCTTGGCCGCAGGGCTCATGTCGGGCATGACCGACCCTGCTTCGCAGTGGTTTGCTCTCACGACTGGCGACCCGAACCTCGATAGCTCGCACGCCGTCAAGCAGTGGCTGGATATGGTGCAGCGCATCCTCGAAATGGCCTTCACTCGAACGAACACCTATCAGGCTTTGCACCACGGATGGCGCGAGGTTGGGACGATGGGCGTGATGGCCATTGTCGTGCTCGAAGACCCGACTAACGGGTTCTATTGCGTTCCGCTTGTCGCGGGTGAGTATGCAATTGGCGTGAACTTCCGCGGTGAGCCCGATACGCTTTACCGTCGCTTCTCGATGACGGCTGGCCAGCTCGTTGCGAAGTACGGCCGCAAGGCTGTTGGGCGCAACGTGCTCATGTGCTACGACGATCAGAAGGCTGTCGATAAGCGCTTCCGCGTGATTCATGCGATTGAGCCGCGCTTTGAGCGTGATCCGTCCAAGATCGATAACGGGAACATGCCGTGGCGCTCAGTGGTGATGCTCCTGGACGGCGACGACGAAGGATATGGAATCCTTGAGGAAAGTGGCTACAACGAGTTCCCTGCAGTGGTAGGCCGTTGGGGTGCCTCCGGTTCGGACATCTACTCTGAAGAAGCGCCGGGCATGGTAGCGCTCGGCGACGTCAAACAGCTTCAGCACCAAGAGCTGCAGAAGGGCAACGCGATTGACTTCCAAGTCGATCCGCCGAAGATTCTGCCGACCACGGCTAAGGACAAGGAAATCGATTTCTTGCCTGGAGGCATCAGCTATGTCGATATGCCGAACTCCTCGCATCAGGTGCAGTCGGCTTTCAATGTTGCGCTGAATCTTCAGCACCTGACGGCCGATATGCAGGAGGTGATGCAGCGCATCAATCAGGCTTTCAATGTGGACTTGTTCCTCATGTTGTCCGGTTCAACCAAGAACATGACGGCGACCGAAGTGGCCGAGCGCCACGAGGAAAAGCTGATGATGCTCGGCCCCGTGCTTTCGCGTCTGAATCACGAAGTTTTGAGACCGCTCATTGAGCGCGCGTACAACATCCTGGCTCGTGCCGGGCAGATTCCTCCGCCTCCGCCCGAGCTCGTGGGGCAACAGCTCAATATCGAGTACACGAGCATGTTGGCTCGCAGCCAGCGCGCAATCCGCGCCAACGGCCTGACTAACTTCCTCGGCATGATCGGACAAATCGCCCAGTTCAAGCCCGAGGCATTGCTGAAGATCAACGCCTTCAATGCTGTGAACGAATACGCGGACTACTACAGCGTCGCGCCGTCTGTCGTGGTACCGGACGACGAGGCTCAGGCTCAGCTCCAGGCGCAGCAGCAGGCGCAACAGCAGCAGGCTCAGGCCGAGCAGATGCAACAAGGAGCTGATGCTTTGAGCAAGCTTGGTCGCGTGCCGACTGGCGATTCGACAATGGCCGGGCAAGCGGTTAACGCGCTCGGAGCTTTGGCGGGTCAGGCATAACGAATACTCCCGAGGACCGTCAATGGACGGCTTTTGGCGGGGCTCCAGCGAGAGGCTCCGCCTTTTTTTTGTGTGCGCGTGAGCCGATTTGCCCGTGTGATCATGCAACGCATGAAGAAAAGAGACCCTTTTGATCTGCAGGCTTTGGCCGAAACGCGCGAGGAAATTGAGTTTCAGCGTGAGCAACGCATGGCCCGTTTCCGCGACCAAGTCAAGGCCGCGATGAGCACAAAGGATGGTCGGGAAATGATCTTCTCGATCCTCGATTTGTGCCAGCTCCAAGTTTCGAGTTTCAACACCAATGCGCTGTCGATGGCTTTTGCCGAGGGCCGCCGCAGTGTCGGGCTCGATCTGCAGGGTTCTCTTGAACCTGATCTCTACCTTTTGATGTTGAGAGAACAGCATGACAGACGAAAACATTGATGCCGGCGCGACCGAAAGCGCAAATCAGGCCACCGGCATGGAAGGCGGAAACGAGCAGGCTGCATCCGCCGGAGCTGAAGGCTCGACTTCTTCTGCTACCACGACGCAACCCGAAGGCAATTTGCTGACGGGCGCGACTGGCGAAGCGAAGGAAGGCGATGGCGAAGGCTCCAAGCCTGAAGGTGATCAGAAACCAGCCGACGAGAAGAAGGAGCAGCCGGAAGGCGCTCCCGAGTCTTATGAGGACTTCAAGGCTCCTGAAGGTCTGAAGTACGACGGCCAGGTGATGGACGCTTTCAAGGAAGTGGCCAAGGAGACAAATCTGTCGCAGACGCAGGCGCAGCACCTTTTGGACAAGGTCGCTCCCGTCCTGGCGCAGCGTCAGATGGCCCAGATTGCCGAGGTGTCGAAACAGTGGGCTGAACGCAGTCAGGCGGACAAGGAATTGTCGGCTGATTGGAACCGCTCGATGGCGGACATCGCGCGTGTGCGCGACCGCTTTGCGAAGAACGAGGACGGGTCGGTTGATCCCGACATAGCCGAGTTCATGAGCACGCCCATTGGTAATCATCCGGGCTTGTTGAAGCTCCTAGCTCGAGCAGGACGCGCTATCGGCGAAGGCTCTTTCCCGCGCGGTTCTGAAGCCGGCGACGGAAAGGTTTCTCCGGGCGATTTCTACAAATCCGCTAAACGAGGTTAACAAATGAGTGGTTTGATTGCTGACGGCCAGGCTCTCACTTTGGCCGACTACGAAAGCATGGTGACGGACAAGGATGTGAGCCGTAAGGTTCTCATTCACACGATCCGTGACTACATGCCTTTCTTTGATCAGGGCGTGATTCTCCCCGCAAACAACGGTGACACGGACAAGGGCCAGATCATCACGAAGTACCCGGAAGGTCAGCTTCGCGCCTACAACGAAGGCTGGGTTGCTGAAGAGGTTCTGGGTGCGGCGGCTCGTTACACGGCAAGCATGGTTCGCACGCGCTCCGTGGTTGACGTGTCTTTGTACAACACCCGCAAGCCGGGTGAACGCGAAGCATGGCGTCTGCGCAAGGATGAAGGCTTCATGAAGGGCTTGGCTCGCCAGGCGGTGCGCCGCGTCTTCTACGGTGATCCTTCGGTTGATGCCCGAGATTGCCTTGGTTTGTCTCAGATTGTCGTGCCGACTTCCCAAGCCTTTGGCGCCCGCTGCATCAATGCGGGCGGTACGACGACAGGCAAGCTGACTGACATCTGGCTGATCAACTGGAAGCCTGATGGCATGTACATGTTCTACCCGCAGGGCGGCGAAGGCCCCGGTCTCACGGTAGACAACATGGGTGAACAGTACATCAACGACAAGAACAACAAGGCATTCCGTGCGCTTGTGACTGAATTCGGTTGGGACATCGGCGTGGCAGCGTATGACCCTGAAGCTGTCGTTCGCATCTGCAATGTGGATACGTCCAAGCTCTCCAAGAAGAACACGACTTCCGGAGCGCCTGATCTGATCGACCTGATGACGCAGGCTCTGGAAATGCTGCCTGACGACGCTTCCGGCCGTATCGCGTTCTACATGAACGACACGATCCGCTCGGTTCTCCGCCGCCAGATGCAGAACAAGGACAACGCTTTCCTGACGTGGGCCGAAATCGCAGGCCGTAAGGTTCTTTCCTACGGCGACACTCCGATCCACAAGCTTGGTTCCGACGTGATCGGCAACACTGGCAATGCCCTTACGTTCTCTTAAAGGAGGTGATCCAAATGGCCTGTTTTGATCTTGAAATGCAGCTCTGCGCTGCGAAGAGCATCGCCACCGCCATCACGTCGGACGCCTACGACTTCGGTCAGGAACATCCGAACTCCGGCGCTTGGGCTGATCCGATCTATCTCGTGATTCATCCCACGGTGGCCGGCACCGGTACGGACGCCTCGACCAACGGCGTGACGTTCTCGATCGATGACTCTGCCGATGGTTCGGACTTCACGTCGATTCTGACTCTGCCCGCAATGGCCGGTGCGGACGTGAAGGAAGACATCGTGATCCCGCTGCCGGTGAAGCATCGACAGCACGTGCGCTTGTCTTCGACCATCAAGGGCACGATTACCGGCACGATCGACGCCTACCTGACGAATTCGTTCGGCTTGCCGAACCAGTACAAGAAGGTCGGCATCGACATTGTTCCGACTACTGACTAAGGCCTCCGGCTAGAGTCTCTGATAAAGGAAAGGGGGTGGAAACATCCCCTTTTTTGATATGGCCACAGAAGTAGATATTTGCAATTTGGCTCTCTCGCTTTTGGGCGAAGAGGCGAACGTTGTTTCGATCGATCCAAGCGACGGCTCGGAAAACGCAGGCATGTGCGGTCGCTGGCTGCCGATGGCTAAGCGCCGGTTGTTTGAAGAAGCTGATTGGAGCTTTGCGCAGAAGCGAGCCCGGCTCTCGGAGCTGTCAGGCGTGGATGCGACGCTGTACGGATCGGACAAGGCTTATGCCTATCCCTCAGACGCCGTGCGCATCATTGATCTGTACGAGCAGAAGAGCGCGACGGCTGCGGATTATCAGTTCTCGATCGACCCGGATGATGCCCGTCCTTTTGAGGATGATCCTGTCCCGCGAGATCGATGGCGCGTTGAGTACAACCCTGCGAACTCCAACCGTCAGATCATCACAAACGTAGAGAAAGCTGTGGCGCACTACACGGCGTTCATCGACTCGGTCGCGCTCTATCCCGCCTACTTCACGGAGCCGCTTGTGGTGCTCCTGGCGTCCTATCTCGTCGGCCCGATTAAGCGTCAGAGTTCCGCTTCAACCGAGGCCATAAACCTCATGAAGCAGTATCAGCAGTCCTTGTCGCTGGCAAAGACGATCGATGCGCAGGCGACTCGCCAAAAGACGCTGTTTGTCCCGACCAAAATCTCCAGCCGATGGGTGTAATCATGGCGCAGGTTCGTCTTTATCAGCAGTCCTTTAATGGTGGCGAGATTGCGGACAGCATGTTCTCGCGCGTCACGGACTCCAAGTATCAGTCCGGCTTGGCCAAGTGCCGAAACTTCCTTGTTGAGCCCCAAGGTCCGATCGTGTCCCGCCCGGGCTTTCAGCGAGTGCTTGAAGTCAAGGATCCGAGTAAGCCACCGCGCCTAATTCCTTTCGCTTTCTCGGCCGATCAGACAATGGTTTTGGAGTTGGGCGAAAAGTACATCCGCTTTCACACGCAAGGTCAAACGCTGCTCGACGATGATGGAGATCCCTACGAAGTCGAGACGCCCTACTTTTATGACGACATTGAGGGAATCCACTACGTCCAGTCGGCGGACATTGTGACGCTGGTACATCCAAGCCACGCTCCGCGCGAACTCCGGCGCTACGGGGCCACGGACTGGCGCTTGAGTGTGATCTCGTTTTCGTCCGAGCTTGCCGCACCGACAAACGTCAATGCGGTTCAGACGATTAACAGTTCTGTTACCAACAAGGAGGACTACACGAGGGAGTACGCGGTGACGGCTCTCAAGGCGGACGGCTCGCAGGAGTCCGAACGCTCCGAGTCTTTTTCGGTTAAATGCAACCCCTACGGTGATGGGGCATACAACACCGTCACGTGGGACCCGGTTGAAGGTGCCGGGCTCTATCGTATCTATCGCAATGTAGGGGGTGTGTGGGCGTATATCGGTCAGACAGAAGCCACAACAATTAGGGACGAAAACATTTCGCCCGATGCATCAATTACTCCACCCCTTTACGACGACCCTTTCCACATGGCCAAGGGTATCGAAAGCGTGACGGTTACGAATGGCGGTTCTGGGTACGGTCAGACGGGCAAGATCATCGCCGTGGCAAAGACTGGGGCCCATCGCCAACGCTACGCCGATAGCAATGCGGGGGCTGCGCATGACAACACCTGGACAGACACAATGCCTTTCGCGGTGATGTGGAAAGATGACGGAAGAGTCTGCCAAGTTTTGGCAAGTTCTGGGTCAGGTGCCGTGGTAAAGGCGAAGATGCACTCAGCAAAACCGGGTAATGCGACTGTCAGTTATCTTGATGATCTCTATGTCGAAGAAGGTGGAGACGGGTATCCTGTTTCCGGAACTCAGGTCAAGCATTCGCTTTTTTCGACTCGAGGATATGGTGATGAATTCACGGTTGATGCTACGGTGCTACCTTCCCGACCGACGGCCTACGTTGTCGATCCTACCGGCACCGGATGCGAACTGACGGTCAACATCAATTCTGCGGGTCAAGTAACAGACATCCAAGTGGTGCGGCCCGGATCCGGATACACGGATCCGACCGTTGTCATCGAAGCAGGGGGCAGTGGAGGATCAGGAGCCACGGCCACGGCAACCGTCGGAACGACAGGTGACTACCCGGGCGCAGTGTCCTACTTCGAGGGTCGCCGCTGGTTTGGCGGAACATACAACCGACCGAACTATTTGTGGGCGACGAAGTCCGGCACCGAGTCCAACATGGGTTATAGCTTGCCTTCGCAGGATGACGACCGCATCAGCGCGTCCGTGGTGGCTCGCAATGCAGATCGAATCGAGCACATCATTCCGCTGGCGCGCATGATCTTTTTGACGGCCTCGGCCGAATGGCTGGCCACGACGAAGAACAGCGACGTGATCACGCAAAAATCGCTTTCGGTTAACACGCAAAGCTACTTCGGCTCGTCTCCGGTGCAACCCGTTATCGTCGGCTCGACCCTGATCTATGCGGCGTCTCGCGGCGGACATCTGCGTGAATGCGGCTACTCGTATGAGGCAGGCGGCTATGTGACGGCCGACCTCTGCTTGCGCGCTCCGCATCTTTTCGACAACCTCACGATCAAAGACTTGAGCTATGGCAAGGCGCCCTACCCGATGGTTTGGGCGGTGTCGTCAGACGGCAGACTTATCGCGCTGACATACGTTCCGGAACAGCAGGTGGGCGCTTTCAGCACGGTCGAAACTCGGGGTGAATTCTTGAGTTGTACGGTCGTGGCTGAGGGAGACGAGGACATTCTGTATGCGGTGATCCGCCGCAACATTAACGGTGTTTCCAAGGTCTTTGTTGAGCGTATGCACGAGCGCCAGTACACAAAGCTGGAGGATTGTGTCTATTTGGATTGCTCCGGCACCTATCGCGGTGAGGCCAAGACGGAGATCTCGGGGCTCACGTGGCTCGAGGGCATGGAGGTTTCGATCCTCGCCGACGGCTCTGTTGAGCCTTCGCAGGTCGTCACCAACGGCAAGATCACGCTCGAGGCGCCGGCAAGCGTCGTACACGTGGGGCTGCCATACACGTGCGACGCTCAGACTCTGCCGCTGGCGATGGCTCTGCAAGATGGTTCTTTTGGTACGAGTCACAAAAAGAACGTCATTTCGATGGTTTTCCGTGTGGTGAACTCTTCGGGTTTGAAGGCTGGTCCGACCTTTGATTCCCTGACAGAGTATCCGCCTCGCGGCATGGAGTCTGCAGGATCGCCGCCCGAACCGCTCACGACTGAAATCGAAGTCCGAGTGAATGCAAAGTGGCAGGCGACTGGACAGTGCTGCATCCGCCAGGACAACCCGCTGCCGGCCAAGATCATCGGAATGACAACAAAGGCCGAGCTCGTCTAAAGGCAAGTGCGCGTGAGCCGCCCGCGCGCACCCACAATACCTCCCAAAATGGGAGGTTTTATGCCTTGGAATTCAGGTCAGACATTCGGATATGGGAGCCTTGCCGGCATGGGCGTGGCGACCATTATCAATGCCTTTGGCTCTATCGGAATCACAAACAAATCGAATGCGATTTTGCAGTCGCAGGCCAACATCGCGCGCTTGAACGCGCAGATGATGGAGTTCAATGCCCAACAGCGTCTGCGTTCCGCTGAAAAAGACCAGGTGCGTCTCACGATGCAAGCCGGTCAGGTCAAGGGCAGCCAGAAGGCCGCCATTGCTGCGAACGGCTTGGCGACGAACGAAGGAAGCGCTGTCGAGGTTCTGTCCTCGACCGACATCATCAAAGAGATCGACTCCAACCAGATCAAAGAGAACGCTCAGCGCGACTACTGGGGTATGCGTATGCAGGCCGCAGGTTACGAAGGCCAGGCTCTGCAGCTAGAGGCCGGACAGCAATCGGCAGGTCTCAATTTCGGTACGACGCTTCTGCAGGGCGCGTCTCAAATCGCCAACAGGTACATGGTCTATGACGCGATGGGGCTTTTCGACTCCGGAACCAATTTGCCACAGGCGACCGGCATTGGATCGGATGCCTACGCAAAGACGCCGCGCCCGACTTGGGGCGTTCGCAACGGCATGTTGTCTTTTGGCTAAAGGAGTGAGCGAATGCCTATTGTCCCAACCTTTCAGGGTGGCGTGCCGCAGGTGCGCGATAACGGCGGCTCCGGCTTTGTCCCGGCTCGTGCGCCGGCTGTGAACGTCGATGCCTACGGACGCATGATGCAGCAGGCGATGAAGCCTGTCGAAGAGTGGTCGAACTCGCTTACAGAAGCTTTGCGAATTGAGCATCAGCGCACGGTTAAAGCCGAGTCTGACGATGCCGAGCGTCAGGTGATCGATGCGATTAACGCCCGCATGAGCGGCGAGAACGGCTACATGACGCAGCAGGGTAAGAACGCCATGGATGCGTTCCAGCCCACGGTCGAAGGCATGACTGCGGACGTTGACAAGATCGTCGGTAGCCTTCAGCCGCAGGTGCGCGAAGTCATTGGCAGCCGAATCCAAGATCGCTTGAGTTCGGCCGTTGAGCAGGCTCGACGTTGGAACGGACAGCAAACCCGCGCCTACCACCTGCAAAGTTCCGAGGCGCGCGTTCAGTCTTTGATGACGGACGCCGACAACCACTATGCCGAAACAGCCTATCTGCAGAAGACGTGGGGCTCGATCACGCAAGAGATCGATTATCAGGCCGCGATGATGGGCTTGCCTGCGGAACAGGTAAAGCGCCTCAAGGATCAGTCCTACGATCTCTTCACGGCTCGTCGCTTTGAGGCGTGGGGCTCTGACAATCCTGTCTTGGCGCTTCAGGTTTTTAAGTCTCAACGTCCGAAGGTAAGTGCCGACATTGCGGCCAGGATCGAGTCCGGCCTTTTCAGCAAGAGCCGCGACACTCTGGCCTTGAGCCTTGCACAGCGTCCGATCTCGTTCGATGAGGACGGCAACATCAAAAACATCGCTTGGATGGATGATCCGGGTGCGAGCACTGGCGACGCCTTCATTGATTCGCTCAAAACCGATGAGCGTCTTTCGGTTGTTCTGCGCGCTCGCCAGCTGCGCAGTCAGATGATCCAGATGCGCGGCGATGAGTTCAAGCGTGAGGTGACGAACAACCTTGCCGAGACGCTCATGGGCAACAACCCCGAGGCGTTGGCACGTGATCAGTTTGTGGAAGCCTACGGACCAAAACGCGGCGCAAAAGAGTTCGAGCAGTATCAGCTTGACCGCACGGAAAATCAGTTCAGGAACGATGCCAAGTTTATGAGCGATGCCGACTTGATGTTGACGCTTAAGGCAGCCAAGCCTAAGCAGGGCTCGGACAACTTCGCCTCGGAAATGAAGTCCTGGGCGTCGATGCAAAAGGCGGCACAGACGATTGCGACGGAGCGCCGCAAGGACAAGATCGGGTTTGCTCTCACGAATGGATACGGTGGTTATCAGCCAATCAACTGGGGAAGCCAGGAGCAAGTCCGCTCGCAGCTCGAATTCCGTGCGCAGGAAATGGGAACCCTCGCAGAACGGTGGGGCGGAGACAGGGAACTCTTCAGCAGCCAAGAAGCTTCTGATTTGGTGAAGACGCTTGACAACGGCAGCGTGGATGAACGCGTGGCGCTCCTTCGCACAATCGCCGATTCTGTTGGTGATGCCGGCATTGAGGTGATGACGCGACAGCTCAAAAAAGGCGCATCCAATTACGCGGTTGCAGCAAGCGCAATGGACGAGTTTCCGGATGGTGCTGGCGTGTCGTTGGGTGAAATGTACCTGCGCGGTAAAGATGCCGTGGATCAGAAGCGTGTTCGCCTGGATGAAACGGCCGTGCTGGGAATTCAGGCGCAGACCTTTAATGCCCTAGGGGCTTCGGAGGACGCTGACGCCGTCTTTGACGATCCGCAGGTTCTCGATGCCACGATGGAATTGGTCACTGGGGTTGCCGGCTACAAAGCTTTGAGTGGCGGCAACGTGAACGACGCAATCGAGTCTTCTGTCGGAAAGATCGAAAACCATAACGGCAAAAAGATCGTCATGCCGCGGTCCACGAACGGATGGTTTGGTGACGATTTCGACGATCTGATCGTGAAGAAGAGCGAAGAGGTTCGTAAGGGCAAAGACTCCTACTACGTGGGCGGCATTGCTTATTCCGCAGAAAAGCTGGCGAGCGAACTCCCAAAAATGAAATTGCAGACATACGGCCGCCTGCCTGATGGTGGCGTGTCCTACCTTGTGCTACGCAACGGGCAGACGGTGATGAATGCAAAAACGAACGAACCGCTGATTTTGGAGGTTTCCGGACGATGATTTTCCAGAACATCTTTGAGCCGGTCAGAAAAGTTGACGCTCCCGAAGAACTCCGCCCGGAGACTGAACTGCCGCCGCTTGAAATGCCCGAGCCGAACTTCTTTGACGGCATGGGCGACACATGGAAGGCAATCCCGAACGCAGTATTGGATACGGCTAGTTCCGCCATTACGGGACTTCGTCAGATTCCGCTTGAAAACTTCACGACGCAACCCGAAGTACGCGAGTGGGTGCGGCGCCAGCGCGAAGAGGTAATGCCCGAAAATGCGCGACGGATCCGTGAGATTGCGAAGCAGGAATACGAGCTCGATCCGCAGACGTCCGGAACCGCGGCACAGATCGTTTACGGCCTTGGTGAAATGATCCCGAAGGCTGTTCTGTACGGTAGCGTTGCGGGACCGGCAGGCGGCGCTCTGCTCTTTGGCGCGGACGTAGGTGTCAACCGCACGCAAACCCTCCTTGACGAGGGGGTGGATGAGCAGACGGCAATCAATGCCGGCATGTTGACGTTTGCCGCGAATGCCATTGGACTGAAGTTGCCTGCGGCCTTCGCTACAGGAAGTCGTCTCACGTCTGCGGCCATTGGTGCGGGTGCAAACGTTGGGCTCAACGTGGCCGAAGTTCAGGGAGTCCACTGGATTCTTGAGAATCAGAACTACGATGAGCTCGCTAAGAACTACGAGCTGAACTTTGCCGACAACGCAGTGGCAGCAGGTCTTGGCGCAGCCTTCGGTGCGGCCTTCTGGCGTCCGACGACTCGCGTGCGTTTCGAGCAGGAGCGCAAGGCTTTGTCCGAACGCTTCGCTACCGAACTCGAGCGCACGGGTAAATTCACCCCGCAGCAGGTGACGGCGCAGGCCAATTTGAACGCGTCTGTCGTCACCAGTGCGGCATCGCGCTGGGGCCTGACACCCGAGCAGGTGTCGAGTGTTGCTCCTCGCGTGCGTATTGCAGAGACTACCAACCAAAGCGACCTGAATCAGATCATCGGTATTGAAGGTGCAGAAAATCTGCGCGAGTCTGGTGCCGATATTGATTACATTGCTGTTGCCGAGTCGATGCGAGCCCAGGGAAAAACTCCGCAGGAAATCCGACTTGCAACCGGATGGGAACAGGGTGCAGACGGCAAGTGGCGCTATGAAATCCCAGACTTCAAATTTAAGGACGGTTGGGATTCAGCAGTGCGCGATGCGCGGTCTCGCCTCGATTCAGAATACGCTAAGAGACAAGAAAACGTCTCGGACGATAGTGAATTCTTGGCGCTTGAAGAGCAGCTTGCTGCGGAAAAACGAAACCTCATTGTCTCGCGTAATTTGTCAGAGATTGTTGACGCTCCGGAGCTCTTCTCTGCATACCCTCAATTAAAAGATTTGACAGTTGAATTCGGCCCCTTGCCAGATCGCGTCGGCGGGTACTTTTCAGAAGATCGGAACGTTATTCGCTTGCCTCTGGATTCGGCGATTTCATCGAAACAGGCTCGATCCACGTTGGTTCATGAAGTTCAACACGCTGTTCAACGAATCGAAGGCTTTACACGTGGATCGAATCCTGAGGCGTTTCCGTTAAAGAGCTTTGCCCTATGGCGAGACATGGAGCGTTTGCGCGAATTGCGAAGGTCTGATGCATGGAAAGAGTACAAACAAAAGAATGACGCCATTGATCCATTCGAGGCAAGCGACGAACAGTGGGCGGAGATTACCGCGCTTGAAAACAACCCTGACGTGGCTGCTGTATTGGCCGAAGTCGAACGCTTGCGCAATAAGTGGGGATTTTCGGAAACTGTTGTGCGAGCAATCAACAGCGATGAGTGGGATCCGTTTAGCTCGACTGGACGTGAGCTTGATGATTCTGATCCTGATTACAGAGTGCGACAGTACCGTAACGTCGCCGGCGAAGTTGAGGCTCGTAACGTTCAAAGTCGTCTTGATCTGTCAGACGAAGAACGCCGCACCAGACTGTTGTCAGAAACAGAGGATGTTCCGCGTGAGCTCCAGACCACTAATGTAAGCAGTCGCTATTCGGCCTCATATTCTCCGGATGATGTTGCCAAGGCCAAACCGTTGGTGAAGCGTATTGTCGATCGCGTGTTTAACGGCGAATCAAGCAACGGGAAAGGAAGGAGTTCGTTTGAGGACTACTTAGCTGTAACCGACGAAGCTGCCAGGGTAATTCAAGAGAAAACAGGCTTAGATGTCCGTGGATACATCCACACGATTCTTGATTCAAATGTTTCTCACGTGAATCGCCGTCATGGCCCCGGTAAAGAGACTCGGCAAGATCAGAAACCTTTTTTACGTTCGGATTTCGAAAGACTACCAGAGGTGCTTTCTTCGCCTGAGAACATCTTTTCTGGAGAGGAAGCAGGAACGATAGTATTTACAAAAACCTTCGACGACGGTGAGATTTATGTCGTTGAGGTGACAAGGAGACCTAATAAAAAGCATAAAGGCCGCGGTAAGCTTGAGCTTAAAACGGCCTACAAGAAGATTCTCTCAGAACCAAATGCTCTGGCCAAAACCAGCCCCTTAGCTGAACGTCCGAAACGACCTGAGACAGCCTCTTCTGTAGAGCAAAGTATCGCTAATCGTGCTCAGAATGTCAACAATTGGGTTGACGAGTCCTTTGAGCCGGATGCTGATCTGATCGAAAGGGCAGTTGAAAACTTTGGTCTGACAAATGACGTGCGTGAGGCTTTCTACGTTTTGCCCGACGGCAGAATGCTTGATGGTTCCGGGCGTCACTGGGGCGGTGACGAACGAGACATTGCGGGGCAACGACAGGTTGATCACAGCGATATTAGCGAAGTGATTGATGATGCTTCCGGCGCTGATGCGATGTACGAATGGATGGGTCGAACTGGCGCAATGCGCTTTGACCAGATTGTCGGTATTGCATCCGTTGCGCGTCCTCCCACGAAGGCGCAGCTTGATGTTCTGAATCGCGCCAATCGCGGAAAATACCTTGCTCTTTCTCTGAACACGCCGGAAGGTCGCATTGTTGACGATGTGGAATTCGAGAGTGCGTCCAAGGCAAAAATCCAAGACTTTTTTGACCAAGCTTTGGAAAAAGCCCGACGCGGCGAAGTTGGTGCATTTGCGCAAGAAAACCGAGGTTCGTTCTCCCCGACTGAAAATCGCATCACTCTGACTCCGAACGCGAATGTTTCGACCTTCTCGCATGAAATCGGACATTGGTACCTGCACAATTTGATGCTGGCCTCGCAGTTCGAGGAAGCAGCAGGAAACGTGAAGCAGGACGTCGATGTTCTGCTGAAGGCTTTCGGCATCAACTCGGTTGACGATTGGAATGCCCTTGGCGTCAATGGCCAGCGCAAGTACCACGAGCGCTTTGCCTCGTGGGTTGAGCAGTACCTGTCCGAAGGAAAGTCTCCGTCGCCTTCCCTGGTGAGCTTCTTCAAGCGCTTCGCTGAATGGCTCAAGGACGTGTACGAGCACTTCAGTGATGCGGTTGGAGGCCGTTATCAGGCCGAGTTTGGTGAGGAGCTGCCGCCCTTGTCGGCTGAAGTCCGCAAGGTTCTCGATCGCATGTATACGGACGAGTTCGGCTCCAAGACTGTGCGTCCGGATAAGACGCAGGTTGCAGCCGCTCGTGCGGTGCAGGCCGAAGAGACGAACCGCGAAAAGCGTAACCGTATCCTGGCGACCGACTCCGAAGACGACTACAGCAAGGCTGTGGCGGCACAGCGCAAGGCGGCCAGTGACCTGAACTCAGGTACGCCAGTTGACGTGAGTCAGCAGATGCGCGGCGCCTCGCTCAATGAGCAAGTTCTTGGTGCCGAACAAAAGAAGTTCGCGCGCGAAGTGATGTCCGGGGACGGTCGCACGGCCGTGGTGCTGCAGAACCGTGACCGCAGCAATGTGGTGTCGGTTGGACAGATGAACAGCATCGCGTCTGATCCGCAGTACGGTTTGCTCAGTTTCTCGCGCAACACGGGAAGCGGTGCCCCGATTGTCTCCTACGGAACGCTACCGGATGACGCGTATCTCGGCGTGCGTGACTACGTGATCGATTCGGGCGAACAGGTGCCGGTGCAGTACGCCGTTGTCGAGGCCGATACGGTGCAGACGTCAAATCGATTCGATGGCAGCCAGAACCCTAGCTATGGCGACGCATCTCTGATGAATGTCGTGGCTGGTAATGGCCGCTTGACGGGCCTCACTGAAGCGTACCGCCGTGGCACGGCGCAGCAGTATCGTGATGCTCTCATGTCTGATACGCAGCACGGCGTTGAGCCTGCTGTGATCGCGTCCATGCAGCACCCGGTACTCGTTCGGTATATGCCGCAGGAAAAAGTCTCGACTGGCTTTGTGAGCCGCTCGAACTCGGATCAGGTGATGGCCCGCAGCAATGTTGAGATTGCGGCCGAAGATGCTCCGCGCATCCGAGAGAATGCTTCGCTGTATCGTTTTGACGAAGAAGGAATGCCCACGGCTGAAACCGTGCGTCAGTTCCTTATCGACATTGGCGAGCCGAACGCTCTCGGGCGCCTCATCAACAGCAACGGCAATCCGACCCCCGAGGCTATCCGCCGCATTCAGACGGCCGTTTTCCACGAGGCGTATCAGAACGACGTCCTGACGGAATTGTTCTCTTCGACAACGGACGCCAATATCAAACGCATCCTGACGGCAATGGCCGCCTTCGCGCCTCGCATTATTGAAATGCGCAATTCCGGCATCGACCTCGCTCAGGGGATTGTTGAGGCGGCTAACGCCGTTCGGATGGCGCGCGAGGAAGGGCGTTCTCTGCAGGATTTGGTGAGCCAACTTTCGTTCTTGGACGATCCGACAACTACACCGTTCATTGAACTCTTGGCTCGCAATGCGAACTCTGCGGCAGCAATCGGCCGCGTTCTCGAGCCTTTGGCAGATTGGACGGTGAACGCCATGCGCGCTGCTGATGGCGGATTGTTCGGGGACGAGAACGTTGTCCGGACGGACGTGGCTGACGTGCTCGGACAAATGCGACGCATTGAAAACGAACAGCGGGTTGCAGCAGGTCAGGAGCCGCTTCCGGAACTGGATGTTGCAGCAATTCGCGCATCTATTCAAAACCTGCAGTCGCAGCTTGATGAAATCGCAGCGCAGGCTCCGGATACGGCTCAGGCCGAACCGAATCCGCAGCAGGTGCAGGCAACCGTGCGCGAAGGTATAGCAAACGATCCGGACGCCATTCGTATGCAAGAACTGGCCTCACAACAACCCGAGCAGACGTTCATGTTTGAGGATGAAGATGGCCAGACGATCGAAATGCGATTTGACGAAGTAGAAACGAGAATGCAGGAGATTGAGAACGAAGGAAAGACGGAGGCTTCCGGAATTGCCCAGGCGGCCATTTGCATCATGAGAAACGACGGAGCACAGTGAAATGGCAAAGGAAATGCGACAGGAATGTCTTGATCAAGTTGGCCAAATTCTCGGCCGACGTGTGACGCCTTCGGAGGGGCGTGAGATTTTGCAGGCTGTGCGCTCGACGATGGCCACCTTGAGCCGAACCGATCCGGATGCCTGGGCAAAGATGACAATTGACGATCGCGTCTCGGCAGCCGCAGACCAGCTGGCAAAGCAGATCGAAGAGCGAGCGCAGAGGCGCGCGATTAACCTTCGCAAGCAGGCTTTGGCACAAGATCGTCTGCTGCACAAAATGAAGCGGCTGGAGGGCGAAGAGGATTTGTACGCATACTCTGCTGTGGCCAAACTCCTGCAGGAAACTTATGGCTACGCCAAGGGTGTGACGAACGAATACCTGTCTTCGATGCTCGACACGATCAACGGCATTCGATCGTCGTGGCTCGGATTCGTAGAGAACAAAGAGGACGTGCGCGATTTCGTCTATGAGGCGTTCGGACAAGCGACGGGCAACGAGCGAGCGGCCAAGGCGTGGGAGGCTTTCTCGGCAACGGCCGAAAATATGCGTCAGCGTGCGGTCGCCGCCGGTGCCGACATCGGACGCCTCGACTACGGATATATACCGCAGTCTCACGATTCTTGGAAGGTTCGCAAGGCAGCGAAGATTCTGACGGGCAATAAAAACGGCGATAGTAAGGAAGCCTGGACCAATTTCATCCTGCCGCTTCTGGATCGCAGTCGCTATGTGGACGATGCCGGCGAGCGCATGAGTGACGCGGATTTGCGGGAGCTTTTGTCCGGTGCATACGACGACATCATCACGGCCGGAAGTCCGGATGCCGACCTGTTTGAGATTCAATCGAATCAGCCGAAACTTGTCTCGAATCGATTCAAAAAGTACCACCACCGAACCATTCACTTTGCCGACGCCGACAGCTATCTGAAGTACGAGGCGCAGTTTGGTAACGGGAGCCTTACGGGAGCCCTGACGGGGCACGTGGCCAAAATGGCCAACGACATCGCAATCCTCGAAAAGATGGGGCCGAAGCCGAAGGCTACCTATCAAATGCTCAAGTACGTGGCTGATCGCGTTGCGGAGAACGCGCAAGCGTCCGAGTCGAAGTGGAAACTTCTGACGAAGTATTCCGACTGGCAGGGTTTAACGGACGCGAGCATTGACGATATGTGGAATGTGCTCACCGGCATTGCAAACCGAGCCGCATTGAACCGCGAAGGCGTTGCCGGCTTCATGCAAGGCTGGCGCAACCTTGAAATGGCGGGCAAGCTTGGCAAGGCATTCATCACGTCCTTTTCGGATATTCCGTCCTACTTTGTGGCCACAAAATTCAATCGGTTGCCTTTGCTTCAGGGCGCCAAGTTCTTCATCGCGGCCTACGGAAGCGACTGGCGAGAGTATGCAGCTCGTGCTGGCATCATCGCTGAAAACTTGACGTCGGACTTCAATCGCTGGTCGGTTGACAACATCGGCCAGGGCTGGACGGCAAAGCTTGCCAACGCCTCGATGCGCGCGTCGTTGCTCAACGCCTTTACGGATGGGACGCGACGGGCCTTCTCGCTCAACATGATGGCATCAATGGCCAAACTCGTGAAGAAGAATTGGGACGAACTTGATGATTACGACCGTGCGCGTTTGCAAGATGCGGGGATCACCGAAGCCGATTGGGAGGTGTTTCAGGCCGTTCAAACTGAAACGTATAAAGGCATTGAATTCCTGACGATCAACAACCTACAGGCCATTCCAACTCAAGGACTGACAGCGGGGCAAATCCGAGCGATTCGTGAGGCGCCGGCCAAGCTTCTGGGGCTAATCATCCAAGAGTCAGAAATGGCTTCTCTTGGTCCCGATCTGGTGACTCGCGCGGAAACGACTCGAGGAGCGCAGCGCGGCACGATGAAGGGAGAGCTTGCTCGAGCATTCTTCCTGTTTAAGAGTTTCCCGCTGGCGATGATGGAACGCCACTTCCGTCGCGCACGTTTCTTGGCACGCCACGGTAATGCTCCTGATAAGGTGTCTTATGCTGCGGGGATGCTAGTGGCCACAACCGTGTTCGGGGCGGTTTCTCTTCAGGTGCAGAACCTGCTCAACGGAAAGGATTTGCAGGATGCCGAATCGCGGGAGTTCTGGTTGCACGCCTTCACAAAGGGCGGTGGCCTCGGCTTCTTGGGAGACTTCATTGCGAACGGCCTGTCCGAAGACGCTCGCTATGGAGCTTGGTCGGGGCTGACGAACTTCGCAGGCCCCATTGTCGGAACAACAATTGAAGGTGTCGACTTGGTTACAGCCACGGCCGGCAATGCGTTGTACGACCGCGAAACCCGTCCGGGTGCGCGTGCTGTCAGACTCGTCCGCTCGCACATGCCCTTTGTCAATCTCTGGTACACAGGAACGGCAATCGATCGCGCTGTAATGAACGATCTGCAAGAGTACCTTTCGCCCGGGTACAACCAAAGAATGGAGAGCCGCATGATGCGTTCGTGGGGACAGGGCTACTGGTGGGGCCCGCGCGATACGACACCGCGACGTTCGCCCCGCATGGCTACCGCTCCCGATTAAGTGCGCGTGAGCCGATCCGTTCAACCGAAAATGCCTCCAACAGTTTGGGGGCTTTTTCGTGGCTATCGGATACATCAAGCGCCTTGCCGGTCCATACATCGGAGACGGCACCGGCCAAAAAACTTTCAGTTTTGGTTTCTTCGTCTTTACGGAGGGCGACGTGTATGTGGCCACAGCGGCCACAGAGAACGGTGCGTCTTCGAATCTTCAGCAAGGCACCGATTACACGGTGACGCTGAATGCGGACCAAGAGGCTTCGCCGGGCGGCACAATCACGCTTACCGCGGAAGCAGGGCTTGCTGACGGTGCCGTGCTTGTCATCGGTTCCGACGTCGATTACACGCAGACGCTTGATCTGACGAACTACACCCGCTTCCCTCCTGCACGCATCAGCGAAGAGCTCGACCGCATCGTCGTACAGATTCAGCAGATCGTCGAAATTCTTGGGCGCACGGTCAAAGTTGACGCGACCGATACCATGACGCCGGAAGAGCTCAAGCAGCAGCTGCTGGAGGTCGCAGCGTCTGCTGGCACCTATCGAGACGAGGCCCTGGCCGCAGCAGAAGCAGCGGCAGCAAGCGCTGCCAGTGCAGCGGAGAGTGCTGCCACAGTCGAAATAATTCTCCCAGATATCGCCGACGTCAAAACGGTAGCCGCCAACATTACTGACGTCGTTTCGGTTGCCGGCGGAATTGAAGACGTTGGAACGGTTGCCGAAAGCATCGAAGACGTCAATGCGGTTGTCGACCACATGAGCGAAGTCTCAAGCGTTGGTCAAAACATCGATGACGTTGAAACGGTTTCCGGAAGCATTGACAGCGTCAACATTGTCGCTGGCGACCTTGAGGGTGAAGAATCGACCCTAGCTGACGAAGACTATGGCGAGTTTGGCCAAGAAACGGATGACGGCACCGTCGCAATTACGGGCGGCAACATCAAGATCGTCGCCGACAACATCGCGGATATTCAGCTTCTTGGACAGTACGCGCAGGACGGAACGCTTGAAAAGGCGGCATCTTCTGCTGCTGACGCTGCGAATTCTGCGGACAAGGCAAAAGATTGGGCTACGAAGATGGATGGCCTCGTGGATGACGAGGACTATTCGGCTAAATTCTATGCCTCACAAGCTAAAGACAAGGTTGACGGTGCTGCATCGGCTATTGACAGTGCCAGAGCAACAGCGGTTCAAGCAGTCGAGACAGCTCAGAGCTCTGCGGTTTCCGCTGTGGAGACTGCCGGCACGTCTGCGGTCGGTGCTGTTTCCGACTCTGTAGCGGCGGCTCAAAAGTCTGCAACGGACGCGGCGGCATCAGCAAGCGCTGCCAAGTCCTCCGAAGACGCGGCAAGCAGTTCAGCTTCTGCTGCTTCCGGTTCTGCATCTTCGGCATCTCAGTCCGCCAGTGCCGCATCGCAATCGGCACAAACGGCGTCTTCTTCGGCGACGACTGCCGGAGAAGCGGCCAGCGCCGCAAGTCTTTCGGCGGAAACAGCTACGACAAAAGCTGGCGAGGCACAGGCGTCGGCATCCGCTGCGGCTGGATCGGCATCTGCAGCGAACACGGCCAAGCAGTCTGCCGAATCAGCAGCGCAACGAGCTGAAGAAGCGGCTTCGTCAGTGGGTGATCCGCTTGGCAAGGAAGAAGCATCTCAGATCTACGCAACCAAAACCGAATTGACGACGGGTTTGCAGGGCAAGGCAGACAGCGCGCATACACATACGGCGTCGCAAATCTCGGATTTACAGGGCTTGCTTGACCAAAAGCAACCTGCCGGCAGTTATGCAGCAGCGAGTCATACTCACGTGAAGTCCGATGTCACGGACTTTGCCCATACTCACACGACTGCGGAAGTCACGGGGCTGAATACAGCGTTAGCTGGAAAAGCAGATGTTTCACACTCACACGAGATCGCGCAGGTTAACGGCCTTCAACAGGCTCTGGACGGCAAACAGCCAACAGGGAACTACTCAACCGCAGGTCACACGCATACGAAGTCGGATGTCACAGACTTTGCTCACAGCCACGCGATCTCAGACGTAACCGGATTGCAGGAAGCGCTCGACGCTAAGGCGACTTCGTCTGAACTCGGCGCATTGGCCAAGAAGAACAAGATCACGCTTGACGACATTGAGGGTGACATTGATTTAGGGGAATATGCCGATGGCTAAAAACGTTTCACAAATGGGCATTACCAAAGCGGCGTTGGCGACTGCTACTGGTAAGGCCAAGCAAATCCTGATCGTGCGAGACGACGGCTTTAGACCGGTCGTCATGGACGGAACGACAGCCGGCGGTCATCCGGTTGCGATGAAGTCTGAAGTGGTCAGTCAGGGAACCGCTCTCACGCAGGCATTGAATAGCCAGAAGACTGAGCTTGAGCAGAAGATCGCTGACGCAACGAGTGACGTCGTCCGATACTCGGCGCAGTCTTTGAATGCCTCCCAGCAGGGGCAAGTGCGCACAAATATCGGGCTTGGAACAGCCGCTGTTAAAGCGGAAGGGGACTTTGTCTCTTCGGCGGAATTGACAACGGCACTTAGCGATTTGATTACAGAGTTTGGCGGCGCGGTGCCGGCTGACTGAAAAGGACACAAACAATGGCAAAGACTTTAGAAGAAGTTAAGGCTGAGTATCTTTCGGCCGCGAAGAACAGACAGTGCGGCGCGTGGGTTGTCAAAGACCCTGAGACCGGTGCCGTTGTCGCAAACAGCACTCAAAAGTTCCGTCACAGTTTTGACAAGGGCGCTTCATGGGTTGAATCGGTTCAGCAGGTTGATCCTCTGTATCGCAGCGCCAATGGCACGTACTACGCCGAAGCAGAGCTGCCAGAGCAGACGGATTCCTTCGTCGCGGAGCGCTACGCGACCGACATGCGAAGCGAGCGTAATTCCCGTATCAGCGATACGGACAACTACGTTCAGCTTGCCGACGTGACGGTGAAGAAGACTCGGGATGCTCAGCGCTCTGCATTGACGGACGAAGAGAGGGCGGAGATTCTTGCGTACCGCACGGCGCTTCGAGACCTGCCCGAGGCGACGGGGTGGCCCTTCGTGGACTTTCCTGCGGCTCCGTCCTGCATTGCCGTCGAGGTGCAGGAGAAGGTCGAACAACGCGAAAAACAGAGGGCTGTATATGGCAACTATTGAGGAATTACTTCGAGCGTTTGTGAAGACTGGCGGCGCATATGCCGCTGCACCCAAAGACACGTTTACTTCTTATTCGGTGAAATCCACCGTAACGTCATGGGAAGAAATAGGGCGCTTCACGGCTCCTTCCAATGGGTATGTTCGTGTTGAAACGAAGTCGTCAGGTGAAAACTCTACCGTATCCGTTTTTGCAAATGACCAGCCGCTCGGTGGTATTGCATATCCGTATGCAGGGCTGAAGCTTGCTGTGTCTGCAAATGTTGCAAAAGGGCAGATTGTTCGTGCAAGTGGAAATGATTTAGAGGAGTGTACGATGAAGTTTTACGCTTCACAGGGGGGGGGTAAAACCCAGAAAAATCAACAGGTTAGGGGGGATTTTGTATGTCTGACATCAAATCCCTCCTGCGCGAGTTCGGGCGTGTCGCTTCGACGCAGTGCTTCGACGCGGGATCAGAACTGCGCATCCAGATCTCGATCTCTCAGGAATCATCAAAGTACGTTCCTCCACAAGACGGATGGATCGTATTGGAGGCAAACGGAACGGGAGTGCAAACAGAGCTTTTTTCCGATAACCTACAAATTCTCTCTGTCAACAATTACGGGACTTGGGGTCGGTGCTCGCTACCAGTCAAGCGAGGTGTTGAAGTCACAATCAATGTCTGGGGGCTTTCCTCAGCAACCACGCATCAAGCCTACTTTGTTCCGTCACGCGGCTTCGTCTAACGCTTCTCGGTGGGAGGTAGCGGCATGAGCAACATCAAGAGCTACCTCCAAACGCTCTTCAAGATGAGCGGGTCACAGTCTGCGCCGAAGGCGAACGACTACATCGAACTGAACGTTCAAAACGGTACGACGACCTACGTTGCTCCCTCGGATGGCTACGTGTGCATTGCTTCTGAGAACACCCAGGGGCTTGCTCGAATCACGGTCGAAGGCTCCTGCGAAAGCGCGATGAACAGTTGGGGCGGCATTGAAGGGACGAGCAGTTCCTTGTGGGTGCGCGTCAACAAGGGAGACACAGTTACCTTTAAGTTCGAAAACCTGAAAACGGTGTATTGGGCGCGCTTCATCCGAACGGTTGGGGGGGGGTAAAATCCTTGTGCCACAACGCTTTAAGTGGAGGTATTCACCATGTCTTCGCTTAAGTCGCTCCTTCGCTCTTTTGGAAAATCCGCTGCAGGGTTTTCGCTCCCGTCCACGACAAACCGAGCTATCGGACTCTCGGACTTTGAGAGCTACATTGCACCAAGCGATGGGTGGATTGTTTTCTACAACTATTCACAAAGTGAAGGCTATCTCGGCATCTATGCAATTGTCGGAAGCCAAGTGCAGTGTCGATCCGACGTGCCTACGAGAAAAGACACGAGCGCCGCAGTCTATCTCCCTGTTCGTAAAGGCATGGAAGTTCGGAAAGACGGTGAAACGCCTTCCGAGATTTACTTCATTCCGTGCGACGGCGTTTAATCTGGACGAGCAGGAGGTTCGCTATGGCTTCGCTTAAGGACCTCCTCAGAGAAACGCTTTCGAGCTTTCGGTCGTCCCATAGATCGGTGCCGAACTCCGAGGTGATTTATCACGACACGACAATAGAAAGCGGACACGAAAATGTAGCCAGTTACGTTGCTCCGTCTGACGGCATTTTTGTCGTGCAAGTAGAGGCTCCCGCTACTGACTTGTACATCCGGAAAAATGATTTGGATTGGATCGGCACTAATTACCCCGCGGGCTCGTGGCCTGTCAACTACGTGCCGTGTCGCTCAGGCGAGACGATCCAGTGGTACACGGAGAATACCGAAGCGACCTCTCATTGCCATATCCGCTTCTACAAGTACGTCGGCGCTTAAAACGCACAAGCCCTCTTCGTCCGATTTTTCCCCACGGTCGGGAGTCCAACTAACTAAGGAGCGTATCGGGGAGGCGGCTTATGCTTAAGCGCCTCCCACAAATGCTTCTTATAAGCATTTCCTTTGCGCAAACAGCCTATAGAGCGGGCATGTTTTCAATCAATTTGTCAAGCGCTATCCCCATAGCCTCTGAGACTTCTGGGGCAACATGGAAGCCGAAACTTCCGGTTTGGGAACGCCCCGTGGTGTGCGCTTGCCAAACAACCTTTGCATTTCGCAGATCAATCAGCGCGTAGCTGATAGAAACGCTCGTAACGCCCACGCCATCTCCAAACTGCATGCCGTCTTTCTGTGCGATCTGCCCGATATAGCCCTGCATTACCGCATCGGTGCCCAGCGCGTTAGCCAACTCGTTGAGATACTTTTTGTTCACCAGCCCAGAGGTTACAAAATCTTCCAAGAATCTCGACCAATGCTCCGCGGCCCCGGCATCGTTTATTTTTCGCGCGGATTCTGCAGGGGACACAAGACCGATTCCGGGCGACTTGCGCTGCATGGCTGAAACAATCTTGGCGTTGATTGCCATGGCTTGCTGCGGCGCAACCGCGGCGTTCTGAACGGGGAATATCGCAACCGATTTTAGAGTTCCTTGTTGATACATTGGTTCGACAAAGGAATCAATTGTCGCCTTCTTCATCGCGCACCCAGACACAAGAACCGCAAGGGCGGCGATTAACAGCAGTTTTTTCATTTTTCATCTCCGTGGATTTCGGTTTGCGAAATTCTATCCGTTCGGAGCAGACGGCTGCCATTAGCTTTTTCATGCCTGCTACATGAACTCTGATGCTCCTTTGACAATGCTTGTGCGCGTGAGCTGTTTTGTCGGACTGACAATCACGCTGAAGAGTTTTGCAAGGAGCATCTCAAATGACGAAAGAAGAAGCCAAGGCATTTCTGGACAAGATCGGCGTGAAGGTCGATGAGATCACGGACGACATCGCGGCCGAGGTCGCTGAATGGAAGTCCGGCCTGGACGCTGAAACGCGCCGAGCGGTTCGGCCGTACTGGATCACGATTGCTGTGATTGCCTTCGTGCTCGGCTGCGGTGTTGGCTACCTGTTCTAAGGCAAGCGGCAATGGTCTATCTGAAGTGGTTTTTACTTCTGCTCGTAGGGGTTCCCTTCGAGCTTTTCGCAAAGCTTTTATCCCCAGTTCTCGCGTGCTTTGTAGGCGAAGACGGATGGCTACCTGATTGGCTTTACTGGTTCCAAACTCCCGACAACTCGTGTGATGGGGATGCGGGGCACAGGGCTAGGTGGCCGAAGGATGGCGTCTTTTGGACATGGATGCGACGTTGCGCTTGGCTTTTCCGCAATAGTGCCTACGGATTTAACTATTTCATCTTGGGCGTCCATTACCAACCCGGTGATCTGCACTGGCATGAAGGTAATCCGGAGGTTGGCGACTTGACGGGCATCAGCGGCTTGTGCAAGTGGTACATGGAGCGCAATGGCAAGCTGATTTGCTTCCAGATTTACTACGTGCGGCATTACCGCATCTTTGGCCACTGGAAATGCGTCCGCGCAGGAATGGGTTGGAAGATGTGGGGCGATGTTGAGTCCGATCCCTACTGCCCTCACTGGGTTTACTTCAACCCCTTCAAGGGGTCGGGGCTTGAGAAATGATCCAGAGGCTTGCGGATTTTGCGGCCGTTCTGCCCCAAGGTTTTGAACGAGCCATGATGATTGTGGGCGGAAGTATGGGCGGCATTTTCACTTTCCTATATGGGGACGCGGGTCCGCTGCTGATATGGCTGGTGGTCTTTGTCATCCTCGATTTTTTGACGGGGACCTTGGCGGCCGTACTGACGGGGACTTGGACGAGCAAGCGAAACATGCTCGGCGTCTTGAAGAAGGTCCTGGCCTTCTGCATTGTGGCGCTGGCTCACGGTCTCGATGTTGCTTTTAGTGAATTGCTCCCGTTCCAGATTATTGAATCAATCACTATCTGCGCCTATGCCGCGGGCGAGTTCGGATCAATCATCGAGAACCTGGACAAGATGGGCTTGCGTGTGGTGCCGCCGGTCGTGAGAAAGCTCATCGATGCGCTCAATGCCAAGCTTGACCGAACCGTGGACAAGGTTGCTGAGTCAGACATAAAGGAGACAGGTAAATGAATTCTTGGGGAAGCTACAACCCTGCAATCGCCAGCGACTTCGTGAAGCAGTTTGAAGGCCGCGAGCTGAAGGCTTACCAGTGCTCTGCAGGTGTCTGGACTATTGGTTACGGACACACAAAGGGCGTTAGGGAAGGAGACGAAATTTCGTCGGCAGAAGCAGAGCAGCTGCTCGTTGAGGATTTGGCGGCCATTGCTGACGATCTGAATCGATTGGTGAACGTGCCTGTCAGCGAAAGCCAGTACATCGCTCTGTTGAGTTTGGCGTTCAACATCGGGGGCACAGCGCTGAAGAAGTCCACGCTTCTTTTCCACCTCAATCACAAGAGATACGACGAAGCAGCCGAAGAGTTCGACAAGTGGATTTACGCGGGCGGCAAGGTGAGTGAAGGTCTGAAGCGTCGTCGTGCAGCGGAACGCAAGCTTTTTGAAAATGACATGGCTTAAATGGGCAGGCGCAGCACTGGCGGCCGCAGCACTCTTCGTGAGCGGCTACAAATATGCTGCATCGATCTATCAAGCCGAAATCGCCGAGATCGAAAAGAACCACGCGCTGGCGCTCGCAGAGAAGACAGCTGAGCTCCGTGCAAATGAGAGCAAGCAAATGGAGGCCGTTACAACGGCTTGGGAAGAGTATGAAAAGACGAAAGTTGAATTGGCTAAAAGCCGCGCTACTGCTGGGAATTTGCGCATTGAGCTTGAGCGGATGCGCAACGCGGCAGACCGTAATCTCGACCGATTGCCCCAAACCAGCGCAAATCCCTGCAAGCATTTCGAAGAGCGATACGCCCGCTGTGTCGGCCTACTCAAAGAAGGCGGAAGCCTATCAGTCCGAGGTTCAGACTTGGCTTCAGAAGGTGCAGGACTTCTTGGAGAAGTATCCGCGAAGAAAGATGCGGTGGTGAAAATTCACAGCGCGCAATGATAAAAAGGGCGGCTTTAAGCTGCCCCATTTTTTATGCGCTGTTGCCGCGCACGATGATCGGGGGAAGCCACTTAAGCACAAATTTTTGGTGGATCGATTGCGGTCCTTTGCGCTGGCCAGTCCAGTATCCATGCCAGTGTGCGCGACGTATGTGCGGAGCTACTGTGCGGCCTGTCGGCTCATGCTCGAAAGCTTCTCTGCGCGCTTTACGAAGAGTTTCTCCAGTCTTCGCACCGATCATATAGTGATGCGGCTTTTTGGCCGGCATCATGCGGAAATCTCCGCGCACTTTTTTGGGCTGTGGATTGTGCGGCATCCAGTCTGGAACATCACGATCTTCGATCTCAGGCTCTTCGGTGCATAAGTACAGCACGAGCGGCAGCAGTTGCTTGGCCAAGCTACGCATGTGGTCGAACTCCTGCTTGGCCTCAAAAAGATCTGTCGGAAGGCCACGTCTCTGACGATTCTCGATGGCTACCTCGATCATCCGCTCGATTGACTCATCGAGCGTCCAGTCCCCGAGATGGAGCACGATCGGCTCCATCGTCTCGCGTCCGACTCTGTCCAGGTAGAGGCGAAGCTCTTTGCGACCAGTGTTGTAGTCGCTTTCCAGGAATGCGAAGAAGCCTTCGATGTCGCCGTCATCGTCTGACAAAAGCGGCGTCTTTATGTACACGCACCACTCGGGCAGCCGCAAAAGCGACTCGCTGGGTAGCTTGCCGGTGAAGTCGGAGGCCATCAACTCGGTATAGATGTCCGGATCGAACTCGTAGACACCTTGCGTGTACCTCCACGTGCAAGGAGCCACAATTTCAGCCATACGGCTGACGGTCTGCATGCGTGGCTCGCCTTCATGCCATCGCTCGGCTATGGCCAGCCAAGCGCTGATCGGCATAAAGCACCAGACAGGCCAGGCGTACTCGCCTTCATGCTTGGCCTTGACAAAAATGTCGATCAGGTCGAAGACGTAGGGCCACGTCTTGGAAACCTTCTCCAGTCTTGAAAACGCACTCATTTTTTGGCCTCATTCATCGAGCTGTTTTGCAATTGCTTCCGAGGAAGCTCGGTAGTACTTCTGCAGCATCTTCAGGTCTTTGTGACCTGTTTGTCTTGCGAGAGCCAGAACGTCAAGGCGTGGGGCGCCTGTCTTCGGATTGGGGGAGGCTGCCCAGGTGCAGAATGTTGCTCGGCTGTCGTGGAAGTTCAAGCCTTCCTGGATCAATCTACCCTCTGAATCTGTCACGGGTCCAAGGTCGGCACGGTCACGGATTTTTCTCCAGTTCGCGTCGCGCGTTTGGTCGGACAGTGCTCCAAAAATTTGAGGTTGGTCTCCGCGCTGTCGTACAAGATCAAGCAGTCGGAGAGCTTCAGAACTCAAGGCAATGTCACGCTTGCTGTTTGTCTTGGTGGCGGCCGCTGGGAGGTGAATTGTTCGGCCTTGAATCCAGGCTTCCTCGATTCGCAAGATTTCGCCGGAGCGCATTCCGGTGCGGCAGGCAAACAAGAAGGCAACCATGACGAGCTGTTGCAAGGTTACTGGGACTGACTCGCCATCCCATCCGGAGGCCAGCATTAGCTTTTCAATGTCCTCTTCCGAAGCGACTCTCTCGCGGTGCTCCGGAGGCTTGGGGAGTACAAGGCCTGACGCGGGGTTGGTTTCAATGAGTCCCGCCTTGACAGCCTTCGAGAAAACAGCAGAAAGGGTGGTGACTTCGCGGGCAATCGTACCAGGAGACACCGTTGACGAATACTTGCGAGACGGCTCGAGGCTGCGCTCGTCGATGTACTTCTGAAGATCTTTCACGGTGATGTCGGAAAGCTTCAGCGACGCGAAGGGGCGCGTTATGAATCGATTGAGACGGAATATCTCGCTGCTGGAGCCCTTCTTTTTGACGGCCTCGGTATCGCGGTAGTTTGCAATCCAATCGCCAACGCTGATCATCGATCGGCGCTTTTGAGGGGACAGCTCAAGCGCGGCGGCAAACTTCCTGGCCTCGGCATGGGAGGCGAAATTTTTTTGGCGCTGGCGACCTTCTTCACGCCATTGCACGCGGAATTTACCGGCAGGGGTTTTAGCAATGCTTGCCATCTGACACTCCTAAGTTGTTGGTTGACCAACATGTCAGACAACACAGCCAACACGTAGAGCCAACATTTAGCCAACTTCAGAGCCAAATTATGCCGATCTATGCCGAGCATAGATAACAAAAAACCCCGATAAATCGGGGCTTGCCGGCTTATGCCGAATTGAATTGGTGCCCAAGACTGGACTCGAACCAGCATGCCTCTCGGCGCTGCGACCTGAACACAGTGCGTCTACCAATTTCGCCACTTGGGCACAAATTTTCTGAGACGCGAATTATTACCAAACAGAATAAAAATGTCAAACGATTTTCGAAAAAAATTTCTGCGAGCAATTTTTAGGAGAAATTGCTTGCTCAAAAGACTTGCCAACAGGCTCTGCGCCGCAACTGATCGGTCCGTTCAGATAGTCGGCATCGTCTTGTCAGAGTTCCGTCATTTTTCCTCAGGTATGATGCGCTTGATTCGAGGCCGACGAGAAGGATGTTGCCGATGCGTCTGCCGTTTTGTAGCCAATTGATGCTCCGAGAGCACATAGAGAATTCGAAATGCAAAAGAAAGTTCACGAGAAACCCAGTCGATCCAAGGCATCTCCCGAAAAGAAGAAGCAGAACACCTCCAATTACGCCGACAGGGCATTTGTCCTTGCCCAAGGGGATTCTTTTTCCAAAACCGTCTTCACTAAGTGCTATCACGAAACGTTCGGTGTGACGCTTGCTGCGGCAAAGGAGGCTTTTGAAAGGCTTTTGGCAAGCGAAATCATTGCGCCGGCTCAGCAAGCCCGTCATTACACGCGTGGTCCCGGTATTTCAAAGCAAGAAGATCTTGTACGTCTGGTCGGCAATCGAACCGGCGAATTCAAGATCCGCAGTCTTAAGAATCCCGACAAGATTGTCGAAGGCGTTAAAAGTTCCAATCCGCACCACGGTTTGTTGCCGGGGGATGTTGTCTACGGTGCTTATGTCAACGACGACTACGGGTTTGCAGCGCGCATTCTGGTTAGCCGTGCATTGCGTGAACCAGTTTGCACCATTAACAATGCAAAGTCGGCCGGCGTGGAAGGCTGCGGCTCTTCGTTTGCCAATCGTTTGGATAAGAACGCTGTCAAGAAACTTCAGCAGCAGTTCTTCACGATGAAGATTGACGAGTCCTGCTGCAAGCCGTTTTCCGCCATTGTGCCGTTGACCGGTACGGTCGGACGCGTGATCGGCCCCATCGACTCCACGCAAAGCGAAATCGACATGACGCTTGCTCGCCTCGGTATCCCGAGCGAATTTTCCGAGGAGGCCCAGGCGCAGGCTCAGGCGCTGCCCGATGCGGTCGAAAGCGACAAGGAAATCGAGGAGAGAGTTGATCTTCGAGATGTTGGTCTCGTGACGATCGACGGCGAAGATGCCCGCGACTTTGACGATGCGGTATGGTGTGCGCCGCTCAATGACGGCGAAGGCGGTTGGCGCCTTTTGGTCGCCATTGCCGACGTAAGTCATTACGTCACGCCCGAAAGTCCGCTTGACGCCGATGCACAGCAGCGTTGCACGAGCGTGTACTTCCCGACGCGCGTGGTGCCGATGTTGCCCGAGAAGCTCAGTAACGGCCTGTGTTCGCTCAATCCGGGAGTAGATCGCTGTTCGCTTGTCTGCGACATGATCGTTTCGGAGAAAGGCGAGGTGACGGCATATCAGTTCTATCCGGCACTGATTCGGTCCAAGGCGCGTCTTACCTATACGAGTGTCTGGAACGCGCTCAACGGCGACGTGCAGGACTTTTTGGTGCGCGGAGGCAACCTCACCGACATCAACAATCTCTACGCACTCTTTAAGGCGTTGCTTCAGGCCCGAGGTCGCCGCGGAGCTGCGGACTTTACGTCGGCCGAAACCGAGATCGTAACGGATCCGCAGACGCAGAAGATCGTGGCCATCCGCAAACGCGACCACAACGATGCGCATCGTCTGATTGAGGAGTGCATGCTTGCGGCCAATGTGTGCGCCGCAGACTTCATCGGTCAGAACAAGGCCAAGAGCCTCTATCGCGTGCACGACGCGCCGCCGGCAGATCGGCTCGCCAATCTGCGTACGACGCTCGGCGCCTTCGGTCTCAAACTCTCGGGCGGAGGAAAACCCACTCCTGCGGATTACGCCAAGGTGGCGCATGAAGCCGAAACGCTGCCGGCAGCCGAAGTCATCAATACGCTTTTGCTTCGCAGCATGCAGCGCGCTGTATACAGCCCCGACAAGAAGCCGCACTACGGCCTCAATTACGATGCCTATACGCACTTCACTTCGCCGATTCGCCGTTATCCGGACCTGCTGGTGCACCGCACCATCCGCGCTATTTTGAAGGGCGAGCGCTACGAACCGGTGTTGGCGCAGGCGCCGCAGGAGCTGATGCAGGCACGCATGTCGGAGCTAGCGGCTGCTCAGGGCGAAAAAACAGCCAAGAAGAGCAAGGTTGACATGACCTGGGAAGTGCTCGGTTTGTTGACGTCGGCGGCAGAACGACGCGCCGACGACGCTTCTCGTGACATCGTCGCCTGGATGAAGGCCGACTATATTTCCGGGTACCGCCGCAAGTGCTTTGAGGGTGTCATTACGGGCGCCAATCCTGCGGGTGTTTACGTTACGCTTACCGGCGTGTTCGTCGAAGGGTTCGTGCATGTCAGTCGTCTCAACAGCTGGGAGTATTTTTACTACGACGACAAAAAGATGCTTTTTGAAGCTGAATTCGGCTCCGAGCGCTATATGATCGGCGACAAAGTGACGGTGCGCGTGTTTGCCGCGAGCACGGAAACGCGCCGCATTGACTTTGAAATGGTGCAAAATCACACGGATAAACAACGCACCCGAAACAATAAGAACAAAAAAACGAAGAGAAGATTCTAAAAATGCCCAAACAAGTCGTATTGGCAGGCTTTCACGCCGTAAATGCCAGAGCAAAACTCAATCCCGACTCCATCCGCGTCGTCTACGTCGAAGCTTCGCGCCGCGACAAGCGCATGCAGCAATGCAAGGATCGTCTTGCGGCTGCCGGCGTCAAGGTCATGCAGGCCGACGCCAAGCGTCTGGAGGGTATGGCGCCGGGCATTCCGCATCAGGGCATCGTGGCGCTTGCCGACGAGCTCAAACAGACGCTCGATTTCGACACGCTGCTTGACAGCATCACGCCGGACACGCTGCTGCTTGTTCTCGACGGCGTGACCGATCCGCGCAACTTCGGCGCCTGCCTGCGTGTAGCCGATGCCGCAGGCGTTCAGGCAGTGATTGCGCCGCGCGACCGTTCCGCTAGCTTTTCGCCTGCAGCCGCAAAGGCCGCAGCGGGAGCATGGGAAAGCGTCCCCGTTGTGACGGTCACCAATCTTGCCGCGAGCATCACCGAGCTTCGTGACGCCGGGGTTATGGTGGTCGGCACGGCCGGCGAAGCGCAAAAGACGATCTATGAATTTGATCAGAAGCGTGCTTTTGCCTGGGTGTTGGGCGCAGAAGGAGAGGGACTTCGTCAGCTCACGCGCAAGCGCTGCGACGAACTGGCCAAGATCCCCATGTTCGGGGCGGTCGACAGCCTCAACGTTTCGGTAGCCACCGGCGTTTGTCTCTTTGAGACGGTCCGTCAGCGTCAAAGCTGATTAACCGATTTTTAGCAACGGTTAAACAGAAGGCAGCGCTCTGGAGAATCCGGAGGCTGCCTTTTTTGCGAAAGCGGTGTGATGCTTATTTGGCGGGCATTTCGGCGACGGCTTCGATTTCGACGAGACAGCCGAAGTGCAGCGTCGTGGTCGAGACAATGACGCGACCGGGCTTGTGTTCGCCGAAGAATGCGGCGTATTCCTCGTTGATCGGTCCCCAGTATTTGACGTCCGGCGTGTAGATGCGGCAGAAGACGACGTCGTTGGTGGTAACGCCTGCGGCATCAAGCACGCGCTTGACGTTGTTCAAAGCCAGACGGGTGTGCTCGCGGATGTTGCCCTTGCAGACTTCACGCGTATCCGGATCAATCGAGAGTTGGCCGGAAACGTAGAGCGTGCCGTTGGAGATGACGCCGGCGCTGTAGTGACCTTTGTTTTCGCCTTTGAAGTCGGGAGTGACGATCTGCATGGGAAAAGTTCCTTTGGTTGGGATTTCTACAAGATAAGTCTGAGCGCGGCAAAAGTCGCGAACTAGTCAGCGGATTTTAAGCTCACGAACGACAAGTTCCAGCAATTGGATCGACGAGAGCCCTAGCCCGAGAGAAGAATCGAGCCGAGAGAACCGAAAAACTCGGCTTTCACTCTTGGAAAAGATAGCCTCAAACCTTACAATTACGGCACCTTACGACTTCGGCTGCACGATGCTGCAGATACCGAAGGTTTTTCCGTTTTCAGAAGCCCTGCAATGATCCCTCGACTTCGGCTCAATCACATCACAAAAGCATATCCGGGCATCGTCGCCAACGACGACATCTGTCTGGAAGTGTGTCCCGGGGAAGTGCTTGCTATTCTTGGCGAAAACGGCGCCGGCAAGTCCACCCTCATGAAAATCATCTTCGGTTCGGTCACGCCGGACAAGGGTTTCATCGAGTTTGACGGAAGTCCTGCGCAGATCAGCAGCCCTTCGGAAGCCAACCGTTTGGGCATTGCCATGGTGCATCAGCACTTTGCCGTGTTCGAAACGCTTACGGTGGCGCAAAACGTCATTCTCGGCATCGCCGAAAAGATTTCCGTGGAGGAGTGCGCCAAGCGCATCAATGCGTTAGGTGAGCGCTACGGTATTGCGGTCGATCCGTTTGCCATCGTTGCCGACCTCTCCATGGGCGAGCGCCAACGCGTGGAAATCATCCGCGCCCTGATGAGCAATCCCAAGCTTCTGATCCTGGATGAGCCCACCTCGGTGCTGACGCCCCAGGCCGTCCGCAAGCTTTTTGAAACGCTCAAGAAGCTCGCCTCCGAAGGCGTTTCGATTCTTTTTATTTCTCACAAGCTCGACGAAATTCGCGAGCTAGCCGATCGCTGCACGATTCTTCGCGCCGGCCGCGTGATCGAAACGGTCAATCCGAAGGAAAAAACCGAAGAGGAACTCGCGCGCCTGATGATCGGCAAGGAACCGCCCAAGCTTCTGACTTCGGAAGGTACGCCCGGCGAAGTGGCGCTTGAATTCAAGGGCGTGAGTCTCGACGGAGGCCATCACGTCACGGGGCTTACGGACATCAAGCTCACGGTGCGTGCGGGTGAAATCGTCGGCATCGCCGGCATTTCCGGCAACGGTCAGTCGCGATTGCTCGGCGTTTGCATGGGTGAACTCAAGCAGACGAAGGGTTCCGTGAAGCTTTTCGGCGAAGCGGTCGACGATCTCGATCCGGCCGAGCGTCGCGCCAAGGGCTTGCGCTACGTGCCCGAGCAGCGTCTTGGTCACGGGGCGGTGCCGGAGTTTTCGCTCATCAACAACACGCTTTTGACGGGTGATGATTTTCACAGCCACGGCTTTATCAAGCAGGAAGAGGCCGAAACGTTTACCGATCTCGTCATCGAGCGCTTCCATGTAAAACCTGAAGCTCCGAAGGCGGCGGCAAGAAGCTTCTCGGGCGGCAATCTGCAGAAGTTCATTGTCGGCCGCGAGATCCTGAGTTCTCCGGGTGTACTCATCATCGACCAGCCCACATGGGGCGTGGACGTGGGGGCCGCCACGGTGATTCACAATTCTCTGATGCGCCTTCGCAGCGAGGGTGCTGGCATTCTGGTCGTGAGCGAAGAAATCGATGAGCTCTTTGCCATCTGCGACCGCATTGCCGTGATGTATCGCGGCTGTATATCGCCAGCCATTCCCGTCAGTTCGATTACGACCGAAGAGCTCGGCCGCTGGATGGCCGGTCTGTGGGTGGGCAGCCCCTTCCGTCACGCTCAGTCCGCCGACAAGGAGGCCGAATAAAAATGCAATTTCCTGTGCGTTTGGTTGCCCGCAGAACCCCGGGCTGCATGATGTGGCTTTCTCCGGTTCTGGCTCTTGGCCTGACTGTGTTATTCGGTGCGATTCTGTTTGCGATGTTGGGTAAGGACCCGCTCAACGCGCTCTATGTGTTCTTGATCGCTCCGCTTGAAACCCTGCGCGGTTGGGCCGAGGTCGGCGTGAAGATGACGCCGCTGCTGCTCTGCGCCGCCGGTCTCGTGGTCTGCTTCCGAGCAAGCATCTGGAATATCGGTGCCGAAGGCCAGTTCCTTGCGGGCGCCATTACCGGCGGCTGGGCAGCTTTAGCTTGCCCCGACGGCATCGGCCATTGGTATCTGGTGATCGTTCTGCTCGCCGGTATTGCGGGCGGCGCTTTCTGGGGCGGCATCACGGCGTTACTGAAAGACAAATTCAACGCCAACGAAATTCTTGTATCCCTGATGTTGGTCTACGTGGCGCAGTTCGGGCTTGCCTACTGTGTTCAGGGGCCGTTGCAGGATCCCGACGGTCTGGGCTTTCCGCAGTCCGCGCTTTTTGCTTCCGCGGCTAGCATGCCGGTGATTCTCGGCGGCACGCGTCTGCATCTGGGTTTTGTTCTGGCCGTAGTGGCCGCGCTTGTCATCCAGGTGATGATGGTGCGTATGTTCATCGGCTTTCAGCTCAAGGTTTCCGGCATGGCGCCCTTGGCAGCTAAGTACGCAGGTTTCCGTCCGAAGCGTCTGCTTTGGGTCTCGATGCTCATTTCCGGCGGTCTGGCCGGTTTGGCCGGCGTTGCCGAAGTTGCGGGTCCCGTCGGACAGCTCACGCTTAACATCAGTCCGGGCTACGGCTTTGCGGCCATTATCGTGGCTTTCGTGGGTCGTCTGTCGCCCGCGGGTTGCATCCCTGCGGCCTTCGTGATGGCGCTCTTTTATCTGGGCGGCGAACTCGGCCAGTCCCGTCTGGGGTTGCCGAGCTCAATTACGGGTGTCTATCAGGGCATGCTTCTCTTTTTCCTTTTGATCTGCGATTCGCTCATCTACTTTAAGCCTGTCTGGCAGGGCTTTACCGAACGCAAGCTGAGCAAGGAGGCTTAATCATGGATGCTGGTGTGATTGCTTCTGTCATTGCTGCGACGTTGAATGCGGGTACGCCCCTGCTGATTGCCGCCATCGGCATTCTCATTCACGAAAAAAGCGGTGTTCTCAACCTGGGTGTCGAAGGCATGATGCTCATGGGCGCGGTGACCGGTTTCGGCGTAACCTACGCCACGGGCAGCTTCGCGCTCGGTTTCCTGGCCGGTGCCCTGGCAGGCCTCGTGATGGCCGCGCTCTTTGGCTTTTTTACGCTTGGACTCTACGCCAATCAGTACGCAGCCGGTCTGGCGCTCTCGCTTTTCGGCGCCGGTCTTTCGGCTTTCGTGGGCCAGCCTCTGCAGGGCATGGCATTGCCGAGCCGCGCGCCTACGGGCATTCCCGGTCTTGAATTGATTCCGTTCTTGGGCGAGGCATTCTTTTCGTCGCACTGCCTTGTGTATCTCTCTCTGATCGGCCTGGCTGCCGTGGGCTGGTTTCTCTACAAGTCGCGCCCCGGCCTGATGCTGCGTGCGGTGGGAGAATCGCCGAGCTCGGCTTACGCCCTGGGCTACAACGTGCGTGTTATCCGTTTCTGGGCAGTGCTCTTCGGTGGCTTCATGTCGGGTCTGGCCGGTGCCTATCTATCGCTTGTCTACACGCCTCTGTGGGCTGAAGGCATGACGGCGGGCCGCGGTTGGATTGCGCTTGCGCTTGTCACCTTCGCCACCTGGCGCCCGCTTCGCGTGGTGCTCGGCGCCTATCTTTTCGGCGGCGTGACAATGCTGCAGTTCAATATGCAGGCGATGGGCATTGAGATTCCCTCGCAGATCATGTCGATGACGCCGTATCTGGCGACCATTCTCGTGCTGATCCTCATCAGCCGCAACCCGAAGTGGATTGCGCTCAACGTGCCGGCAAGCCTTGGCAAGACGTTTCATCCGAGAAACTGATTTTTTGATTGAGCCGCCGATCATGGTCCCGAAAAGGCGAGCAACCGGGGCCGGCGGCGGCTTTTTTGCTTCTGAAAAGTTGCTCGTGCCTCCACAAAAATAAACAACTATGGCTTTCCAGAAAATTGCCCTGACGATGGCCGCCGCCTCCTGCCTGTTGCTGGCCGGATGCGGAGAAGACACCACCACCGACAAGAAGGCCGAAAAGGCCGTTGCCTCCACCGAACCGCTCAAGGCCGCCTGGGTCTATCCGAGCCCGCGCGCCGATGAAGGTTGGTCCAAGCAGCACGAAGAAGCCCGTATGCTCATTGAGCAGAAGTACGGTGACAAGATCAGGACTCAAGTGGTCGACAACGTCACCAATACGGTGGACGCCGAGCGAGTCATTCGCGATCTGGCTGCTCAAGGCAACAAGATCATCTTTGCCACGAGCTTCACGTACATGAATCCGGCACTCAAGGTAGCCATGGAGTTTCCGGACGTAAAGTTTGAAAACTGCACCGGATACAAGACCGCTGCCAACTACAGCAACTACAACGCGCGCTTTTATCAGGCCCGTTATCTCGCAGGCAAACTCGCCGCTTCCATGAGCAAGACCGCTCATTTGGGTTACGTGGCCGCCATGCCGATTCCCGAGGTGCTTCAGGGAATCAACGCTTACACGTTGGGTGCCCAGAGCGTTAATCCTGACGTGAAAGTATCCGTCGTGTGGACCAACACCTGGTATGACCCGGGTAAGGAAGTGGACGCCACGAACACGTTGATCGGTCAGGGCTGCGACATTCTCACGCACCACACCGATTCGACGGCTGTCCCCGCAACGGCAGAAAGCCGAGGCGTGAAGGTGATCAGCTATCACTCGGCCATGACGAAGACGGCTCCCAAACAGCTGATCGGTGCCGTGACGCACCACTGGGATGAGTATTACGCTCACCGAATCCAGGCGCTTTACGACGGCAAATGGAAGGTTGAGCCTGTTTGGGGCGGCGCCGAACTGCATATGGTGCGCTTATCGGCCATTACGCCTGATGCTCCCAAGTCAGTGGTTGAAGACATCAATGCCGTTTACTCCAAGATGGAAAAGAAAGAATTCAACGTCTTCTCCGGCCCGATTGTCGACAACGAAGGAAAGGTGCAGATTCCTGAAGGAAAGGTTGCCGACGACAAGATGCTCAACACAATGAACTACTTCGTCAAGGGCGTGATCGGCAAGGTGCCCACCGGCAAGTAACAAAATCAACGTTGCCGGAAGACGGGTGCAAAGGCAAGACTCAAGCGTTTTGCCGGCGCGCCCGTTTTGTCTTTTTCAGCATCGAGTCGATAACTGATAAAATCACGCCAACTTTCCCCATTCCCATATTTTCCTTTCTTTTCAAAGAGGCATCCCTGATGGCATTCCAGAAAATTGCCCTGACTCTTGCTGCCGCTTCCTGCCTGGTGCTGGCCGGCTGCGGCGACGATTCGTCCAAACCTGATCCGAAGAAGGCAGAGGCTCCTGCCGCCACCGCTTCTTCCGGTCCTTTGAAGGCAGCCTGGATCTATCCGAGCCCGAGCGCCGATGAAGGTTGGTCCAAGCAGCACGATGAATCGCGTCAGCTGATCCAGAAGCAGTTCGGCGACAAGATCAAGACGCAGTTTGTGGAAAACGTCACGACGATGGCCGACGCCGAACGCGTGATTCGCGATCTCGCTTCGCAAGGCAATAAGATCATCTTTGCGACGAGCTTCGAATTCATGAACCCGGCTCTCAAGGTGGCCAAGGAATTTCCCGATGTGAAGTTCGAACACTGCACGGGTTATAAGACGGCCGACAATTTCAGCTACTACAACGCTCGCTTTTATCAGGCTCGTTATCTCGCAGGCAAGCTTGCCGCTTCGATGAGCAAGGATGGTCACTTGGGTTACGTTGCCGCTGTGCCGATTCCCGAAGTGCTCCAGGGCATCAACGCCTACACGCTTGGCGCGCAGACCATCAATCCCAACGTGAAGGTTGACGTGGTCTGGACCAACACCTGGTATGACCCGGGCAAGGAAGCCGATGCGACCAATACGCTTATCGGCCAGGGCTGCGACATCATCACGCACCACACCAACTCCCAGGCTGTGGCCTCTACGGCCGAAAGCAAGGGCGTGAAAGTGATCAGCTACAACTCCCCGATGGTCAAGGCCGCTCCCACGCAGCTGATCGGTGCCGTGACGCACCACTGGGACGAGTTCTACGCCAAGCGTATCCAGGCAGTGATGGACGGCAAGTGGAAGGTTGAGCCGATTTGGGGCGGCGCCGAAATGCACATGGTGCGTCTGTCCAATATCTCCAAGGATGCTTCCAAGAAGGTGGTTGACGACATCAACGCCACCTACGCCAAGATGGAAAAGCAGGAATTCGATGTCTTCACCGGTCCGATCGTGGACAACGAAGGTAAGGTTCAGATCCCTGAAGGCAAGCGTGCCGACGACAAGATGCTGACCACGATGAACTACTTCGTCAAGGGCGTGACCGGCAAAGTCCCGAGCAACAAATAATCGGATGCTTCCTACTGCAGTCGCCTTTTGCGGGCGACTGCGCAAAAAAGAGCCCGCTTATGCGGGCCTTTTTGTAACCGGACGGCATATTTTCAGGCTTCGGCAGCAGCGAGCGCCTTGTTGAGGCTGTCCAAAACGAGCGTGCGGTGACGCTCTTCGTGAAGCGTACCCACGTAGGCGCGGATGAGTTCAGCCGTCTGCCAGCGTTTGGTCGGAGAAAGACCGATCATTGCCTTGAGCGCGGAGGTAAAAAGCGGATCGTGGCAGTCGGCTCCGTGAGGCAAAACGGCCGTTGTGGTGATGCGGCGCGCTTCCTCTTCAATCGCAAAAAGCATCGGGAAAAGAACGCCTACGGGCAGGCGCTGTGCGGCCTGTGCGGAAAATTCAGCGAGTTTCTTCAAGTAATGATCGATGTTTGTGGGAAGAAAGAAGGCAAGCGTGGGCTTGGCAGCATCTTCCCGCAGACGGTCGGACAGCTCTCTGAGAATTGACAGCATCGTTCGCGCAAAGCTTTCGGCCACGGCGCGCGGCGGCGTTGTGGGGAGCGCCCGGATCAGAAGCTCTCCCTTTTGCGTGTCGCTCAAAAGACAGTCAAAGAGCATGTCCTGAGCTTCTTTGGTCGAAAGACTCTGCACGGCGTCGCGCAGAGCGTCGGCGTAGCCGTAGTGATCCATGGCTCGTGTTATGCCTTATGGTTGCCGCCGGACTTGTTGCGCGAAGCCGGACGGGAGGAGATTGTCGTCGAGACGCCCGTCTGAACGGCAGCGGGTTTGGAGGCGTTCTTGCGGGGGCGCCCCGGCGAACGGTGCTCGACGGCGCTCGGCGCAATCTGAAGGCTGCTCACGAGGCGGCTGGCGAGATCGTCGACGGAAGAAGCCGATGCGGCGGATTTGACTGCGGGCGACGCCTTAGCCGGCGCAGCGGCCTTGGGCTTGGAGGTTGCAAGCTTGGCTTCCGTCTTGATGATCTTGACTGTTAGATTTTCTTGCGGCTTAACGGCCGTTTTGGTGATTTTGGCCGGTTTTGCCGGCTTTTCTGCCTTTTTCTCGACTTTAGCGGGCTTTTGGGGAACGGGTGTGCGGGACTTTTCAGCCGCGGTCGTCTCCGAGATTTCGAAACCTTGCTCTTCACACCAGCTCTTGAATGCCTTGCGATCGGAAACCACGGCGCAGGGCACGTCGCCGAGCATCGTCTGCGAGAAGCCGAAGGGCTTGAGCGAGGCGGGCGGCATATCCATCAGCACGGCGAGGGCGGCGCCCTCGGGGCTGTCCTTGAGCGCGCAGAAAAGGGAGTCGCTCTTTCGGATGTTGCGTTCCAAGAGTGTCTTGGCTGTGGCGGTGAGCGCCTTGAATTCGGTCTTGTCCATTCGCTCCACCCAGTCGGTGAGCGAAGACTTCTGCATCAGCGAAAGTGCACGGTGGCAGCGAAGCGCGTCGCGGCGCGTTTCGGCGTAGAGCTCAAAGACATCATTGGATTGTGCGGCGTCGAGATCGTCCTGAGAGGGAAGGCCGTCCTTGGTGAGTTCGAGCGCCTTGAGGCCCTGTGCGCTCAGTTCGCGGACCTTATCATGCAGCGCTTCGTACTTGGCGATGTATTCGGGAATCATGCGCTGACGCGCGGCAAAGATGACCGTGTAGAGGTCGGACACTCGGGTCATGGCCTTGAGGAGCTTTTTGGGAGATTTCTTCCAGTCTTCGCCCAGCTCGGACTCAAGCACCTTCTTGAGGCTGCGGGGTTTGAAATCGGCTGCGCGCAACTGTCCGGCCGCATCCATGGAAAAGAAAATGGTTTTGGTGTCGTTCACGGTACTGCTTTCTGTGTGAATGGTCTTGTCTCATCGGCGACTACGGTTTAGCGCAGTCAATCGAGCCATTTTAGAACGGCGAGGCCTAGCCGAAGGTTAGGAATTGCTCGAAAAAAGCCCGAGCGCCTCGAAATTTTCAGGTGCTCGGGTCTTGAATCGGAGCAATTTGGGCAAAAACGGTGCCGTTACGGTTCGTCGCCCGTTTTGATCGGACGGTTGTCGTCGCTTACCCATTCCGACCAGCTGCCGATGTAGACGCCCGCGGCCGGAATGCCCGCTTCCATCATGGCCAGATGATTGCAGCAGGCCGTCACGCCCGAGCCGCAGCTGTTGATGATGTCGGCGTGAGGAACACCGTTAAAGACCGTCTCAAATTCTCGACGAAGCGTTTCCGTGTCTTTAAAGCACTTGTTGGGGAGGAGGTTATCGCCGCTCGGACGGTTGAGGCTGCCCGGAATGTGTCCCGCTTTCGGATCGTGGTTTTCGACTTCGCCCGTGTATCGGTTGTGAGCGCGCGCATCGACGAGCGTGTAGTCGCGAAGCTCCAGATTGCGTTCCACGAAGTCGTCGTCAAAGACGCGCTCCAGCGGCATGGTGGCGCGATAGGTGCCGGCTTCCCATTCGGGTTCTTCGACCTGAAGAGCAAGACCTGCTGCCTTCCAGGCGCAAAGTCCGCCGTTCAGGACGCGTACGTTGGCAAAACCGACCCAGCGCAGCGTAAACCAGAGACGGGCGGCAAAGTTGCTTTCTCCGTCGTCGTAGACGACGACGGTTGAATCCGGATTGAGTCCGAGGCGACGCATATTGACGCAAAAGCGTCCGGAATCGGGCAACGGCGTGCGGCCATTGCTGCCCGAGCAGACTCCGGCGACGTCGGCCTTGAGATCGGCAAAGCGAGCCCCCGGAATGTGACCTTCGGCATAGGCAGCCCGTCCGTAAGCCGCATCGGTCAGGCTGTAGCGGACATCAAGCAGCACGAGCTTGGGATCGGACAAAAGAGTGTTGAGTTCGGTAACGGAGATGAGCTGAGAGCCGGACATGCTGTTTTCCTAAAGACGGTTCGATGGAATTAGGATGGGTCTTTCTTTTCACGGGCTGATGCGCGCTTGGTGATGACGCTCGCGCAAACACCGGCAAAAATAATGATAGCGATCCCAAGCAAGCTCTGCAGTTCGATGGGATCGCCGAAAATCACGACGCCCATAATGACTGCAAAGACGATGGCAGAGAACGACAGAATGGAACTGAGAAGCAGATTGCCCGATCCGTAGCTCTTGGTGAGTGCAATCTGAGCGAGCGTAGCGGAACTTCCCGCTGCAATGATGCACAGTACGCTCTTGGTGGTGTACACGTCGGGCTGATCGAAGATCGGATGCGTGACAGCGCCGAAGACGATATTGAACAGCGTGAAGTAAAACACCACGCGCCAATCGGGTTCGTTCAGACGCGTGAGTTCCCGAATCTGCATGTAAGCAACGGCGGACAGCAATCCTGAGGCCAGACCGATGAGAGCCGGAAACATATCACCCGCATGAAACTCCGGCTGCAGTACTTCCACAACGCCCGCAAAACCCACGACCGTAGCGACAACGAGTTGCCACTGCACGGGCCTCTTGTACCAAAGTGCGGCTCCCACGACGAAGGCCGCCATGAAAAGAGGCGAGGTGTAGTTGAGCGTCATGCCTGTTGAAAGCGGAAGATTGGCGACGGCATATAGCCACATGCCCAGAGCCACGGTACCTATGCCGCTGCGTTTGACGTGAGAGCCGAAGCACGGTGTCTTCAGAGACCGGCCGGTTGCCATGGCCCAGACGAAAATCGCGACGCAGCCAAAGACGCCGCGCCAGAGAATCATCGAAAAGGATCCGATTTCCGGTGCGGCCATCTTGACGCTTGCCGCCATGACTGCAAAAAGAAAGGACGCCACCAGCATCCAGAAGGAAGACATCGTATAGCTGTGCGTTTTGTTGAACGAGATGACACTATAGTCAAAATCGGTTGCACCGAATCACGCATCAACGACTTTTGGAGTTGGCGATTTTCTCCCAGGATGCCCGCGGTATGATGATCGTCACGACTTTTTTCAACATCTTTTGGAAGACTCGACAGATGCTCAAAATCGGCTTTTTAGGCGGCGGCAACATGGCGCGCGCCATTGTGGCGGGCTTGGTTTCAAGCGGCGCGGATCCGAAGCTTGTGACGGTGATGGATCGTCATCCTGAAAAATTGGCCGCGTTGCGCGAGCAGTTCGGCATCACGACGCAAGAGAAACCCGGCGACTGGATCACGGCGCTTGACGTTGTGGTTTTGGCCGTCAAGCCGCAGGGACTCAAGGAATGTTGTGAGCAAGTGGCTTCGTTGGTGTCGCCCGAGACGACGGTGCTTTCAATCGCAGCGGCCGTTCGCGCCGACGTGATTGCCGAGTGGCTCGGCACCTGCCGTGTGGTGCGCTGCATCCCCAACACGCCTTCGATGGTGGGCAAGGGCTTCTCCGGACTCTATGCCGGTCCTCGGACAACCGAAGACGACCGCACACGTTCTCAATATGTTATGCAGACGGTTGGCGATTTGGAATGGGTCGAAAGCGAGGACGATCTGCACCTGGTGACCGCCGGCCCCGGCTCGGGACCAGCCTACGTGTTTCTCTTCATGGAAGCACTTGCCGACGCGCTTGTGCAGGAAGGTCTTACTCCTGAAAAGGCCAAGGAATTTGCGCTCAGCACGGTGGAAGGCGCGGCGGCCTTGGCTCGCACGAGCGGTGAGGCGTTTGACGTGCTTCGTCACAACGTCACGAGCAAGGGCGGCACGACGGCCAAGGCAATCGAAGCGTTTGAAGCGCACGATCTGCGCGGTACCGTCAAGGCGGCGGTGCAGGCTTGCAGAGCCCGCAGCAAAGAAATGAGCGAATTGTTTTCCTGATGTCTTCCTCTGATCAATCAGAGGCTTGACGGCCTGGACTGCAAATCAAAAGCAAGACGCCGACTCAACCGAGCCGGCGTCAAACGTTTGGTCGATCAGAAAGCGAGATCCAGAAGTCCTTTGGGTCTGTAGCCGAGCGTCTGCACGCATAGGGGCACTTGCGTTGCGGTGAGCTGAAGCGTGTCGTGCACCTTTTCCGAGTCGAAGGTAAGTCGCGCCAGACAATTGATGTTAAGTGCAGCGCAGGCCATGTAAACGGACATCACCTTGGCTCCCGTGTCCAGAAGCGGAGCGTGCGCCATCACTTCGTTGGAGAGTTTCGTGATGTTCTTGCGGTTGATGAACTGCACAATCTGCATGGCCAGATCCGTCATCAGTCCCTGCGTCTTGGCTTGGTCATAGACGTAGACCAGATGTACCGGTGCTTGCTTGACCATCGGTTGCAGCAGGCAGAAGTCCTTGCGGCAGTCCTTCTCGTGCACAAACGACAAGACGCGGCGCTCCGGCACCCACAGCCACACGCCGTTGGCCTTGACGACGTAGGTGTCGATTTCCTTCCAATTGAGCGTCGTGGGTGTCGTGCGGTGGTTTGCGTTGTTTCCCTTGCCGTTTAAGCCGTCAGCCGCCCACAGGATGCGCACCAAATCTTCGTCGCAGATCGGTGCGTCGGAAAAATCGAGCGACGAACGTCGGCGCATCAGGACCTCTGTGAGCGACATCGACATATCGCCCGGCTCTGGCAGCTCCCGTTCGGGAGCCTTGGGTGCCTCAGCGGCTTTTTTGCCTTTGATGATGTCTTTGAGTTCATCAATGCGTTTCATCCTTGCTCCTTATTTCGGGAAGCCGACAGTGACGGCCATTTGAGGATCGTAGGAGGTGAGTCCCAGGGCTTGAAGTACGGTCTGCGGCTCAAACCAGGCGCGCGGTACGGCGGCAAGGCCCATGGCCGAACACGCCAGAAGCGCATTTTGAACCATGACGCCAACATCGACCGACTGACAGATGGCGCCTGCACGACCGCCCGAGATGCGTTCGGTTTTTGCCTGATTGACCGCAAAGATCAGCGTGACGGGAGCCGAATGCACGAAGTCTTGCCCCGCAGTGGTAGCCGAGCGGTGATCACCCTCGGCAAGAAGCTTGAGAGCATTGGTTTCGGCGCAATAAGACCACACTCCCTTTTGGTCGAAAACGAAACATTCGACTTCGCGGCTGTCGAGAGCCGAAGGCGCGGTGCGTCGGCCGTCGGCGCCGTTTTGTCCGGCGCAGGCCCACAGCAGCGTCGAAAGAAGCGGCAGATCAAGAGATTGATCTGAAAATTCACGGCGGCTGCGGCGGCGTCCCAACACCTGCGAAAAAGGCATTGTCATTTCCACCGGCGGCGGCAGCTCAATGGTCGTCTGCATATCTCAACTCCAAGGAATTTTTCGTGCGAAAAAGCGGATCCGCAAAAAGAAAACTCGGTCGGCCTTCGCGCAGAAATGCCAACCGAGAATAATCCTTTTTTTCGAAATTGTGATGACGCCGGAAGATTTCTTTTAGCGAACGTCTTCAAAGAGCGAAGCGTACATGGGCCAATAGACCGAGTAGACGAGCGTGAGCATCATGAAGGCAAGCGGCATGACGACGAACGTCACAGCGGCGTCGGTCGAGCCGAACGCAGCAATCAGGGCCGAAGCAAGCAGCCCGAAGGCGACGATCATGGCGCCCACAAGCAGCACAAGCAAAATCACCGGGATGATGTTGCGCAGGCATCCGAAGAACGAATAAAACACGGCCTTGCCCCAGCTCATGCGTTTTTCCGAAGCCAGAAGCGGGGCAAACCACACGGCCATGAGACCGGGAATGTAGACGACAGTCACGGCGACGATGGCGTCCCAGGGAATGTTGGCTTGCACGCTTGCCCAGTCAAGCCGATCATTGGCGTCAATCTTCCAGAGCGCGATGGAGTCGGCGGCCATCAGGCCGTAGAGCGCGTTGACGGTGATGAGAATGAAGCCGTAAACAAAGCCGATGCGCATAAGGTTTTGACGCACGACGGGATCGGCAAAGACAGCCTTGAGTTCGGAAAGACGCGGATTGCCTCCCTGCAGCGCGGTGCGCGTGCTGCGGCCGATAAAGGCGGTGCCAAAGGGCATAAAGAGCGCCGCAAAGACGATGCCCGCATACGGAATAGCGCTCAGAAAGCCCATGATGAGCAGGTAGAGCATCGTGACGGCCAAAAGATTGAGGGGTTTGCGGCCGACGGCCGTTGCGGCGTCGCGAAACCAGTACCAGCCGCTTGCGGCGGGCAGACGGCGCGAAGTGTTGCTGTCAGTCATTGAAACAAAAGGTTGAATGAAACAAAGGAAAGAGCCGAGAGGACTCTTCCCGGAACGCCAAATTTTAGGCAACAAGCGCAATAGTTTCGCGCTTTCGATTCCTCAGAATCTTTTCAAAATATGTTGGATCGTGGGGCTTCAAAATGCTTGCCTCACGCGGCAGGTAGAAGTCGTACAGGCGAGAGAGCCAGAAACGAAGCGCGGAGGCTCTGAGCATGTCTGGCCACCAACGGCAATCGGTTTGCGTGAAAGGAAGCACGGCGTGATATGCCTTGAGAAAGGCTTCGGTCTTGTTCGGATCCAATCGCAGGTCAGGTGCATTGAAGTCCGTGCACCAGTCGTTGACGGTGACGGCAACATCGAACAAAAGAGCCGTGCAGCCCGCAAAGTAAAAGTCAAATACGCCGCTCACGCGTTCCTGCGCGGCGCCGTGCCCGACGATCATGGCGTTGTTGCGGAAAAGGTCGCAATGGCAGGCGGCGACGGGAAGCGTCTTGAAGTCGGGGTCGGAGAAGACGGCAAGCTGATGCGAGACTTCTTCAGAGAGCATTTGCCCCACATCGGGGGCAAGGTGGGGAAGCACGATCGGCGCCGTTGCCTTCCACCACTGCGGACCTCGCAGGTTTTCCTGAAAGAGCGTGAAGCTTTTTGCTGCCAGATGCATGCGGGCGAGTACTTCACCCATGCTGGCACATTCCTGCGGGGAGACGTTTTCGATGCTGCTTCCTTCCAGACGGTTGGCGATGGAAAAGGGCTTACCCTTGATGTGCGAAAAGAGGCGCCCGTTTTTCGTACGCACCGGAGCGGCCACGGGGCAGCCCTGTCCGCGCAGGTGCGCGCACAGTTCCAGATAGAAGGGAAGCTGCTCTTCGGAGAGTCGTTCAAAAACGGTGAGCACCCAACGACCCTCAGTCGTGTCCAGAAAATAGTTGGTGTTCTCAATGCCGCTTGCAATCGGCTCAAGCGACAAAAGCTCCCCGATGTTGAAGTCGGGGAGCCGGGAGCGCACGTCCTGCGTCGACAGTGTCGTAAAGACGGCCATGATCCGAATTACCAGCTGAACTCGATGAACTTCGGCGTATCGAGCGTGGAGCGGGGATCGGCACCCGGACGGTTGTCAACGGGGCGGTCGCTGCGGTTTTTCATCGTGTAGGGGATTTCGGTCGAGCCCGGCGTCACGCGCACGTCGGTCACGCGGTTGTTCTGATCGTGTGTTTCCTCGATGATCGTGCCGTATTCCGAACGATATTTCGTCACCTTGCCGGTATCCACACGCTTGCTGCGCTCTTCACGGGCGCGCTGCATGTCGCGTTCGGACGGCTCCAGACGCGAGGCTTCGTATGTTTCGCGGGCGTCGCGGTTTGAGCGCTTGACGTTGGCGTTCAGATCGGGGGCAGGGGGAGCGTTGCGCTGCACTTCTTCGGAGGGCGGAACGTAGGCGGGCGGCGCATCGTTGACCTGTGCCCAAAGACCGGTGGCCATGCCGGCCAAAACCAGTGCGCTAAAGAGTTTACGCATTCAAAAATCCTCTCTTTCTTTATCAGTTTGCCGCGGAAAGAAATCCTCGGCGTGTGTCTCTATCTTAGCGGTTTTACGGGCCTAAAACGTGTTAGGAGCGCCTTAAAAATACGGAGTGGAGCGTTTCTGCGACACTGTTGCGGCCGCGGAATTCTTTAGAATCGAGTGACCGAATTTTTGAGACGATCGATTCATGCCCAAACTACTTCTTGTCGACGGTTCCAATTACCTTTTCCGAGCCTTTCACGCGCTGCCGCCTTTGACCACAAGCAAGGGCGAGCCGACGGGCGCCATCAAGGGCTTCAACGGAATGCTGCGCACGGTGCACGAGGCCGTGTCGCCCGATTGCGAAATCTGCGTTTTTGATGCCAAGGGGAAGAATTTCCGCCACGAGCTCTTTGAGCAGTACAAGGCCAACCGTCCGCCGATGCCTGAAGAATTGCGAAGCCAGATCGAGCCGATCTTTGAGCTGGTCAAGCTTCAGGGCTGGCCGTTGTTGCAGATCGAAGGTGTTGAAGCCGACGATGTGCTGGGTACGCTTGCCGTGCAGGCGGTAGCCGCCGGCTGGGACGTCGTGATCGCGACCGGTGACAAGGATTTGGCGCAGCTTGTGGGGGATCGCATTCAACTCATCAATACGATGTCCAAGACCGTGCTCGATCGCGAAGGCGTCTTTGAAAAGTACGGCGTGTATCCCGAGCGCGTCATCGACTATCTGGCACTCATGGGTGACAAGGTCGACAACGTGCCCGGCATCAACAAGTGCGGTCCGAAGACCGCAGCCAAATGGATTGCCGAATACGGCAGTCTCGACAATCTCGTGGCCAATGCCGACAGCGTCAAGGGCAAAATCGGCGAGTATCTGCGAGAGGGTATTCCGTTTCTGGATCTTGCAAAGAAGTTGGTCACGATCAGTACGCAGGCGCCCGTTACGTTCGACCCGGTCGCATTTGCCAAAAAGGATCCGGACGCCCTGGCGCTCGCTCGGTTCTACGCTCGTTGGGAAATGAGCGGTTCTGCGGGTCGCCGTGCCGCGCGCACTCCCAAAAAAGTCGTTCCGACGATGACGCCTGATCTTTTTGCCGCACCCTCGATTCCGACGGAAGGAGCCGGGGAGACGACGCCTGCGCCCGTTTCCGTTGTGGCCGATGATGTGCGCGTCGTGCGTACGGCTGAAGAAATCGCCGTTTTGGCCGACGAACTCAATGCGGCTGCCGCCGATCGCTTCCCCGTGGCCGTCTGGGTGGCGGGCAACAGCGCCAGCCCCATGCACGATGCGGCGGTGGGTGTGGCATTTGCGATCAATCCGCTGCGCACGGCCTATGTCCCCTTGGCGCATCAGGAGGGACAGAACGCGGACGCAAAAGCCCTCTGCGAGCGTCTTGCGCCGTGGTTTGCGGGTACGACTGCCAAGGTCTTTTTTGATGCCAAGCGCTGCCAGCATCTGCTGGCCAACGCCGGACTTCCTGTGGCGGGCACCGTGCACGACGCCATGCTCATGAGCTATGTGCTCGAAGCGCATCTCAAGCACAACTTCGCCAAGATCGTCGCCCGCACGGCCGGACTGTCGGCCCAGGACGATGAGGCGCTTTACGGAAAGGGAGCAAGCAAGGTTGATGCAGCTGCCGTGCCGATGCAAGACACCGCAGCCTTCGGGGTACGTACTGCTGCGCTTTTGCGTACCGCCGCTTCGGTGATGTGGGTGAAACTTGCCGAAGACGAAGCACTTTTGTCGATTTATCGCGATATGGAACTTCCTGTGATGCAGGTGCTCACCGGGATGGAGCGTACGGGCGTATTGATTGATCGCGACAAACTTGCACAGCAAAGCAAGGAATTGTCCGAGCGCATCGATGAGGTCAAGGCAAAGATCGAGGAAATTGCGGGCGGCGCCTTTAATCCGGCCAGTCCCAAGCAGCTCGCACAGGTTCTCTTCGAAAAGCTTCAGCTGCCGGTGAAGAAAAAGACTGCTTCAGGGACGCCATCGACCGACGAAGAAGTCTTGAGTGAATTGGCGCTTGACTATCCGCTGCCGAAATTGATTCTGGAATTCCGAGCACTGTCCAAGCTCAAGAGTACTTATACGGACAAGCTTCCGCAGATGGCCGACGCCACAGACGGCCGCGTGCACACGACCTTCGGTCAGGCAACGGCCGTGACGGGGCGATTGGCAAGTTCCGAACCCAATTTGCAGAACATCCCGGTGCGCACCGCCGAAGGGCGCCGCGTGCGAGAAGCGTTCGTCGCCAAGCCCGGATGCAAGCTGATTTCGGCTGACTACTCGCAGATCGAACTGCGCATCATGGCGCACATCTCGCAGGACGAGGGGCTTTTGAAGGCTTTCCGCGAAGGCAAGGACATTCACCGCGCCACGGCTGCGGAGGTGTTCGGCACGCAGCCTGAAAACGTGACTCCAGAACAGCGCCGCATGGCCAAGGTGATCAACTTCGGTCTGATCTACGGCATGAGCGCTTTCGGTCTGGCACAAAATCTCGGCATCGAACGCCGGATGGCTTCGCACTACATCGAGGAATATTTCGCCCGCTACCCGGGTGTCGCACGTTACATGCAGCAGACACGCTCAGCCGCGCACGCGCAGGGCTACGTGCAGACGGCTTTCGGTCGCCGCCTGTGGCTGCCCGATATTCTGAGTTCCCGCCCGGCCGTGCGTGCAGGGGCGGAACGCGCCGCCATCAATGCGCCGATGCAGGGTACGGCCGCCGACCTGATCAAGCGCGCGATGGTGTCGCTCGATCGCTGGCTTAAGGAACAAAATCTCAAGAGCCGGTTGATCCTTCAGGTGCACGACGAACTGATTCTCGAAGTACCCGAGGACGAGGTCGAACTGGTCAAGCAAAACGTTGCCGGCATCATGCAGTCGGCCGCTTCGCTTTCCGTGCCGCTGCTTGCGGAAGTGGGCGTGGCCGACAACTGGGAAGCGGCGCATTAACTGCTACTCGGAGGGTGTCCGCCGGCGAAGGCCTTCCAGGACCGCGAAGATCAGAATCATGAATTCAAAAGAATGTCGTAAGCGCAATCTTAACCATTATTCACAAAAGTGATGGCGAGTTTTGGTTGCAAAAAAGCCGCAGGCGCTACGAAAGCGCTTGCGGCCTAATGGCGACGAGCTGCTGCGGATCAGTAGCAGGCTCCGGCGACTTCTGGAACCAGAGTCTGGATTTTCTTGCCGTCGGCGTCAAAGAAGGTAAGTTCCTTTTCGGTCATTTCCACCGTGCGGGCGTCGCGCAGAATCGTGAGCATCTGGTCTTCGAGCTTCATGAATTCCGGACCGCACATGCGGCGGGTGGTCGCAACCTTGTCAAACAGAATGTTGTGGCCGTCAAATTGAAACGACCCCGAGGCGCGATTGCAGCCGAGGTCGCCCGCGAGGCGGTTGCCGGAAAGAAATTCCAGAACGGGAGGCGTGTCGCATTCGGACTTTTCGGGCAGAGGCAGCATCCAGTTGGTGTTTTCAAGAACAACCGGCTCGGCCTTGGTCGTCGTGGTCGAAGAGCAGCCCGCGACAGCGGCGCTCAGGGCGGCGGCCAGAGCAAGTGCTTTGATTCCGTAATTCATTGGTTAAAACCTTTCGAATATGGGGTTGAAACGTGGCGAGAATTGTAATCGGACGGTCTGAGTTCTGGCTTAGGAAAATCCAAGAAAAAAAAGGCGGAAAAGCAAGAAATGCCCTTCCGCCGAAACAACAAATCAAACCAAAGGAGACAGGTCAAAACCAACGGGAATCGCTTGCCATTGACCTTGAACTGAACTTTACGGGAGTGACCGGAAAGTTGCTGAAACTTTTTAGGGCTGAACGCAACAAGATGTATCAGGGTGCGCTAGGGAAAGCAGCAGGTAATCTTTGGTTAAAATTCAGCACCTTGGACCGCGGCGAGCCGATCGGCCGTTCGCTGCGCAAGTCAAATTGACTGACAACTTCGGTAACGTCTTGGAAACGTTTTTCTACGATCGAGGCCTCTTGCGGGCATAACGCCTCCCGATGACCACGCTTTTTTTTATTGTTCTTGCCAATCTGTTGAGCCGTGTGCTGGCCGTGGGGCTTGCCGCCGTTTTGTCGTTTCGCATCTTTTCGCGTTGCGGCAATCTTGTTGCGGCCTTTGCGGCGGGGCTTTTGCTGACGATTGCCTGTACGCATCTGATTCCGGAAGCGGTGGAGTCGGACATTGACGCGCATCTTGCGGGCGGCGTGCTGCTCGGAGCCTTCATTTTCTTTTTGCTTCTCGAGTGCCTGTTTGCCGGTCTCGGCGGTCATACGCACGGCAACGTCAAAGTGCGTCCTGTCCCGGTGCTTTTAGGGGGCGGCAGCCGCGTGGTGCGAGACGCCTGCTGCCGTTCCAACGGAGCGCAGGCACCTGTGCTGCTGGCCGGTACGGCCTGCCACAGTTTCGTTGACGGCGTGCTGGTGGCGGCAGCTTTTTCAATTGATGCCGTGAGCGGTTGGATTGTGGCCGGTGCCGTTATGGCGCACGAATTGCCGCAGGTCATCGGTCAGATCGTGATTCTGATGCATGCGGGAATTGAAAAACGACGCGCGGCCCTTTACGTCTTTATCGCGTCGCTGGCCTGCGTACTGGGCGGCGTCGCCGGCTGGGCAGTTCTCTCTGTTTTGAGTTGGCTCATCGGTTACGCCATGCTCGTGTCGGCGGCTAGCTTCATCTTTGTGGTGCTTGCCATTTTGCTGCCCGAGTTGATGCACCTCAACGATGCGGAAGAGGCAAAATTGCCTGTGGGAGTGCTGGCTGCAGTTTTGGCCGGTGTTGCTGTCTCCTATTTGATTCTGCAGCCTTTGCACGAGGAGACGCATCGCCTGACCGAAGCAAGCGCCGTGCACGAACATGTCCACACGGAGTGTCCTGCGGACCAAACTGCTCAACCGAAACCGCACTGAGGCCTATGCCGCTTAAGTATTTCGACTTTTGCTGTTGCAACGGACACAAGTTCGAAGGTTGCTTTGCGTCGCTCGAGGATATGCAAAGTCAGCTTGCCGACGGTTTTTTGCGCTGTCCTGTATGCGATACGGCCGACGTGAAGAAATTGCCGAGCGCTTCAAGGCTTGCCGCAGCCAAAACGGATGCCAAGAGGCGGGAGGAATTGCGCAGCAAGGTTGAAGCGGCGCGCGAAGCGCTGATGACCGAAATCCGCAAGGCTGCCGAGAAGGCCGAGGACGTCGGCGAAAACTTTGCCGAAGAGTCGCGCAGGATGAAGCGCGGCGAATCGAAACGGCGCCTTGTCAAAGGAAAATGTTCGCTTCGGCAAGCTCAGGAACTTATCGAAGAAGGCATTGAAGTGCTGCCAGTGCCCGAATCGAGCGGCAAGACTCTTAACTGAATGCGCGACTTGGAAGGCGCGGCGCACAGCTTGGGCGCGATTCTCAGTACAATGCCGCATTCCCAAAAGAGCCCACCGAAAGGACGGTTTGACGCATGCATATTCTCATCAGCAATGACGACGGCTACATGGCGCCCGGCATCAATGCGCTTGCCAACGAAATGCGCCGATTCGGCCGCGTTTCCATCGTAGCGCCCGAGCATAACCACAGCGGCTCGAGCAATGCGCTCACGCTCAATAAACCGCTTACGGTAACCAACGCTTCCGAAGATGTCTTCGTGGTGAGCGGAACGCCCTCGGACTGCGTGCATCTGGCCTTGACGGGGCTTCTCGACGACCGTCCCGATCTGGTCGTGTCCGGCATCAACTGCGGCGCCAACATGGGCGACGATACGATGTATTCGGGTACGGTGGCCGCCGCCATCGAAGGCTATATCTTCGGCATCGACTCCATTGCGTTCAGCCAGATCGACAAGGGGTGGGCGGAACTGCCGTCGGCTGCGGCCATGGCAGGCAAAATCGTCGAGCGATTCCTTGCCCGCCGAGAAAAGAACCCCGCAGATCCGATTTTGCTCAATGTCAACATGCCCAATCTGCCGCTTCACGCCATGCAAGGCATTCGCACGACGCGTCTGGGGCGGCGCCACAATGCCGAGCGCATGATTGACGAGATCAATCCCCGCGGCATGCCGATCTATTGGCTGGGCGCCGCCGGCAAGCCGCGCGACGCAAGCGAAGGCACCGATTTCTGGGCTACACAGCACGGCTTTGTATCCGTGACGCCGCTTCAGATCGACCTCACGAGCCACAAACAGATCGACGAGGCGCGTGCGCTTGTAGAAGATAATCTGTAAAAGAAATCTAAAAAACGCGATCTTGCCGTCTTTTGTCGAAGCTTATCGTTAGAATCAGGAAATTAAGCGGCTTTTGCCCGAAGCGCGCCTTTTTCGGCGGCGTAAAAGACGAAAGCGGTGCGGGTAAAACAAAAGGATAGAAGGCCGTCGGTGAGTCTCGAAGGCAAAGAGCGACGGTAAGTGAGGAGCAAAGAACAATGCGCATGCGTGGTTTGGCCGCCCTTTGCGGCTTGGTGTTTTTGGCCGGTTGTTCGTCCGTTGACGTGTTGGCGCCGATCGAAGATCGCAGCACGACGCCTCCCGAAGTTTCCGTTCCGGTGGAAGGCACTGAAGCTCACGCGGTTCCCGTTCCCACGGAAGGAACGTTTCAGCCGCGTCATTTGACGACCGAACCGACGCCGCAGGCAAGCGGCCGCACGCATGTGGTGGTGCAGGGCGACACGATCTACAACATCAGCATGCGTTACGGCGTCAATCCTCGTGAACTGATGCTTTTAAACGATGTGCAGGATCCCACCCAGCTCTCGCTCGGTCGTGAACTGCAGATCCCGGTGGCGCGCGACGACGGTAGCCAGTCGGTCGCTCCCGCCGCAACGGTGACCGAAGGTCAGGCCATCCCGACCGAACCGACCGTTGAGACGGCCAAGCGCCCGGAAACGCCCCAGCAGGCAGCCGAGCGCAAGATCGCCGAACAGGAGCAGCAGCGTGAAGCCGCCGCCCGCGGCGACATCGAAATCCGCTGGCCGGTGGACGGCGAAGTGATTGCCGACTTCAACCGTACGGGAACGCTCGGCATCGACATCGGTGCCGACAAGGGTTCTCCCGTGATGGCCGTGCTCGACGGTACCGTGCACTACATCGGCAACAACAACGATGGCTACGGCCAGTTTGTGTTGGTGCGCCACAATATCCGCCTGCCGGGCAAGCCCACGGCTCCCGTTGTGACTGTCTACGGCAATCTGAGCAAGGTCATGGTTCGTTTGAATGAAAGCGTGCGCGCCGGACAGAAGATCGCTGAAGTGGGTGAGAGCAGTTCGGGTGTTGAAAAACTGCGATTCGAGCTGCGTCAGGGCGGACAGCCTCTCAATCCGATGCTTTACTTGCAGAAGAAATAATCGGATCGAAACAGAATCTTTCGTCGCCCCGTCACTTTCGTTGTGCGGGGCGATTCTTCTTAATTTGAGACTCCACACAGAAGGAAACCCCAAAAATGAGTCCCCGCAAGGAAAAAATTCGTCCCGTGTTCGAAGCACAGGTGGAAAAACTTGATGCCGAAGGCAGAGGCGTTGCCAGGCGCGACGGCAAGGTCGTGTTCATTCAGGGCGCTTTGCCGGGCGAAACCGTCACATACGAGCAGATCCGTAACAAGCCGAGCTATGAGATCGGCATTGTCAAGGAGATTCTCACGGCATCCGAACTGCGTGTCGAACCGGCCTGCCCCAACTTCGGCATCGGACCGGGTACATGCGGCGGATGTGTGATGCAGCATCTTGATGCCCGCGCCCAGGTCGACTTCAAGCAGACTGTTCTGACCGATGCGCTGTGGCACATCGGCAAGGTGACGCCCGAAAGCATTCTTCCTCCCATCGTGGGCGAATTTTGGGGCTATCGTCACCGCGCTCGTCTCACGGTGCGCAACGTCGCCAAAAAGGGCGGGATCCTGGTGGGCTTTCACGAAAAGAGCTCAAGCTACGTCGCCGACATGACCGAGTGCCGCATCCTGCCGCAGAAGGTCTCCGACATGCTTCCTGCCATGCGCGAACTGGTGGGCAGTCTTACCATCGCCGAGCGTCTTCCTCAGATTGAAGTGGCTGTGGACGGCGACGGCCATACCGCGCTCGTGCTTCGCATTCTCGAGCCGCTCACCGACGAAGACACGGCCAAGATCGAAGCATTTGCTCAAGCTCAGAACGTCGACATCTGGCTGCAGCCCAAGGGCCCCGACTCCGCTTATCCGATGCATCCGCAAGCGCGCGACCGCCTTAAGCTCAAGCTCGAAGCGTTCGATGTGGCCATCAGCTTCAAGCCTACGGACTTCACGCAAGTCAATCACCGCGTCAACCGCGAAATGGTCAGCCGCGCCATTGAGCTGCTCGATGTTAAGCCCGAACATCACGTTGCCGACTTCTTTTGCGGTTTGGGCAACTTCACCTTGCCTTTGGCACGCTGCTCCGAATACGTGACCGGCATCGAAGGCAGCGAAGCGCTGGTGGAACGCGCACGCGCCGGCGCTGCCGCCAACAACGGTTTGGCTCAGAAGACGAATTTTGTCGCCCGCAATCTCTTTACCTGGTCGACGCAAGACTGGGACGCTTTGTGGGAGAAGATGGGAGGAATCGATCGCGTGCTCATCGATCCGCCGCGCGAAGGCGCTCAGGCGCTCGCTCAGACATTGGCGGCCACGAAAAAGCGTCCGTCGCGCGTGGTGTACGTTTCCTGCAATCCGGCAACGCTGGCGCGCGACTGTGCCATTCTTAAGCACGAAGGCGGCTGGCACGTTCGTGCCGCGGGCGTGATGAACATGTTCCCGCACACCGCACACGTCGAAAGCATCGCCGTGCTCGAGCCCGGTGAAGATCCTGACTTGGCCTGATGCGGTGAAAGTGCCTGAAATAAACGAATCCATCTGCTTTCGTTCAGGCCTTAGCCGCCTTGAGTCGGCGTAAATTAAACATTGGTATGGAGATTTTTTCGAAATGATTTCGAAAGTAGGCGACTAGCCGGAAGCAGAAATCAAATTGAAGTCGAAATGCCGCTGTGATTATGTTCAAACAAAAAAGAGGATTTCGGAACGCGGTTTTGAGATCCTTTTTTTGTATTAACAAAAAAGCCTCCCGAAGGAGGCTCATCGATCCGAAATCTCGAAATCGATTACTTCATGAATTGCGGCGTCAGGAAGAGGTCCTTATCTTCCGGCGTGAGGCCTTGAGAAAGAAGGTAGTCACGGAATTCGCGCTTCATGTTGCCCTTGCCCGTCCATTCAATGCCGTTGGGCGTGCGGTATTTGATGGAGGCCGGACCGCGGCGCTTTTCGGCGGGGGACTTGGCCTGATGATCGTCTTCGAACTTCAGTTCGCTGCGCAGAAGGTGAAAGGCATCGATCACTTCCTGAACATGCTTGATGGCATCGCCTCTGGCGGACTGCATTTTGGCATTCAATGCATCCTGCTCGGCGCGCAGGTTGTCGTAGATGGTCTTGAAATCGTTATCCATTGTTCGTTCCTGGGTTTAAGGAATAAGAAAATTTGATCTAAACACGTCTCTTTTTAATTTAGATCGCCGCTGAGTATACAAGAGTGTCACATTTTGTGCGCTATTTTGTTACTAAATTGCTAAAAAAAGCGAAAAGAATTGATTCAGAGTTGCTTGAGTAAGTGAATCGGTCTAAGAGAAAATTCTGAATCGAATAAAAGCACAGTGCCGAAACTGAGCTTATCCGGATGCTATTCGAAGCGAAAATCTCGACGCTTTCACTATGGTCTGATGACTCGAAATCAAACGAGACGGGACGACAAGCTGCGGCATCCGGAAAATCGAAAAAATGTGCAACCGCGCCGCTTGCGGGCCGCAAGGAGCGGTGCCGTGCATGGTAAAATCGCGCGTTGAATTTTCGAGGCCCGTTTTCAGGCGGTGAGTACACCTTCGGACGGCGTCTCTTTCGAATGCGGGTCTGCTGCAACGGCGGACTCTTTCTTTACTTTTTTTCATATCAAGAGAAACAAATGGCTATTCAGCGCACTCTTTCCATCATCAAGCCCGATGCCGTCGCCAAGAACGTGATCGGCCAGATCTACACCCGTTTCGAAAACGCCGGCCTCAAGATCGTCGCCGCTCAGATGCGTCAGCTCTCCCGCGCCGAAGCCGAAGGCTTCTACGCCGTTCACAAGGAACGTCCCTTCTTCAACGACCTCGTCAACTTCATGACCTCCGGTCCCGTGATGATCCAGGTTCTCGAAGGCGAAGACGCCATCGCCAAGAACCGTCAGCTGATGGGCGCCACCGACCCGAAGAAGGCTGAAAAGGGTACGATCCGCGCCGATTTTGCCGAAAGCATCGACGCCAACGCCGTGCATGGCTCCGACGCTCCCGAAACGGCAGCCGTTGAAGTGGCTTACTTCTTCCCGACGCTCGCTATCTGCTCGCGTTAATCAGAAGCTCAACGCAAGGCCGGATTGACACTATGCAAGAAAATCAAAGCCAGGCGACCGAACGCGTGAATCTGCTCAACTTTGATGTTGAGGGGATCAAGGCGTGGTGCGCCGAACTCGGAGAAAAGCCCTATCGTGCCATTCAGCTTGCCCGCTGGATGCATCGGCACTGCGAGGACGACTTTGATGCAATGAGCAATCTGGCCAAGAGCTTTCGGGCCAAGTTGCATGACTTGGCCTACATCAAAGCGCCTCCTGTCATTACCGTCAAGCATTCGGCCGACGGCACCCGCAAGTGGCTCTTTGATGTGGGCAACGGCAACGCAGTGGAGGCGGTGTTCATCCCTGAAGACGACCGCGGAACGCTGTGCATTTCCACTCAGGCAGGCTGCGCAATGGGTTGCCTCTTTTGCTCGACCGGCAAGCAGGGGTTCAATCGCAACCTCACCACCGCCGAGATCGTAGGCCAGCTCTGGCATGCCGAGCGCACGTTGCGCGCGGAAGCCGGCGTCACCGATCCCAACGACCGCATCATCAGCAACGTCGTGCTCATGGGCATGGGCGAGCCGCTGCAGAATCTTTCAAACGTGATCCCTGCTCTGCGGCTCTTTCTCGACGACAACGGCTACGGCCTTTCGCGTCGCCGCGTGACGGTGTCGACTTCGGGTCTTGTGAACCAAATCGACAAGCTCGGCGCTGAAGTGCCCGTGGCACTTGCCGTGAGTCTGCATGCGCCCGATGATGCGCTGCGCGACATGATCATGCCGGTCAACAAGAAGCATCCGCTCGAAGACCTGATGGCCGCGTGTCGCCGCTACCTCAAGGTGGCTCCGCGCGACTTTATTACGTTCGAGTACCTGATGCTCGGCGGCATCAACGATCAGCCCAAGCACGCCCGCGAACTGATCGAACTGGTGCGTACTGTACCCTGCAAGTTCAACCTGATCACGTTCAATCCGTTCCCGGATTCCGACCTCAAGCGTCCCGAGCGCGAAACGGTGCTTGCCTTCGCAAAGATTCTCAACGACGCGGGTATCGTCACGACGATTCGCAAGACCCGCGGCGACGACATTGACGCCGCCTGCGGTCAGTTGGCAGGCGAAGTCAAGGACAGAACGCGCCGCGCCGAACGTCTGCTTGAACAAAAGCGAGCTTTCGGCATCCTGCCCGAGCAGCAAAAAGACCGTGCCTGAGGCCCGAGTCTTTCAACAAAGGATTTCCAAGATGTCCGACAAGACGATTCCCGTGTACCCGGACAAAAGTTCTGACGCCGTTTGGCACCCCAGACGCAAGACGCATGCCGTCAAGATTCAAAACGGCCACGTCACCGTGACGGTGGGCGGCGGCGCGCCGGTGGTGGTGCAGTCGATGACGAATACCGCAACCGAAGACGTGGCGGCGACGGTGGCTCAGGTTAAGGCCCTTTCGAGAGCAGGCAGCGAACTCGTGCGCGTGACGGTCAATACGCCTCAGGCGGCTTTGGCAGTTCCTGAAATTCGCGCGCAGCTTGATGCCGAGGGCTTTTTCGTGCCGCTCGTGGGTGACTTTCACTACAACGGGCACAAGCTTCTGACGGATTACCCGGCCTGCGCAGCAGCGCTTTCCAAGTACCGCATCAATCCGGGCAACGTCGGCAAGGGCGCCAAGCATGACGATAATTTCGCAACGATGATCCGTATCGCGGCCGACAACGGAAAGGCCGTGCGCATCGGCGTCAACGGCGGCTCTCTCGATAAGGAACTGCTCTCGCAGCTGATGGAAGCCAACCGCACGTCCGCTCAGCCGCGTACCGTGCGCGCCGTCACGCTTGATGCAATTGTGAAGAGTGCGCATCAAAGTGCTCTCAAGGCAGTGGAACTGGGCCTGCCCGCCGAGCGCATCGTGCTTTCGACCAAAGTGAGCGACGTGCAGGATCTGGTGTCCGTTTGTCGGTCGCTCTCAGCGCTCGCGCCCTGGGCGCTGCATCTGGGCCTGACGGAAGCGGGCGGCGGTACCAAGGGTGTTGTTGCGAGTTCCGCAGCGCTCTCGGTGCTTCTGAGCGAAGGCATCGGTGACACGATTCGCATCTCGATTACGCCAGCTCCCGGAAAGGCGAGGGAAGAAGAGGTATACGTGGCCCAGGAATTGTTGCAGAGCATGGGGCTGCGACATTTTTCGCCTTTGGTGGTTTCATGCCCGGGCTGCGGCAGAACGTCGAGCGACCTTTTCCAGAAACTTGCGGCGCAGACGCAGGAATTCCTGCGCGAGAGAACGCCCGAATGGCGCCGCACGGCTCCGGGGTTTGAATCGATGACGGTGGCCGTGATGGGCTGCGTTGTCAATGGTCCCGGGGAAAGCGGCAACGCTGACATCGGCATCAGCCTGCCAGGGCGTGGAGAGTCGCCCGTGGCGCCCGTCTATTGCGACGGTGTCAAAAAAGCCTCTTTGAAAGGCGACGACATCATGAACGAATTCAAGGCCATGATCGATGCATACGTGGCCGAGCGCTGGGGTTCTGCTAGTTGACGAAAAAGCGACTGAATCTCCCATAACGGATCTTGCAGCAACGTAAAACTTGGAAAAAAGGACGAGCTCGCACAATGACAGCGGAGGCAATCAGGACGCTGCATTCCATCGGGATCGTTGCTAGACACTATGGAGTGTCGCCAAGTACCATTCGGTGCGACAAAATTCGAACAACAAGCTCAACAAAAGGAGAGCCGAAAGAATTTAAAAAACCGCTGAGGCACTCACAGGGAGCCCGGAGATGAGGAAGAAGACAGAGGCGGCAAGGCCGGCAACGGTCATGTCGCGATAAGCCCGAAAGGTCGAGTCGACAAACCTCGCCGAGGATGAAAGTGAAGTGCTGAAAGAAAAGGCGCCACTGGAATCGAAAGTACCGTTGGGCGCCCGACTGACCTCATAGAGAAATCCGTGAGTGCTCAGAGCGAATAGGTGTCAAAAAGCGTGCGGTGGATTTGATGTTTTTTGACAAACGGAAACAAATAAGGCTCTGCTCAAGACCAAAGCGTGTATCAAACAACGGATAAGAACAAGGAAAGAACAATGGCAAAAATCAAAATTACCGGCATCAAGGGCATGAACGACATGCTGCCCGAAGAGGCTGGAATCTGGGAAAAGTTTGAGGATACGGCCCGTTGTGTGGCGGCAAGCTACGGCTATCGTCAGATTCGTACGCCCATTCTCGAAGCCACGGGGCTCTTTTCCCGCGGCGTGGGTGAAGCCACCGACATCGTTGAAAAGGAGATGTATTCCTTTACCGATTCGATGAACGGCGAACAGCTCACGCTTCGTCCAGAATGCACGAGCGCCGTTTGCCGCTGCGCCATTGAACACAACATCACCTACAACGCGCCGCAGCGTCTGTGGTACTTCGGTCCGATGTTCCGACACGAACGTCCGCAGCGCGGCCGCTACCGCCAGTTCTATCAGTTCGGTTGCGAAGCGCTGGGCTTCGGCGGTCCGGACGTTGACATCGAACTGCTGTCGCTTACCTCACGTCTGTGGAAGAATCTCGGCATCAAGGCCAGCTTGCAGCTCAACAGTCTCGGCGCCACCGAAGAGCGTGCCCGTCATCGCGAAGCGCTAGTTGCCTATCTGAAGGACAACTACGACGTGCTCGACGAAGACGCCCGTCGCCGTCTGGAAACCAATCCGCTGCGCATTCTGGACACCAAAAACCCCGACATGCAGGCGATGGTGGAAGCCGCCCCGCGTCTGCTCGACTTCTTGGGCGAAGACTCCCGCCGTTTCCTGGGCAGCCTCGAAGCCGGCGTGCAGGCGCTTGGCATCGACTACACGATTAATCCTCGTTTGGTGCGTGGCCTTGACTACTACAACCACACGGTTTTTGAATGGGTAACGGACCAGCTCGGCAGTCAGGGCACGATTTGCGGCGGCGGCCGCTACGATCCGCTCATTGAAATGCTGGGCGGCCGCGCTACTCCTGCCGCGGGCTTTGCCATCGGTGCCGAGCGCGTGATCGAACTCGTACGTGCCGCCGGCGGAGACAAGCCCGTTGCCGCGTGCGACATTTACGTCGCGCACCAGGGCGGCCACACCGAACTCGTGGCGCGTCAGATCGGCGAGCAGCTGCGCGATGCGGGTCATCGCGTGATCGTGCACGCCGGCAGCACCTCCTTTAAGTCGAGCATGAAGCGTGCCGACCAGTCTCTGGCTCAGTGGGCCGTGATCTGCGGTGAAAACGAAGTCAACGCCGGGCAGGTCGCCATCAAGCGACTGCGCGACGCTCAGGGCAATCAGCAGTTTGCCGAACAGATGACGATTGCGCTCGAGTCGCTCTCGGAGATCTTCGGCGCCGTGAAGGAACCTGACTTCAGTTAAGCCTCGCTTCAAGTCGCTAAAATAACCTTTTATTTTGCGCTGCTTTCGGTTCGCCGACTCGCGGCGCTTTGTGAACAGATGCGTTTTCTGAGCCGTTTTTTGCGGCTCGCAACATCGGAAAGTAATTGCACCTATGGCATACGATTTAGAAGAACAAGAGTCCCTAGCACAACTTAAGGCTTGGTGGGATAAGTGGGGTAACCTCACGCTGAGCTGCATCACCGTTATCTGTCTGGCTTTTGCCGGTTACAACGGCTGGCACTGGTATAAGCGTTATCAGGGCGGCAAGGCAACGGTGGCGTACGTACAGCTTCAGAACGCCTACGTGCAAAACGACGAAAAAAACGTCCGCTCGCTTTCCGATGGCCTGATGAAGGAATATTCGAGCCATGTGTTTGCTTCGCTCGCCGCCCTCATGAAGGCTAACGTCGAGCAGAAGGCGGGCAATCTTGATGCCGCCCGCACGGCTCTCAACTGGGTGATCAACGAAAGCGGTCACCCGGAATATGCCACGGTTGCCCGCGTGCGTCTGGCTGGCGTCGAACTTGACGCCAAGGACGCGAACAAGGCAAAGGCCGTCATTGACGCCATCGATCCCGCTCAGGCACAGACCCCGCTCGTGCTGGATCGCCGCGGTGACGTGCTGCTCGCGCTGGGCGATGTGGAAGGCGCGCGCAAGTGCTGGGAAGACGCCCTTGAACGCGACCGCGCTTCGGGTGAATTGCTGGCTCTGCTGAGCCTCAAGATCCAAGCTCTGCCGGAAAAGAAGTCCTAAGCATCCATCGACATTTTGAAAGGGCGCCGCCGTTAAGACGCGGCGTCGTTTCGTAAACGGGAGTGACCTCGTGAACATCAAATTCAAACGCGTTGCGCTGACGATTGCGGCCGTGTGCGGTCTGGCTCTGGTCGGCTGCAGTTCCACTTCGCACGAACCGGCCGAACTCGAAGACATCAACCAACTCGTCGACTCCGACAGTGTCTGGTCGCAGTCGGTAGGCAGCAGCGTCACCGGTCTGGTGACGCCCTTTTTGACCCAGTCGGGTCTCTATGCGGCCGGCGGCAATACGCTCTATAAGCTTGACCCCAAGACGGGTGAAGAAGAGTGGGCGGTTGAAACCGATGCGGAAATTTCCGCCGGTGTCGGCAGCGACGGCGAATTTGTGGCCGTCGGTACCGTCAAGGGCGAAGTCGAAGTGTTCGATGCCACCGGCAAGAAGCTTTGGAATGCGCGTCTGTCTTCTGAAATGAGCGTTCCGCCGCTCGTTGGTGCGGGCTTTGTGATCGTGCGTACGGCCGACACTCGAATCACGGCTTTCGATGCGGTATCCGGCGAACGTCGCTGGCGCTATCAGTCTCAGGTGCCGGCTCTGACCGTGCGTGCCGCATCCACCATGCGCTTCTCTCCTGCCGGCATTCTGGTTGGTCAGAGCAACGGCCGCCTGCTGGCTCTCGACGGTCAGGGCAAGACGATCTTTGACATTGTCGTTGCTCAGCCCAAGGGCATTACTGAAGTGGAACGCCTCTGCGATGTGGTCGGCACTCCGCTCGTTGATCAGAACATGATGTGCGCGGCAGCCTTCCAGGGAGGCATTCTCTGTATCAGCGCCAAGGATGGTCGTCCGCTGTGGCGCGCCTCGGTTGACGCCGTGAGCGGTCCCGTGACCGACGGCGGCCGTGTCTATGTGACAACGTCGCGCGGCGAAATCAACGCCTACGACTATGCAACGGGCGAACTTGTCTGGCAGAATTCCGCCCTTTTGTGGCGCTCTCCCTCGGCTGTTGCCGTTCTGGACGAAGTAATTGCCGTCGGCGACTATGACGGCGTGGTGCACTTCCTGGATCCCAAGACGGGCAAGTTCGTCGGCCGCACGTCTGTGGACGGCGCCGTGCGAGTGCCCCCGATCTCTCTGGGCAATGGCGCCATTTTCCAGACCGATGAAGGTCAGATTTCTTACATTACCGTTACCAAGTAACTCCAAGAACCGATTTCTATGCTTCCTGTTGTCGCTCTCGTCGGACGTCCGAATGTCGGCAAGTCGACGCTCTTTAACCGTTTGACCCGCAGCCGCGACGCGATCGTGGCTGATTTCCCGGGCTTGACCCGAGATCGTCAGTACGGTCAGGGTCGCGTGGGCCCCCGTCCCTACATCGTGGTGGATACGGGCGGCTTTGAGCCCGTCAAGTCCGAAGGCATCGTGCGCGAAATGGCCGATCAGGCCGAGGCCGCCATTGCCGAAGCCGATGTGGTGATTTTCGTCACTGACGCCCGCGCGGGTCTGACGCCGCACGACGAACGAATCATGCAGCGTCTGCGCACTTGCCAGCGCCCTGTTTATCTCGCGGTGAACAAGTGCGAGGGGCTGGCCGCCGAGCACGCCGCTGAGTTCTACGAGCTCGGCATGGGCGAGCCGATCCGCATCTCGGCCACGCATGGCCACGGCGTACTGCCGCTCATGCAGAAGGTGCTCAGCGAACTGCCCGAGGAATTCAACGAACCCGAGCAAGAGGAAGAAGAAAATCCCGATGCACCCAAGCGAATCAAGGTTTGCTTGGCCGGTCGCCCCAATGTTGGCAAGTCGACGCTTGCCAATGCTCTGCTGGGGGAAGATCGCCTGATCGCCTACGACATGCCGGGCACGACGCGCGATGCCATCAAGGTGGATTTCGAATCCGACGGCATCCCGTTCCGATTGATCGATACGGCCGGTCTGCGCCGCAAGGGACGCGTGTTTGAAGCCGTTGAAAAGTTCTCGGTTGTGAAGACCCTGCAGGCTATCGAGGACTGCAACGTCTGCATCTTGGTGCTTGACGCTACGGAAGGCATTGCCGCGTCCGACGCTCAGATCGCCGGCTATGCCCTTGAAGCAGGCCGTGCGCTTGTGGTCGCCGTCAACAAGTGGGATGGTGTCGACAGTTACAAGCGCTCCATGGTGGATCTCGACATCGAACGTAAGTTTCACTTCCTGCGCTGGGCTCGATTCATCCACATTTCGGCTCTCAAGCGCAACGGCCTTAACCATCTGATGAAGGCCGTCAAGGACGCGCATGCGGCAAGCTTTGCCAAACTCTCGACGCCGCGCCTGACGCGTGTGATGATGGCCGCCGTCGAACAGCAGCAGCCCCCGCGCGTGGGTCGCACCCGTCCGAAGCTGCGCTACGCGCATCAGGGCGGCATGAATCCGCCGGTGATCGTGATCCACGGCAACAGCCTCGATGCGGTAAGCGACAGCTACAAGCGCTATCTCGAAGGGGTCTTCCGCGATGCGTTCAATCTTGCCGGAACGCCGCTGCGTGTGGAACTCAAGACCGGCCGCAATCCGTATGCCGAGGACGAAAAGAAGAAATAAGCCTCGTTACGGGCGGTTTTGATGGTGATTTGCGAAAAAGCTCGAAAACTGCAACATTTTGCGCACATTTTGAGCCAAAACGCCGCGCCTTGCGGATACAATCTGCACTACGATTTAAGAGGGCGGCTTGAGCTTTTATCTAAGCCGCATCGTTTCGAATTGGCAGCAGTCCATTCAGTCCGACGAACGGCAACGTCCGTCTGACTCTGTGCTGATAAGAACACAACAACAATTTTCACGTCTTTGCGCGGCGCCCTACTCGACAGGGAGGTCGTCGCCTACCGCAGGACGTGGCGGAGAATACAAAATGGCAAGCAAAGGACAGCTTCTTCAGGATCCTTTTCTGAACGCGATTCGCAAGGAACACATTCCGGTTTCCATCTACCTCGTCAACGGCATCAAGTTGCAGGGGCAGATCGAGGCGTTTGACCAGTATGTGGTGTTGCTTCGCAATACGGTCACGCAGATGGTATACAAGCATGCCATCAGCACGGTGGTTCCCACCCGTCCCGTGACTGTCCCGAGCACCGGCACGGTTCTTCCGTGATTTCCGAACCCAGCAAGGCTCTCAACTGAGTTGACAAAATTTCAATTTGACAGTGCGCGGGAAGCTGAAGCGGCCCGCGCTTTTCTTGTGACGGTAGCGGTCGGACGCGAACGGCATTTCGATGCGGGCGAGGAACTCACCGAGCTCGTGCGCTCCGACAATCTCGAACCCGTGGGGCTGATTCAGGCCCGGCGCGATAAGCCCGATCCGGCAACCTATCTGGGCAGCGGCAAGATCGAAGAAATCAAGATGCTTGCCAAGGGAGCCCGAGCCGACTGCATCGTTTTCGATGCGGCACTTTCGGCTGCACAGCAACGCAATATCGCCAACGTCACCGAGCTTCCCGTTCTCGACCGCACAGAACTGATTCTCGAAATCTTCCGCCGTCGCGCCAAGAGTAAGGAAGGTCGGTTGCAGGTCGAGCTTGCTCGTCTCGAGCATCTTTCCACGCGTCTGGTGCGCGGTTGGACGCACTTGGAGCGCCAGCGCGGCGGTCTCGGCAAGACGGGCGGCCCCGGCGAAAAGCAGATCGAACTTGACCGACGCATGATTGGCGCGCGTGTCAAGATGCTGCGCGAACAGCTCAAAAAACTTTCCCGACAGCGCGACACCCAGCGTCGTTCCCGCCTGAAGGGCGATACGCCGACGGTGAGTCTCGTGGGCTACACCAACGCTGGCAAGTCCACGCTTTTTAATCGACTGGTGCGAGAGAAGGCCTACGCGGCAGATCAGCTCTTTGCTACGCTCGACACCACGGCGCGCCGCTGTTGGGTGAGCGACGAACAAACCGTGGTTCTGTCCGACACCGTTGGCTTTATCCGCGGACTGCCGCATCAGCTCGTCGAAGCCTTCAAGTCGACGCTTGACGAAACGGTGCATGCGGACATTCTGCTGCATGTTGTTGACTCCGCGAGCACTGTGCGCGAAGAGCAGATGGCCTCCGTTGCGACCGTTCTCAAGCAGATCGGCGCCGATGACATCCGCCAAATTGTGGTCTATAACAAATGCGATGTGTCGGGGCTTGAGCCCGCCGTGCAGCGCAATGCCGACGGTACCGTGCGCTCCGTGACGATCAGTGCGGCAACCGGTGCCGGCCTTGATCTGTTGCGCGACGTTCTCGCTCAGGAAGCCCAAAAGGTCCGCGAGGAGAATGCGAGCGTACCGCGCGAGCTTGAATTCTGGGAAGAGGAAAGGCCGGCGGCAAAAAGCGACGATGAGGCTCTCAAGGAACTCGAAGCGCTGCTCTGAAGCGGGTCGTTTCCTGGTGCCGAAAGGCTTTTCGAATCCGCTTCGTGAGCGTTGGTAACAAGCGGTTAATCAAGCGCTTTTTCCGCTCGGGAGCCTCAAGGCGCAATGCTAAACTGCGACAGTTGCCCGACGTCCCTTTCGAGGGGAATTTGCGGGCGAAAAGAATGCGATAGAACCATCTAGAAACAGGGATACTTCCATGTCATTCAATGACCCGCAATGGGGCCGTTCTGCGGGCTCTGACAAGCCCCGCAATGACGAACAGGAAAATCAGCAGAATCAGGATCGCAATCAACCCGATCCTCGCGACGACGAAGACGGTCGCGACGAGGCCGAACGACAGGCTAGCGGCAACGATCGCGGCAATATGAACGATCGGCGCGGCAACCGCAACGAAGGCAACGATCTTGATCAGCTTTGGAACGATTTCAACCGCATGGTTAATTCGATTCTCGGCGGCGGACGCGACGCCGGCGGCAATCGTCAGAACCAGGGCTCGTGGCAGTCTCGTCGCGACGATGAAGTGCCTCGTCAAGAGGATCAGCCCGCGTGGCAACGTGACGACGACAATCAGGCGCCTCCGCCTCCGCGTACGCCGCGTGCACGCCGCGGCTTCGGTCGTGATCCGAAGTCATTTTCGGTGCGCGGCATCGCCGGCCTCGTGGGCGTGGCTGCTATTGCCTGGCTTGCCAGCGGCATCTACATCGTTCCCGAAGGTCAGATCGGCGTGGTGACGACATTCGGCAAGTACACGCAGGACAGCGCACCCGGCATTAACTGGCGCATGCCCTGGCCCGTGCAGGACGTCGAAATCGTCGACGTTTCGAGTGTGCGCAAGGCCGAGATCGGTATGCGCGGCACGACGCAGCGTCTTAAGGAAGCGCTGATGCTTACCGACGATGAAAACATCGTCGACGTGATGTTCAACGTCCAGTACCGCATCAAGCCGCATGCCGCCAAGGACTTCCTTTTCCGCAGTCGCGATCCGGACCGCAGCGTATTTGACGCTGCCGAATCGGCCATGCGCGAAGTCGTCGGCCGCAAGACCATGGACTCGGTGCTCTTTGAAAGCAAGCAGGAAATCGCCTCTGCCGTGCAGGTGGCCATGCAGGCCATGCTCGACCGTTACCAGACTGGCATCGAGGTGATGAGCGTGGCCATTCAGAACGCTCAGCCGCCGCAGCAGGTGCAGGCAGCCTTTAACGATGCAGTCAAGGCCGGTCAGGACCGCGAGCGTCAAATTAACGAAGGTCAGGCCTATGCCAATGCCGTCGTGCCGGTGGCCCGTGGTATGGCCTCTCGTCTGAACCAGGAAGCCGAAGCGTACAAGGCCCGCGTGGTCGAGACAGCGCGAGGCGATGCGGAGCGTTTCAGCAAGGTGCTAGAACAGTATGAAAAGGCCCCGCAGGTGACGCGCGACCGTATCTACATCGACGCCATGCGCGACGTCTACAGCAACACCAAGAAGGTTCTGGTTGAATCTAAGGGTGCCAGCAACCTTTTGTATCTGCCGTTTGACAAGCTGCTCGAACAAAGCGCTTCGGCAGCCAAGACGCAGGCCCAAAACAGTGCGGCAGCCGGTTCGGCCGTGACTGCTGCTCCGACAGCTCAAGCCGCCCCGCAGCCGGAAGCCTCCCGTGCTCTGTCTCGCGAGCGCCTCCGTTGATTTGAGGGGAAACGAAGACTATGAAAAAACTGACTTCCCTTTTGGTCGCTGCCGTAGTGGCGGTGGGTGCCGCCCAACTGTGCCTTTATACGGTCGGCGAACGTGAATACGCGCTCGTGTTTGCCTTGGGCGAACTGCGAGACGTCAAGAGCGAACCGGGCCTCTACGTGAAGCTTCCGGCGCCGTTGCAAAACATCGTTTATCTCGACAAGCGCATCCTGACGCTCGACGCGCCCAACGCCGACCTTGTCCAGACGAGCGAAAAGAAGAATCTTTTGATCGACAGTTTCGTGCGCTGGCGCATTTCCGATCCGCGTAAGTACTGGGTGTCCTTCATCGGCAATGAACGTGCTGCCGAAGACCGAGTGGCCGCCTTGCTGCGCGACGTGCTCAACCAGACCGTCAACCGCAGAACGGTCAACGAAATCACGTCCCGCGAACGCGAAAAGGCCATGAATGAAATCCAGAAGGGCCTGCAGGCCCGCGTGCAGGACATCGGTATCGACATCGTGGACGTGCGTCTGAAGCGCGTCGACTTTACGCCGGAAATTTCCGAGTCCGTTTATCGCCGTATGGAAGCCGAACGCAAGCGTGTAGCAAGCGAAGAACGCAGCAAGGGTGCTGCCGCGGCCGAACAAATCCGTGCTCAGGCCGATCGCGAACGTGAAGTGATTCTGGCGGAAGCATATCGCCAGGCTCAGGAGATCAAGGGTGAGGGCGACGCACAGGCCAATGCCGTCTATGCCGAAGCCTTCAACCGCAATCCCGAGTTCGCGAAGTTCTACCGCAACATCGAAGCCTACAAGCAGAGTTTCGGTAAGTCGACCGACATGATCGTGCTGGACGGCTCGGGCGAGTTCTTCGATTACCTCAAGAACTCCAAAGAAAAGTAAAAAAATCTGGGCCGACTGCGCATGAAAACTCTCGTTCTGGCGTTATGCTTCATGGCGGTTTTCGAAGGAATTCTGCCGCTTGTGGCTCCAGCTAAGTGGAAGCAGGCCGTCAAGACCGCTGCCGATCTGCCCGATGCCGTCCTGGTACGAATCGCCGCGGTACTGGTGGCGGGTGGCATGGCGGCCGTGTGGCTTATCATGCTCTACTGGAAGTGATGAGCCCAAGGCGTCAAGAACAATAGATTTTCAAAGAGGGAGGAGCGCTTTTTCCGCCCGGTCGGCCGATGCGGCACAGGCGCTCAATGAATATGATCAGTTGGCTTATTCCGGAGCATTTCTCGGATATTCTGCCGCGCGAAGCACGCGTGCTTGAGTCGATGCGGCGTAAGTGTCTGGATCTCTTTAAGGTCCACGGCTTCGAACTCGTGCAACCGCCGATGGTGGAGTACGTTGATTCGCTTTTGACCGGCAGCGGCAGCGATTTGGACAACAGCACGTTCAAGTTCATGGATCCGGGTACGGGCCGCACGATCGGCATTCGCGCCGACATGACGCCGCAGTGCGCGCGCATTGACGCGCATATTCTGGGCCGCAAGGGCGTGAGCCGCCTGTGCTATGCGGGCAGCTGCCTGCACGCGCGTCCGATGCATCCTCTGGCAAGCCGAGAACCTGTGGTTGCGGGCGTCGAACTTTTCGGCGCTAGCGGCATTGAGGCTGATGCTGAGATTATGTCGCTTGCCGTGCGTACTCTGAAAAAACTCGGCATCGATGTGGTGCACATTGACATCGGTCACATGGCCATTCTGCACGCCCTGATGGGCGAACGAATTTCCGACGAAAGCGTGCATGGTGTGGTGTGGGCGCTTCGCATGAAGGACCCGGTTGCACTTGAGCAAGCCGCCGTTGGTTTTGATCCGGAAGTCCAGCAGGCTTTGCAGCTTTTGCTGCGGACTTTCGGAGAAGTTTCCGTTCTCGATATACTTGAGCGCGAGCTGCCGCAAAAGCCCGAAATTCAGGCTGCTTTGCGGGAAGTTCGAGAGCTTGCGAGCATCTGCGGGGCTGACGAAGTAAGTGTCGACTTCTGCGATGTGCACGGCTATCAGTACCTCACGGGCATAACGTTCTCGGTGAACATACCGAATTATGCTCAGGCGGTTTTGAGAGGCGGGCGCTATGATGGTGTTGGTTTGGCGTTCGGTCGATCGCGACCGGCCTGTGGCTTTACGGTGTACCTGCGTGCGCTCGCGGGCCTGCAGGTGGTCGCTTCGCACCGTCCGCAGGCCGTTGTGGCGCGCGGGCCGCTTGCTCGCGACCTTGAAGCACAGGTTGAAAAGCTTCGCGACGAAGGGCATATCGTCGTACGCTTGCTGCCCGGCGAGCGCGACGAAGACGTGCTCGAACAGTTTGTGATTACGAAAGAATTAGTTAGAACCTCTTCGGGCTTTGAACTCAAGGCCCTCTGAATTCCGGATGGAAGGAGTCCCAATGTCTAAAAATGTCGTGGTAGTCGGTGCCCAGTGGGGTGACGAAGGCAAGGGCAAGGTTGTCGACTGGCTCACCGAGCGCGTCGACGGCGTCGTTCGCTTCAACGGCGGTCACAATGCCGGTCACACCCTCGTGATCAACGGCGCAAAAACGATTCTGCGTCTGATCCCGTCGGGCGTCATGCATCCGACCTCTCGCTGCTATATCGGCAACGGTGTCGTGTTTTCTCCCGAAGCCTTCTTCTCTGAAATCGAAGAACTCAAGAGCCACGGAGTGGATGCTGAACCGCGCATTCGCGTCTCGGGCAACGCCCCCCTGATCATGCCGTATCACGTGGCGCTGGATCACGCGCGCGAAGCCGCGCTCGGCGCAAACAAGATCGGTACCACAGGCCGCGGCATTGGTCCGGCTTACGAAGACAAGGTCGCTCGCCGCAGCGTTCGTGTTGCCGATTTGTTCGATCCGGAACGCTTTGCCGAACGCGTGCGCTCCGTGATGGATCTGCACAACTTCACGCTCAAGAACTACCTGCATGCCGAACCGCTCGATCCGGAAGAAGTGATCGCCAAGACGCTCGGCTATGCCGAACGTCTGCGTCCGCTTGTCGCCGACATCAGCGCAGAACTCAACAAGCAGATGCAAGAGGGCAAGCAGTTCCTCTTTGAAGGTGCCCAGGGCACGATGCTCGACATCGACCACGGTACGTATCCCTTCGTGACTTCCTCCAACGTCGTGGCCGGTTCGGCCTGTGCCGGCGCCGGCGTCGGTCCCAACCGTCTCAACTATGTGCTCGGTATCACCAAGGCCTACTGCACCCGCGTCGGTTCCGGTCCGTTCCCGACCGAACTTCTTGATGAAGTGGGAGAAGAACTGCGCCGCAAAGGCAACGAATTCGGTGCCGTGACGGGCCGTCCTCGCCGTTGCGGTTGGTTTGACGGTGCTGCTTTGCGCCGTGCCGTTCAGATCAACGGCCTCACGGGTCTTGCCATCATGAAGCTCGACGTGCTCGACGGCATGAAGACCGTCAAGCTCGGTGTGGGTTACACCGTTAACGGTGAAAGAGTCGATCTGATGCCCTATGGTGCAGACGCTGCCGCCGCTTGCGAACCGGTTTACGAAGAGTTCGAAGGCTGGAACGAAAGCACATTCGGTGTGACTCGTTGGGAAGATCTTCCGGCTTCCGCTCAGAAGTATCTGCAGCGCCTCTCCGAAGTGGCCGGTTGCCCGATCGCTCTCGTGTCCACGGGGCCGGATCGCAACCAGACAATTCTTTTGAACGATCCGTTCGCTTAATGGAGCATTGGTTCGGGCCGCTCGACCAAAAAGTTTTCCCTTCGGTGTGGCCTGAGCTAAAATCGCTCCTCAAAACAAAAAACACAAAGGCGGTTTCCCAACGGACTCCGCCTTTTGACGTGCCAAACCCACACAATTCGTTAAGCAGACATGGCTGAAACCACCCACGCCCATTTTGACTGGAATACCTATATTGAACTTTGCGAACGGCTTGTGGCCCGTGTGGCCAAGAGCGGCTGGCAGTTTGATTCTCTGCTTTGCTTGGCTCGCGGCGGCATGCGCCCCGGCGACTTTTTCAGCCGCATCTACGGCAAGCCGCTGGCAATCATGACGACGAGCTCCTATCGCGAAGCGGCCGGCACCGTGCAGGGTGATCTCGACATCGCCAAGTACATCACGGGTGTGACCGAACTCAAGGGCAAGCTCCTTCTGGTCGACGACCTCTGCGACTCGGGCGAAACGATCCGCCGTGTGGTTCAGCATCTGCGCAAGTGCTATCCGGAAGTCACTGAAATCCGCGTGGCCGTTCTTTGGGTTAAGGCCTGCTCTGTCTTCAAGCCCGACTACAGCGTGATCACGTTCAAGGACAGCCCCTGGATTCACCAGCCGTTTGAGTGCTATGACGATCTCGGCGAAGAAGTGCATCTCAAGAAGTGCCTTGAAAAGTACGGCGACGAGCTCTGATAAAGCGTCGATTTTCGTTTGAAAAAATTTCGGTCCCGGCAGGAGTTGAAACCTGTGCGGGACTTTTTTTATCGCGTGAGCGTCCTTGCAAACTCCGTTTGTGACATCAGTTGCAAGAGCCCGCTGTTGATCTGATCGGGCCGGTGAACCAACACGTGGTTTCTGGCCGCTTCGCTGTTGTTAATGCCGATAGACATTAATGCAAATTCAACACCGGCGGCTGTGAGTTTTTTCTGCATACTTTGCGCGTATTGCGCATTGAACCGTCCGTCGGTGATGATGACCAGAAGCTTATTGCGTGCTCGCGACAGCTTGAAGGAATCCAATCCCCAGCGCATGGCTTCCTGTATCGGCGTAGCGCCATAGGCGTCGACCGGAGGCAGCTTGTGTTCAAATGAAGCAAGCGTTTCCTTAGTGTCTTTGAGAAGTGCAATATGGTCGTTGTCGAGCCCAGGAAAGAGGGCTACGCGCGAGGCCGTACCTTTGATGCGATCGACGGCGCGCACCAGAGCGTTGACGGCGGCTTTGGCAAGTGTCATCGTCAAGACGCCCATCGATCCCGAGCGATCGAGCAACACGCAGATTTCAGCGTTCACGCTTTTGCCCGTGGCAGCCACTTCAAAGAGTCGGTGATCGGAACAGGCCATGGCATCGACCCAATCGTCGCGCAGATCGCTTCCGGATTTGTGAAATCCATAGTCGGCAAAATAATCCTTGGTTTTAAGAAGTTGCGAGAATTTCTGCGTGAGGCTGCCGAGGTTCTTCTGAAGTTCTTGAAACTGACGAATGAATTCGCGTCGAAGCCCGCAGTCCCGGAGCTTCGAGGAGTCCGACGGCCAACGGTTCAATCTGTAGGAGGATTCCGGTTCGACGTCGCAAATGCCGGCTCCGACGGTGTCCGCTGTGGTCGGCAACTGTGCTCGTCGCATCCGGTATTGCGTTGCAGGCGCACTGCTCATGGTCTGTTCGAAGAGCTTTTCGATGAATTCACCCGGATTGTTTTCAGATGTGTTTTCCGCTTCGTGCGACTCAAAGAGGTTTGCCGTTTTTCCTGTTTCCGGTTCTCCGGTCGGTATCTGCTGAAGGTTTTGTTCGTCTTTGAACCGCGTCAGGATCTTGAAAAGTTTGTGCGCGATCTTCAGACAGTCGCTGGTGGATTTTGCGTGATCGACCTTCAAGGACTCCTTGAGCAAGGCTCGCCGGATTGATTTGGGCATCGGTCGGACAAGATCACGGGTTTGAGACAGATTGCGCAGTGCCCAACGGTAACCGGCGTGCGCCATCAGTTCGCAGTGAAGCCAAGTCACGACGCATTCGATGGGAGCCGATGTGAATTTCTGCGGCGTGACTGCCCTCAAGGTGCCGTCTGCTTCTCGGTAGTCGGCAAGCTTTTCTCGCCAGATTCTGTAAGCGGGAGATTTTTCTTCTCCGAGACGATCAATGCGGACGTCTTCTACGACGTTCAAGAGTCGGTGAATGAGGTTGTGAACAGATTGACCTTTTTCAAAGTCGGTGTGCTCGACGTGCATCATCTCGTGGATGCCGTGGCCGAGCGCCAGCGTTTCGAAACAGTCGGCTAAAAGAGTGTGCTCGCCGAGCCAAACAGTCTTGCCGTCAGTTGACGGGAAGTGAGAAAACTGGAACTGGGTGTCGCCTGAACCGGCGAAACTGCGCAGAAAAGCGCAGACGGCCTTTCGGCGGGAGGAGGGGGAAAACTGATCGGACACGGTGAGGATCTCGGTAGCCATATCGGGGTCTCGCAATCGGTAAAAGTCTCTCGAATGTGACGCACTCTAGCATCGTCAACGCCGGCCATGTTAACAGACTGATGGCCGATGTTGTCAAGACGAGATGCAAATCAACGATGAAATACGAGAGTAGAAAGGAATATATAAAAGCTTATATATGACTTAATATAGGTACCGAAGAAACAAGAAAACTACTGTGGTTACATGGAAAGTCAATGGTGAATAACAGCTCATATCCAATCTGTAGTAATGACATGAAACAAACCAAACTTGTTCGTTCCGATTCGTTACAATGGGCTGTGTTGTAAGCTTTTTTCCGAGGTTGACCCTCGCTTTCTTTTGCTAACGTTCCCGAAGTCCTCTGTCATGCAGATCAAACAGATTTTGGTGTCGGTTTGTTCATTCTGTTTTCTGTCGATCACGATGTCATCTTTTGCGGCCGGGACCTCCCGCGAAATTGATACGCGACCGCTACTTCGTATCGGTTACATTGAGAGCAGTTTTTCGCCGTTCGAACGCAAAGGATTTCAGGATACGTTCGAGTGCCTTGGCCTGAAAAAAGTTGACACTTTCCGCAAAGGAAATACGTGTCAAAAATGGA